>JGI24740J21852_10000174_pt1 | contig 25728 bp, 25 predicted proteins | sample KBSCornC6_FD_21852 | JGI IMG/M metagenome (IMG submission 21852) | reverse complement strand
GCTGCATCAAGCGTGATCGATGTGCCATCGGGTAGGTCCACGCGATAAATTCTTTTCATAGGTACCTTAAGCGATTGCAGCGCACTGTCAAATAGCTGGCCCAACGGAATGACCAGTAAACCTTTGCCGTCGCTTTTAAGTGCGCCGCCCGGCACATAAAAAATCGTGTCCTGATTACTGGGTACATCGATTTGTTTTCCGTCCGTTGCATAGACAACGGCAGCCAAGCTGTCCGGCTTTCGTTTTAGAAACACCTTCGGAATATAATAACAGGCTGCTGCCGCAGTTAAAAAGCCAACGGTAATCAGGCCCGCTACGATAGCTGATCTGGCGGATTTTCTCTGTTGCTTAGTATTTATTTGTTTCATAGACGTGAGATTCATTTTTGTGTCACCCTTGCCGCAGGAGATAAACGACGGTAGCTGTATTCCATAGTACGCCATGGTCACGCACTATAGGTGGTGACTAATGACTGGTCGCTGCATTATCCTGCAGTTTTTTCTGGAATGTTATGTCAGTAGGTGGTGGTTAAAAGGATTATGGATTACCATTCATCTAGCCCGAAAAATTCCCGGAAGATTTCTGGAGTATCTCTTCGGCCTTTGGCATTCTTCATCATCCACAGGTTGAGGGAAAAGCTGGATAGGAATTCATCATGACGCCACTTAAATTTTACCGTTAATTGCCTGGTGTAATTAAAATCATTCATGCCCATCGAACCAATTACGCCTGTCTGGTTGATATGTTTAACATTGGCAATTTAAATAGAAATTTTTTCGCGATTGCTAATTAGTTGTTAATGAGACCAATTTTCGTATGTGCAAGTGAGTTAAATTGTTGAATAGCTAAAATGGATAAATTTTTATGACACTCTTACGCTCGGCTAAACGTTTTAAATACCACACGCATGGCAGACAGTAGCAGAAAAAGCGTCCTTGGGAAATATGTAGTTTTTTTATTATTTACAATGACTCAATAACTCATGCATATTCTCCGCCTCTATTTTACTGCGCCGGGATGCATGCTTTTTAAAACTTTATGCGGATGACTATAATGGTCCTGGATGATGCTTAAGTTAACTGCATATTTTTACGGGCTGCTTACTTTGGTTTAGTTTTATTCGTATACTTAGGCAATAAGAACCTGAACTTTTGCCCTCAGCTAATAGTAGGGGACAATACAGTACATTTAAACTTCAGTAGGAGTACAGTAGGGGAACCCATAATTTTTTAAGTTTTCCTACTTACATTAGTCATAAAATGAAAGTTATATGGGGGATATTATAAAAGATTATTTGAATTCCTTTTTAGCCATAATAGTAATATTTATAGGATTTATTGCGGTACCTGAAATTAGAAAAAAGGCAATAAATTGGATAGTAGCCGCAGTGATATGTTGTGTCTTGTTATTTTTGGGGATAGATAAGATCAATAGAGATGACAAAAAAGATCAACTTCAGCAAGGGAAAATTGATGCTTTAGAAAATTCTAATAAATCAATATCATCTTCTTTAGATATACTTACAGTTTATATTAAAAGGGTTGACTCATTAGGGATAAAAAGGGACTCAATTAATAATCAACCAATTATAACAAAGCATTTTATTAATTATATTGGTAAGGTTGGCACATTGAACCAATATTAATTTTTCAACTTACCTGCAATGCCGAAAATGGTAGTTTTTATTGCTGAATTACTTTTAATTATTATAGTATAGCCTCCCAAAATTTTAGATATCGTCAGCTCAGTTGCTTGTTCTGACCATTTTGTTTTTGTAGTATCCAAGCCATCAATAAATGCTCCTCCACTAAAGATTCCATTGTACGCGTTTACAGAAATCACAGGCTTATCAAATTCTAACTTTAGATTATATCCTACAACTTTGGGATCTTCGGGAGTATCTAAAACTATTGTAGTCGTATAGATGCCGGAAGTGTCTTTTGTTTGTGTCAGTTGTTTTAGAAATAACTGTTTGTTTACCCCGTGAGCAATAATTATTTTCCCTACGACTACCTTGCCGTTTCCATAAATATTTAATGTTCCTACTTCGCCAATATGATTGTTCTTTTGACCAAATGAATTTGTTGCAAGCAATAGTAAAAACCACAAGTATTTCATTTTATAAGTTTTAGTTTTTTTGAGTGGAGTATTTAAAGCTTTTTCATTGCTTCTTTGAAGGACATTTTAAGTTAACTGGTTCATCATTCGGTAATACCAGTTTTCTAGGTGGGAATTACCTTGTTTGGGTTTACTTTTCATAGGTACAAGGTACATAAATTATCAAAACAAGTGGCCGGTCAAATTAACAGCACACCGGTAAAAGTTCACTCCCGCATTGTCACAGAAGTTCACGCAGAAGCACGCAAACTCATTGACAGCCTTTCGATGCCCGGAAAATAAAACCGCCACACATCACAATTCCAATTTAATTTTTGGAGCGCGTTTATTGCTTGCCTAAATTTGGTTTCCATACCTAATGAATACTACCTCAACCTGTTATAAGTCACCTGGGTCATCATCAGCATTTGAATCTATTGGCAGAATGAATTTGCGTATTTTAAGTTTTCTTAAATACGAAAGTGATGTATTCATCTATGGACATGACCATCTTATTTCATTCTCTCATCATCAGCTTATACCCCCGGTAATTGAGCAACTGATTGTTCACAAATTGACCGGAGAGCATAATGAAATACGAATTTGTTAACCTTGAACGCCTGGTGGAACAAACCATCAGGCCAGACATGCTGCGCCATAAACCATTAAGCGAACTGGAAAGCCTGGTGCCGCTATACCTGCAAGAAGCTTGCGCGGAAGCCGACCGGATATGCACAGTGTTGCATGAAGAATTTTATGCGGCGCCAAATCCTTTAAGCAGCCAGGCCTATATCCTTCACCATCTTCATGCTGCCGCTGACTGTGCCGGTAAACTGGCCGGTTACATGAAAGGGGACCTTGGAACAGCACAGCAAACAGCGGCGCATATTTACAATGCCGTCTGCGGTGAATTGGCACGTATTATCCGCTTTATCCAACAACACTTCCGCCAGTTTTTTGATGACGCCATTTTGATCCCTTTTTCGATGTCAGGAGATTTGCGGGCTATTCTTGCTGATACTATCGCTTCGGTAAAGCAAAAGTTTGCTACAGAGGAGCAGACGAACAAACTGCTGGATATCGTTTGTCAACCGTTAAATGTTTTTCTCAAATCTCCTTATGAAACGGTGTCGTTTCGGACCTACGCTTATTTCAACCTCTTACTCCAAAACTTATGGCTGGTTCAGCCAAACGAAAACGAATCTTCTTTTGATTTTATGAACCGCCTTCTGCTAAGTTTTAATTTCAACGATCCTGAATACATTATTTTCTATACGCGTCAGCTCTCTGCGATGCATCCGGATAACCCGCAGGAAAAGATAGAACGCTTATCCTTGCAGTTAAAGTTGATTGGTCAGATCGAAAAGGCACCATACATCAACCTCTCGGTGCCGGCAGACTTATGGAATATTGCGACTGGCTGGCCGCTTACTTCCATTGCCTGTTATCCATCTTTTCCATCTGCCACGCAGCAACTGGAGCACTGGATAAAAAAAGAAATCGAGTTCCTGCCGGCGCATGGGTACGACGGTGGCGTCGGCTTTGAAAAAATCAATACGGGACTGAGTATCTGGCAGCTGGCCATTTTTATCAATGCGTTCCTGGAGACTGGTGTATTCATCAGCGAATCTGAACATTCTTATGCGGCAACCATTCGCTCCGTTGGCCGCATCGTTAAAACAGTAGGCCAGGATAATATCAGCCTGGAAAGCCTGCGCACTAAAATTTATAGTCTTCGCAACCTTGACCGCAAACAAATGCAGCCCGCCCAAAGAAAAGCGGTAGACAGTTGCCGGGAACTCTTTTGGAAATGTTACCAGATCTGTAAAAAAATGGGCGAGTAAAAAAATATTTTAAAAAATATATAGTTGATAGTCAGATAGTTAAGGGAGGGTACAGTACCTCTTTTGAAAGGTTCGCGTCGTAGATTTTAATTTCTTTGTCAGTTAAATTTCAAAACCTATGAATTATGAACTTACCGGCTTGGAGCATATGGTTGAGCAATTGCATCCGGCCGCCCTTATTACGTATGGTCACAGCGATGATAGTCCTAAAAAACTGGATCACTGGCTTCACCAAATTGCTGCTGAAAAAGAGCGCGTGTCGCTGGCATTAATCAATACCAGCTTCCAGCTGGCGGATTCCAAAAAGATAGAGTATTATATTCAGCGCCACCAACAGGGAGCAATATCGCTGAATGAAACCATCACTCGTTATGCAAATGATATAATAGATGGAATTACTTACCCAGTCAGGGATGCGTATAAAAAACTTTATTTCGAAATTAACCTTATAATTGAGGGATTGATTAGCGAAATTCTCAAGCGCTTCACCAACTATGTCGACCTGGATGCGACATTACCTAGCGCGTATTATGAGTTGGCAAGAAAAGAAATATCCGGCGACCTGGAGAAAATAATGGGCATGTATAACCGGCCGGATGTATCTAAAGAACTGATGGGTATTATCACCCGGCCTTTACGAAATTTTGTTTCAGGTGCTACCGCGGTGACTAGTTACAGAACTCTAAATTATAACAGGGAACTGTTGTTCCAGTTACTGATGCTCCATGAAGGCGAAGCGGTGAGTTATATGGTCTATAATTACCAGGTCGTTGTGAACTCTATTGACCAGATGATAAAAATGGAAACGGAAATGAATGTCAAGCTCAATATCCTGCTCTTATACATGAATTTTAATACTCCCGAATATACAGCCTTCTGTACCGCTGGCCTTACCCGAAAACTAAAAACACTGCCTTCTGACGGCGACAGGATAAGAATGCTCCAGATGTACATCAAATTCCTGGATTTGATAAGGCATAAGCCAGGCATGGCACTCATGTCTGAATTAAACGAAACAATTACCCAGCAGGTAAAGACCTGGATCAACCTGGAGCTGCATTTCCTGCGCGAACAGGGACCTTCCGTAAATGGCAATGGGCATCCTACGGTACCCGACTTTGAAAGTAATACGGAACAGGTACTGACAATAGCCAAGAAGAAAATACAATTGATGGCGTCTGTTGCTGAATTCGCGCTGCTTATTAAAACTGCACCGGAGGCAGAGATTATTCAACCTATGGCCCCCATGGAGTTGATGCGAAATTTTCAGTCCGTTTTTACCACTATGGGTACTGATGAAAACAGCATCAATAATCTTAAGAACCACTTTTTTAATCCTAAAAAATCTGCAGCTACTTCCCTTATCCGCAAGTTTCAGTCATGGATTAAGGTCCTGAGGCGCTATGAGTAATATTGTGCCTAAACAGGCTGGACCGCTATCCAGCCCGTTGGAACTGTTTTACCGATGGTGATTTTTCAAACCAACCAGGTAATTAAATTACTTTGTAAGTTTTGCGCCACTTATTCTTCCAAACAATTTTTGCTGCTCTGAATCGGGCTCATGTTCTTCCAATATTGCCCTGTTTTTTAAGTCAACCCCGGCAACTGGTCGTTTTATGATGGCCGGTGATAAACCGAAAATCACATCAAGGGAATAATCGTCCGTACTCAAAGATAACTTGCCGTTGATATTGACCCCGTATGCACCACCTTTTGTCGTGCCATCAAACTGGGAGTACTTTTTCTTGATGATATTTTTTTGAATATATCCGGTCACTACATAAATAAAGCATATATCCGGGTCGTTCATCTTGTCCTCATTTTCCTTTTTCCAGGTATTTACCGCTCCTTTCCAGGAATCATCCTGAACATTGATCAAGCCTTTCGCCTGGTCCATTACCACCAGGCTGAAACTGCTCTTACTGTCCAGTTGACCGCTTAAAAAATTTAGAAATCCAATTTCCGCACATATTGCTTTGTCAACAATGATTGAACTGCGTAAAACGGGTTTGCTTTGTCTGGCTTCTTCGTCAATTTTAAACCCTGTCACAGGGAAAGCGGAAAACTCAAAATTCAGATCGCTGCCATTTACAAGGCTCGTAGGACAATCACCGTTCGTTTTCCTTATTTCCACGACCTGCCCCAATAACAAGTTGGGATTGGCCGTATAAGGTTCTGCAAGCACGTAGGCAGTTTGATCGTTGATATTTGTTTTTCGTTTCAATTCATTGACAGTGGCAACAGCCGCGCCGTTGGCAATATTACTGTCCATTACTTCATTAACGTGGTCCTGATTGTTGTTGTTACCCATGATGCATTGTTTTTGAAGGTTATAAATGGTTGTAGAATTTTATGGAATGGAATCGCTGACAAGTGCCGGCTGTCCCCTGATCCAGTACTTGATTTTATGTAGTGATGGATAATAGGCCAGGATACTGTCGGCCGGTCCTGATTTATCAAGTCCATGAAGACCAAAATCATTATAGATGCTGTCCCGGTACATGTTATAATAAATCCAGTCCCCATCACTAGAATAATATGTAGTAACGATAGTTCCCGGATCGGGAAGGTTCGGTAGTTCGATTTTATATTCTGTGCTTTTATTACCGATGACGTAGTATTTGTTTGGCAGTTTATGGCATACGACAAATTCATCATAAGCGGAATTATGAGCCATCATTTGTACATAGTCGTCTTTTGTATTCATTAACCATATGTTGATAGGTTTTCCATTAGCATCTTCGAAAGTTGCATCACCGCTGTGCTTAGCTTCGCTTAGTTTTTTATTTTCAAATAATTGATGACCCTCATATTTTCCTTCCACAATAGCAGGTTTTTTTCGCCTAAAATCCCAAACACATAACAATTTGTTGCTATTGACTGCTGCAAATCTGGACTCGTCATCAGAAAGGGCATAAAATTTTGATGTATTGCCCATCCGGTACCCCTTTATCAGTTGCACCAGTTTGTTATCCGTGAAATCTGCCAGGTATATACTGTTGTCATGGCATACCATCAGAATAACGGACGAATCATTCATAAAACTTACGTAGTCTATTTCCCCCGTAAAAGGTATCTCTGCAGAAATACAGGTATCTCTGCGAATCCATAGATCGGTCCCCAGAAACTTATTCAGCCTTATGCCGCTTGGTGTGATAAAGAGGAATTTTGCATTGACCTTTTTATAAGGGGCAACAAAATAAGAAGTCTCATTCGTACAGCATTGGCGGGAAAAAGGAATGATTGCGCCTTCCGGAAAATATTCTTCTTTTGGAAAAAAGCCCGAAGGAATTTTGTCGTATTCTGGAAATACTGATCGGGCACCTCTTTGCCACTTGCCAGATAGAAGATTTATGTCGAACGTGTTAAGAGATTCATCGACAATCCGTAATTTGTCTGTGCCCGTGAATTCAAGATCTTTTAGCTCATTTTTGAGTGGCAGAATGTTTGTTGGCATCCATTCAACATCCGTATTCCCGTTTGTAAACAATCTAAAAATTCTTTGTAAAATAGGCGGATTATCCGGATAGAGACTATCGGCTTGCTGTAAGGAGTAAAAGGCAGAAACGACTTCCTGGTTGTCGCTTTGGTTGGCCAGTAAATTAGCTAAGTTTTTTCTTGCCTCACTTCTTGCCTGTTCTTCCTGGGTGTTCGCTTTTATAGCAAACACTATCGATATAATTGCCGCCAACACTATTGCAGTGTATAGCAGGTTTAGCTGGGCCCGCCTCCTGCGCGATTGAATCAGGCTGCGCCTGATAAAAGCACGTTCTGCCGTATTGAATATATTCGACTTCTCTACAATTTTCGGTAATGCCCCAAAAGTTACGGTTGAAATGACTTTGTCCCATAATTTTTCCGACCCGGTGCGTTGCGTCTTACGTTCATATTTTTCCCGGACAATAGAAAAGTTGGCTCCGTCAGACCAAAGTAACCCACTTTTACCTGGGCCGGCAAACCAGTTTCTGGAATCCGTGGCCAGCTGCTGATAAACAGGTAATTCGATTTTGTTCTCGTTTATCCACTCCCACAATTTTTTCCACGAAGTCAGTACTGCGTCATGTGCAGGTTCGTAGTAAATTTCCTCAGCAGAATTTTCTTTAATAACGGATTTTCGGTTAGTGGTAACTATGCGCAGCCTTATTAGCTCTTCGAGTAATTGTCTTTGAGTTCTTATACCTGCCTCCACCGGAATATTATTGTCTAATTCATAATCATATGCTTTCGTTCTGGAAAAGTTGTCATCATTTACCGTGACCATGCGGAGCATTAATTGCTTGACATATCCCTCCTCTTTTGCGTCGATAATACCACGCATGAATTCATCGATGATAGTGCTCAATGCACCATGTACTCCGCCAATGCCATTAAAATATTTTTCTTCCAGCAGGAATACATTGCCGGTAGTTTTAAGATTTGCTTCGTACCATTGCTGTAACGCAAAAGACAGGAGGGGCAGACTGCCAAGTGACTGCATTGCTTCATTACAAATGCGGTCTATAAATTGTGACGCTTCAATATCATCCTTATTATTGGCCTCAATTTTTATAATGGCCTGCAATGCTGGCTGTGTGATGATATCCTTGATTTCTTGCCTTTCAAAAGGAGGAACAATAAAACGGTTTTTTATACTTTGCCTGAAGATCCGGCTTTCTTTTAATTGAGGTTCAAAATCACTTCGCATCGATATAACAACCCTGCAGTTTTCCCTATTGGTAAATTCAAATAGGAACGCTTCCCAGGCCAGACGTTCTATTTCCGAGCAAATCGTAACCATTTCTTCAAACTGGTCAACATATAAAATGAAAGGGCAAGCTATTGCCAGAAGTTGTGAACGCTTGGTTTCGAGGTAGTCGTTAGGGCTTTTTATGTCCCCTGGCCTGAGTGGTTTTAAATCGAGAGTGCCTGGATAAATTTGCGACAGGGCCGGAATAAGACCAGCCATTACCAGGGAGGATTTACCAATACCAGAGGAACCCACGACCATTAGCATCTCTTCCTTTGCTACGGTTTGAAAAACATCAACCAGCTGCTTTACAGCATTTTTCCTGCCGAAAAAAAGATGACTGTCCTTTGTTTGAAAAGAGGCAAGGCCTTTGTACGGATTTTCCTTTTGCAACGTCGGTAGGTCTTCTATTGCACGTGAGGCAATTTTAGGAACCAGAAAAATAAATTGGCCTTTTGTTGATCTTAATAGTGGGAAAAAATTAGGAACCTGTCTTTTCTTTATACCGTTCTGTTTGAGATACTCTGCAAAGTTATAGTCAATATAGTTATATAGCCGGGTTGCAGTTATTATGCCGTCCTGAAATGCATTATCTTCTTTCCTGTCTTCTAATGCGCTTATAATGATTGAGGCAAATGGAGAGTTACGTTGGCCAATATCTAGACCATCCCTTGCACCCAGATTCAAAATACTATCTATTGCTTCTTCATCATAAGATGAAGACGTTATTACCTGCCAGGCGCTTGACTCATCATCAACAAATCGTTCAAATTTTTGCCTGTACAATTTTTTGGTTTGATCTAGACCGCTATCCCTATAGTTATCAGACCAGCGAAAACTACCGGCAAAGCAGCAGTCCAGGATCAAAAGAAAGTGCTTGCACCTCATTCTGGAAAATTTCTTTGCGAGATAATCCATCTCGACAAGGCTCTTTTCATCACTGCGGTTGCCATCTTTTGGTATAATAAAGCCTTTAGGCTGCTCTCCGCTGTCGTGTGCTACGCCATGGCCGGCGAAATAGAATAAGACACGGTCCCTGAACTGTATCTCATCAATCATTTTCTCGATAAGCTTTTCAATATTATCTTGTGTCGCATCTTCTATAATGGTAATATTTTCTTCATGAAAATCATGCTTTAGCAGGCAGGTCGCAATATCATTGATATCCTTAAGTGGTGTGTCGAGCTTCCTGAAATTATCATAGATGCTTACGCCGACCAGGTAAGCCCTGCTGGTATTAAAATAAGGAGAGAGCAAATCCATGTAGTCTGAATTAAAGTTTTCCTTAATGTTGTGTAAAGCCTGATTGATGCTGCCTGTATGAAAGATGGAGCTTGCCAGGTGCGTGGTTTTAAGGTTCTCCCTTACAACTTATTTTAATCCTTCGCAAAATTGGTCCGAACTGACACGGCTTGGGATAAACTTATGACGGCTACTGGTTTAATTCATAGCAGCTGTTTTTAATGATGCCCGGTTAGCAACGGCGGTAAACCTTCTCTGGATCTTGGGGTTAGTGCATGCTTTTGGGGCTCAGGTTTAGAGTAAAGTAATAATAGTTTCTCACTTTTGCAAATTTCAGCGGAATAAATTATGCAATAACTTCAGTCATTGGTTGCTGATATGGATCCCAGGTTTTGTGGCCTTTTGTTCAGAGCAAATCCATATATTTTTGAATTACCGGCACCAACTTATCTGAAGACGCAGGAGTATAATTGGGAGATTGGGTTAAGAAAATATAATCATAAACGCTGTCTGCAAAAAATGCGTTGTGGTCGATTGCATTAAACGGGACTTCCGGCTCCAGCGCTATCGGGTTTATACTTTTAGCCGTTTCTATGAATTTGCCATAAATAATCTTTTTCATCTGTGATTTTGAATATTTTTTCAATTGAATAATATTTGATTTAATATCAAAATCTTTCAGACAGAAAGGAGGTATGTCTCCCATCCATTCAGTTCTGTTTACATAGTTAAGGTTTGTTATCCACCTGCAGGCGATCATGAAGAGTAGAAAATTTCCTTTATTCAGCTGATCTCTTCCCTCTGTTTTGGCAGGATATGGCCTATGCAACGGTTGCTTAAATAACAGCTCTGTAGATATATAATCATAACTGCTGTCTCCAAGTCCAAGGTCAGCATGGGCGTCAATATGGTCAATCGCAAAATTAAGAGTGAACGCATTTTGCTCCTGGAGCCTTCTTAAGAAGTAGAAAGCTTCATCATGATGCGTAAAGTATTTTCCAGGAACTTTTTGGTGTTTTAATAGCTTGCAGTTTGTCTCGAGATAATCCACGACCTTCTGGCTTTGCCAAGGCAGATACAAAGCAGGATCAAGCCGGTGATAAGTTTCATTAAATGCCGTATATTTTTTATTGAGGAAAAAGTCGAGGTCTATGTCAAGGATTTTAAGTTTTTTCACCGTTGCATTTGATGGATGAGCTGATTATTCAAATCTAATTTAATCCATTTTTCAGTAGGTTTTCGACCTTCCTTCACCTTCTGTGCTGTCCCAATTTCTTTTTTTTTACAAAACTATGATGTTGTTTTTCAGTTAGTTAACCCCGGTTGCGCAACCCAGCCCTGCTCTTTTTGGCTTCTCGCAATTGTTTCTTTGCTATGTGGCGATGAAACAATTGTGTAAAGACTTTAAAATCCTGAAAGTCCATGAAAAGAGCTGCAATGCATGTGTACGAAGAAATGCTTCGACTGCTGGATCCGGCGTCTTTAAGAGAAGACACCGCGCAGAAAAACTGGCTAAAGGCAATTGGTATTGTCAGTGATTCCATAAGCCGCCTGAGAGCATTACTGCTGGAGCAAACTTTTGAAAACGCTGGTGAAGAGATTTATTTTTTTAAGGAAATTAAACCTGCCTGTGACGCTTACCTCATCTACTATCTGCGCCTCCTGAACCGCCAGGAGTTTATCCCCGCTTCCCTAAGCGACAAAACCCTTTTTTATCAGCAAGAGCTGAAAATGGTAGACGGCTTTAAACAGGTGAACAGGGAATTTATTCGTTATCTGTCCACTGGCGCGACCTACCTGGATGAATATTATTTCCTACGTTCCCCCACGCCCGATGCCAGTTTCCTGGAGGACTATGGCCAGGTGTACGACCCTGTTGTCAATACCCGGATGAGTTACAAAGCGGCCATTGTAAAGGCCCATCAAATGCTCTCTGATTACTACCAGGAACAGCTCATGGATTTAAGTGGTTCTCCTGCAGCAGCGGGTGAAGCTGCAACGGGCCTGACATGGGAAGCTCCCAAGGTAGGTCTTGCAGAACTGATTTATGCCTTATACGCTACCGGTGTATTTGGTAATGCTGAACTGCAACGGGTGGTGCGGTTCGTAAGCAACACCTTCGGTGTTCGCTTTGCCAATCCTTACAAAGTTTTTGAGGAGATACGCCTGCGTAAAAAGAACAGGACCACCTTCCTTGATTTTTTACGGCTCAACCTTCTGCGCCGGATGGACCATGATGATGAATTTTCCCTGTAACAATTTTTTTCCTACAAGGACGAGTAGTGAAACTTGGGCCCCAAACGAACACACTTTTGTGCTGTCAACAAACGAAAACCAATAAAACCAAAAAATTATGTTTTCCTCAGTTAGCTGGTTACAATTTCTCAGTGGTCTACTGGTAGTAGTCATCGCGTACTATGGGGCCGTTTATTTAATATTCCGCAAACCTTCGGCTAAGGCGGCCAAGCCACCTCCACCACCTGCCGATATACCTCCTCCTGTAGGATTCGGCCAGGGACCTTTTCCCGAAGGGTTAAATACAGTTAACCGCTTCTCTGAAATACAACCGTCGGATACAGAAGTTATCGAACTGGAGGAAACAGACCCGGATATTGTAAGTCTTGACAATTTTCTCAACGCCCTTGAGCAGGCCATTCAGCATAAGATTGAAGCGACCTCTCATGAAGAAGTGATGGAAAAGCTTAAGGCGGTGGCTTCCGGGTTCAGGGAGCTGGAAAGTTCTCCCTTTAAACAGATGGCCGAAGACCAGGTCATTCGTAGTCTTCAATCGGGCCTTGCCATCACGATTACACCGGAGCAGGCGGCCACTATCTGGGAAGATCCAAAATAAATCATCTAAACAATTAACAATTATATGAAAGCAAATCGTGAACGAAACAGTGGTGTGTGCGCCTCTTTTTTTAAAAAAAACAAACGGGCACTGTCAATGACCGCAGTGTTGCTCCTGGTAACAACAGCGGCGGTTTTAGCCCAGGACCGTGATGCCTCTGCAGGTATCACGAAAGCGGAAGAGCAGGTGAAAGGTTATTTCGATGTGGGTACGCAGCTGGTATATGGTATCGGCGCCGTAGCAGGTCTGATTGGGGCTGTTAAGGTCTACAACAAGTGGAACCAGGGCGACCAGGACACGTCGAAGGTGGCGGCCAGCTGGTTCGGAAGCTGCATTTTCTTAGTGGTCGTGGCTACCGTACTGCGCGCCTTTTTCCTTTAACCTTTTCCCGCGTTATGGCAAGCGTATACGAAATCAACAAAGGCATCAATAAGCCCATCGAGTTCAAAGGTCTGAAAGCACAATATGTAATGTATCTGGCAGGGGGAATGGTTGGATTATTTGTGCTTTTCGCGGTGATGTACCTGGCGGGGGTATCTGTCTACTTATGTTTAATAGTCGTTGGTGGTGCAGGGTTCAGCGTTGTCAGTTGGGTGACCAGGCTATCACATAAGTATGGTGAGTTCGGACTCATGAAAGAAACCGGGTTCAAAAAGGTACCCCCGGCCATCACCGGCCGCTCAAGGAAAATTTTTACGGGTTTATCCTCAAACCCAAACAAACAAAAATTGTAAAAAATCAAGCGCCATGGTGTATGTACTCGTCATAGTGATGCTGGTCATTGCAGCTTTAATTCTTCAGTTGAAAACACAGCAATCCGATGCAAAGAACTTAGAGCAGCTCCTGCCTGTGTATAAAGTGGAAAAAGATTGCATTATTTCCAAACAGGGAGATGTAACCGTCGCCTTCCGTTTGGAACTGCCGGAAATCTTTACCCTTGCCATGGACGATTATGAAACGCTGCACCACACCTGGGTACGCGCTATCAGGGTGCTGCCTGCCGGTTGCGTTGTTCATAAGCAGGACTGGTACATGGAAAAAAAGTACGAGGCGGATTTTGTCAGTGGTGATCCCACCTTCTTAAGTCAGGCCAGTGAACGCTTTTTTCATGAACGTCCTTTCCTTTCTCACAGCTGTTACCTGATGGTGACACGAAAAGCCAACAACAGAAAAATAGCCTCTTCCGTTATTTCCAATCTATTGAAACCTTCCATCGTTCCGCCGGAACCGGTTAGTGAACTTGCGCTGCAGGAGTTTTTAGATAAGGTCGGACAATTTGAAAAATTACTTGGTGATGGAAACTTTATTCAATGCACCCGGTTAAATAGTGATGAATTAGCGGGCACAGAAAAGACGGCCGGTTTACTGGAGCGTTACTGTTTCTTACTGCCGGAGAACACTGCACCCGTTATCAAAGACATTGTCTTTAAACCGCAGTGGCAAATCGGTGAAAACTTCTGCCAGCTCTATACATTAAGTGATGTGGAGGACCTGCCCGGTGTTTGCGGCTCAAGGATAACTTTTGACCCTTATTCTTCGGACAAATCCAAGTTCTCCATCGGTTTTGCGGCGCCCGTAGGTATCCTGCTGCCGGCCAATCATATCTATAACCAGTTTATAGCCATTGAAGATACCGGCAAGACGCTCAAAAAAATGGAAGCCCGCAGGCGACGATTACAATCCCTGTCTGCCTACAGCAGGGAAAACGCCATCAGCAAAGAATCGGTCAATAACTTTTTAAATGAGGCTATTTCACAGCAACGTCTACCGGTAAAGGCGCATTTCAATATCATGGTGTGGTCGGATAGGGAGGGTGATGCAAAAGATATCCGTAACAAGGCTTCAGCTGCCCTGGCGTCCATTGATGCAAACCCGAAGCAGGAGGTGAAAGGAGCGCCACAGCTCTATTGGGCGGCACTGCCTGGTAACGCAGCTGACCTCCCTTCCAATGAAACCTTTGACACGTTCGCCGAACAGGCCAGCTGTTTTTTTACGAATGAGACAAATTACCAGTCTTCCATTTCACCGGTTGGCATACGCTTAACCGATAGACTGACAGGCGTTCCTGTATGGGTCGACCTATCAGATCTTCCCATGAAAAAAGGATGGACTACCTCACGCAACCGTTTCCTGTTGGGCCCCTCGGGATCTGGAAAATCTTTTTTTACAAACCATCTTTGCCGTAGTTACTATGAGCAGGGAACGCACATCGTAGTTGTTGACGTGGGTCACAGTTACAGCGGACTGTGTAAACTGGTCGGCGGGTATTATTTCACTTATGAAGAGAAAAATCCGATTCGCTTTAACCCCTTCTTCTTGAGTCCGGGAGATGTACTTGATACAGAAAAAAAAGAAAGCATCAAGACGCTGCTGCTTGCCCTCTGGAAGAAAGATGATGAGACCTTTAAGCGCAGTGAATATGTAGCACTGTCTAATGCATTGAATGCCTATTATAACCACCTGGAGCGTCATCCGGAAATTTTCGCCTGCTTCAACAGTTTTTACGAATATCTCAAGGAATATTATTTACAACAACTTAAAGAGGAAAACGTCAAGGACCGTGATTTTGATGCGGACAATTTCATGTATGTGCTGAAACCATTTTATAGGGGTGGTGAATTTGACTACCTGCTCAACGCAACGGAAAATCTTGACTTATTGCAGCAGCGCTTCATCGTATTTGAACTGGACAATATCAAAGATCATCCTGTGCTGTTTCCCGTGGTGACCCTGATTATCATGGAGGTTTTTATCTCCAAGATGCGCAAACTGAAAGGGGTTCGCAAGATGATCCTCATCGAAGAGGCCTGGAAGGCGCTGATGAAAGAAGGGTTTGCCGAATACATCAAATATCTTTTTAAAACGGTGCGGAAATTTTTTGGCGAGGCTATGGTCGTCACACAGGAAGTGGAAGATATCATCAGTTCCCAAGTAGTTAAGCAGGCCATCATCAACAACAGTGACTGCAAGATATTACTGGACCAGAGTAAATACCAGAACAAGTTTGGGATGATCCAGGAACTCTTAGGCATCACAGATAAACAAAAAGCGGAGATATTAAGCATCAACAAAGGCAAAACACCCGGTCGTCTTTATAAGGATGTCTGGATAGCGTTAGGACCGGTAAGCAAGGTGTACGGCGTCGAGGTTTCCCGCGAAGAGTATTACTGCTATACCACAGAAGAAAAGGAAAAAGTCTTGGTACAGCAATATGCTGGCAAATTTGGCAGTATGGCTGCCGGCATACGTGCGCTTGTCAGTGATCTTGATGCTGCAAAAAAATCGGCTTAATTATTCATCAAAATAAAAACACCATGAAACGCCTTATCTATTTTTTCTCTGTCGTGGCTTCACTCGGCGGCTGCCGTTTGGATAAATCGCAGGATCTGAAAGCTGGGCTGCCCGGCAAATATGGTTACTATAAAGAGCAGGAGTATACAAGGGTGTGGGACACCCTCGATATCAAGGAAGGCATGACAGACCAGGGAGATTTAAAAGTCATTCAACAAAGCTATATTCAACGCAAAAGGGATGGCAAATATCTCCCTGTTGACAGCCAGTCCAGAAAGATGACCGCACAAATAAATCCTTCCACCGGGGAATTGTATATCGTTCAAAGAGGCAAAACCTACCTGGTGGACCGGAAGCTTAAATATATCACCGATAAGATAGACACATTTTACCGCGCCGGAATCGGAAGGTAAAATAAGGTGACTCATGTGAAAATTGTTTGCCCGGGTTGCTATGGCAACGTGGAGTAGGGAACTTTTGCCTGAAAATTTAAACCTAATAACATGAAAAAGTGGATAGTGATCCTCCTGACCTGTTGCTGCATGACACTTGTGCCGATGAAAAGCCATGCCATTGTCTGGGTAGTCGTGCAGGCAGCGGCAAAGAAAGTGATTAAGGCCATTGACCTGCAGGTACAGCGGCTTCAAAACAAAACCATCGGACTTCAGAATGCGCAGAAGACCCTGGAAAACGCCATGAGTAAATTAAAACTGTCGGAGATCTCAGACTGGGTGGAAAAACAGCGAAAACAGTATGAAATCTATTACAACGAACTCTGGAAAGTGCGTAGCGCCATCACTTATTACCGGCGCATAAAAGACATCATGACTAAACAGGTGATGCTGGTCGATGAATATAAAAGATACTTCGGCCTTTTTAAAAAGGACCAGCATTTTACGCCAAAGGAGATTGAACTGATGTCAACGGTGTATAGCGGTATCATGGATGAAACAGTTAAAAATATTGACCTGCTTTTCATGGTCGTCAACTCCTTTTCAACAGAAATGAGTGACGCCAAACGTCTTGAAATTGTTTCCACCACAGTTGACAGGGTAAACAAAAATTTTAGCGACTTAAGAACCTTTAATAATTCAAACGCACTGTTGAGCATCCAGAGAGGTAAAGATTTTAACGAAGTAGCTCAACTAAAAGTTCTGTATGGTTTACAGTAAAAATTGAAGGGTATTAAAAACAGGTGCAGATGGAACATAAACAGGGAGATATCGATATAATTCAACAGTCAATTGATAAGACTGTTCAAATGCTTAAGCAACGTGGTTATAGTGGCCAGTTCAGGACTTATGATGATGGCCAGGTAAGGAAAGACGGTGAATTGAAAACGCTGCTTCATTCGATGCTAAAGTCAGGTCGCCCGGCAATGGAGCTTTCTTTTCGGGGCCTCGACCCTGTAATCGTTAACCAACGTCCTTATTTCTACAGTTTTCATATGTCCTATAAACCCTGGGAAGGCGTTTCTGTCAAGAGCATGGAAGTGGATAGGGAAGGGATGATGCTTCGCAAGACATTACCAGTACATAACGAGAAGGATATTCCTTTTAAAAATAATCTAAAACAAATAGTGGCACTGAAGCTGCCGGAGAAAAAGCCAACCAAGTTCAGGGTGAACGGTAATAGGGGCAGAAAGATGCGGTAACAATTTCTTAAACAATTGCGCTAATGACAAACCAAGGGCAACCAGGTACCGGGCAACAGATAGAAGAACTGATGGACAAGCTTCGGCAATACGGCTACGGCCATAAACATTGGGCTATGTCGACAGCCAGAACAGCCGTTTATGGTGACCTCGCTGATATTTTATTACAGGTTGTCTCACAGAAAGCAGGTAAGAGGGGTACAGTAATCTATCCCGTTACAAACAAATTGAAGGCAGAAGCTGAGTGGTTCTCTTTTTTGATAACGTCTGACGCAGGTAAAGGTCTTCAAATCAAAGGAATGTTTGTGCAGCAAAAATCTGAAAAGGAAAACGAAATGAAGATGACTTATTTACCTGGGCTTAGGCATAAAAACGCTTTGCGTGCTTTGGCCCTGCTGAAAAGTAAGACACCTAAACCCAGAACAGTTGTCAAAGAAAAAATATTCAGACAAAAAAAACCCTGAGCGCAGGCGCTCACAACTTATGGAATCATTGAACAATACGCTGCAGCCAAGGGACCAGGATAACCAGGTCAATGAGCAGGTGAAGCGCCTCAAGGATATCCTTTACGCAAAAGGTTATGACGGTGAGTTCACTGCTTACTGGTCCGGCAAAGGCAATAGCAAAAATAACCTCAACAATCTGCTGACAATGATGGCCGATGGTTCAGCTACCCCTTTGCAGGTGTTGCTCTATCCTGAACAGAGCCTGGTCGCAGATGATCAACCCTATCATTATTTTTTTGAGCTGGAATATACAAGGGATAACGGTTTTAAGATATCAACCATGTTTTTGGAAAAGCATGCCAGGGTCATTCATCATTTCTATGGGGAAAATAATGCAGACTTTCCTTCAAAGGATGAATTAATCAACCTTATACCCCTGCTCAATAGCAAAAAACAATTGCCTGTACCGGAAAATAAATGGAAACGTAAGTGGTAACAATTAATCTATTCATAAAAAGTTGTGTGTATGAAATCGCGGATGTTGATAATGATGACCATTTTTATGTTGGGCGCCTGTCAGAGCCAGGCGCAGACTTTCGCCGAATGGTGGCAACAGAAAAAAACGCAGAAAAAATACCTGATTCAGCAAATAGCCCTGTTTCAAACATACCTGGGCTATGTGAAGAAGGGATATAGTATAGCGCGCGACGGAACCAACCTCATTCACAGTATTACTGATGGTGAATTCTCGCTTCATGAGGCTTTTTTTGGTTCCCTTTCAACCGTAAACCCTGCCGTAAAAAAATACGCCCGTGTGGCAGACATTATACGCGGGCAGGCAAACGTGATCTCATTATACCACTCAGCCCTCAGTACCGCTAAAGGGGGCAACTTTTCGCCGGCACGCGTTAAATATTTCCAGGAAGTTTTTAATGGCCTGCTCAGTGAAACCGAAGCGATTGTAGGGGATGTTATCAAGGTGGTCACTGATAAGCAGTTAACCATGCGGGATGATGAACGGCTGAATCAAATAGATATTCTCTGGTCCAGGAGCAGGGAACAACAACTGGCCTGCTGGCAGCTGGCCCGTCAGATTAGCAGCGTTGATGCCGCCATGACCAGGGATAAATCAGACCTCGAGGCAAGTCAAATTATTTATGGATTAAAAAAAATTGAGTGATGAGAAAATGTGTTGCGATAATCATGCTGACTGGACTATTGTCTGTCGCGGGCACCCGCGCTAAAGCCCAGGCAGATGAACTGATACAGCTGGCATTAAACATCGAAAAACTGGCGCAACTGAAAAGCATCCTAAATCAGCTTTACAGTGGCTATACCATGTTGTCAAAAGGTTATACCAAAATCAGGGATGTGGCAAACGGGAATTATGCGCTGCACCAGGTATTTCTCGACGGTCTGTACGCAGTCAGTCCGACAATTAAACAATACCGCCGTATCCCGGACATCATCTCTTACCAGGCCAAAATGGTCAGTGAGTATAAGAGCGCGTACCGGCTTTTTGTTCAAAGTAAGGTGTTTGACGAACAAAACCTCAAGTACTTCAAGAGCGTCTATAACAACCTACTTGAACAGTCTGCGGCAAACCTCGATGAACTGGTATTAGTGGTTACGGCAAACAAAATGAGAATGAGTGATGACGAAAGGCTGGCAGCAGTGGACCGCATTTTCAATTCAGTACAGGATAAGCTGCTGTTCCTGCGCGATTTTAATTCCAGCGGCAAGCTCCTGGCATTCCAAAAATTAAAAGAGAAAGGTGACCTGTCCTCCTTAAAAAACCTGTACGGACAGTAAGTGCCGGTTAAAAAAACAAAATTATCAATAATGAAAAGTGTGATAAAAACTACCGCAATTGTGGTGGCGGCCTTGGCTTTGCCCTTACTGTCGGTGGCGCAGAACTCCGGAGGAGGCGTTGCAGGCGAGATCCAAAGCCTTCAACAGGTATTGGATGAACTCTATGATGAACTGTTGCCCATGTGCGGCAAGCTGATAGGCGTCGGGCGGGCTATCGCTGGTTTTGCCGCTACCTGGTACATTGCGGCACGTGTCTGGAAAAGTATTGCCCATGCGGAGCCCGTGGATTTCTATGGATTGCTCAGACCGTTCGCTCTTAACCTTGCGATATTATTTTTTCCGTTCGTGATGTCGGTGATAAACGGAATTATGAGACCCACCGTTGATGGTACCGCCTCCCTGGTTAGTTCCTCCAATGAAACAGTAAAGAAACTCTTTGAACAGAAAGAAAAAGAGATGCGGGAGTCGGATCAATGGAAAGCGCTGGTAGGTCCATCAGAAGAAGGCAATAAAGCACTTTGGCTTGCTATGGCTCATCCCAATGAAACCGAGGAAGGCTGGCTCGATGGCCTGGGTAATGACATTGAATTTATGATGGATAAGATGGCCTACAACTTTAAAAATGAAATACGCCGGGTGATATCGGTTGTGCTTGAAATCATCTACGCCGCTGCGGCACTCTGTATTAACACGCTAAGGACATTCAACCTGATCATTCTGGCTATCCTTGGACCCCTGGTATTTGGTATCAGCGTATTTGACGGGTTTCAGCATGCGCTCACGACCTACCTGGCAAGATTCATCAACGTGTATCTGTGGCTGCCGGTTGCAAACATCCTGTCGATGGTCTTAAGCAAGATACAGGAGAACATGTTAAAGATGGACCTGTCGCAGATAACCCACGGCGGACAGACCTTTTTTAATAGCTATGACCTCGGGTACATGATTTTTATGTTGATAGGCATCATTGCTTACACAACGGTACCCTCCCTTTGCGACCAGATAATTCATGTGGGCGGCGGCGGCTCCCTGCAGCACAGGGTTACCAGCATTGGTGTTGGTGGACCGGTGAGAATATTCAATTCAGCATTGTCGACTACGATGGGCGCCGGTGCCATGACCGGCGGCATGGCGACAGATGGTTTCGGGAATAGCAATTCCACGATGACCGGTGGCCAGGCTGCAGCCAATGGAAGCGGCAACTATTTCAAGGATAAGGTATCAGGGGCAGGTTAGGTGTTAAAGCCGTTTGTATCAGTCTACAAATAAAAAAGAAGAGGGAGCAATTTTATTATCAATTGGAGGTCCCGGAACCGCCACACCGGGCCTCCACATCCCTCTGCTTCCTTGAACTGTTCATACCTAAAATGTTTTAAACATGTTCGGACAATTAAAAAATATAGACAGCGCTTTCAAGCATGTAAAATTATTTAGCCTGGTGATAGTGGTCGCCACTGCGGTGACCTGTTGCTACACGATATTCAAAAGCTATGAGTATGCTGACAGCGTACAAAAAAGGACTTATGTTATTGTTGGCGGTAAAGCCTTTCAGGCGGTGGCAGCTAACCGGGAGGACAATATCGGTGTGGAAGCCAGGGAGCATGTGGAGAACTTCCATCATTGGTTTTTTACCCTTACCCCCGATGACAAAGCGATCCAGGAAAATATCAGGCGTGCACTGAACCTTGCCGACAAGTCAGCCAAGACACAGTACGATAACCTTTCCGAGACAGGCTTTTATCAACAGCTCATCAGCGGTAACATCAGCCAGGAACTGATCATGGATTCGATTTCGGTAGAGACGACCCAGCCGCCTTATCATTTCATCTTTTATGGCAGACAGAAAATCGTCCGGCCAACAGCTATTGTCATGCGCAGGCTTATTACGCAAGGGTATTTACGTGAGCTCAAAATCCGCACCGACCAGAACCCGAATGCTTTTCTTATTGAGAAATGGGAAATCATTGAGAACAACGATCTGGAAACCATTAAACGATAATGATGATGTTTTCAAAAAAATGGCAATTATTCTCCGGTGTCCGTCTGAAGGCATCTGATGAATGGAGAAAGAAAAAGCATGAATTCATCACTGAACTGGTCAGGTTTCTTAAGCGGAAAGAATCCAGGCTTAACCGGTTGCAAAAAATATGGTGCCTGCTGTTTTTTATAGGTTTCTGCGGGGGTGCCTGTGTTTATATCCTCATGGATACGTTGCGGCATGATACCCCCAGGGTAACCCCCAACATAGAAGCGATTAAACAACCTGTTTTGCCTCCACATGAGCGGCAGTTACTGACTTCACGGGATACTGCAACGATAAAAATATTTAAATCATTGATTGACAGCCTGGGCCAAAGTGCTGAAGGCAGGAAACAACTGGAAGATTACTCCCGCCGGCACCCTGGGTTGCTTGACAGTTTTGATAAGATGCAAAAAAATATCCGATAACAATAAAAAAGGAGAATTATGGAAGAGCGCGCACTGCGAAAGAAGAAGTTTTTTATGGCATTGCCCTTACTGGTGGTACCCCTGGTGACCATGGTATTCTGGGCAATGGGGGGAGGGCAGCTGACCACTCCGACTGCCGGCAAACCAAAGGGACTGAATGCCCAGTTGCCTGAAGCGCAGATATCTGAGAACCCGCTGGACAAGTTTAGTCTCTACCAGAAGGCGGAAAAGGATTCACTGAACCTGGCTTCCCAAAGGAAAAGAGATGGAATTATCAGCGGATTGCTTGATCAACGCCTGCCCTTAAATGACACATATGATGATTCACCCGGTTCATCAAAACAGGTAAGACAAGAGCCTTATTCGTCGCACCAGCCATCTGCGGTGGACCCTGCAGAAGCGCGTGTGAACCGTAAGCTGCAGGAGCTTGACCGGGCACTGAATGCCTCTGTTGATACGACCCACCATCAACCAGGTACTGTGACGACAGGTATTCCGGCCGCATCAGTTGATGGTAGTGATATCTCCAAACTTGAACAAATGCTTTCGTCGCTGAATAATACTGCACCTGGCAGCGGTGATCCGGAAATGAATCAGCTGAGTGATATGCTCCAAAAAATTCTCGAAGTGCAACACCCGGAAATGGTTAAGGAGAAACTAAAGAACATATCATTAAAGGACAAAAAAAGGGTGATACCTGTTTCCCTGGAGCAGGGAGGCGAAGTAACGGACTTATTAGCTGCGCCATCCCTGTCAAAAGACAGTGCCAGCCTGAAATCGGACACCACCAGGAGCCTTGCCTCAGGTAAAACTCCGGCGAACCGTTTTTTCGAAATGGATGACCTGCCAACTGAAGATGCCTCTACCGGTGCAGTAGCCGCGGTGGTAGATGAGACACAGGTGCTGGTGGAAGGGGCTACGGCAAAGTTGCGGCTTGAACAGGATATTTACCTGCATGGTCAGCTGATACCAAGGGGTACGCTTGTCTTCGGCAAATGTTCCCTGAAAGGAGACAGGCTAATGATCCCCGTTACCGATATCCGGTATGGAAGGGCGGTTTATCCTGTATCCTTGTCCACCTATTCACTCGATGGCCTGGAAGGCATTCATATTCAGGGCTCCATTACCGGTGATGTGTCAAAACAGAGTGCCAATGATGCCCTTCAGGGACTGCAGCTTGCAGCGCTTGACCCGAGTATCACCCAACAGGCAGCAGCTGCCGGCATCGATGCCGTCAAAACTATCATGAACAAAAAAGCCAGGTTAATAAAGACGACCGTTAAGGCAGGTCACCCGGTTTTACTGCTGGATAAAAAGGACCAGGATTAAATTTTAGCGTTTACAAATAACAGTGAAGATGGAAAATGTGTCGGTTGAACCATTAACAAAATTGGGATTTACCAGATCTCTCGTAGACCAGGCAACAGCCTGCCTTAAGTTAGGTATCGAGCAGATAAGTCTTTCAGATAAAATCTTATTTGAGAAGGGCATCTTACGTTGCCTGGTTCAAATTAAGATCGAACAGCCTGCGCATTTGATGGTCATTGAAAAACTCGATGCCATGCTCCAATATGTCTTTGCAATTGAACATATTCAAAGCGAACCTACGAATACCAGGGATATTGAACAGCAACTGCAAAAGGTCAACTGGAATGCAGAAGAGTTTACGCATCCCTATCTTTTGCAGTATGGCAGGTTACCGCAAGCACTTGAATCAACAGTGATGGGTATCATTAACCAGCTGCGGCAACTGGGCGCAAAAGGGGAAACCGAAAAGGTCATTGCGGATAAATTGAGGCTTCTTTATTTCTACGACACCAGCTTTTCACGGGATTATCAAAAACAACGTGGGCTGGAAATACTGGCCAGAACCTATTTTCCCGCTGTTTCCTATAGCTCACCAGAAAATATGCCCACGCTGCAGGAAATCTACCAGCAACTCCTGCTAAAGACAATATCGGGTAATCCTCACCGGCCCAGGAACCAACGCAATAACACGTTAAAAAAATGAATGAATTATTTCACTTAAAAAAATGAAGTCATGTTTAAGCAACTACTCAGCATTATGATGTTACTGTTTTGTTTAACTGGTACAATGGTCGTCCTGGCACAAAAAACGGAAGGCATTGTACGTACCGCTCCCATATCAGTATGCCTGAACAAAACAACAATGCTCATCTTTCCCACCGGCATCAAAGATGCTGACCGTGGCTCCGGGGACATTATAATTAAAACAGCCCGGAAGACAACAAACGTGCTGAAGGTAAAAGCGGCAAGGGAAAACTTTGACCCGACAAACCTGTCAGTACTGACCGATGACGGAAGCCTTTATAGCATCAATGTCCTTTTCCAGGATAATCCAGGCACGCTGGCCTATCGTTTTGGCAGTGACAGCCCGATCGCTGCCGCCATTCATTTTGAAGAAGGTATCAATGATGTTGTCCTCGATAGCCTTGCCAGTGAAGTTGCTTCCGCCAGGCGGCTTACGCATCATCCGCGTGCAAAAGCATATCGGATGCGAATGAACCTCCGTGGAATTTATTTCCGGGATGGGTTGCTCTTCTTTGCCTTTGATATTGCCAATCGGTCTGATATACCCTTTGATATCTATTTCACCCGGTTTTACGTGCGCGACCGTGGCCGTTCCAAAAGAACCTCCCAGATGGAAAAAGAGGTTCAACCACGGCTGGTCTTTTTCGTGAATGACTCCACAATTGCAAAACATCAACCCAATATCATGGTGGCCGTCTTCGATAAGTTTACCATTGCCGACAACAAATATTTTTCCGCAGAATTATATGAACAAAACGGCGACCGTCAGCTTGAATGCCATATAAAAGGCAGGCACCTGCTAAGTGCCAGGCCTTTCCGTCCGGACCTTATGGAAAATAAAAATTTCCATTAACAGTAAAATCATTTTGTATGAGTACCTCAAATAACCGTGTGGAAGCGGCCCTCATGGAATGGAGTAAACGCGAGGCATCCGAGCGTAGGGTCCATGGCCCATCCCTTGAACGTAACAAAAATTTTCACAAAGAGCGTTTGAAAGCGTACCGCAAAATTTACGAAGAGTTTAGAGGAACAAAGGACCCGGAGGAAAAGTCACGCTTAAAAGTGGTGAAAGGACAAATCGACCAGATGGAAAAAGGCCTTTTTTCCAAAACTGTACAGGCTTTCCGAAGGGCGGACAGGCTACTATCCAGGGTCGATAAATTCCTGAACCCTGTTTTGAATAAGGCATTTAACATCGCCGGTGCAAAAGTAAAGCAGTCCTGGTCGAATTTCCGGGATAACATGAGGGGACGCACAGAACATCC
>JGI24740J21852_10000172_pt1 | contig 25990 bp, 23 predicted proteins | sample KBSCornC6_FD_21852 | JGI IMG/M metagenome (IMG submission 21852) | reverse complement strand
GTCGAATGATCGACGCTGATGCCGCGTTCGGCCATCATTTCCTTCAGGTCGCGCAGGCTCAGGCCATAGCTCAGATACCAGCGCACGCACAGCAAGATCACTGACTGCTCGAAATGCCGACCTTTGAACATTGCCAATCTCCGCGACTTCCGGAGATCAATGCCATGCCACCAGTAACCAGGAAGTTTGCAACAGAACCTTCTTATGTGATCGTTCTCTCTGTCACTTAGGCATGACACGTTTCTTCATAGGCTGCCTAATGCATTAATAGTAAAGGCCAGGATACCCATATTGAAGACGAACGCCGCCAGGCATTGCAGCAAAACAACTTTGCGCATGTGCCGCCCCGTCACGGTGACATCCGAAGTCTGAAAGGTCATTCCTAGCGTAAAGCTGAAATAAAACATGTCCCAATAGCCCGGCTTCGGCGTGTCGGGCACCTCCAGACCTCCCAGGTCTTGTCCTTGGTCTTGCGAGTAAAAAAGATGAGTGTAGTGCATGGCGAAGACCGTATTCGCAAATAGCCACGACAGCATGAGGGTGAGGACGATCAGCGCGATATCTGTCCACTGCGGGGCGGCATGTCTGGCGATGAGGCTGGCTATCGCAATCAAAACGATAAGACAAAGCAGGACCGTGATCGCCAGCAGGCCTGCCCGGTTCGCATCGTTGCGCTTCGCCGCCTCTCGGATTTCCTCAGGACTGTCGTTGAGTAGCGGAAAAGTGCTGACTATGAAAACGCATGTTGCAATATCGAATCCAATGAGAAGAGCGATGTTCCACTCGGCATGCAAAGCCTCCGCAATGACCCCTGCAAGGACCAGCACGGCAGCGAACACCAGGAAGCGTACGGGAGCGATTTTATTACCAATAGTCATTGTAGCGAGGCCTGATCAAATGAAATAAGTTTCCGCTGCCTGTTGATCGTTCTTCCTTCACGCGAGCGGCGGGCGAGCGGTCTGCAAGCGGTCAGCCTTGAGGTGGGCGTGGTGGGCCACCCCGGGAAACTGCGACCTTTGCCGGCCGGAGGGGGCGGGTTCCTATAGCGTAGCCTGGCTCGGCCACCATTGTGACGGTGCCGTGGGGAATGCTCGGATCTTCCGTTTCGAACATTGCTTCGTGAAGATTCGGATCAAACGCCTTGCCGGCGGGATCAAGTTTGGTGACACCGTGCTTTTCCAGCGAGCGCAGCAGCTCCTTCTCGGTGAGCTCGACACCTTCTATCAACCTCTTTACAGGCCCTTCATGGCGACGAATGTCTTCCGGAATGCTGCTGACCGCCCGTCCGAGGTAGTCGGCCACTTTTGTCATGTCGCGTGCGAATTGGGTGACGGCATATTGCCGCGCATCGTTCACATCGCGTTCAGCTCGTCGGCGCACATTTTCCGTTTCCGCCAGAGCACGGAGCAGGCGATCCTGAAGGCTTTTGTTCTCTGCCTCCAAGCTCTCTAGTCTCTCGGATGCGGCCGCTTCGGACGGAGGATCGTCAGTCGCGCCGGCGCCCTGGGTCTTGTCTCTATCAGCAGGCTTGACCGGTGAGTGCGGGTCCTCGGCGGCTTTTGTCGATTGTTCCTGAGGCTGTCTTTTCTCATTGCTCATCTCAATGTCCTGTCACGATTTGTCACTGGAAGCTGGGAACAAAGCCTGCGTCTAGGATGCAAGCATGGGAGAAACTCATGGTATTGTTCCGAGCTGACAGGCAAAGCCGATCAACGTCATGCCCTGGAATATCAGGTCGATCGCCAGGAGCATGCCGAGGAGCCAGATGCTGTCGACCGGCCACCCGATCAGGAAAATCACTCCCGCCAGAGCCGTCACCACGCCGGATGCGATGATCCACCCCCAGCCCTGTGTCGACCTCGCGGAAATGCCGATAAGCAGTCGGAGCGAACCAGACAACAAGGTCAACACGGCAAGGAGTAGCGTTAGGATCATGGAGGTGAGCGCGGGATTGGAGAAGGCACATGCACCGGCTATCGCATAGAGCAGGCCGCTGGCGAGCCAGAGAAAAAAGCCGCCCCACGTCCTGACGCGGAACGCGTGCAGGACCTGCAATGTCCCCGCCATAGTCATAAGGATACCGACATAGAAGACGGCGGCGATCGTCGCATAGAACAGGTCGCCTGCAGCAATAGCGCCAAGGGCAATAAAGACGACACCAAGAAGGAGGAACCATCCCCATTTTTTGTGCGCATTGGCAAATCTCTCCCGCTCGGCGGGAATCACGCTGATCGATGTCATTTGCAGCCTCCTTTGTCCGAATGGACCGCAAGGATTTCAATCTGCTTTGAGATTGGCGACCGGGAGTTTCGCCGTTCCAAGCCCTACAGCTGTCGGAAGCAATGAACGTGCCAGTTTGAATAATGTGTAAAAACAGGATGTTGCGTCGGCGGCGAAGAGGGACATGGCCATATTGTCCGAACCTCTGGGGACAAGATGTCGGATAAGCAAGTTGGAAAAGAGATGAGACTCCGGATGGCGATCTAGGGGTAAGGCAATCGAGGCATCTCAACTCCTATCGCGGCGTGGCTGAAAATAGATAATTGCCGAACCGTTTCCTACGAGCTCTTTCGAATTGCTCAAGCGTCTGCGGTTTGACAAACAAAGCAACGACGTCTGGATGTGCTAAGCGGACCTTTTCCTCGATCAAAGCCACGCATTCCTCAATCTGCTCGGTGAATAATGTAGGATCGAATTCAATACTCAGTGCCACCATCGCCTGATCGGGAGCGAGCTGGGCCGTCAGTGCGCTGTTTGCGTGCACAACGCCATGTTGTTCCTGAGCAATATTGCAAATGGCCTCGACCAGCGCCGGGGTTGCCCGTTCTCCTATTAGCAGGCTTTTGCTCTCGATCGCCAAAAGAATTGCCGTTATCGCGAGAACGATGCCGATCAGAATAGATGCTACTCCGTCCAGTACCGGCATTTGAAGTTGTTCGGCGGCGGCAATCCCGATCATGGCAATTGCAATGCCGATCAGAGCAGCACTGTCTTCGAACAACACCATGAATGCAGGTGGATCCTTGCTTTGGCGGAATGCTTTCCAGAAGCCGAGGTTGCCGCGTGCCTTTGCGAAGGCCCGCCAGCCGACAACCCAGGACGCGCTCTCGAACATAAAAGAAAGAGCCAGAACGATGTAGCTGATCTGCGTATATTCGAGTGGTTGCGGAGCCAGCACGTGCCGTATGCCTTGGTAGGCCGAAACACCTGCGCCAAGCGCAAACAGCAGCAACGCGACAATAAAGCTCCAGAAATATAGCTCACGGCCGAAGCCGAAGGGATGGACGAGGTCTGGCCTTCGTACCGCACGACGGTATCCGTAGAGAATAAGACCTTCATTGCCGCAGTCGACGACTGAGTGCACAGCCTCACTGAACATCGCCGCGCTGCCGGTCATGGCGGCTGCGGCGAGCTTCGTTATTGCGACGGCGATGTTGCCGGCCAATGCTGCATAGACGGCCGTTCGGGCGGAATGCCGCCCCTGCATGCCCGGATTGGAAATCGCTGTGGACACCGCCGTCTCCTATGAAAAAGTTGACGCCAGCAAAATCACATCAACTGATCGAATGGCATTAATCCATGTCACGGAATGCATGTCCGGCCGCGGCCACCCCTTCGATGATACTCGGCGGCAGGAGATCCGCTGCGTCGGTGCCATCAAAAATCCATTCCTTTGGGTCAGCAAAATCTGGAAGACTTGCTCCAGTTCGTACGTAGAGTCCGATGGCAGGCTTTTTTTCGTTGATGTAAAGATCATATTCTTGCACGACCAATCTCCTCTGCAGCCCAATTCAAAACCCATGCAAATCCGCTGCCGGGACGAAGCTTACCATTTGTGAAGGGCAGCGTAATAGTTGCAACGACATTGAAGCAACGGTCGTGCCAGTTCTAAAAGATCGGCGTAATCAATCGACTATTGCTATGATGCGTTTGACTTACGACATTATGTCGGTGGGGTTTTGGACAAAATGTCCACGCCGGGGAGCACGTTTGCAAGATCCATTTCCGTTCGTCTGGGGCATCGAGTCGGAAGCGGATCTCTTTTCCAATTCAATGTAGGCGTGGTATATTAGCTGCGACTGCAAGACGCTGCTGCGGGCCAGTCGATGCAACGGCATATCTGTCAATTTTGATGGAGCCTTCCATAAAAATTCGATGTGGTGCCGGACATTTTGTCCGATCGGCGCGGGACAACCTGTCTGAGAAATTCGACAAATCGCCTCTAAGCGATTGATATTCATGAATATCAAAAACTGGCACGGCTGTTGCTCCTCTCTTCGGCAATACCAGTTCGTCGCCCGGTATCCTCACGGCGGCGGGGTCCGATCCGGATGACCGCCGTTGCTTCTTGAAGGATTGCGGCATGTGCGAGCTGGCACAGGGGTGATCCCGGACGGATGCTGTGCGGGGCGCGAACATCAAATCCGAGAAGAAAACAGAGGAGTAATACGGTGAGTAAAGTTATCGGAATCGATCTGGGTACGACCAACTCCTGCGTTGCTGTGATGGACGGCAAGAACACGCGAATTATCGAGAACTCGGAAGGTGCGCGAACGACGCCCTCGATCGTTGCTTTTACCAGCGATGGCGAACGCCTGGTTGGCCAGCCTGCGCGCAGACAAGCGGTCACCAACCCCACAAACACAATCTTCGCCGTGAAGCGTCTCATCGGCCGTCGTTACGATGACCCGACGGTCGAAAAGGATAAGGGCCTCGTCCCTTATAAGATCGTCAAGGCGGGCAATGGTGACGCCTGGGTCGAAGCGGAAGGCAAGACCTACTCACCGTCCCAGATTTCCGCCTTCATCCTGCAGAAGATGAAGGAAACCGCCGAAGCGAACCTCGGGGAGAAGGTGACACAGGCGGTCATCACGGTTCCTGCCTATTTCAATGATGCGCAACGGCAGGCCACCAAGGATGCGGGCAAGATCGCGGGGCTTGAGGTCCTGCGTATCATCAACGAGCCGACAGCCGCAGCGCTGGCATATGGGCTTGAAAAGAAGAAGCAAGCTAAGATCGCCGTCTATGACCTTGGCGGTGGCACCTTCGACATTTCCATCCTCGATATTGGGGATGGCGTCTTCGAAGTGAAGTCGACGAATGGCGACACCTTCCTGGGTGGTGAGGACTTCGATATGCGTCTTGTCGAATATCTCTGCTCGGAGTTCAAGAAAGAGCAAGGCATCGACCTGAAGACCGACAAGCTGGCCCTGCAGCGTCTGAAAGAGGCTGCCGAGAAGGCGAAGATCGAGCTTTCGACAGCGACTCAGACCGAAATCAACCTTCCTTTCATCACCGCCGACGCCACCGGACCGAAGCATCTGCAGGTCAAAATTACGCGCGCCAAGTTTGAATCCCTGGTTGAAGATTTGGTGCAGCGGACAATCGAACCATGCCTCAGCGCCCTGAAAGACGCCGGTCTGACGGCGAAGGAAGTGAGCGAGGTCGTGCTGGTGGGCGGCATGACCAGAATGCCGAAAATCCAGGAGGTCGTGGAAAAGATCTTCGGCAAGGAGCCTCACAAGGGCGTGAACCCTGATGAGGTGGTCGCCGTCGGTGCCGCGATCCAGGCGGGTGTATTACAGGGTGACGTCAAGGACGTCCTGCTTCTCGACGTCACGCCTCTGTCGCTCGGGCTGGAAACCTTGGGCGGCGTCTTTACGCGTCTCATCGAACGCAACACGACCGTCCCCGCGCGCAAGAGCCAGACCTTCTCCACAGCCGAGGACAACCAGAACGCCGTAACGATCCGCGTCTTCCAAGGTGAGCGAGAACTCGCCGCCGACAACAAGCTCCTCGGCCAGTTCGATCTCATGGGAATTCCGCCGGCGCCGCGCGGGACCCCGCAGATCGAGGTTACTTTCGATATCGATGCCAACGGTATCGTCAATGTCTCAGCCAAGGATAAGGGGACCGGCAAGGAACAGAACATCCAGATCCAAGCCTCCGGCGGCCTTTCCGAGGCCGACATCGAGAGGATGGTCAAGGATGCCGAAACCCACGCGACCGAGGACAAGAAGCGCCGCGAAACCATCGAGGCCAAAAATGCAGGGGATGCCCTTATTCACGAAACGGAGAAAACCCTGGCCGAGCACGGCGCAAAGCTCGCAGATGCCGATCGCCGGACGATTGAAGACGCCGTATCGAATCTCCGTGAGGCATTGAAAGGCAATGATGGCGACGCGATCACAGCCAAGGTCAATGCGCTTCAGCAGGCCAGCATGAAACTGGCCGAGGCGATATATTCGCAACCTCAGCAGTCTGAAACAGCTTCACCGGCATCGGGCAATGATGATGTCGTCGATGCTGAATTCACCGAACTCGATGACGACCAGAAGAAAGCGAATTAAGATTGAGGGGGCGGAGCTTTGGCTATCCGTCCCCCGATCGCCCCTCGCATGATCACGGCAAGAGCCGGCCATAGGGTGCAGCGTCTGGCTGGACTTGCGGTGATTTCTCCGTGGGGATCAGTGGCCGGCTCTTCTTTATTCGTTGTCCCGCGTCGCGCAAAGGGCTCGGACGTCCGAGACGCCTCCCGCTCGATAATTGCTCAACTCAACTATATCCGGAGTAAGACGTGAAAAATCCCTATGAGGTTCTTGGGGTCAGTCCCACCGCCTCCACATCGGATATTCAGTCCGCATATCGCAAGCTTGCAAAAAAGCTGCATCCTGACCTGAACCCCGGCGATAAATCTGCGGAAGACAAGTTCAAGGAGGTTGCCGCCGCCTATGATCTTGTCGGTGATACAGACAAGCGGAAGCGCTTCGATGCCGGCGAGATCGATGAGACCGGTGCGGAACGGCCGCAACATCACTACTACAGGGATTTTGCGCAATCCGATGGCGGTCACCCCTACATGGATACGTCCGGATTTGCAGATTTCATGGATTCCGACGATGCCTTCGCGGAATTGCTCAGACGTGGTCAACGCAGCCGGGCAAATCGCCGCGGCGAAGATTTGCACTATACGCTGCCCATATCGTTCGTTGAATCGATCACCGGTGCCAATAAGCGTCTGACGCTTCCAGGCGGAGGTACCCTTGACGTCACCATTCCGGCGGGCCTCGTCGACGGCAAGATCCTTCGTCTCAAGGGCAAAGGCGCTCCCGGCGCAGGGAAGGGTGGACCTGGCGACGCCCTTATTAAGGTCGAGGTTCTACCCGATCCCCGCTTCCAGCGCGACGGTGACAACATATCGATAGAGTTGCCGATTTCGCTCAACGAGGCCGTGCTTGGCGGAAAGATACGCGTGCCGACACCCACTGGCGACGTGTCGATGTCGATCCCAAAAGGATCGAACACGGGTACAACGCTGCGCCTTCGTGGCAAGGGTGCTCCACAGCGGGGAGGAGGGCATGGCGACGAGTTCGTCAAGCTCAAGATTGTCCTACCCAAGCACCCGGATCCAGAGCTTGAGACCTTCGTGTCGAACTGGACGGGCGGAAGAGACTTCAACCCACGCGAGGACAGGTCATGATCATCACCAAGAAGGAGTTCCTCACTCAGTCCGGTCTCAAGGTAAAAACACTGGAACTATGGATCGAGCAGGAATGGGTCATTCCGCGGGACACACCGTCCGGGCCGGGTTTCTCCGATGCCGATATCGCCCGCGTGCATCTTATTCGCGACCTGACGGAAAAGGTGGGTGCGAACGATGCCGGGGTCGACGTCATCCTGCATCTGCTCGACCAGCTACACGGCATGCGGCGCGCCTTCGAGCAGTTGCAAACGCATCTGAAGGATAAATTGCCTTAAGGCACCAGCTGAAACTGTTGACAGCATCTCCGAGGCGAGATGCTTTAGAAAGTACGGCAATGCGCAATCGTCGATACAATAGCATCCAGGAGTGGCGGTGATGTCTGAGGAAGCGTCCAACGATATATCGGAACGCGTCAAAAATCCCGAATTCGGACCATGGCTTGCTCAGGCTTCGATCCTTATCGTCGATGACGAACCGGGCATGAGAAACTTCCTGCTCAAGACCCTTGGCCCGCGCTGCAAGATAATCGAAGAGGCTGCAAATGCGGCCGAAGCGTCCCGAAAGCTCGACCAGCAGCATTTCGATGTCGTGATCCTCGACAACATCATGCCGAATATGAACGGCCTCGACTGGCTGGCGGAGCAACGTGCCGCCGGCTTTCTTGCGGATGTGATCCTCATGACGGCTTATGCCGATCTCGACACGGCTATAAATGCGGTGCGCGTCGGCGTGGTCGATTTCGTTCTGAAGCCTTTCCGGTCGAACCAGTTACTGAATTCGATCGCCCGTTGTCTCGACCGCAGCCGGTTGCAGCGCGAGAATGACGTTTTGCGGCATCAACTGAAGTTTTCGGCCCATCAGGTCTATCTCCGAAACAATATTGTCGGGCAATCGCCTGCCATCGAGAAAGTGCGGGCGATGATTGCCCGTGTTGCTCCGATATCAACGTCTGTCCTGCTGACTGGACCCTCCGGGACCGGCAAGGAAGTCGCTGCCCGTTCGATACACTCACTTTCAGATCGTGCCGACAAGCTGTTCGTGCCGATCAATTGCGGGGCAATCCCGGCTGACATGATCGAGAGTGAACTGTTCGGCCATTTGAAGGGAGCGTTTACAGGCGCCAACCGCACGCGCGAGGGCCTGTTCCTGCACGCACAAGGCGGCACGATCTTCCTCGATGAAATCGCCGAGATGCCCTACTTGCTCCAGAGCAAATTGCTGCGGGTACTGGAAGATCGGCGCGTCCGACCGATCGGTTCGGAACGTGAGTTTCCGTTCGACGCCAGGTTTATCTTCGCAACGAATGCCGATCTCGAGAGCCGGGTTGCAACAGGAACCTTCCGTGCAGACCTTTATTACCGCATCAACATCGTCCAGATTCAACTGCCTCCGTTGAAGGACCGCGGCAATGACGTTTTGGAACTGGCAGGGCTGTTCATGCGCGAAGTCGCACAGCAGGTCGGTATGCCGGCAGTGGAGATCGATGAACACGTCCGATCCTATCTTTTGAGATATGATTGGCCAGGCAACATAAGAGAGCTACGAAATTTCATCGAAAGGGCCGTTATCCTCGGGAGCTTTCCCGAGGAGGCGGAAAGGTCTCCTTTGGTCCCTGCACGAGCCGGTGGGCAGAGCTTGGCGGAAATTGAAAAGCGTCATATTCTGGCTGTGCTGAGAGAGGCTGGCGGCGATCGCGAAGAGGCCGCTCGACGGCTCGGGATTTCTCGCAAGACGATCGATCGGAAATGCGTAAGCTGGAATGGGTGAGGGAACGAGCGAGATATCAAACCGCAAGGCATCGGTTCGTTATCGCCTTCTGGCAATCGCGCTCGTGCCGATGCTTGTTATCCTGCCCATATTGCTGGGTATTACGATCTATCGCTGGAACGAGCGATTTGACGCGCTGGCGATCTCCAAGGTCAACGATGATCTGACGATCGCCCATTTTTATATCGACAGAATGTTGGCGGTCACGGAAGAGCGTCTTGCCGCAGTCAGCCAATCCGCGCGCTTTCGGGATCTGACCGTTGGTGGACATGTCTCTACCGGCGATCTCGATGCTTTCCTGAAAGAGACCGCGAATGATCGCGGCCTGGATTTCCTTTATCTTATCGATGGTGCAGGCAATGTCATTGCCACCAGTCGTCCGCTTGCCAGTGCGTCACCTCGCTGGGACTGGCCCGTCGTCAAGGCGGCTCTTGACGGCACGTCATCTGCCGGTTTCGATGTCTTTGACCAGAACGAACTTTCCGCGCTGACACCGGACCTTGCCGAGCAGGCCCGGATCGCGCTTGTGCAACCGGGTTCGGATTCCGCTATCCAACAGGAGCGCCGGGGTCTTATTCTTCATTCCGCCACTGAGGCGACCTGGGCTGATGGGAAGCGTGGCGCATTGGTTGCCGGCGTGCTTCTGAACAAGAACACCTCGTTTATCGATACCATCAACAGATTGATTTACAACGAAGCCAGCCTGCCCGCCGACAGCCGCGGGACTGCGACCGTGTTCCTTTCGGACGTCCGGATCAGTACCAATGTGAATCTTTTCGAAGGAAGGCGTGCAATCGGAACTCGGGTTTCGCCGGAGGTAGGCGAAGCGGTCCTTAAATATGGGAAAACCTGGAGAGAACAGGCCTTTGTCGTCAATGACTGGTATATCTCGGCCTATCAACCGTTGCTGGATACTTACAATCGTCGCGTCGGAATGCTCTATGTCGGTTTCCTGCAAAAGCCGTTTACCGATGCGAAACGAGAAACGCTGATCGCGATCGTCATCGCCTTCGGCGTGGCGGTCGCCGCGACCGTCCCCCTGTTTCTTGTCTGGACAACCAACATCTTCCGACCGCTGGAGCGCATGACACGGACGATCAGTGCCGTCGAAACGGGCGACCTTACAGCGCGAACCGGCCTTCCGAAAACGAAAGACGAAATCGGTCAGGTCGCATCGGAATTGGATCGATTGCTTGACCAGGTTCAGGAGCGCGATGCGGAATTGCGGCTATGGAATACGGAACTCAATCAGCGTGTAGAAGAGCGAGCCCGCGCGTTGCAAATGGCGAACGAGCAGCTCGAAACCACAACCAAACAATTGATTATGTCGGAGAAGCTCGCGGCGATCGGTGAAATTACGGCCGGCGTCGCTCATGAGATCAACAATCCCATTGCCGTCATCCAAGGTAATCTCGAAGTCATTCAGAGTATCGTCGGAGACGAGGCTGACAAGGCCAGAGGCGAGTTCAAGCTGATCGACCAGCAACTCATGCGCATCAGCGAGATGGTCACCAATCTCCTCAAATTTTCGAAGCCTCAGGAATATGCTGGGGTTCTGGAGCGATACAATCCCGCCGATATTATCGGTGACACCTTACCTCTCGTACGGCACCTTCTGAAGAAAACCACCATAATGATAGAGCGGGAAGATCATGCGTCCCGGCTCATCGCGATGCCTCGCACCGAGCTTCAGCAAGTATTGATCAATCTGATCGTCAATGCGTTCCATGCCATGCCTCAAGGCGGCAAGCTGGTTCTGCGCACATTCGATTCAGAGACGGATCGCACACCAGGAATAACGATCGAAGTATCGGACACTGGCAGTGGCATGGAACCGGATGTCGTCAACAGAATTTTCGACGCGTTTTTTACGACCAAGCGCCGTGAAGGCACAGGTTTGGGCCTTTCCATCTGCCAGATGCTTGTGACGCGCCAGGGCGGCACGATTGCAGTCACCAGCAAACCCGGCGAGGGAACGACCTTTACGGTCTGGCTCCCGGAAGCCGCCTGAGACAGACCTGACGGCGGACAAATAGTCTTCTATCGGACGACAATTTGTCCGCAACCGGTGCCGCTTGCCGCTGCGACCCATTGAAAAGGCTTGGAAACGATAAGTGGCACGATTGTTGCGGCGTCGTTTCGCGACCCGCCAATCGAGCCGTGTGACGGACAGCGTGGTGACATTCAACGCAAAACCGAACCCTGGAGGTCCGCAATGACCGCCGTATCGACCGAACAGCTTTCGAAAGACATGCAAGCCTCGGCACAAAAGCTCAAAGAAGCCGGACTGATCCCGCAATCGCAGGACCAGCCGCTGAACGCAAATGACCTGCTCTTCTATTTGACGCAAACATCCATGCCCATGGCCGATCTTCTGCAGCAGCACGGCCTCTTTCTGGATGATCGCGGGTTGAATTACGATCTCGCGCAATTCGACGCCATCGGCCAGATCGCCAACAAGGTGATCACAGAACGACAGGCCGGCTATCTAGATGGCGTCTGGAAAGAGCTCGATCTCTCAACCGACGAGGATATGGATTCAAACGGGACCTATATCCTGACGGCGCTTGCGGCACTTGACGTCCTGTATGGCCCGCCGGCGGTCTAGGCAATAGGCAGCGACGAAAGACAATTTGTCCTGCCCAAGCCGACACATTGTCTTCTCCAGCGTTGTTTCGGGCGATCAAGCTATTGATTTTCAATAACTTTGGCATCTGGCACGATGGTTGCTCCAGTGTTCCGTGCGCGGCGCGGAATGGTTTGGAACGAGGGAGAGAGTTGTGTCCGATCTGATCGTCATCGTTTACCCGACCGAAGACAAAGCCGAAGCCATAAGGCAGAAGCTCGTGAACCTTCAGAAGGAATATTTGATCGAGCTTTCCGACGCCGTGATCGCCGTCAAACAGGACAATGGCAGGATCAAGCTCATTCAGTTGATGAACACGACGGCCGTCGGCGCCATTTCCGGCGGTTTCTGGGGACTGTTGATCGGGTCCATTTTTCTCATGCCGCTCCTTGGCGCGTCGATCGGTGCCGCTTCGGGTGCACTTGGCGGCGCGTTGACCGACTACGGCATCAACGACGGCTTCATGAGGGAGCTTGCAACAAATCTGAAGCCGGAGAACGCGGCGCTGTTCCTGCTGATCCGCAAGATGACCGCCGACAAGGTTCTCGACGAACTCAAGGGCACCGGTGGAACCGTCCTTAGAACATCGCTGGATCACGCGAAGGAACAGGCGCTGCGCGACGCGCTGGCGGCCTCCCCCGGCTTCGGGCAGCCGGCGCCCGCCGAGACTTCTTCGCACAACTGATGCTGACTTGTTTCAGCCGTCCAATCACCGTTGCAGAAGGTGGCCAAAATGAACGTCGAAAAATTCACGGACCGCGCGAAGGGCTTCATACAGTCGGCGCAATCGCTCGCCATGCGGGACGGAAACCCGCAATTTAACAGCCTGCATGTGCTGAAGGTCTTGCTAGACGACAATGAAGGTCTGGTTTCCGGCCTGATCGATCGTTCCGGCGGCAATTCCCGCACCGTTCTCGGCGCGACCGAGGATGCGCTTGCAAAATTGCCGAAGGTATCGGGCTCCGGAGCGGGGCAGGTCTATATGGCTTCCGAACTTGCCCGCATATTCGACGCTTCGGAAAAGATCGCGGAAAAAGCCGGCGATAGCTTCGTGACCGTGGAGCGTCTGTTCCAGTCATTGGTCGAGGATCGCAACAGTGATGCGGGCAAGGTGCTGTCCGATACCGGGGTGAATCTTCAGGCGATCACGGCGGCGATCAGCGCGCTGCACAAGGGGCGGACCGCCGACAATGCTTCGGCTGAGAATGCCTACGACGCGTTGAAAAAATACGCCCGCGACCTTACCAAGGCCGCACGGGACGGAAAGCTGGATCCCGTGATCGGCCGCGACGAGGAGATCCGGCGCACGGTTCAGGTCCTGTCGCGCCGGACCAAGAACAATCCTGTCCTGATCGGCGAGCCAGGTGTCGGCAAGACTGCGATCGTCGAGGGGCTGGCGCTTCGTATCGTCAATGGCGATGTGCCCGAAAGCCTGCATAACAAGAAACTTCTGGCGCTCGACCTCGGCGCTCTGATTGCTGGGGCGAAGTACAGAGGTGAGTTCGAGGAGCGGCTGAAGGCCGTACTGCAGGAGGTGACGTCTGCGGAAGGCGGCATTATCCTGTTCATCGATGAAATGCATACGCTGATCGGTGCGGGTAAGACTGATGGCGCCATGGACGCGTCCAATCTGCTGAAGCCGGCGCTGGCGCGTGGTGAATTGCACTGCGTCGGTGCGACCACGCTCGATGAATACCGCAAGCATGTCGAGAAGGACCCGGCGCTGGCGCGGCGCTTCCAGCCGGTCTTCGTGCCGGAGCCGAGCGTGGAGGATACCATCTCGATCCTGCGCGGCCTGAAGGAGAAATACGAGCTGCATCATGGCGTGCGGATTTCGGACGCGGCGCTGGTGGCGGCGGCCACCTTGTCCAATCGATACATCACGGATCGCTTCTTGCCCGATAAAGCCATTGATCTCGTCGACGAAGCCGCCGCACGTCTGAAGATGCAGGTTGATTCGAAACCGGAAGAGCTGGACACAATCGACCGCGATGTCATTCGGCTGAAGATCGAGCAGGAGGCGCTGAAAAAGGAGAATGACAAAGGATCGAAGGCCCGCCTCCAGGCGCTCGAAAAGGAGCTGGCCGACCTGGAAAAAAGGTCAGCCGACCTGACATCCAAATGGCAGGCGGAAAAGGGCAAGCTTTCCGATGCGCAGAAGATCAAGAGCGAGCTTGAGCAATATCGCACCGAGCTTGCGAATGCCCAGCGCAAAGGCGAGTTCCAACGGGCGGGCGAGCTTTCCTATAGCACTATCCCGGAACTGGAAAAGAAGCTTGCCGCCATCGAGGCAAGCGAAACCTCCTCGATCAGCGAGACGGTGACTGCCGACAGCGTCGCCCAGGTTGTATCGCGGTGGACCGGCGTGCCGGTCACCAAGATGCTGGAGGGTGAAAAGGACAAGCTGCTCCACATGGAGGAAAAGCTCGGCGAGCGGGTCGTCGGCCAAGCGCAGGCCGTGCGCGCGGTATCGACCGCCGTGCGCCGTGCCCGTGCCGGCCTGCAGGATCCCAATCGTCCGATCGGCTCCTTCATGTTCCTGGGGCCGACCGGCGTCGGCAAGACCGAACTCGCCAAGGCTCTTGCGGAATTTCTCTTCGATGACGAAACCGCGATGGTTCGCATCGATATGTCCGAATTCATGGAAAAACACTCGGTTTCGCGGCTGATCGGCGCGCCTCCCGGTTATGTGGGCTATGATGAGGGCGGCGTATTGACCGAAGCCGTCCGCCGGCGGCCTTACCAGGTCGTTCTCTTCGACGAGATCGAGAAGGCGCATCCGGATGTCTTCAACGTCCTGCTGCAGGTGCTTGACGATGGGCGCCTAACCGACGGCCAGGGCCGGACGGTCGATTTCCGCAACACGCTGATCATCATGACGTCGAATATCGGCGCCGAATATCTCGTCAACCAGCCTGAGGGTGAAAAGACGAGTGTGGTGCGTGAAGAGGTGATGGCAATGGTTCGCGTCCATTTCCGTCCGGAATTCCTCAATCGCATCGACGCGATCATCCTGTTTCATCGTCTCCAGAAGACCGAGATGGGCCGTATCGTCGACATTCAGTTCGCACGCCTCAAGAAGCTGCTCAGCGATCGAAAAATCAGCCTGTCGCTCGATACCAAGGCGCAGAACTGGCTTGCCGAAAAGGGGTGGGACCCGGCCTTTGGGGCGCGCCCGCTGAAACGGGCCATCCAGCGTTACGTCCAGGACCCGCTCGCCGAACTGCTTCTGGGCGGAGAGGTTCACGATGACTCGACCGTGAAGCTCTCGGTCGGAAAAGATGGGCTCACCTTCAACGGCAAGGCCGTCAAGATACTGGACGACGAAGACGAATAGGCGCCGCGGTCGACCGCGTAGCCCACCCTTGCCAACCATATCGCTGATCCCAGCGCAGTCGCCTTGGGGTCCCAGTTCAGCAGCAAAGGAGAAGAAACGTGACGGACCATAAGATCAAAGAGGGCATGGAAGTGATCGGCGCTGATGGCGTCCACGTCGGAACTGTCGACCGCGTCGAAGGCAATCGCATCAAGCTCATCAAGAGCGACAGCGGCGATGCGTTTCACAAGGGCCGGCATCATCATTATATCGAACTCGGTTTCGTTGCCGGTGTCGAAGGCGATAAGGTTCGCCTTTCCGCCAATGCCGATATCGCTGTTACGCTCGAAGAGGAGCGATCCGGCCGCCCTGTTCCGGAGAATGAGTGATCGCGGCTTTTAATCGATTGCCTCGCGGCAGCTGCCCGGGGCGATCGATCTCAATGAGGCACGCTTGAAATATTGCAGGACTATTTTGGCGGGAAGCCTATTCGCGAGGAGTATCTCTTTGTCGACGGCGGTGGTCTTGCCGGCACAGGCGCGCGCTCCTACAAATTGAGGTAGAAATTCCAAGACCAAAAACTGTGTGCGGCAATGTCGTTCCTCACCCGCATGCCAGGCGCGACATCTGAAAGATTTAACGGACGGATTATGGCGGCAGACGAAACAAAACCAATCCCACAGCCTGTTGTTGCCCGCCTCACGCGCGCGGCGATTTTTCTGGTTCTGACCATCAATCCCGGCCCGGACAACGAAAGAGCCGTACGGTCGCTGTGCGCCGATCTCGGCGGACTGCTTCGCGCGGTCGGATTCCGCGACCTGGAAGGCAGATTGTCCTGCGTGATGGCCTTTGGATCCGACGCGTGGGACCGCCTGTTTGACGGACCGAGGCCGAAAGACCTGCATCCTTTCAAGGAAATCCACGGCGTGCATCACGCGGTTTCCACCCCGGGTGACATCCTCTTTCACATTCGCGCGGCCCGCATGGATCTTTGTTTCGAGCTCGCGATGGAGATCATGTCGCGGCTTAGAGATGCGGTGGCAACCGCAGATCAGGTCCAAGGCTTCAACTATTTCGACGATCGCGATCTCATCGGTTTCGTCGACGGGACGGAAAACCCGGTCGATCAGGCAGCGGTCGACGCGGCGATCATCGACGACGAAGACCCGGCCTTTGCCGGCGGCAGCTATGTGATCGTCCAGAAATACCTGCACGACCTGAAAAAATGGAATGCGATACCTGTCGAAGTGCAGGAGGGTATCGTTGGCCGCAAGAAATTCTCCAACGTCGAGCTCGATGACAGCGTCAAACCAAGCTACGCGCATAATGCGCTGACGACGATCGTCGAGAACGGCGAGGAGCTCGATATCGTCAGGGATAATATGCCCTTTGGCGATGTCGGGAAGGGCGAATTCGGGACCTATTTCATCGGCTACGCCCGATCCCCGGCGCGTATGGAACAGATGCTCGTCAATATGTTCGTCGGCCGACCCCCGGGAAACTACGATCGCCTGCTTGACGTCAGCCAGGCGATTACCGGCAGCCTCTTCTTCGTTCCGTCGGCAACCTTTCTTGACGGTGTCGAGCCCGACGCAGCCCCTGCACCGGTTGCCGAAGCTGAATCTGCCTCCACAGTTCAATCAGACAATGCGAACTCCGCTCCCCGGAATGAAAACACGGACGGCTCCCTCGGGATCGGTTCTTTAAAGAAAGAGGTTTGACATGGACAATCTTCACAGACACCTCGCTCCTATCTCGGCCAAGGCATGGGAGCAAATCGAGGAAGAAGCGAAGAGGACGCTCAAGCGTCACCTGGCTGCGCGTCGTGTGGTGGACGTCGACGGTCCGAAGGGCGCCGAATTTTCCGCCGCCGGCACGGGGCACCTTAAACAGGTCGATAGCCTAGGCGAGGGTGTCCAGGCTTCCCTGCGCGAAGTCAAGGCGGTTGTCGAACTTCGCGTTCCCTTCGAACTTTCGCGGTCCGCAATCGACGACGTCGAGCGCGGATCGGAGGATTCCGACTGGTCGCCGGTCAAAGAAGCCGCACGCAGGCTGGCCTTCAGCGAAGACCGCGCTGTCTTCGAAGGCTTTACTGCGGCCGGGATCCAGGGAATTCGCGAGGCCAGCAGCAATCCCGCCCTGAACCTTCCTCCAAGCCTCAAGAACTATCCCGATGTCGTTGCGAAGGCTGTCAGCCAGTTGCGTCTCGCCGGCGTTCAAGGTCCCTATGCCCTGGTTCTTGGTGAAGAAGAATATACCGCCGCAAGCGGCGGAAGTGACGAAGGCTACCCGGTGTTCCATCATATCGAAAAGGTTGTCGATGGCGGGATCATCTGGGCGCCTGCAATCAAGGGCGGCTTCGTCCTGACGACCAGGGGCGGGGACTTCGAGCTCGATCTTGGCCAGGACATCTCCATCGGCTATCTCAGCCATTCCGCCACGACAGTCGAACTCTACTTCCAGGAAAGCTTTACCTTTCGGATGCTGACCGCCGAAGCGGCGATCGCTTTGCTGCCTGCGCAGGCTCAGATTGATAAGAGCGTGTAGGTTACTGGTAAGGGTGATGCGACCGTGGACAGCGGCTTGTCTCATCTCGGGTTTTACGAGGCAAGCTATCCGCGCTCAATGGATTTTCGCGGGGCAGAAAACGGCGGCGTATGCACAAGCCTGACACACCGGCCGCCGCCACTACTCCAAGCCATGCAGGGGTGGCATGCATCCGCAGTCTTCAAAGCATCAGAGAAGGATCGATTCCACCGGCACAGGCATTTCCGGGAGATCCTCCTCTCCTAAAGCCTCTCTCAAGGTAATTTCGATTGATTTGGCGATCGCAGCAATCGGCAGGTCATTGGGCATGGTTCCGAATGGCATCTCCAGCTCGTCTCCAAGCGCATCCAGCCCGAAAAACGTGTAGGCGATAATGCCGGCGGCCAGCGGTGTAATTGGTCCCAGCATATTGGCGAGACCGAACGGCAGGAGGAAGCAGAAGAGGTAAGCGGTTCGGTGAAGCAGAAGCGTGTAACCGAACGGAACCGGCGTGTTGCGAAGACGCTCGCAGCCGGCGATAACTTCATTCATTCCCGAGATCGTGCGGTCGAGGATGCTGAACTCGATGTCGGTGACGTAGCCTTTGGCTGAAAGACCGGCCAGACATTCGCCCATAAATTGCAGGATATAGTTGGGCGCATTGGATGCTCTAAGAAGCCCAGCTCTTTCTTCATTCGAGAGCAGGGTTTCAACGTTGTCGCCTAGCCGATCCCCATAACGCAGGTGGCGCACAAGATCCTCGACAAGGACGATGTTCAGTCGGATCAGCCTTTCGCGCTCTTTGGCTGCCTGATCGCCACTCGGCAGTAAGATGATAGTCTGACGCGCCAGATCACGGCTGTGGGCAAGAAGATGGCCCCAGAGCCTTCGCCCCTCCCACCAGCGATCGTAGCAGGCGTTGTTGCGAAAGCCGAGAAAAATGGAAAGCGTTAGGCCGATCAGGTAGAACGGCGCCCCGTCGACCAGCGGAACAAGCGTAGGGTGTCGCGTGTGCGCCCAGACGACAATAGCCGACATGAACATGACGATGAGGACGCGAGGATAGATGCGTCTGATCACCGACCCTCGAATCTCAAAGAAGAGACGGAGCAGGTTCGGAGTTTCCCGGACGATCATGTTTCACCTGATTGCTGTGGCATTGCGTTTTGCGGCGGTGAGGAACGACGTCACGGTAACAAGGGTGAGCGAAACTGCTTCATCTGGCCTCTCACGCCAGGTTCGCTTCGCAAGAACCGTACCATTCCGCGCAGACAGCATTGTCAAAGGCTTAGCAGGGCGAGCCTACCGTAAAATGGACAAATTGTCCCTGGAAGTGAGACAAATTGTCCATGGAAAACAAGGAGATAACGTGTTCTACTGGCTATAGTGATACAGCGGCGGAGTGTGGGCTATGAGTGACAAGAAAGCGGAGTATAAAACCTATCACCATCCGGCGGGTGGATGGGGTGCCGCGGCTGCGACAGCGAAGGTGTTGCTGGAGCAAAGTGTCGTGACCAAGGGGTCGCGAGCGCTCCTTGCCATGAACCAGCCTGGTGGTTTCAAATGTCCAAGTTGCGCCTTCCCGGATGCCGACTGCAAGAAGACGCTCGAATTCTGCGAAAACGGTGCCAAGGCTCTGGCGCATGAAGCGACGAAATTCCGGGTCACGCGGGACTTCTTCTCCAAACACACCGTCTCCGAGCTCATGGAACAGTCGGACTACTGGCTCGAGATGCAGGGCCGTTTGACGGAGCCGATGCGCTACGACGCCGCAACCGATAAATATGTGCCCTGTGACTGGGACACCGCCTTTGCAACGATTGGCAAGCATCTGAGATCGCTCGAGAGCCCGCATCAGGCCGAATTTTATACCTCCGGGCGCACACCGAACGAAGCAGCCTTCCTCTACGCCATCTTCATCCGGGCGTTCGGCACCAACAATTTCCCCGACTGTTCCAATATGTGCCATGAGCCCACCAGCCGCGGTCTGCCGCCTGCGATCGGCGTCGGGAAGGGCACGGTGATCCTTGAGGATTTCGAACATGCCGAGGCGATCTTCGTCATCGGCCAGAACACCGGCACGAACTCGCCGCGCATGATGACGAATTTGGTTGAAGCACGAAAGCGCGGCGTTCCGATCGTCGCGGTCAATCCCATGCCGGAACGTGCGCTGATACGCTTCACCGAACCTCAGGATATGATCCAGATGGCGACATTCGGCTCCACTCCGATCGCCAGCGAATTCGTCCATATGAAGATCGGCGGCGACCTCGCTTTCCTCAAAGGCATCATGAGGGTGATGTTTGAGCGCGAGGCCAAGGGCGAAACGATCCTCGACCATGAGTTCATCGCCAAGCACACGGTTGGTCTCGACGCCATTCGCGACGAGGTGATGACCCATGATTGGCCCGAACTCGTCAAGGCGTCGGGGCTGGATGAAGACCAGATCCGCCGTTGCGCCGAAATTTATATCCGCTCACGAGCAACGATGATCTGCTACGGCATGGGCTTGACCCAGCATCAGGATGGATCGCGCCTCTTGCAACAGGTCGCAAATCTGTTGCTGCTGAAGGGCAATTTCGGAAAGCCGGGAGCCGGGATTTCTCCTATCCGCGGACACTCGAACGTTCAGGGCGATCGCACCGTCGGGATCGATGAGAAGCCGACGCAGGAATATCTCGACCAGGTCCGGGATGTCTTCGGCTTCGAACCGCCCCGCGAGCACGGCCATCATACGGTTGAATCCGTGGAAGCAATGGAGAATGGGACTGCCAAGGTCTTCATCGGCATGGGTGGGAACTTCGTTCGCGCAATCCCTGACACAGAGCGATCCTATGCGGCCATGAGCAAGCTTGCGCTCACTGTCGGGATTACGACCAAGCTCAATCGTGGCCACCTCGTTCACGGGAAGGAGGCGCTGATCCTTCCGGTGATCGCCAGGTCCGAATGGATCCGAACGTCGGCCGGTGAACAGTTCGTAACAATCGAGGACTCCATGTCGAACGTCACGGCCTCCCGTGGGGTGCTGACTCCGGCCAGCGAGCATCTGAAGCCGGAGGTGGAGATTGTATGCCGCATGGCCATGGCGACTCTTCCCGACAGCAAGATCCCGTGGGCGAGCTATATCGAGGACTATAATCTGATCCGTGACAAGATCGCAGCCGTTTATCCCGAAATCTATACCGACTTCAATGAGAAGATCAAAAATCCAAAGGGCTTCCACCTGGACGTCCCGCCGCGTCGGCTTGTCTGGCCGACACCGAACGGCAAGGCGAACTTTCTTCTGCTGCCTGGCCTGGAAGTGAATGCACCGGTCGCAGATCCGGCCATGCTGAGGCTTGCGACTGTGCGCTCGCACGACCAGTTCAACACGACCATCTACAGCTACAATGATCGCTATCGCGGCGTCTACAACGACCGCATGGTCCTGTTCATGAACGAGGATGATCGGAAAGAACGCAACCTCGAAGCGGGCGCACGCGTCTCCTTGGAGACGATCACAGAAGACGGTGTGCAGCGCCGGGTCGATGGCCTCACCGTGCTGGATTACCCGATGCCGCGGGGTTCGGTTGCCGGCTATTACCCGGAGCTCAACCCGCTGCTTCCGCTCGAATATTACGACAAGATCAGCGGCACTCCGGCAGCAAAGTCCATCCCTGTCAGGGTACTGGCGGCATAAGAAAGAAAGCGCCAGCAACAGTCATTTCGAACCGATCTTAGCCAGGGAGACGGACGTTGTTTGAGAACCTAGACGCGGTCATTTTAGCGAGAGCCCAGTTCGCATTCACTGTCTCGTTTCATTTCATGTTTCCGGCCTTTTCGATCGGGCTTGCGAGTTTCCTCATGGTGCTCGAGGCGCTCTGGCTGCGAACGGGAGATGGCGTCTATGCCAATCTCTATCGCTACTGGCTGAAAATCTTCGCAGTCGTCTTTGGCATGGGCGTGGTCTCCGGCGTGGTGATGTCCTACCAGTTTGGCACGAACTGGTCCGTATTCTCTCAAAAGGCGGGGCCTATCATCGGCCCGCTGATGGCCTACGAAGTGCTCACGGCATTCTTCCTCGAAGCCGGATTTCTGGGAGTGATGCTCTTTGGAATAAACAAGGTCGGCAAAGGCTTGCACTTCTTTGCCACTTGCATGGTGGCGCTAGGCACGCTCATTTCGGCAACGTGGATCCTCTCGGTCAACAGTTGGATGCACACGCCGACCGGCTTTGAGATCAATGCGAACGGACAGTTCGTGCCGGCGGGTTCCTGGCTGGCGATCATATTTAATCCGAGTTTCCCCTATCGCCTCGTGCATACGGTGCTGGCAGCCTACCTGACGACGGCCTTTGTCGTTGGCGGTGTCGGAGCATGGCATCTGCTCCAGGACCATTCCAATCGCGGGGCCAGGAAGATGTTCTCGATGGCGATGTGGATGGCGGCGATCGTCACGCCGATCCAGATTTTTGCCGGCGACGCACACGGTCTGAATACGCTGGAACATCAGCCGGCTAAGATCCTCGCAATGGAAGGCCACTATGAAGCACATGCTGAGGGGGCTCCGCTGATCCTCTTCGGTCTGCCGAGCAACGAGGAAGCGCGGGTACGCTACGAGATTGCCATCCCGCATCTCGGATCGCTGATCCTCAAGCATGACCCTTTCGCGCCGATGCAGGGGCTGAACGACTTTCCCCGTGATCAGTGGCCGCCGGCTCCCATCATCTTCTGGTCGTTCCGTATCATGGTGGCGCTCGGATTTGCGATGCTTGGCATCGGCCTGTGGAGCCTTCTCGCCCGCTACAGACGAAAGCTTTACGAGTGGGTGTGGCTGCATCGGGCCGCCGTATGCATGGGGCCTGCGGGATTTGTCGCCGTGATCGCGGGATGGGTCACGACCGAGGTCGGCCGCCAGCCATTCACGGTCTACGGGCTGTTGCGGACGGCGCAGTCCCATTCGCCGCTTGCCGCCCCCGCCGTCGCAGTGTCGCTGCTGGCATTTGTGATCGTTTACTTTTTTGCCTTCGGATCGGGCATTTTCTATCTGCTGCGGCTGATGTCCAACCCGCCGGAACCGCATGAAAGCGAGCCGCCCCAGGTCCCGCAGCGTGCTGCCGGCATCACGCCCGCTCCAAGCCTCGGCGCCCCGCTGCCTTTGGAGGATTGATCATGACCGAATATCTGGATCTCACGATAGTCTGGGCCATGATCATCGGTTTCGCGGTCTTTGCCTATGTCGTCATGGATGGTTTCGATCTTGGGATCGGCATATTGTTTCCGACATTTGCGGTGGGCGATGAGCGCGATCAGGCGATGAACTCGATCGCGCCCGTCTGGGACGGTAACGAGACATGGCTTGTGCTTGGGGGTGGTGCGCTCTTTGCGGCCTTCCCGCTCGCCTATGCGATCATTCTGCCCGCCACCTATCCGCTTGTCATCGCCATGTTGCTGGGATTGGTGTTTCGAGGTGTGGCGTTCGAGTTTCGCTGGCGTCATCCTCGGCATAGAGCATTCTGGGATGCTGCCTTTTCCCTTGGTTCCTTGGTGGCTGCGTTTTCGCAGGGCATCATGCTGGGCGCCATCCTGCAAGGGGTCCATGTCGAAAATCAGGCCTATGCCGGCGGGTGGCTCGATTGGCTGAGCCCCTTCAGTCTCCTCACGGGTGTCGCGCTCGTGATCGGATATGCCCTGCTCGGGGCCTCATGGCTGGTCTGGAAGACAGAAAGCACCAGCCTGGCGAATGCACGCAAATTGGCGTTCTGGCTTGGTATCGCAACGCTTGTTTCGCTTGCCGCGGTGAGCATTGCCACTCCCTTTCTCACCTACGACTACTGGCGCCGCTGGTTCGCGATGCCGGGCGTGCTGTTGACGGCGCAGGTTCCGCTTCTTGTCATGATTTCCGCCGCGCTGTTTTTCTGGAGCCTCAGGCGCGGCATGGAGCGGGTGCCGTTTGTCATGGCCCTGGCGATTTTCCTGCTGGGATTTGCCGGGCTTGGTATCAGCATCTATCCCTACATCGTGCCGCGATCAGTAACGATATGGGACGCCGCGGCGCCACCGCAGAGCCAGTGGTTCATGCTGGTCGGGGCGATGATCATCATCCCGATAATCCTGATCTATACAGCCTGGGCTTATTGGGTTTTCCGCGGTAAGGCGGGCGTGCACGGATACCACTGATGCAAGCTGAAACCTCCTCGATCTGGAAACGCCTCGGGTGGATGATCGCGATCTGGGTAGCCAGCGTGATGTCCCTGGCTGTCGTCGCGTTCCTGCTTCGGCTCATCCTGAAAACTGATAGCTGACCTGGCGAGCGGCGTTATGTTTGCGTGGCATCGATGATCAATCAAGCTGTTTTCAATCGCAGCTGCATCGGCGGAAATTGTTGAAATTTGATCCGCGCACCTGCGCTCTTTGATGGAAATAACTTCGCTTATATTCCACGCGAATGGATTGTTCCTTAATTTATACGGGTATGCTACAATGACACCGGGAACTTTATAGATAAATTCCGATCCATTACTGGATATATGGCTGAATGTCAGAACAATAGAAATGAAATTGACCACATTAAGCTTCATGCAGCTCGCATCTTGCTTACGAGGAGATCCATCGGGTGTGACCGATTGGGACGCGGTATTGGCACTTGCGAACAATACTTTGCTGACGCCAGCAATTTGGTCGGCCATATCGGCGAACGACCATCAAGACTTCCTGCCGGAAGACGTGCTTTCGTTCCTGGGTTTCATCCACCGCTGCAATAAGGTGAGAAATGCACGGCTGCTGGCGCAACTGCAGGAGCTAGTTGTCGCGTTGAACGTCGCAGGGATCGTACCGACGCTCAACAAAGGCACAGCGCTCCTCGCACTTACGTGCGCGGAGCGCATCACGCGCGACATCGACGTCACCGTTGCCGACAATGAAAAGGAACTGGCGCAAAAGTGTCTCCTTCAGCTTGGGTATCTTCCGATCGAGGCCCTTGGTTGGGGCAGATCCAAGGATGTCGGGGCTGTCGATCTGCATTATCCGCCCGGCAGATATCCGCAATATTGGCCTTCGGACACGCGCCTTTCGAAACATTCCGAGGAAATCCGTATCGGGTCGGGAAAGGCACGCATCCTTTCGCCGACACTTCAAGCCCAGCACTGGATTGTGCACGACATGCTGAAGGACGGGCACCTTTGGGCTCTTCATATCGACCTGCGAAATCTTTTCGAGCTTTACCGGCTCACAAAAGCGCCCGAAGGGATCGACTGGCATGAATTGGATATCCTGCTCTCAGACTCCTTGGGCCGAGCAATGCTGGATACACAATTATTGGCGCTGCGTTCGATTTTCGGAACCGATATCGTGCGAGACAGGCCAATTCCAGCATGGATAAAGTGGCATCACGGTCTGCGGTCCAGGGAATATCACCCCTTGCTGGGAGGTGCCGTTCAGGCTGTTGGCCGCATCGCTTGGGGCATCCGCATTTTCCAGATTCGCTGGCGATTTCGAGGGCCATGGAGCGAACTGCCCGGACGCATTATGCGCAAGGGGCAGAAAGCCCTCAGAACCCGCGCCTCGAAAAGCGTCAAAGATCAGCCTTGGTGCGCGGATCGTTAATGGCGTTGGCGTAAGGGTTCGGTCAGCGCAATAACCGGTCTCCAGCGACGATGCCTTTTAAACACAATGCCGTCCGCCGTCATCATATCAGCAAGGTGAAGTTCAAGGTTACAAACTGGGCTGAATACGAGGCCGGACTTCGNCGCCGAGGAAGTCTGACGCTATGGATGACGCAGGACGCGGCGTCGGCGTGGCAAGCGGCGAAGCGGACGACGCGTGGTGGGCAGCCGCGCTACTCGGATCTGGCGATAGAGACTACTCTGATGCTGGGAATAGTGTTCGGCCTGCATCTGCGCCAGACGGAAGGCTTTCTGGCATCGGTGTTGCAGTTGATGGGACTGGATCTCGCCGTTCCCGATCATACGACGCTGAGCCGCCGGGCAAACAAACGGCGATGGCCGAGAAGCCGGGAAAGCCGCAGCGCTCACATCAAGGGGCCCGTTCACGTCCTCATCGACAGCACGGGGCTCAAGATCTACGGCGCGGGCCAGTGGTTGGAGCAAAAGCACGGTGCCAAATCCCGGCGGGGCTGGCGTAAACTACACCTCGCGCTGGATGCCGACAGTGGCGATATCATCGCTCACGTCATGATGGACCAGGATACCAGCGACGCCTCGCAGGTAGAGCCGTTGCTCGACCAGATTGACGCACCTATCCGTCAGTTCACGGCGGATGGCGCATATGACGGC
>JGI24740J21852_10000171_pt1 | contig 25993 bp, 17 predicted proteins | sample KBSCornC6_FD_21852 | JGI IMG/M metagenome (IMG submission 21852) | reverse complement strand
GGAGCCGATCAGTCAAGAGCCTTGTCGTTCGGGTTCTTGATCAGCGCCTTCATGTCGTCCGACAGCGGGAACTCCATGTTCACGCCCTTGGGCGGAACCGGGGTCTCAAACCACTTCTTGTACTCGGCGTTGATCGTGCCGTCCTTCATCATGCCGGCGATGGTCTTGTCGGCCAGGGCCTTGAACGGCTTGTCATCCTTGCGGACCATGCAACCGTAGGCTTCGCGCGATTGCGGCTTGGCCACGACCACCCAGTCAGCCGGGTTCTTGGCCTTGGCACGCTCGCCGTACAGCAGGGCGTCGTCCATCATGAAGGCAACAGCGCGGCCCGACTCCAGCGTCAGGAACGACTGACCGTGGTCCTTCGTGCTGATGATGTTCATGCCCAGCTGCTTTTCGTCGTTCATCTTGCGCAGCAGGCGTTCGGACGTCGTGCCGGCGGTGGTCACAACGTTCTTGCCCTTCAGGTCAGCCCAATCCTTGATGCCCGAATCCTTCTTCACCATGATGCGCGTGCCGATGATGAAGATGGTGTTCGTGAAGGCAGCCTGCTTCTGGCGCTCGAGGTTGTTCGTGGTCGAGCCGCACTCCAGATCGATGGTGCCGTTCTGCAGCAGCGTGATGCGGTTCTGCGAGGTGACCGGAATTTCGTTGATCTTCAGATCTTTCAGGCCGAGTTGCTTCTTCACGTCCTCAGCGATCTTCGTGGCAACGTCGTACGAATAGCCGATCGTGCGGACACCGCCGACGTTGTAGCTGAACGGAATCGACGAATCGCGTACGCCCAGCGTGATGGTGCCGGTGTCTTTGATCTTCTTCAGCGTACCAGTCAGCTCTTCTGCGTGCGCAGCGCCGCCGAATGTACCCACAGCGACACCAACGGCAGCAAGCACAGTTGCCAGCTTGGCGAGGTTCATGAAAGTCTCCTTTTGACCATGAAAGAGAAAGACGGGACTGTACCAAAAAACCTATAGCGGCAGTATTGGTGTTGCCACTACATCGTTGAATCGAACGGAGTTTTTTCCTTGGGCGGGGCCTTGCCGAGCCCCCTGCGTTCCGAGCCATCGGACAGATTGCGTCGCGCCCTTCCGGAAAACCGGATACATCACGCAGCCGCCTGTTGCCGACCGACTCTGCACGATCGGCACGCAAGTGCGATCGCTTGAGCGGGTGGCTGCTAACTACTCAGGAAAACCAAAGGGAGAACCGTCTGCCCGATGTGCGCTCTCTGTCGCTTACACGAACCCGACTGGAGAATAGAAGAAGGGCGACGACATCATCGATACCGCCGCCCTTCTGATGGTGCAGTGTCCCGGGACGCTATGGTTGGCCCCATGAACACCGGCTTTCTTCAACCGTCGCGCATGGCCGCCTGATCGGCGGCGACGCGATAGACCGAAGCAGCGCCCTGTTGGAGCACCGCACCGGTATTGATCAGCGCGTCGCCGATCAGGGGTACAGACCGCGCTCTTGGCGGGCCTGCAGAATCCGCGTGCAGGCGATGATGAACGCCGCCGTACGCAGAGTAACCTTGTTGTCCTGAGCCACCTGCCAGATGGCGCGGAACGCGTCTTGCATGATCCGTACCAGGCGCTGGTTGATCTCGTCTTCGGTCCAGAAGAAGCTCGAGAAATCCTGCACCCACTCGAAATAGCTGACCGTCACGCCGCCGGCGTTGGCAATCACGTCCGGGCACACCAGCGTGCCCTTGTCGCGCAGGATGTCGTCGGCCTCAGGCGTCGTGGGGCCGTTTGCACCTTCCACGACAATCTTTGCCTTGATATGGGGCGCGTTCTTGGCGGTGATCTGACCTTCCAGCGCAGCCGGGATCAGGAATTCGCAGTCCAGCGCCCAGAAATCGTCTTGCGAGACGGTCTCGGCGGCAAAGCCGGCCACGCTGCCGTTGTGTTCAACGTGCGTGATGAGCGCGTCGACATCCAGGCCGTTGCCGTTGAACACGATGCCCTTGTGATCCTGCACGGCGATGATCTTTGCGCCAGCATCATGGAACAGCTTGGCGGCCACGCTACCCACGTTGCCGAAGCCCTGCACAACCACGCGTGCGCCCTTGACGTCGATGCCGAGGTTGCGCGCAGCCTCGCTGCCGACCACGAACACGCCGCGGCCCGTCGCCTCGCGACGGCCCAGGCTGCCGCCCAGAGCGATCGGCTTGCCGGTCACCACGCCCGTGGCGGTGGCGCCTTCGTTCATCGAGTACGTGTCCATCATCCACGCCATGATCTGCGCGTTGGTGTTCACGTCCGGTGCCGGGATGTCCTTGTTCGGGCCAATGATGATGCCGATCTCGCTGGTGTAGCGGCGGGTCAGGCGCTCCAGTTCGCCGGAAGACAGCTTGCGCGGGTCGACGCGGATACCGCCCTTGGCACCGCCGTACGGCACGTTCACAGCCGCGTTCTTCACCGACATCCATGCCGACAGCGCCATCACTTCCGACAGCGTCACGTCCTGGTGGAAACGCACGCCACCCTTGCCCGGACCGCGCGACGTGTTGTGCTGCACGCGATAGCCCTCGAAGTGGGCGATGCGGCCGTCATCCATCTGGATGGGCACGTCGACGATCAGCGCGCGCTTGGGGCGCTTGAGCGTTTCAACCCAGCGTGCGAGCGAGCCGAGGTAGGGGGTGACCCGGTCGACCTGCTGCAGATAGATGCCCCACGGACCGAGGTTGTCGGCCGGCAGATAGGACGGGATGGAATGCTGGAGTGTCGACGGAGATGCGACATTGGACATGGTTGTCTTCCTCTTTTGAACCTTGGTAAGGCCCCTGGTTTGGGAACTGCGGTCCCACAAAATGCCCGCCAGCTTAGGGACCGCCCAGAACGAAATCCAATGCCGTTTTTACATCGGGTTATGCATATGGCGCATAACCTTCATGGGCTTGCAGCATCTGCAACCGCAACCACGCCTCGCGCGTTTCACGCACCAAATCAGAACAGGTCCACAGGTACTCCGCGCGCACTGAGCGTCCAAACTCGGTCGCATCTGTTTGATGCAAGCGGTGGCATGGAACCGGAGCTGATGCAAGGCATGGAGCACCAACATAATTTGACAGCGTGTCTGAATGGAGTTGCAGCGATGATTTAAAGCGCCGTTTCACTGGACTTGGTTTCAACTTGCAGCACTCAGACAACGCTATGCCTCCACCGCCTAATCCCCCAACGCCTCCCCACCTCCAGCCTTTAGCGTTCGCCTTCCCCTTCCGAGCCGCAGATGGCAAAGCACTCGTAGACGAACATGCCTTCTATGAATGGCTGGGCAAGGAGAACACCGGCAATTTTGCCGTCAGCAGGTCGGGCATGTGGCACGGTGGTATTCATATCAGTGCTGAAGGTGCGGGCAAGCATCTGGATTTGCAGAGTGGTGTACGCGCCATCGCCGCAGGCGAAGTCGTCGCCTATCGCACGAACCGCGTGGCGCTGCTCAGCCAGATCGCGGAAGAAGGCAACAAGCCGGCCAAAACCGGCTATTACAGCTCCGCCTTCACATTGGTGCGGCATTCACTCGAATACCCTGCCGACAATCGGTTGCCCCTCTTTAGCCTGTACATGCACCTGCAAAGCATTGCCGAGTACGAACAGACGGGCGCGCTGCCTCCAGCCTATTGGGCTCGCGCCTACGAAGTCACTGAGCACGCCTCGGACAAGCCCAAAGCCACGGCAAATATCCCCACCCCAGTCGAACATATCGGCCTAAACATCCGCGCCGACACAACGGGAGGTGCGGAGCTCCTAGGCATCCTGCCTCGCAGCACACAAGTGCGCATCGGGGAGACGCGCAAAAATGGGCTCTGGGGAAAAGTCGAGGCTATCGAGTCTGGCACCATCCTGCCGCCCGAGGTGGCAAGTTACGTCCGCGAAGGTGCAGACAAAGGCTGGGTATTCCTTGGCAAGGCACAGGGACACTTGCTGCTGAAACCCATCATCTCGCCAGCACTCAGCGACCAAGTGGTCGTGCCCGCCACCCCGATCCGCATCAACGCGGGCGATTTGATTGGGCACCTGGGCCACTATTGGCAGTCGGATGCTCCTGAGCAGGAGCACCGGATGGTGCATATCGAGGTGTTCTGTGGAAGTGATCTGCCCGATTTCCTCGCTAGGAGCCGCGCAGCAGCCAAGGACATCGTCGATCTAAGCAAACTCCCTCTACTGCACATCGACAAGGGCGTCAAGCTCTTCCAAATCAAGAAAGCGGACACGCAGGGCAACCCTGTTTACGAAGAAGGCACCGACGCTCCGCAAACAGCCGTCGTTCAAATCTACAACCAAGCCGCGCTCGATGCATTTCCCGCCGAACACAAAGGACCGAAAGACAACGGCCCAGGCCCCGGGCAACCGTGGTGGTATGTGACCAGTGCCAATAGCCGCCACGAAGACATCAGCGGTTGGGTCCGCAACCGGCAAATGCCACCCAATGGGGGTGTCATGCGCGAATCGCCGCACGCCTGGATCGACTTCGAAACCGTCACCGGCGACGATGGGGGCAACCCCACCATGTGCCGCACCGTGGACGGCTATCTGGATTACGCGCTGAACGAGGACAAACCAGCGACGGGCGACATCCGGAATCTCAAGCCACTGGCCTGCAACTTCTACCGCGCGCTATCGCCCATGCGCAACGAGGCCCGCGCTGCCGACGAACTGCGTGCCCTTAAGGACAACAAGTGGCTACGCTTCCGGGCATCACGGTTGATGCTAAAGCACCGCAGTGAATGGGCCAGCCAGAGCGAGTACGAGAGCTTCTTCGAGACAGTGCTCAAGCGCATTGACGAGGAGCCGTATCACAAGGCGGAGATTGAGCGGCTCAAGAAGCTTGTGTGGTGGGACGAGGTGAGCGCGAAGGTGGGGCAGCCGTTTCCAAGCAGTCCTGAGGTGTTCCATATTCATCCGGTTGCGTTGGCGGGGAATTTCCATAAAGGCGGCTTTCAGTTCACGTTGCCCATGCTGCAGAAGCTCTTCCCGCAAGCAAGTAGCAATGCACTACAGGAGGTAGCCAACGAACTCAATTCTCATCTTGAAATCTACAAACTCGACACCCCGCTTAGACGGATGCATTTTTTTGCCCAGATAAAGCAAGAAACCGGGCCCTCTCTCAGCCGCGAAGAGGGCTTTGTTTGGAAAGCGAGTTCATTGATATCGAGCTTCTCATACTTTCACAACCACCCCGACCAAGCCCATGCACATGGCTACCATCAAGTAAGGCCCATCAAAGCCAACGGCACAGCAATGAATCAAGCAGACTTTGAGGCAATCGCTAACGGTGCATATGGAGGTCGCGCGGAACTGGGGAATGGTAACTACGCCAGCGGGGACGGATGGCGGTTCAGAGGCAGGGGCCTCAAACAACTTACAGGGCGGGCAAACTACAAATCCTTCACAAAATGGCACTCGGCCCATCAAAATGAATGGCCTCAGGAAATCATTAATTTCGAACTAAATCCTGAACTTCTAGTTCAACTAAAGTACGCAGCAAGGTCTGCCGCATTTTTTTGGGTTGATCACAATCTTCACATAGAGGCCGACAAGGGAGCGACCCCAGCACAAGTGAATGCAATTACCGCAATCGTCAACTTGCACACAGACAGTTACGCAGCGCGCGTAGACAACTTCAACGAAATTTACAGCTACGGAGATTTCAATTGAAAACCACCCTCTCCATTGTTTTTTCACTCAACGCAATCATTCCATTTGCACTTATCCCATCATCCTCCCTTGCAAATGCCGATGAAATTACACTCTGCCAACAACACGAAGAGATATATTTCAGTTGCAAAATAAATAACGATATCGCATCAATCTGCGCATCAGGAAACATATCACCGAACAATGGTTATGTCCAATACCGGTTTGGCAGAGAAAACAAAATCGACCTAGAATTTCCCAACAAGCCATACCCACCCCTAAAAAGATTCTCGATCAGCGACATATCTGCAGGGAGCGTCAACTCAACACACCTCAAATTCAAATCAGGAGGCTACGACTACGTCTTATACGATAGCTCAATAAGCGGAATCTACGTAAAGAAAAAAGGAAAGATAATTTCAAACCTAATATGCGAGCCAGGAATATACAGCAAGATTAGCCCAAGAGCATTTAGAGGAATTAAGACAACACCCCCCATTAATGGAATTGACGACTGATTGATGGCCATCAACTTTGAGGCAGTCTGATAACTGGCTCGACCCGACCACGCGTGATTCGTTCCACCTTGTCCCGCGCAGCCGTGCGGTGCGATCAGCGATGGGATGCAAGCAGGACCGGCGGGAGCAGAAGCGGTAGGTCTTCTCGGCAGCACATCTGCGAATCACGCGCTTCGGCACTTTTGGTTTATCAGCACCATCCGACCCGCAGCGATATTGAATCGGCTGCCCGAGGCCTCGCCCCCCCCTTTTGCGCTGGGGCACCGTACAGATGGAAACATTGAGTCTGTCTGGATGCGGGATTGACAGAGCCGCTGGCGAACGCCCTCAAAAGTCTTGTTGGGTCCGCCAACGATGTACCAGCCATCGAGGCGAGAACAGTCGGCGAGGCGGAAGGGGGCTACTGCCCGTGGCTTGCGCTCGCGCTTGCTGTCGAAAAAGCGAAAGGCAGTTCCGGCACACGACTGATACCGGACCAAAAGGATAGCGACCTTGTCGCTATGGTTTTTCGAGCAAACACGTAGGCAAAAGAATCCGCGTCAGCGCACCAGTGATACGCAATTCAACTCGCCAGCGCGCTCCACAGCGTGTCGATCAACTCCCGTTTGCGCTTGGATTGTGGGTGGCGCCGATCAGGGGCGCCGTTCTGCGGGTGCTCACGGTAGAGCCGGATTTCCATCTCAATGGATAAGGTGCCACCGCCCTTGCCTTCGGCGCGCACCAGCCGTCCGGCGGCGACCTCGTCGCGTACCGCGCTTTCTGGCAGGAAGGCCACGCCGTGGCCCGCCAGCGCCATCACCTTGAGCGCCTCGGCCATGTCGGTCTCGTAGCATTTGTCGAGCAGCGGCGCCACCGGCGAGTTCTCCAGCAACACGTCGACCATGCGCCCCAGAAAGGCGTTGGGCGTGTAGCTGAGGTAGGCAATCGGCTTGCGCGCGGCCGATGCCAGCCGGTAGATCGGCCGGCCGCTGGCATCGGGCTTGGAAAACGGCGACAGCCGCTCCGTGCCCAGCACCAGCATGTCGTAGCGCGTCGGGTCGAGCTGGATCATCTGGCGCGCGTGGTGATAGACCATCACGAGATCGCAGCCGCCTTCCACCAGCGTCATCACCGCATCGTGCACGTTCAGCGCGCGCAGGCGGCACTGCAGCTTGCCGATCTTCTCTTCCACCTGCGCCAGCCAGCCCGGAAAGAACGTGAGCGACAGCGTATGCGGTACCGCAAAGTCGATCGTCGAGGCGCTGGCCGGGCGCTGGCCGCGCATCAGCGCGCGCGTTTCGCTCACCTGCGCGAGCATCGCCAGCGCCTGTTCGTAGAAGACCTCGCCGGCGGGCGTGAGCCGCGTGGGATAGCTCGACCGGTCGATCAGCTCATTGCCGAGCCAGGCCTCGAGTGATTGGATACGGCGCGAAAACGCCGGCTGCGTCACGTGCCGCAATTCGGCCGAGCGCGAAAAGCTGCGCGTTTCGGCCAGGCTGATGAAGTCTTCCAGCCATTTGAGTTCCATCGCGTTCCCTCTTCCCCAACCTGCTTATGCGTTCTCTGTGTTTTCGGCGTCTTCGGCAACGCGCTCAGGTTCACGCGCCTGCATGCGCCACATCTGCGCGTAACGCCCATCGGCGCGCAGCAGCGATTCATGCGTGCCGCGCTCGATGATGCGGCCGTGCTCCATCACCAGAATCTGGTGGGCGCGCACGATGGTCGAGAGCCGGTGCGCAATCACCAATGTGGTGTGGTTCTGCGCCAGGCTCATCAACTCTTCCTGGATGGCGTGCTCGGTGCGCGAGTCCAGCGCGGAAGTGGCCTCGTCGAACACGAGAATCGGCGGACGCTTGAGCAAGGTGCGCGCGATGGCCACGCGCTGCTTCTCGCCACCAGAGAGCTTCAAGCCGCGTTCACCGACCTGCGTGTCGTAGCCGTCGGGCAATGACTCAACAAAGTGGTGGATCTGCGCGGCGCGGGCGGCTTCGATCACCTCTTCGCGTGAGGCCTCGGGACGGCCGTAGGCGATGTTGTAGTAGATGCTGTCGTTGAAGAGCACCGTGTCCTGCGGAACGATACCGATGGCCGCACGCACACTCGACTGTGTGACGTCGCGCAAATCCTGGCCGTCGATTTGAATGGCACCCGACTTGACGTCATAGAAGCGGAACAGCAGCCGCGCGAGCGTCGACTTGCCCGAGCCGCTCTGCCCGACCACCGCCGTAGTCGTACCGGCCGGAATAGTGAAGTCGACATCGAACAGGATCTGGCGCTTGGCTTCGTAGCTGAAATCGACGTGCGCGAAGCGGACTTCGCCAGCATGCACGGTCAGCGGTGGAGCATCCGGCTTATCGGCCACTTCACGGTTCGTCTGCAGCAGGGTGAACATGCGGTCCATGTCCGTCACGGCCTGCTTCAGCTCGCGGTAGATCACGCCCAGGAAGTTGAGCGGAATGTAGATCTGCAGCATCAGCGTGTTGACCAGCACGAGATCGCCCAGCGTCATGTGCCCGGCGGCCACGCCTTGCGTCGCGCGATACAGGATCAGGATCAGCGCCGTGGCCACGATGAACTGCTGACCAAAGTTCAGGACCGACAGCGAATTCTGCGAGCGGATGGCGGCAGCGCGGTACTTCAGCAGGTTCTCGTCGTAGCGGCGCGCTTCGTATTCTTCGTTGCCGAAGTACTTGACGGTCTCGAAGTTGAGCAGCGAATCGATGGCCTTCTGGTTGGCGCGCGAATCGAGTTCATTCATCTTGCGGCGGAAGTTGGTGCGCCAGTTCGTCACCGTGACGGTAAAGACGATGTACGCCACCAGCGCGCAGAACGTGATGAGCGCGAACCACACGTCGTACTTCACGAAGAAGTACGTGATGACGAGGCCCACTTCCACCAGCGTCGGCAGGATGCTGTACAGCGAATACGAGATCAGCGATTGAATGCCGCGCGTGCCGCGCTCGATATCGCGACTCATGCCGCCGGTCTGGCGCTCCAGGTGAAAGCGCAGCGACAGCGCATGCAGATGCCGGAACACCTGCAGTGCGAGCGTGCGCACGGAGCTCTCCGTCACCTTGGAGAAGAGAATTTCACGCAGCTCGGAAAACAGCGACGTCGACAGCCGCAGCAGCCCGTATCCGACGATGATGCCCACCGGCACGACTAGCAGCGCGCGCGGGTCGGAGGGCGACACGTTCATCGAATCGATCAGCCGCTTCATGACCATCGGCACGCCCAGGTTGGCCACCTTGGCTGCGATCAGGAAGGACAGCGCCAGCGCCACGCGCCATTTGTACGCCAGGAGGTACGGCAGCAGGCTCCTGATAGTGCGCCAATCGCCACGGTTTCCCCCTGGCGGAGGCGGTTCGGAAGAGGCGGGGAAGCGGCGCATGTGGCGGTGCAATAAATTGGCGGATTGTGTATTCTCCCACCGATCACCCCGGTCCGCCGCGCGCCCCCGCCGGCCCCGCCCGCCCTGCCTCAATGTTGCCCTGCATCCTCATGTCCGATACTCAAGCCACCACTGAAACCGTCACGCTGCCCGCCGACAAGCAACCCGCCGTGCGTGTGATGCCCATGCCGTCCGACGCCAACGTCCACGGCGATGTGTTCGGCGGCTGGATCATGTCGCAGGTGGATATTGCGGGGTCGATTCCGGCGGCGCTGCGTGCCAATGGGCGCGTCGCGACGATTGCGGTCAACTCGTTCGTCTTCAAGCAGCCCGTGTACGTGGGCGACCTGGTGAGCTTCTACGCGAGCGTGGTCAAGACGGGCCGCACCTCCATCACGGTGGATGTGGAGGTCTATGCGCAGCGCATGGGCAGCGATGGCCACCATGCCACCGTCAAGGTCACGGAAGCGACGCTCACCTATGTGGCCACCGACGAGAGCCGCAAGCCGCGCGTGTTGCCGGCGGCGGAGTGATCTGGCTACGCGCAGCAAAAAACCCGGCCTAGCCGGGTTTTCTTTTGCGCTGACGTCTCGCTCAGTTGAACTTGGAGAAGTCCGGTCGGCGCTTCTCGAAGAATGCGGTGAACGCCTCGCGCGCTTCCGGCGCACGCAGCATCTCGCCAAACTGTTTGCCTTCTAGCGACATGCGCGCGGCGATCTGTGGCATCGCGCCATCCTTCATCAGGCGCTTGGTGGCGCGCAGCGATGCGGGCGGCAGCAGCGTCAGCTTGCGCGCCTGCGTGCGCACGAAGGCATCGAGCTCGCCTGCCGGCAGCACGCGATTGACCAAACCCAGTTCGCGCGCTTCGTTCGCGTCAAACGGCTCGCCGAAGAGCAGCTTGTCCGCCGCGCGGTGGTAGCCCGCCAGTTGCGGCAGCAGCAGACTCGATGCGGCCTCCGGGCACAAGCCCAATTGCGCGAACGGCATCGACAGCTTGGCCGTCTCCGACGCATACACGAGGTCGCAGTGCAGCAGCATGGTCGTACCCACGCCCACAGCCGCACCGCTCACCGATGCGATCAGCGGCTTGGTCGCCGTGCTGATCGCCTTGAGGAACTGGTGCACGGGGGCATTCTCGTCCTTAGGCGGATGCTTCATGAAGTCTTCGAGATCGTTGCCGGCTGTGAACACGCTCTCGTGGCCCGCCAGCACGATCACGCGGATGGCGGGATCGGTCTCGGCGGCTACCAGTGCATCCGCCAGCGTCTGGTACATCGCGGCGGTGATGGCGTTCTTGCGGTCCAGACGGTCGAAGGTGAGTGTGAGGACGCCGTCTGCGGTCTCGGTACGAATCGACATGAAAACTCCAGAATGAAACCTGCGCCGCTAAATCGGTACAGGGGAATCAGATAGATAGCCGACGGAGAACGCGTTGGCCCCCACGTTCAACGCCACGGTCAAACTCATCGGCGCGAGTAGCACTTCCACGCCGTGGTCCTGTGCGGTCCGCATCAACGCTTGCACCGGCTCCATGCGGCGCACGTTGTCAAGCGAACCGGAATACGTGATCGCCACCACAGGCGTAGCGAGACGCTCCTCGGCGATCATGGTTTCGGTGTGCGCGAGCAGGCGGCGGATGCCTTCATCGGAGCCACGCACCTTGGCGATGGCTTCCGTTTCGCCGCGATGCATGTGGATGAGCGGGCGCACGTTGAAGGCCGTGCCCATCATGTACCGGCCCCACGTGATGCTCTTCTCGCCCTTCTGCTTGGCGCGCGTGTACATGTACAGCAACTCATCGGGCACGAGGTAGACGTGCGAGGCATCGCGCAGGCGGTTCTCGATTACGTTGACCACGTCGCGCACCTCGGCGCCTTCGCGCAGCATGCGCGCGGCTTCGTGCACCATCAGCGCCTGGCCGGGGCCGATGGCGCCGGTGTCCACCACCGTCAGTTCGAACAAACCCGAGCGGCCTGCATCCTTGCGCGGCTTGAAACTCTTGGCCGTTGTGCCCACCACCGCGCCGGTGGCGTGGCCGTAGAAATGGCTGCGCGAACTGGCAATCGTTAGCAGCAGCGCGCGGTCGTGCTGCGTGACCACGTGCTTGAGCAGAAAGTCTTCGATCTCGCGCTCCAGCAGCGGGATCGACTCGGCGTAGTGGTCTTGCTTGTCGACGAGGTACTTGCGATAGAGCTGCGGCAGCGCCACCTCGTCGCGCCGGTCTTCCACAAACAGCTCGCCCGCACGAATGCGGAACGGCACCACGCCCAAACCCAGTTGATCGATCATCGAGCGCGGCATATCGCATGCCGCGTCGGTCAACACGATTGTGTTACCCATCGCGCCCTCCTCTGTGTGCATCACCGGTGGCCCGGTGATGTGTCTCCTCTGTTGCGGAATCGTGGCTCCGCTTCTGTGGCGTGCCCACTGGCGTGGGCCGCATTCTTCGGCGCGCTTGTTTTGTATTGCTTTGCGCGCCTGCGCAATCATGCGTGGTGAGACGGGCGATTTACAAGCAGGGGGAAGGCCTTAATCCTTCCCCCTGACGTGGGGTCACATGCGTTCGAAAATGCCTGCGGCGCCCATGCCGGTGCCGACGCACATCGTCACCATGCCGTACTTCAGGTTGCGACGACGCAGGCCGTGCACGACGGTCGCGGCACGGATGGCGCCGGTCGCACCCAGCGGGTGGCCCAGCGCAATGGCGCCGCCCAGCGGGTTGATCTTGCTGGTGTCCAGACCCAGATCCTGAATCACGGCCAGCGACTGCGCGGCAAACGCTTCGTTCAGCTCGATCCAGTCGAGTTGATCTTGCGTCAGACCACCCGCCTTCAGCGCCGCAGGAATCGCTTCCTTCGGGCCGATGCCCATGATCTCCGGCGGCACACCGCGCACCGCAAACGACACGAAGCGCGCCAGCGGCACCAGGTTGAACTGCTTGAGGATCTTTTCCGAGACCAGGATCAGCGCGCCCGAGCCGTCCGACGTCTGCGAGCTGTTGCCGGCCGTCACGCTGCCCTTGTTGGCGAACACGGCCCGCAGCTTGCCCAGGCCTTCCACCGACGTATCAGCACGCGGGCCTTCGTCCAGCGACATCGTGCGCGTCTTGATGTCGATCGCACCCGTACCCAGGTTCGGGAACTTCTCGATGATCTCGATCGGGGTGATCTCGTCCTTGAACTCGCCGGCTTGCTGCGCGGCCAGCGCCTTCTGGTGCGACAGTAGCGAGAAGGCGTCCTGCGCCTCGCGCGAGATCTTCCATTGCTGGGCGACCTTCTCGGCGGTCAGGCCCATGCCGTAAGCGATACCGATGTTTTCGTCACGCGTGAAGATGTCCGGCGACATCGACGGCGAGTTGCCCATCATCGGCACCATGCTCATCGATTCGACACCGGCGGCAATCATCACATCGGATTCGCCCACGCGGATGCGGTCCGCCGCCATGGCCACGGCAGTCAGGCCCGAGGCGCAGAAGCGGTTCACGGTCACGCCGCCCACGCTGTTGGGCAGGCCGGCCAGCAGCGCGCCTATACGCGCCACGTTCAGGCCTTGTTGCGCTTCGGGAATCGCGCAGCCGACGATGGCGTCTTCGATCAGCGCCGGGTCCAGGTTCGGCACCTGGGCGACAGCGCTCTTGAGGATGGTCGCCAGCAGATCGTCCGGGCGCAGGTTCTTGAGCGTGCCCTTGGGGGCCTTGCCGATCGGGGAACGGGTCGCGGCGACGATGTAGGCGTCTTGCAGTTGCTTGGTCATGATGAAACTCCTGTTCTCTGTCGTCGCGGCAATTAGTTACGCACCGGCTTGCCGGTCTGCAGCATGCCCATGATGCGTTCCTGCGTCTTGGAAGTGCCGAGCAGATCCACGAAGGCCTTGCGCTCCAGCGCCAGCAGCCATTCTTCGTCCACCAGCGAACCGGCTTCCACGTCGCCGCCGCACACGGCTTCGGCGATGCGCGAGGCGATCGTGAAGTCGTGCTGCGAGATGAAGCCGCCGTCACGCATGTTCACCAGCGACGCCTTGATGGTCGCGATGCCCGAACGGCCCGCCACCGGAATGCCCACCGGACGCAGCGGTGCGCGGTAGCCCGAGTCGGACAGTGCTCGCACTTCGTTGCGTGCCACATACAGCAGTTCATGCACGTTGAAGACGATGGTGTCCGTCGGTTGCAGGTAGCCGATCTTCTGCGCGTCCAGTGCGGAAGACGACACCTTGGCCATGGCCGCAGCCTGGAAGCGGTTGGTCAGGAACTGCAGGATGTTGGTGCTGCCTGCCGCCTGCGCAGCCTTGGCAGCGGCCAATGCGGCTTCCTTCAGACCACCACCGGCCGGCACCAGGCCCACGCCCACTTCCACCAGGCCCATGTAGGTTTCCAGCGCAGCCACACGCTTAGCCGAGTGCAGCATCAGCTCGCAGCCACCGCCCAGCGCAATGCCCGACGCAGCCGATACGACCGGCACACCGGCGTACTTCACGCGCATCATGCCGTCCTGGAATTTCTTGACGAACGGCTCGATGCCCTTGGCGCCGCCCATCATGAAGGCCGGCATGGCTTCTTCCAGGTTCGCACCCGCGGAGAACGGACCGCCCGGCGCACCCAGCTTGAGCGACGTCGGCTGCCACACCACCAGACCCTTGTAGCCGGCTTCGGCCAAGTCGACCGCGCGCGTCAGACCATCGATGACGCTCGGTCCGATCGTGTTCATCTTGCTCTTGAACGAGACGATCAGCACGTCGTCCTGACCCGCCGCATCGTCCACCCAGATGCGCACGGCATCGGTCTCTTCGATGGTCTTGCCATACGTGAGCGGGTTGACCGTGGTCGCACCCTTGATCGGCGCGCGGAACACCTGGCGGCCATACACCGGCAGCGTGCTGCGCGACAGGAAAGCGTTTTGGTTGGCCGACCACGAACCCTGTGCCGAATGCACACCGCCGTTGTCTGCCACCGGGCCGGAGAACACCCACTGCGGCAGTGCTGCGTTCGACAGCGCCTTGCCGGCTTCGATGTCTTCCTTCACCCACTCGGCCACTTGCTTCCAACCGGCTTCTTGCCAATCTTCGAACGGGCCGCTGTTCCAGCCGAAGCCCCAGCGGATGGCCAGGTCGACTTCCGCTGCGGAGTCAGCAATCTGCTCCAGGTACACGGCGATGTAGTGGAACACGTCGCGGAAGACAGCCCACAGGAACTGCGCTTGCGGGTTGGTCGATTCACGCAGCAGCTTCAGGCGCTCGGCCGGCTCCTTCTTCAGGATGCGCACGACCAGCTCGTCGGCCTTCTTACCGCTCGGGCCGTACTGGCCGCTTTGCGGGTCCAGCACCTTGATGTCCTTGCCTTCCTTCTTGTAGAAGCCGGCACCGGACTTCTGGCCCAGGGCACCCGCTTCCACCAGCTTGGCCAGCACGGGCGGCGTGGCATAGACCGGAGCGAACGGATCGTCCTTCAGGTTGTCCTGCATCGTCTTGATGACGTGCGCCATCGTGTCCAGGCCCACCACGTCTGCCGTGCGGAACGTGGCCGACTTGGCGCGGCCCAGCTTCGAGCCCGTCAGGTCATCCACCACGTCGAACGGAATGCCGTACTTGGCTGACTCCGCAAACACCGCCAGGATCGAGAAGATGCCGACGCGGTTGGCGATGAAGTTGGGGGTGTCCTTCGCGCGCACCACGCCCTTGCCGAGCGCGGAGGTCAGGAACGTTTCCAGCTTGTCGAGGATGTCGCCACGCGTGTGCGCAGTCGGGATCAGCTCGACCAAGTGCATGTAGCGCGGCGGGTTGAAGAAGTGGACGCCGCAGAAGCGCGACTTCAGCTCGGCGTCAAAACCATCCGACAGTTCGGTGATTGACAGGCCCGAGGTGTTCGACGCGAAGATTGCGTGCGGCGCGATGTGCGGCGCGACCTTCTTGTACAGGTCGTGCTTCCAGTCCATGCGCTCGGCAATCGCTTCGATCACGAGGTCGCAATCGCGCAGCTGCTCGATGTCGTCTTCGTAGTTGGCGGCCTGGATCAGATTGGCGTCGTCCTTGATGCCCAGCGGTGCCGGCGACAGCTTCTTCAGGTTCTCAATCGCCTTGAGCGCGATGCCGCTCTTCGGGCCTTCCTTGGCCGGAAGATCGAACAGCGTGACGGGGACCTTGGCGTTGATCAGGTGCGCGGCGATCTGCGCGCCCATCACGCCGGCGCCCAGCACGGCAACGCGCCGGACGAGGAAGTTGGAACGCTGGCCGGCCTGCGGCTGCGCGCTGGTGGGGAGTTCAGTGCGGGTCATGGTGTCCTCGCGGAAAGAAGAGGAGTCGTCACCCCCGCACAAGCGGGAGCAACAAAAAAGAGGCGTTGAAACCTGCTCACGATCCGTAGCGAGCGGTTCGAGGTTGGCGGGAGAAGCGCAGCCGTACATGGGTACGGCGAGCATCGCAGTGCCAAGATCGGACCGCGCAGTAGGATCGTGGGCAGGTTTCCTTAGAACAGGTCGGCTTCGAGTGCCATCAGCGTCGCGCCGCCGGCACGTGCCATGCGGATCTGCGAAGCCGTTTCCGGTAGCAGCTTGGCGAAATAGAAGCGTGCCGTCGCCAGCTTGACCTTGTAGAAGGTGTCGCCGCTGTTTTGCTTCTCCAGCGCGATCTTGGCCATGCGGGCCCAGAAGTACGAGAACACCAGGTGGCCGACCACGCGCAGGTACGGCACAGCGGCGGCGCCGACTTCATCCGGGTTGGCCATGGCCTTCATGCCGATTTCCATGGTCAGCTTCTGGACCTTGTCGCCGATGTCGGCCAGCGGGTTGATGAACTCCTGCATGGCTTCGTTGGTGCCTTCGGCTTCGACAAAGTCCTGCACCAGCTTGCCGAATTTCTTCATCTTGGCGCCCATGTCGCCCAGGATCTTGCGGCCCAGCAGGTCCAGCGACTGCACGGTGTTCGTGCCTTCGTAGATCATGTTGATGCGGGCGTCGCGCACGTACTGCTCCATGCCCCACTCGGCGATGTAGCCGTGGCCACCGAAGACTTGCATGCCTTCGTTGGTAGAGATGAATGCGTTGTCGCTCAGAAAGGCCTTGGCGATCGGGGTCAGCAGCGCGACCAGATCCGCAGCGTCCTTGCGCACGGATTCGTCCTCGTGCGACAGCTCGCGGTCGATCTGCAGGGCGATCCAGTAGCTGAATGCGCGGCCACCTTCAGCAAAGGCGCGCTGCGTCAGCAGCATGCGACGCACGTCCGGGTGCACGATGATCGGGTCGGCCGGCTTGTCCGGTGCCTTCGGGCCCGACAGGCTGCGCATCTGCAGGCGCTCCTTGGCGTAGGCGGCGGAGTTCTGATACGCGACTTCCGTCAGGCCCAGGCTCTGCATGCCGACGCCCAGGCGGGCGGCGTTCATCATCACGAACATGGCGTTCAGGCCCTTGTTCGGTTCGCCGACCATCCAGCCGCGGGCGCCGTCCAGGTTGATCACGCAGGTGGCGTTACCGTGAATGCCCATCTTGTGTTCGATGGAGCCGCACTTCACGGTGTTGCGCTCGCCCGGGTTGCCGCTGGCATCGGGGATGAACTTCGGCACCACGAACAGCGAGATGCCCTTGGTACCGCCCGGTGCATCCGGCAGACGCGCCAGCACCAGGTGGATGATGTTTTCGGCCAGGTCGTGCTCGCCTGCCGAGATGAAGATCTTCGTGCCGGTGATGGCGTACGAGCCATCGGCCAGCGGCTCAGCCTTGGTGCGCAGGATGCCGAGGTCGGTGCCGCAGTGCGGCTCGGTCAGACACATCGTGCCGGTCCACACACCCGACACCAGCTTCGGCAGGTAACGCTGCTTCAGCTCATCCGTGCCGTGTGCGTGCAGGGCTTCGTATGCGCCATGCGACAGACCGGGATACATCGTCCAGGCCTGGTTGGCCGAGTTCAGCATCTCGTACAGCGCATTGTTGATCAGGATAGGCAGGCCCTGGCCGCCGTATTCCGGATCGCAGCCCAGCGAGGGCCAGCCGGCCTCGACGTACTGCTGATAAGCCTCTTTGAAGCCCTTCGGTGCGGTCACTACGCCATCGCCGTGGTACGTGCAGCCTTCGCGATCGCCGGATTGGTTGAGCGGGAAGATGACTTCGGAGCAGAACTTGCCGGCTTCCTCGATCACCTGATTGATGGTGTCGGCATCGATCTCCGCGTGCTGCGGCATCTGCTTCAGGTGGTCCTCCACGCCGAGAAGCTCGTGGAGAACGAACTGCATGTCACGCAGCGGTGCGGTGTATTGACCCATCTTGCAACTCCTTGGTGTGTACTGTGCGACCGCTAGGTGTGCGATGCCGCATCAGGTTCGGTAAGACTGAATGAGTTTGTTAAGCGCCACCATGGCCAGCTCGGCGCTGTCGGGCAACCGCAGGAAGCGCGCATCGTGATGCAAGCCCAGCTCCAGGCTGTACATCTCGAACAGCATCAACCGCGGGTCCGCTTCCGCACGCAGATGGCCTTCTTCCTTGGCCTGCTCGATCGCGCGGGTCAATGCCGCCCGCCAGATCGTCACGCTCTTGACGAGTTCGTCGCGCACCGGACTCTCGGCACGATCGTCGTACTCCACCGCGCCGCTGATGTAGATGCAGCCTGTGGTCACTTCCTGAATGCGCTTTTCCATCCAGCGGCGCACCATGCTCCACAGACGCGGCAGACCGCGCGGTTCCGTCAAGCTCGGGTAGAAAACTTCCTGCTCGAACCGTTTGTGATACTCGCGGACCACTTCCACCTGCAGATCTTCACGCGAGCCGAAGTGTGCAAACACCCCGCTCTTGCTCATCTGCATGCGCTCCGCGAGCACACCGATCGTCAACCCTTCCAGTCCGTCGCGCGAGGCCAGTTCCAGCGCGGCATCGAGAATCGCCGCACGCGTCAGCTCGCCCTTGCGCATCGGCGTGGCAGCTGCGTGATTCGATTCATGACGAGCGGTTGGGTGACGCATGATGATTTCTCTCCGTTCTTTTCTGGGGCGCAACATGCTGAAAATTAGCGTCTTGGAGGGCGCCTTTTGCATGCCGGGCAGGACTGTAAACCAGCCTGCGCGAACACTCTAGCCCAAAATCGAACGGTCGTTCAATTATTTACAGCCGCCTGTTATGCGGCAAGTGTTTTATTAGAAAGCGCCATCTAAATGAAGGCGCTGCAAGGAATGTCATCGCACCGCAACCGGATTCCCGAAAAGCCTTTTGGATAAAGGCTTTGCAGGGTGTGCGCCGCACACAGAAAAGGCGTGCGGCGCAGCATGGCCAGAGGTATTTCTAGTGCTACCCATCAGTAAATAAAACGCACAGAAATCAGGCCGACGCGGCGGTCGCGCCCATGGGGCCACGGCGAAAGATACGTGCGTCCATCTCACGCAGATCGGGGGCCACGGCAACCTCGGCGGCGCATTGGTCGAGGACGTCGCGGTGCAAGTCGATACCGGGGGCGATTTCCGTCAGCGTGAGCCGGCGGCGGCCCTGCCCATCGTCACGCATTTCGAAGACGGCGCGCTCGGTGACGTAGCGCACGAGGATACCGGAGCGCGCCGCGTACTCCCCGTTAAAGGTCAGATGTGACACGGCCGGCACGATCTTCTTGAGCCGCCCTTCCTGCACGATGCGCAGCTTGCCGTCTTCGGCTTCGACCTGCAGACCGCCGGCGGTAAGGGTGCCCATGAACACGATGGAACGCGCGCTCTGCGTGATATTGATGAAGCCGCCAACGCCCGCAACGATGGTGTCGCCGCCCTCGCCGAACAGGCTCACGTTGACGTTGCCCGCGCCATCCAATTCGGCGAGGCCCAGGATGGCGAGGTCGATGCCACCGCCTTCGTAGAAATCGAACTGCGCGGGCTGGTCGACCACCGCTTCGGGATACGCCGACGCGCCAAAGCTCAACCCATCCGCCGGTGTGCCGCCAATAGGGCCGGCTTCCACCGTGAGCGTGAAGCCGCGCGCGCCCTCTTGTTCGGCCAACGCGCCCACGGCGGCCGGCATGCCCACGCCGAGGTTCACGACACTGGGTTGCTGCGCCATCAGTTCCAGCACGGCGCGGCGCTGCACCAGCGTGCGCGCATCGAGTGTGCCGTGCAGGTTGGCTTGCAGCGCGTCACTCGCCTCGATGACGTCTTCCTTCAACTGGATCGCCTCGCCTTGCCAGGGGCGGATATAGGTGGGATTGAACGCCTCGCCAAAGGTCATCTGGTGCTCGGCTTCGTCCTCGGCAACGACCACGTAGTCGACCAGGATGCCCGGCACATGGATCGCCTGCAGGTTGTCGTGCCGATCCACCAGCCGCCGCACCTGTGCGATGACGATACCGCCCGAATTGCGCGCCGCTTGAGCCATCGCCAGCAACTCGTGATGAAAAGCTTCTTCATGCGTGCTGATGTTGCCCCGCGGGTCGGCCGATGTACCGCGAAGGAACACGCAATGCAGCGGGAAGCTGGGGTAGAACAGATAGTCGTCACCGCGAAAGCGTTCGTACTCGACCCATGATGTGCCGGCAGCGCGTGCCGCCTTGGCGCGCGCGTTGATGGCGCCACCGTGATAACGCGCATCCAATTCGGTGCGCGGGTCGACGAAGGTGTGCAGGCCGATCTTCGTCAACACGCCGGGCTTGCCGCCCGCGATGGCGCGGTACAAATGCGTGAGCACACCCTGCGGTAGGTTGAACGCATCGCATTGCTCGGCGAGTGCCAGGTCGGCCAATCGCGTGGCCGAGCGCCAGTGGCCACCGACCACACAACGCGTCATGCCGGCGTTGCCGAAGTGGTTGACACCGCGCGTGGCGCGATCGCCCTGCCCTGCGGAGTAGACGAGCGTTAGATCACGCGGCTCGCCGGTCGCCAGGAAGCGGCGTTCCAGCGCGTGTGTGATGGCCTCCGCGTGGCCAGCGCCGACAAAGCCCGCGCAAGCGACCGTCCACCCAGGCTGCACTAGCCGCGCGGCGGCATCTGCTGTGATGACTTGCATGTCTCCTCCGATATCGTTTTATTCTTGCTGACGGCGTTGCCGCTAATAGTGGGCGGCCCGCCCGCTGATGATCACGCCCAGGCGGACGATCTGGTAAGCGCACCAATCCGTGGCGCGCCACCACCAGCGCCGCGCGGCGTGCGCGTCGGCCAGCACCGGACGGGCGTGATAGTCGATGGCGTGCTCCAACGCTCCGCGCAGCCGGCCTGCCACTTCAGCATCCCACGCCACCACATTGGCTTCGCGCGCGAGCAGCAAGCTGAACGGGTCAATGTTGCTGGAGCCGACCGTGGCCCAGCGGTCATCCACGACCGCCACCTTGGCGTGCAGAAAGCTGGCGGTGTATTCGTAGATCTCCACGCCGTCACGCAGCAGCATGTGGTACAGCGAGCGCGTTGCGTAGTGCTGCAAGCGGTATTCGACTTGTCCCTGCAACAGCATGCGCACCCGCACACCGCGCCGCCTGCATGCCGCCAGCGCACGCATGAATCGCACGCCCGGCAGAAAGTACGCGTTGGCGATGATCACCTCATGCCGCGCCGTGCCCAGCGCGCGCAGATACTCGCGTTCGATCGCGCGCCGGTTACGCACGTTGTCGCGCAGCACCAGGGACGCCAACACCGTACCCGGCGCCCGTTCGCTTTGCCGCCCCGATGCGCCACGATGGCGTGGGCGTGGTGTATCGGTGATCACTGGAAAATCGGCGGCGACGCCCGTCACGCCCACCTCGCGTACGCCAGCGCGCACGCCCATCTGCCACCACAGCCGGTCGACCGTCAGCGCAATCTGCGCGACGAGCGGCCCACGCACCCGCACGGCAAAGTCGTAGCGCGGCCCCAGCTCTGCGTCATTGAACGGCGCATGGTTGAAGTCATCGATGATGTTGATGCCGCCGACGAATGCCACGTCGTCATCCACGACGGCGATTTTGCGATGCAGCCGCCGCAGGTATCGACGCTGCAAACGAAAGCCGCGTACCGGACGATAAATGCGCAGCGTCACCCCCGCCGCTTCCAGCATCGCCGCGATACTCGCGGGCAGCAGGCCGGTGCCGAAGCCGTCGATGGTGAGGCGGACCTCCACGCCACGCTGTGCGGCGCGGGCTAGCGCCTCGGTCACGCGATGGGCGGTCGCATCATCGGTGTAGATGTAGGTTTCGAGCGCCACGCGGCGTTGCGCGACGTCGATGGCTTCGATTAAAGCGGGGAAGAATTCTGCGCCACCGCACAGCAGGTCGACGTCATTGCCGGGCAGAGGTTTGCCGCGCCGCCACTCGGAGCGTAGCGGACCCGCATCACGCACGACCCTCATGGGCGCGCCAGTTCCGCCATCAGGGGCACGTGGTCGGAGCGCTGCGCCCACTCACGGCCGGTCAGCGCGTGCGCCCGCTCAATGTCGAAACCGCGCACGTAGATGCGGTCCAGCCGCAGCCACGGCATGTGGCTGGGGAAGGTACGCACGGGGCGCGCATCTGCGGCGCGGTCTGCTACCTCGGTGGCGTCCAGCGCTTGGCAGATCACGCGGTCGAGCCGGTTGTTCCAGTCGTTGAAATCGCCGGCCACCACGAGGGGGGCATCTTGCGGCACCACGGATCGCACACGTTCAATGAGCGCCTCCGCCTGCCGCTGTCGGCTGCGCGCAAACAGGCCGAAGTGCGCGCACAACAGATGGACCTCGCCGAAGCCGAGGTCGGTCACGGCATGCAGCAGCCCGCGCTGTTCAAAGCGGTGGTCAGAGATGTCCAGATTCTCCGACAGCAGAATCGGGAAGCGCGACAGGATGGCGTTGCCGTGGTGCCCATGCTCGTACACGGCATTGCGGCCATAGACGGTGTGCGGGTACACGTCGGTCGCCAGATAACGCAGTTGCGTGTAGTTCGGGTCGAATAGCTCGGCGGCGACCAGGCGGTCGTTGCGGTCCTGCACTTCCTGCAGAAAGACGATATCGGCGTCCATGGTGTGCAGGCCCTGCCGCACGTCATGTACGCGCACGCGCCGCGCAATGCCCGTCACGCCTTTGTGGATGTTGTAGGTGGCGACGCGCAAGCGGAGCATGTCAGACCTGATCCTTCGTCAATGCAGCCTGGCGGGCGTTGTAGGCAGCCAGGCGCTCGGGCAATTGCAGGATGGCTTCGGCGTTGCTGCGCGAAAAGCAGCGTGCAGCAGCCTCTTCATAGGGCAGCCATTCGGCTTGCACGTGTTCGCGCGGCGACAACCGCACCGGCACCTTGGCGTTCACCAGCAGGCCGAACCAATGTTCAGTGTTGCGCGTGACGCCCGGCGCGTAGCGGTGCCGCCAGTGCGGGTAGATCTCGTATTCGATGTGGTGGCCCCAATCGATCAGATGATGCCGCGCCGAGTCGATGCCAGTTTCTTCCAGCGCCTCGCGGCGGGCCGTGTCGGCCAGGGGTTCATCCAGCGCATCGCAACTCCCGGTGACGGACTGCCAGAAACCGGGGTGGTCCGCCCGTTCCATCACCAGCACATGCAAATCCGGCGTGTGGATGACGACGAGGACGGAGACAGGAATCTTGTGCGACATGGCGGGGTAGCAACGGACGGCACGGGTGGCCGCAAGCCCATAGCTTACCGCAGGCAGGCGCACGCCACGGCCATGCCCAAGCAATCCGCGGACCGCCCCGGCCCGCCTGCGCCATTACGCCGCGCGCAAAGGGCCTTGGCCGGTACGTGTGCGCGTCAGCCAGAGCACCGCGTCGTCGGCGGCATGCTCGTGACCGAGCTCGTGGCGCACCGCGGCAATCAGGCGATCCAGCATCGCCGTGTAGTCTTCGGCCGCGCGTTGGGACTGCACCCATAGGCCCTCCGCGCGGTCGGCGAGTTGTTGGCGGAGCGCGGCGAGGTGCGTGGTCAACTCGCGCTCGCGGGTGCCGAGAGCATTGAATTTCTGGATGAGGAAACGCTGCACCTCGGTCTGCTCCGATTGCGCGTTGGCCTGCTCGAAGCGCACGACGATGGCGGAGGTTTCTCGCTCGATGCGCTGGAGTTCATCACGGCCATCGCGCTCGGCGGTTTCGAGCGCCTGCAGGGCGCGGCGCTCGGTCAGCAAAGCGCGCACATGTTCGGCAAAACAACGTTCGGCCGCCAAGTGCACTTCGGCCAGCGCTCGTGGCGTGTCGTACACCAATGGATGCACCGGCGCCTCTGGAGCAGCCGCCGGCAACTCGGTATCGGGCACGCGCAGGTTGGGCACCAAGTGCAGCCAGTGCAAGCGGTCGGTAGACAAACGACTCAGAGCGCGCAGTGCCTCGCTCAACCTAACAGTCGATGCAGCCGGTGCCAGCCCCGCCGAGTGCCCGCTCTGCGCGGCGGCTGCAATCTCGGGCACGCATGCTGCGACGGTGGTCGCCACCGCTTCCGTCATGGCAATGGCTGCCCTGCGGGTACCTCGGCGAATCTCGATCCATGCCACGAGCATCACCACCAGCGCCGCAATCAGCCAGGTCAGCAGAAATTCGGCGTGCGCCACCACCCAGGTGCGCATGAAATCGATGAAGTCCATCAGAACACCCTCCTTCTTGTCACCCCACGTGACTGCGGCGAAAGAGAGTGTGTAGCAAGCGTCGTTCCTGCATCGAAACGCACGCCCAAAAAGAAACCGCGCCGCCCTTTGCAGGCGGCGCGGTTGCTGTACAGCTTGAAACGACGGGGGTCAGGCCGTGGTCGCGCTCGTCGGTGCAGCCACCTTCGCTTCGGCGGCGCGCAGACGAATGTGCAATTCGCGCAATTGTTTCTCGTCGACCGGGCTCGGGGCCTGCGTGAGCAGATCCTGCGCGCGCTGCGTCTTCGGGAAGGCGATCACATCGCGGATCGAATCGGCACCGGCCATCATCGTCACAACGCGGTCCAGACCGAAGGCAATGCCGCCGTGCGGAGGCGCGCCGTACTGCAGTGCGTCGAGCAGGAAGCCGAACTTGGCACGCGCTTCTTCCTCGCCGATCTTCAGGGCGCGGAACACCTTGCTCTGCACGTCTTCACGGTAGATCCGCACCGAGCCGCCACCGATTTCCCAGCCGTTGAGCACCATGTCATACGCCTTGGCGATGCACTTGCCCGGATCGGTTTCCAGGTATTCCAGGTGCTCGTCCTTCGGGCTCGTGAACGGGTGGTGCATGGCCACCCAGCGCGCGTCTTCCTCGTCGTACTCGAACATCGGGAAGTCCACCACCCACAGCGGCTTCCAGACGTCTTCAAACAGGCCGGCGTTCTTGGCGAAGTCGGAGTGACCGATCTTCAGGCGCAGCGCGCCCATCGCGTCGTTCACCACCTTGGCGCGGTCTGCGCCGAAGAACAGGATGTCGCCATCCTGCGCACCGCTGCGCTTGAGGATCTCGGCGATGGCCGCGTCGTGCAGGTTCTTCACGATTGGCGATTGCAGGCCGTCGCGGCCCTTGGCCACTTCGTTGACCTTGATCCAGGCCAGGCCCTTGGCGCCGTAGATTTCAACGAACTTGCCGTAGGCGTCGATATCACCACGCGACAGGGCAGCACCGCCCGGCACGCGCAGGGCCACCACGCGACCGCCTTCGGCATTGGCCGCAGCCGAGAACACCTTGAAGTCGACGTCCTTCATGGCGTCGGTCAACTCGGTGAATTCCAGTTTGACGCGCAGGTCCGGCTTGTCCGAACCGAAGCGGGCCATCGCCTCGCGGAACTCCATCACCGGGAACTTGGCATCCAGCTCGACCGACATGGTGTTCTTGAACACCGTGCGGATCATCTCTTCAAACAGGTCGCGGATTTCCTGCTCGTTCAGGAACGACGTTTCGCAGTCGATCTGAGTGAATTCGGGCTGGCGGTCAGCGCGCAGGTCTTCGTCGCGGAAGCACTTGGTGATCTGGTAGTAGCGGTCGAAACCCGACACCATCAGCATCTGCTTGAAGAGCTGCGGCGATTGCGGCAGCGCGAAGAACTGGCCGGCGTTCACACGCGAGGGCACGAGGTAGTCGCGCGCGCCTTCGGGCGTGCTCTTGGTCAGCATCGGCGTTTCGATGTCGATGAAGCCCTTGTCGTCCAGGTACTTGCGCACTTCCATCGCCACCTTGTAGCGCAGGCGCAGGTTGTACTGCATCTGCGGGCGGCGCAGGTCCAGCACGCGGTGCGTCAGGCGCGTGGTTTCCGACAGGTTGTCGTCGTCCAGCTGGAACGGCGGCGTGACGGAGGCGTTGAGCACGGTCAGCTCGTGGCACAGCACTTCGACCTTGCCGCTGGCGAGGTTGGCGTTGGTGGTGCCTTCCGGACGGGCGCGCACAACGCCCTTCACCTGCAGGCAGAACTCGTTGCGCACGCCCTCTGCCACCTTGAACATCTCCGGGCGGTCCGGGTCGCACACGACCTGCACCAGGCCTTCACGGTCGCGCAGGTCGATGAAGATCACGCCACCGTGGTCACGACGGCGATGGGCCCAGCCCGACAGCGTGACGCTCTGGCCGAGCAGTTGTTCGGTGACCTGACCGCAGTATTGAGTACGCATTTGCATGTTGTGGTTTTCCGCGAA
>JGI24740J21852_10000168_pt1 | contig 26159 bp, 20 predicted proteins | sample KBSCornC6_FD_21852 | JGI IMG/M metagenome (IMG submission 21852) | reverse complement strand
CCGGCGGGCCATTTTTTTGGGTCAAAGGTCCGGTGGTGCGGCGCGATCCACGCACCGGCGGCAACGCAAAATGTCGGCGACGGACGAAGCGCAGGCCCACCTGGCTGGTACACTCCTTGCATCTGTTAACGGCGTCACAAAATGAAAAGGCAGGGGTTGGAGATGCAGCCACTTGGGATCGACCTGATCGCCGCCGCGCGACCGAATTTCATGAAGGTGGCGCCCCTGTACCACGCGTTGCACGGCCAGCCGTGGTGCCGCGTGCGGCTGGTCCACACCGGCCAGCACTACGACGCCAACATGTCCGACGCGTTTTTCCGCGATCTGGGGTTGCCGCAGCCTGACCTGCACCTGGGCGTCGGCAGCGGCAGCCACGCGGAGCAGACCGCCAACGTGATGGTGGCCTACGAGGGCGCCTGCAACGCGAACCGTCCGGACCTTTGCATCGTCGTCGGCGATGTCAATTCCACGGTCGCCTGTGCACTGGTCGCAGCCAAACTCTGGATTCCCGTGGCGCACCTGGAAGCGGGGCTGCGCAGCGGAGATCGCAGCATGCCCGAGGAGATCAACCGGCTGGTCACCGACACCCTGGCCGACATCCTGTGGACGCCGTCGCCGGATGGCGACGAGCATCTGGCGGCGGAAGGCGTGCCGCCGGAGAAGATCACGCGGGTCGGCAACATCATGATCGATTCCTACGAGCTGATGAAGGACCGCATCCACGCCAGCGGAGAGCGGCGACGTCTGGGTCTCGGGGACCGCGGATATGGCGTGGTGACCTTGCACCGCCCGTCCAACGTTGACACGTATGCATCGCTCGCGGCGCTGGTCGCGCAATTGGGCCGCATTGCGGCCAAGGTTCCGCTGGTGTTTCCGGTGCACCCGCGGACCCGCAAGAACCTCGAATCACTCGGCCTGTGGGACGAGCTGGCCGCGGCGACCGGCATCCGGATCGTGGACCCGCTCGGCTACGTGGATTTCATGAACCTCGTGTGCGGCGCGCGGCTGGTCATCACCGACTCGGGCGGCGTGCAGGAGGAAACCACCTACCTCGGCATCCCATGCCTGACGCTGCGCCCGAACACGGAAAGACCCGTCACGGTCACCGAAGGCAGCAACCGGCTGGTGACCACCGCAGGCCTTGCCGCGACGGTTGACGAGATCCTGGCCGGCCACGGCAGCCACGGCCGCAAACCGGAGTTGTGGGACGGCCACACGGCGCAACGCGTGGCGGCCGACATCCGCCGACGGTTGCTGGATACCGCATCGGCGGCATCCCGGAACGAAACGGATGTGGCAAACGCCGGGGAGCGACAGGCCGCGAATGCCTGACAGGAAGGGTATCCGGCGGTTTCCGCGGCAGCGACCGTCGCGCTGATTTCGAATCGCTGCTGCGGTGTCGGCCGCGAGGGATCCATCCGGATCGACACCGGAAAGTCGGCCGGGATTGGCCGGCGCACGCACCGAAGGACGCAGGCACCTCGTGTTGTAGAAGCCATCCAACCATGCACGCCATCATTCTCGCCAGTTATATCACCGCCGCCGCCGCGTTCCTGGCGGTGACGGGCCTGCTGGCTGTCGGCTGGCGTGGCCAGCGTACGGGTGCGTTGCTGATCGTGGCCACCGCGGCGTCAACGTCTTGGGGCGTGTTGCTGGCGTGGGCGGAATGGACGCACACGCTGGATATCTACTGGCTGCTGCTGGCAGAAGCGTTGCGTTATGGCGCGTGGCTGGCATTCCTCGGCGCATTGTTGGGCAGCTTCTCGATGTCCGGCCTGCTGCGCGGCGCGCGCCTCGGTACGCAAGGCCTGTGGATCCTGCTGGCGTTGTATTGCCTGTGGCCGGCCACGGGGCTGGCGCGGTTCGTGCCGCTGCCCTTCAATTCCGGGCTCGCGGTGGTCGGCGTGCTGTTGCTGGCGCTGGTCGGCGTGGTGTTCCTGGAACAGATCTTCCGCAATGTCGACGTCGAGCAGCGTTGGGCGATCAAGTTTCTGGTGATCGCGTTGGGCGTGATGTTCGCCTACGACATCTTCCTGTATTCCTACGCCGTGCTGTACCGCGGCTACAACGTGGGCGCTTGGGCGGCGCGCGGTTTCGTCGATGCGTTGCTGGCGCCGCTACTGGTGGCGGCGGCCGCGCGCAACAGCGGCTGGTCGCCGCAAGTGGGCGTGTCGCGGCGCGCGGTGTTTTATTCGACCAGCCTGTTGGTGATCGCGCTGTATTTCATCGCCACCGCCGTGGGCGGCTACTACGTGCGCCTGTACGGCGGCAACTGGGGCCGGGTGGCGGAAATCACCCTGGCCTTTTTCGCGTTGCTCGCGGTGCTGCTGGTGGCGGCCTCGGGCCAGGCGCGTTCGCGCCTCAAGATGTTCCTGCACAAGAACTTCTTCAGTTTCCGCCACGACTATCGCGAGGAATGGTTGCGCCTCACCGCGACCCTGTCGGCCAGCGACAACGAGACCGGTTTGCCGCTGCGCGCGGTGCGCGCGATCGGGCAGATCATGGACAGTCCGGCCGGCGCCTTGTGGATGCGCGACGATGCTGACACGCTGGTGCCCGAGGCGCAGTCGAACATGCCGATCCCGCCCGGCCTGAGATTCGCGGCCAACCAGCCGGCGTTCGACTTCATGTGCCAGCGCCGCTGGATCTACGACCTGGGCGAGCCGCCGCCGCTGGACGACGCGCGCTTGCGGGCACCGCCCGAGCTGGCTGCTTTGCCGCGGGCGTGGCTGCTGGTACCGCTGGTGCTCGAGGATCGCCTGATTGGCGTCGTGGTGCTGGCCGAGGCCCGGGCGCGGCGCGCGCTGGACTGGGAAGACATCGACCTGCTCAGGACCGCGGGCAGCCAGGTTGCCGGTACCCTCGCGCAGGCCGCGAACGCCCGGCGGCTGGCCGAAGCGCGCCAGTTCGAGGGGTTCAACCGGCTCACCGCGTTCCTGATGCACGACCTCAAGAACGTCGCGGCCCAGCAATCCCTGCTGCTGCAAAACGCGGCGCGCCACCGCCACAACCCCGCGTTCGTGGACGACATGCTGGCGACGGTGGACAACGCGGTGCAGCGGATCACGCGATTGCTGGAACAGTTGCGCGGCGAAACGGCGCCGGTCGCGCGCGCGCGGGTGCGGCTGGAAGACGTCGTCGAGCGCGCGCTGGCCGAGTGTGGCGCGCAGGCGCCGCGGCCGGTGTTCGCGCCGGCGCGGGAATCATCGTGGGTGCGCGCGGACGCGGGCCAACTGGCAACCGTGTTGGGGCACCTGATCCGCAATGCCCAGGATGCAGCGACCCCGCAAGGGCACGTTGCAGTGAGGCTGGGGTTGGGTGAGGGGCAAGTCATGATCGAAATCGAGGACGACGGCATGGGCATGGATGAGGATTTCATCCGCAATCGGTTGTTCAAGCCATTTTTCACCACCAAGGCGAGCAAGGGGATGGGCATTGGCGCCTATCAGGCGCGCGAGTACGTGCGGGCGTTGGGTGGCACGCTCGTCGTCCAGAGCAAGCCGGGCAGCGGCAGCCTGTTTACGGTGGGCCTGCCGTTGGCCGAGTCCGCTGACGACACCGCCGCGGTACCGGCAGGGGCGGCATCATGAGCGCGAACACGCGCAGCCTGCTGATCGTCGAGGATGACGTGGGTCTGCAAAAGCAATTGCGTTGGAGTTTCGACGAATACGACGTGATTTTGGCCGGGGATCGCGCGTCGGCACTCGCCGAGCTGCGCCAACACCAGCCCGCGGTGGTGCTGCAGGACCTGGGCCTGCCACCGGACGCGGCCGGCACCAGCGAGGGCTTCGCGACCATCGCGGCCATTCTCGAGGAAGCACCGTACACACAGATCATCGTGGCAACGGGCAACGGCGATCGCGACAACGCGGTCAAGGCAATCGGCGCGGGCGCTTACGATTTCTGCCCGAAGCCGCTGGATTTGGAAGTACTGCGCCTGATCGTGGACCGCGCATTCCGGGTGCACGAACTGGAGGCCGAGAACCGCAAGCTCAGGAGCGAGCCGGGTACGGTGCTGGAAGGCATCATCGGTACCAGCGAGGCAATGGCCAAGGCTTGCCGGCTGGTGGAGAAGGTCGGCCCCACCAACGCCAGCGTGCTGCTGCTGGGCGAGACCGGCACCGGCAAGGAGCTGGTCGCGCGAGCGGTGCATCGCCTGAGCACGCGCCGCGACGGCCCCTTCGTCGCGATCAATTGCGCGGCAATTCCCGAAAACCTTCTGGAAGCCGAATTGTTCGGCTACGAGAAGGGCGCCTACACCGGTGCGCACAAGCAGACCAAGGGCAAGTTCGAACTGGCCAGCGGCGGCAGCCTGTTGCTGGACGAGATCGGCGACATGCCGATGCCGTTGCAGGCGAAGTTGCTGCGTTTCCTGCAGGATCGCGTGGTCGAGCGCATCGGTGGGCGCGAGCCGATAACGGTGGACGTGCGTATCATCTGTGCCACGCATCGCGATCCGCGTGCGCTGATCCAGGCCGCGCGTTTCCGCGAGGATCTGTTCTACCGCATTTCCGAAGTCACCATCGAATTGCCGCCGTTGCGCGATCGCGCCGGTGACGCGGTGCTGCTGGCGCGGCATTTCCTGGAACAGGCTGCCAGCCGCCACGGGCGCGCGGTGCGGGGGTTTACCGCCAAGGCGTTGAAGGCGATCGAGGCTTCTCCGTGGCGCGGCAACGTGCGCGAACTGGAGAACGCGATCAACAGCGCGGTGATCATGGCCGAGGGCAAGCAGATCGGACCGGAGGCGTTGCGTCTCGGCACGGGTCGTGACGAGGAAGCGCTGGACCTGCGCGAAGTGCGCGCGGAGGCTGAGAAGCGCGCGATCCGGCGCGCCCTCACGCGGGAGGGCGGCAACCTCTCGCGGGTGGCCCACCTGTTGGGCGTCAGTCGGCCGACGCTGTACGACCTTCTGGAAAAGTATGATCTGAAGAAAGTGACCGACGCGGGCTGAAACCGCCCGCGTACTCAACCGACGGGAACGAGAACTGCCATGAAAATCTTGATTGGATGGACGCCACGGCGTGTCCTGGTGTTGGTTTCGATAGGCCTGATGCTTGGAGGTTGCGGCTTGGGCAGTGGCAAGGGCAGTGTCGCGGCGGGGCTTCGATATCAGGATGGCGGCAAGTATCGCGCGGCCTATATCGAGGCCAAGAAGGTCTTGCAGCGAGACGACAAGAACGGCGATGCGTGGTTGCTGCTCGGCGAGTCGTCGCTGATGCTCGGCAATCCCAAGGACGCTCTCAATGAGTTGGACAAGGCCAGGGCCAACGGCGTGGCCAAATCGCGCTGGGTGGTACCAACCGGCGAAGCCCTGCTCGGGATGCACCAGTTCGACAAGTTGGTTGCGATCGCGGCGCCCGACGTCAGCCTGGATGCCAAGCTGCAGGCACGGGTCGACGTGTTGCGCGGTGACGCCCAGCGAGGCCTGAACCAGCTCGACCAGGCCAGGCAGTCCTACGAAGCCGCCTTGAAGCAGGAATCCGGAAATCCGTTGGCATTGGTGGGATTGTCGAGAGTCGCGAGCGAGTCGGGCGATGCCTCCGCGGCCGGCCGCTACGTCGANCAGGCGCTGGCCATCGCCCCGGACAATCCGAAGGCCTTGGTGGCCAAGGCCGATCTCGTCGCGGCGTCCGGAGACTACGCGACAGCGGAAACGGGTTACCAGAAGGCGCTGAATGTCGAGCGTCCCGACTGGCTGCCGCAGGATGCCTTCTACGCACGCATGCGCCTTGTGGAAGCGCAAATCCAGCAAAAGCGTTACGACCAGGCGCTGGCCAACATCAAGATGCTGGAAAAAGCGGGCCCCGGCCAACCGGGTCCGCTTTACCTCCATGCCCTGGTGCTGTATCAGCAGGGCCACCTCGATGAGGCAACCACCCAATTGCAGCTGGTGCTTCGGTCTGCACCCGACAGCGCGCCTGCGCAGACGCTCATGGGCGCGGTCAACTACGCGCAGGGCAATTATGCGCAGGCCGAGATGTACCTGAGCAACGCGATGGGCGTGGACAAGAAGAACGAGGCGATCGGCAAGCTGTTGGCGCTGACGTATTACCGCGAAGGCCGCTCCACCCAGGCGCTGAACACGCTGCGCCCGATGGTGTCGGGCCAGGCCACCGATGCCGAACTGCTGGCGCAGTTGCAGCGGGCGGCCGCCGAGGGCGCCGGCATGCCGCCGAGGCCCGGCCAGGCTGGCACCCCCGCACAAGTGGCAAGTGCCGCCAGCAGTGCCGAGATGGAGGCCGGCAATCCGTTGGCCGGCGCCGAAAAGGCGCTCGCCAGCGGCGATACCGCTGAAGCCATCCGTCTGTTGAAGGCAGCGCCTGCGGGCGATGCGGGGGTGGATGGGTCACGCACGACGATGCTGGCGATCGCTTACTTGCGCGACAAACATCCTGACGAGGCGGTCAAGACCGCCGCCGACTATGCGGCCAAACATCCCAAGGACAGTTCCGCGCATCTGCTGTACGGCACCGCGTTGGTCGCCGCCAACAAGCACAAGGAAGCACGCGCCCAATACGAGGAAGCCGTCCGCCTCGATCCGAAGAGCCAGCCCGCACTGATGAGCCTGGGTAGCCTCGATTCAGTGGAAGGCCATTACAAGGATGCAGAAGCCCGTTATGGCGCGGTCCTGAAACTGGATCCGCACAACGCCACGGCGATGACGGTGCTCGGCAAACTCGCCGCGATCCAGGGCGACAAGGCGGAAGCGATCAAGCGGTTCCGGCAGGCCATCGCCGCGCAGCCAAAGTCGGTGTCGGCCTATGTCGAGCTGGTGATGCTGTACAGCCAGAACGGCCAGTTCGACGACGCGTCCGCCGTCGCCAAGCAGTTGGCGGACGCGTTGCCGGACAATCCGGCCGCGCTGAATGCATTCGGTGCGGCCGAGCTCAACGCCGGGCGCAACGCCGCCGCGCTGCCGCCGCTCGAGAAGGCCGTGAAGCTCGAGCCCAAATTGTCCCTGTATCGGGTCAATCTTGCACGCGCGCAGATCCTCAACAAGGACGCGAAAGCCGCCGAGGACAATCTCGAAGAGGTGATCAAGGCCGATCCCGCGAATTCGCAAGCCATGGCGTTGCTGGCATTCCTGAAATTGCAGAAGCATGACCAGCAGGGCGCGATTGCGCTGGCGCAGTCCCTGCAAAAGCAATCCGCCACCAAGGTCGCGGGCTTCTCGCTGGAGGGCGACCTGTACATGGCCGGCAAGGCATACGCGAAGGCAGCGAACGCCTATCAGCAGGGATTGAAGATCCAGTACGACCGGCCGCTGGTGATGAAGAGTTTCCTGGCACAAAGTTCGAGTGGCGCGAAGAACCCCGAAGGCGTGCTGCAGGCATGGCTGGCCAAGCACTCCGACGATGCGGGCATGCGCCTGATGCTGGGCCAGTACTACCTCGACCACGACCGCGAAGGGGATGCCGCCAGTCAATACGAGGCGGTGCTGAAGGCGTTCCCGGCCAACGTGGATGCGCTCAACAACCTCGCATGGATCTACACCGAGCAGAAAAATCCCAAGGCGCTCGCGCTCGCGGAACGCGCCCACAAGCTGGCACCGGATTCGTACAATGTCCAGGATACGTACGGTTGGGCACTCGTCGAGGCGGGGCAAGCCGGCACGGCATTACCGATTCTGGCAAAGGCGGCGAAGGCGGCACCCAAGGTGCCGACCATCCAGTATCACCTGGCGGTCGCCCAGGCGCGGACCGGCGATCGCGGCGGCGCACGCGCCACGCTGGAGGCACTGCAGAAATCCGGTGCGAATTTTCCCGCCAGGTCGGCCGCCGACAAGCTGTACCAGGAATTGAACGGCGCGAGGGCTGGCGCGGGCAACTAAGCCGGGCTGGCGTGGTCCGAATTGCCGGAAGCGGCGCAGTTCGGCGTGGCGAGCGCCATGCTGTGCGGGAAGCCCACATCAATCGCAAGGAGAGGAAGTGAACCCATCCCACAAGCAGGGCACGCGCAGCATCCTGGTCACCGGCGGCGCTGGCTACATCGGCAGTCACGTGGTGTTGCAACTCGTCGAGGCGGGCGAGCAGGTGGTGGTGGTGGATGATCTCTCCACCGGCTTCCGCGAGGCGGTGATCGGTGCCGAATTGATCGTCGGCAACGTCGGCGACCGTACGTTGATGGCCGATGTGTTGCGCGAACACGAAGTCGACACGGTGATGCATTTTGCTGCGCGCACGATCGTGCCCGAGTCGGTCGCCGATCCGCTGCGCTATTACGGCAACAACACCTGCGCCACGCGCAACCTGCTGGAGTGCTGCCGGGATGCAGCGGTGAAGCAGATCGTGTTTTCCTCGACGGCGGCGGTGTACGGCATTCCGGAAGGCGGGCGCGCCCGCGAAGATACGCCCAACGCACCGATCAACCCCTACGGCTCGTCCAAGCTGATGAGCGAATGGATGCTGCGCGACCTCGCCGCGGCGGGTGGCCCGCGTTACGTCGCGCTGCGCTACTTCAATGTTGCCGGCTGCGATCCCGCCGGGCGCATTGGGCAGTCGACCAAAAACGCGACACTGTTGGTCAAGGTCGCCTGCGAAGCCGCGCTGGGCAAGCGTTCGCGGCTGTCCGTTTTCGGCACCGACTACGACACCCCGGATGGCACGGGCGTGCGCGATTACATCCACGTGGATGATTTGGCGCGCGCGCATCTCGATGCGTTGAAATACCTGCGCGACGGTGGCGATTCGACCGTGCTCAACTGCGGATACGGGCACGGTTATTCGGTGCGGGAAGTGCTGGACGCCGTGGGGCGCGCCCATGGTGCGCCGGTGCCGTTCGTGGAGGAGGCGCGCCGCGCCGGTGATCCACCGTCGCTGGTCGCGGTATCCGACAAAATCCGCACCACACTCGGCTGGACACCGCGCCACGACGATCTGGATTTCATCGCGCGGACAGCGCTGGCTTGGGAGCGCAAGCTTGGCATCGGCGGGCGCTGAACCCTTGGTCTGACGAGCCGGGACGGGTGGCACAGCATGTCGTTTCCGATATGGGCCACGTCACCATTGCTGTATGCGGTGGTGCTGTCGGTGTTGGTCGCTGCGGGCTGGCATCGGTTGCCGACGGGCGTGCGCTGTGCGGGTATTGCGATCGAGGTGCTGCTGGTGGCGTCGATGACGCCACTCGGTGCCACGGCACTGGCGCGTGCGGTGGCGATGCGCGCGCCAGCCGCGCGAATTTGTCCGGCGCCTCGCCCTGACACGGTCGTGGTCCTGGGTGCGGGTTTCGAACATGCGCCGAACTCGCCCTATGACTACGGGGCGCTCCACGAAGCGGGCTTGCAGCGATTGTTCACGGCGGTGGCGTTGTGGAAGAAGCTGCCCGATGTGCGTCTGGTGATCGCAGGCGGTGCGGGGTGGACCATACACGAAGCCGTGCCGATGGCGAACCTCGCGGTGCAACTCGGAGTTCCCTCGAAGGCCATTGAAATCGAGGACCGCTCACGCAATACGTGGCAGAACGCGCGTAACGTCGCGGCGCTGTCGCCTCCGGTGCCCAGGCGCATTTGGCTGGTGACATCGGCTGTGCACATGCCGCGTGCAGTCGACGCGTTCCGCGCATGGGGATTCGAGCCGTGCGCGTGGCCGAGCGATTTGCCGGAAATCCGGGTGCACGTCTGGCCGGGGGCGTTCATTCCGCAGGGAAGTGGCGCCGGCACGACGACCATCACCCTGCATGAACTGTTCGGCGGCGTGGAGTACAAGTTCCTCGCGTGGCGGCACGCGCACCGCGCGCCAGCTCATACGCCGTAGTAACGGCGATACCATTCGACGAAGCGCTTGACGCCTTCCTCGACCGAGGTGTCGGGCTTGTACCCGGTGTCGCGCATCAGTTCGGCCACGTCCGCGCTCGTATCGGGCACGTCGCCGGGCTGCAGAGGCAGCAGGTTCTGCGTGGCCTTGCGGCCCAGGCAATCCTCCAGCACCGCGATGTAATGCGAAAGCTGGACGGGGTGGCTGTTGCCGATGTTGTAGACACGGTAGGGCGCCGACGATGTCGCGGAGTTCGGGTGCAGGGGGTCGTAGGCGGGATCCGGGGCGGGCACGCGATCCAGCGTGCGGACCACGCCTTCGACGATGTCGTCGATGTAGGTGAAATCGCGGGTGTGATGGCCGTGGTTGAACACGTCGATCGGTTCGCCCGCGAGGATCCTGCGCGTGAACAGGAACAGCGCCATGTCAGGCCGGCCCCACGGGCCGTATACCGTGAAGAAGCGCAGGCCGGTGGTCGGCAGGTTGTAGAGATGGCTATAGGTGTGCGCCATCAGTTCGTTGGCTTTTTTGGTGGCGGCGTACAGGCTCACCGGATGATCCACCGGATCCTGCACCGAGAACGGCAGCTTGCGGTTGGCACCGTACACTGAGCTGGAGGACGCGTACACCAGATGCTCGACCTTGCCGTGTCGGCAGGCTTCCAGCAGGTTGATGAAGCCGACCAGGTTCGATTCGACGTACGCATAGGGGTTTTCGATGGAATAGCGCACGCCCGCCTGCGCGGCCATGTTCACCACGCGCTGCGGCCGGAAACCGTGGAATGCTTTTTCCAGCGCAGGCCGGTCTTCGATGCTCAGCTTGGCGAACCGGAAGTTCGGATGCGGCGTCAGCCGGTCCAGGCGCGCCTGCTTCAAGGTGACGTCGTAGTAATCGTTGAGGTTGTCGACGCCCAGCACCTCGTCGCCGCGTGCCAGCAGGCGCAGAGACAGGGCGGACCCGATGAAGCCGGCGGCACCGGTGACGAGGATGCGCATGGGTGTTCCTTACAACCTGTCGTCCACGGCTTCGCGCGGCAGTATGTCCTTGACATCGAAGAGCACGCAGTCGGGTTTCCCCAGTGCGCGCAGCGCCGCAGCGCCCATGTCGGTGAACTGGTGGTGCGCCACCGCCAGCACGATCGCGTCGTAGGTGCCGGGTTGCAGGTCGGGGGCGAGGTCGAGGCCGTACGCGTGCTTGGCCGCGGCCGCATCGACCCAGGGGTCGTACACGTCGATGTCGGCATGGCAAGTGCGCAGCTCGTCGATGATGTCTGTGACGCGCGTATTGCGCAGATCCGGGCAGTTTTCCTTGAACGTCAGCCCCAGCACCAGCACCTTCGCGCCCGCGACGTTGATGCGCTTCTTCAGCATCAGGCGCACCACGCGGTCGGCCACGTGGCGGCCCATGCCGTCGTTGATGCGGCGTCCGGACAGGATCACTTCCGGGTGGTAGCCGATTTCCTGCGCCTTGTGGGTCAGGTAATACGGGTCGACGCCTATGCAATGCCCGCCCACCAAGCCGGGGCGGAACGGCAGGAAATTCCACTTGGTGCCGGCCGCTTCCAGCACATCCAGCGTGTCGATGCCCATGCGGTGGAAGATCAGCGCGAGCTCGTTGATCAGCGCGATGTTGAGGTCGCGCTGGGTGTTCTCGATGACCTTGGCGGCTTCGGCCACCTTGATGCTGGGCGCCTTGTGCGTGCCCACGCTGACGACCTTGCGGTACAAGTCGTCCACGAAATCGGCGGTTTCTGGCGTGGAACCCGACGTCACCTTCTTGATGGTGTCCAGGCGGTGTTGCTTGTCGCCGGGATTGATGCGCTCGGGGCTGTAGCCGGCGAAGAAATCCTCGTTGAATTTCAGGCCCGACTCGCGCTCGATGATGGGCACGCAAACCTCCTCGGTCGCGCCCGGATATACCGTGGACTCGAATATCACCACGCCGCCGCGGCCGATTGCGTGGCCGACCGTGCGGCTGGCGGCTTCCAGTGGTGAGAGGTCAGGCCGCTTGGCGCGGTCGATGGGCGTGGGCACGGTGACGATGAAGACGTTGCAACGCGTGAGGTCGGCCGCGTCGTGGCTGAAATCGAGCTGGGTCGCCGCACGCAGTTCGTCGGGGGCAACTTCCAGCGTGTGGTCGCGATACTGCTTCAGTTCGGCGATGCGCGCGGCGTTCACGTCGAAACCGAGCGTGGGCAGTTTCCGGCCGAATCCGACCGCAAGCGGCAGGCCGACATAACCCAGTCCGATCACGGCGAGGCGGATGGTGTCAGGACGGGGCAGCGGGGCTTGACTCATGACGATTCCTCGGCGAGCAATGGGAATGCGTTGCGGGCCTGCGCAAAGCGTGCCGGCATGGCCCTAAAGTCGCCTATGCTGGCATGCGGCGCCTGAATTGCAAAGCAAACAGGGCGATCCCGATCAGCACGACCCCGATCCATTCAGCCTGCGATGGCCGTTCATCCAGCAGGCCCCATGCGAACAGGACCCCGGCGACCGGCACCGCCAGGCTGGTCAGTCCCGCCACGTTGGCCGACAGACGCTGCACCACCAGCGCCCACAGCACCCAGCACACGCCCGACGACAGCAGGCCGTTGTACAGCAGTGCGGCGATGTACGTGCCGGTCCAGTCCACTGGGCGCTGCGGCATGACCAGGGCGACGATGACCAGTCCGATGGTGCCGACCAGCATCTGCCACGCGGTCAGGCGCAATGGCGACACATCCGGATGTTGCTGGAACAGGCGCTTGGACAGCACAGTCGCGACCGCCCATGCCACGCCGGCCAGCAGCGCGAGCGCGATGCTGTCGGGTGCGCCGAGTGGCTTCCACGGTTCGACCACGCATACGAAACCCGCGGCCGCGATCACGATGCACAACCAGCGCGTGAACCCCGGCTTTTCGTGCACCCACCACCACGCCAGCGGTACCACCCAGAACGGCATGGTGTAGGCGAGCAACGCGGTCTTGCCCGCGCCGCCCGAGACCAGCGCCCACTGCGCCAGCGCCTGGAACGCCATCGTCTGGGTCAGGCCAATCAAGATCGTGGGCAACCATGGCGTCGGCTTCAGCGAATTGCGGCGCAACGCCAACAACGCGAACAGCACCAACGTGCCGATCACGTAGCGCTGCGCGCTGAAGGTGAACGGCCCGCTGTAACGCGTCGCCACCTTCATCACCGTCCAGTTGAGGCTCCACACGATGGTGAGGATCGCCAGGCCTATCCATGCGGCGCGTTCGGGAGCGTGGCGATTCGGCATCGTGCCGTAAGCGTCCGGAAAGGAATGCGTAGGATAGTGTGGAGCATCGACTTCCGTGACTCGAGCAAGGATGTTTCCATGAAGCGTCGGCTTGCGTGCGTGTTGATGGTCTTGTCGGGTTGCGCGACGGCCTGGGCCGCGACGCCCGCGGCGGCGAACTGGAAGGTCGTGCAGCGACACGCCATCGGCGGCGAGGGTGGCTGGGATTACCTCGCGATCGATCAGCCCGCGCAGCACCTTTACGTCAGTCGTTCGGATCGCGTGCTTGTGCTGGATGTCAACGATGGCAAGCAAGTCGGGGTGATCGCTGGTCTTTCGGGNGTGCATGGCATCGCGCTTGCGGACGCCCTGCATCGCGGCTTCATCAGCAACGGGCATGCGGATACCGTGACGGTGTTCGATCCGGCCACGCTGAAGGTGGAGCAGACCGTAGACGTCGGTGCGAAGGACCCCGATGCGATCCTGTACGACTCGTTCTCGCGGCGGGTTTTCACCTTCAACGGCGACAGCAACGACGCCAGCGTGATCGACGCCAAGACCGGCAAACTGCTCGGCCACGTGGCGCTGCCGGGGCGGCCGGAATTTGCGGTCAGCGACGGACGCGGGCATGTGTTCGACAATATCGAGAGCAGGAACTCACTGGTCGAGATCGATCCGCGCACGATGAAAGTGACGGCCGTCTGGCCGCTCAAGGATTGCGATTCCCCATCCGGCCTCGCGATCGACGTTGCGCACCATCGCCTGTTCTCGGTGTGCCAGAACAAGGTGATGGCGGTGACCGACGCTGCCAACGGCAAGGCCATTGCCAGCGTGCCGATCGGCGAGGGTCCTGACGCCGCGCGTTACGACGCCCGGCGCGGGTTGGTGTTCAGTTCCAACGGCCGCAGCGGCACGCTCACGGTCGTGCGCGAAGCAACACCGGACCACTACCAGGTGCTGGCGAACGTGCCGACGCAGCAGAGCGCACGCACCATGGCGCTGGACGATGCGAGCGGCAGGATTTTCCTGTCCGCGGCCGAATTCGGCGCACGCCCCAAGCCGAGCGCGGCGCATCCGCGTCCGCGCCCGACGATCAAGCCGGGCAGCTTCACGATCCTCGTAGTCGGACGTTGAAAGCGAACCCGAACATTCAAGTTACTTCTGAAGCGTGACGCGATTCACGAAAGAAACGAGTGGCGATAAATAGCGACTGAATGGGGCTCGAGGGTGCCTCAGCAACAAATTGCAAACTGTGCAGAATGGCGCGAGCCACCTGTGCAGACAATCGCCGATCTGCGTGGCGGGTAGCTGCAACGGGCGCCCCGGTGTCCGCCATTCCCTCGATAACCCAGCGAAGGTCCACGACCATGAAATCCCGTCACCCCGTATTGACCGCACTTTGCGCGGGCCTGCTGGCCGCACTGGCTGCCACGGCTTTCGCCGCCACCGGCACCACGACTACCAATCATGAAGCGAGCAAGCTCGCCACGACCTACACCACTTTCGCTGGCTCGGAAACCAACTCCGAAGCACTGGTGAAGGGGCTAAGCGGCGGCACTTCCATCACCCTCGAAACCGTGACGCCAGCGACCAGCTCGGGCGGCGCCAGCAGCACGACTACCACCACGTTCCAGCCCGCCACCGGCAAACTGGGCTACGGCGAGGTCAACATCACGCTCGCGCTGGCCAAGGATGAACTGGCCGCGCTCGGCATCACCGCACCGACTTCCGCCGAAATCGAAGCCGCACTCAACGGCGGTACGATCACGCTGGCCGACGGCAGCACCCAGACCATGCAGGGCGTGCTGGCGTTGCGTGCGCAAGGCGAAGGCTGGGGCCAGATCGCGAATACCCTCGGCTTCAAGCTCGGTGACGTGGTCAGCGCTTCGAAGACCGACCACTCGCAGGCTGGTGCGGACCACGGGCGAAGCGGCAACGCTGTCGCCGCGGCGAACCGGCCGGAACGCCCGGTTCACCCTGACCATCCGCAGCGCCCGGATGTCCCGCAGCGCCCCGACATTCCGGATCACGCCGGCCGTCCGGGCGGCCATTGATCGGTGGTCCGACAACACGAAATCGCGGGCGCCGGCAGGCGCCCGCTTTCTATACTGCTGCCATAGGGATACGCCCATGAAGTTCAGGAAGCCGATTGCTTTCACACTGCCTCTTTTTCTGCTGTCGTTGTCCTCGCCGGTGGCGTTCGCGGATCAATCCGGCCATGCCACCTTGGGCGTCGGTGCGGATTACAGCTCCGGCAAATACGGCACGCCGTTCGAGACCGAGATATGGGATGTGCCGTTCAGCGTCGGCTACGAGGCCGATCGCTGGTCGGTGAAACTGACCGTGCCGTTCATCAACATCAGTGGCGCGGACAACGTCATCCCCGGTGTCGGCCGCGTGCTCAACCTCAACCCGCACGGACGCGGGCTCGGCCTCGGTCTCGGGTTGGGCGGCAGCGGCAGCACGCCCATCGTGACCAAGGGTTCCGCTTCGGGCCTGGGCGACGTGGTCGCGCAAGCGACCTACGGCCTGGTGCGCGATGACGCGGCGCAGTTCGGGCTGGACGTCACCGGCAAGATCAAGTTCGGCACCGCCGATGAGAACAAGGGGCTCGGCACCGGCAAGAACGACTACGGGTTGAACCTCGATGCCTACAAGGGCTTCGGTGCGTGGACGGTGTTCGGTGGCGCTGGCTACACCAAGTACGGCAGTTCGACCTTCATCCCGCTGCATGGCGGCTGGAACGGTAATCTCGGCGCGGGATACAGGCTGGATGCCGGCAACACGGTCGGCGCGTATTACTACTACCGCGAGCGGATTTCGGATTCCGGTTTTCAGCAGAGCGAGGGAACCGCGTACTGGAACCACAGGATCGGCGACAACCTGCGCCTGCAAACCTATGCGCTGGCGGGTTTCTCGAACGGCAGCCCCGACTGGGGCGTGGGCGCTTCGGTAAAGTACTCGTTCTGAGGTCACGCTGGACGGCACGCCCGGACCGGCGGCGTGCCGTCCTTCAACTGCAGTGACCGCGAGGTTCGCGCCGGCTGATGACTTCGAAACGCGTGTCGCGTCCGCCGTAGAGCGGCATCGCGTCGACGGGAAACCCCCACGCGTGCAAGGTGACGATTTCCCAGGTCGCCGGGATGCGGCCATCGCGGCGGCGTGTTTCGTAGGCCTCGAGCATCGCGTGGAAATGCGCCTTGCCGGTGAGTCCGCGCGCGCGTTCGCGATGGGCATTGGTGGCGCCAAGCCCTTTCAGGTCCGCCAGCAAGCCGCGCACGTCCGGGTAGTCGAGCGTGATGTGATCGGAATCCAGCACCGGATCTTTCAGCCCCGCCGTCAACGCTGCGTCGCCGAGGTCGCGCAGGTCCAGGAACACGCCGACGCGTGGTTGTTCGGGATCGACCGCGGCCCACGCTTCGCGAAGTTCCGTGAGCGTGTCGGGTCCCAGGCTGGACGCGACCAGGAAACCGCCGGGTTTCAGCACCCGCGCGCACTCGGCCAGCAGCGGCCGCGGCGATTCGCACCATTGCAGGCAGAGATTGGAATAAACCACGTCCATGCTGCGGTCGGGAAACGGCAAGGCCTGCCCGTCCGCGCAAACCCGTTCGAATGGCCGGAACCAGCCCCGATTCCGGCGTGCCTCGCCCAGCATCGGCAGCGATACATCCACCGCGATCACTTCCGCGTCGCGCCAGCGCTTCTTCAAGCCGGCGGTGCCGCGCGCGGTGCCGCAACCGACGTCGAGCACGCGCTGCGGTTTGCCATCGTAGTAGTCGAGGCTTTCGAACAGGCGCGATTCAACTTCGCGCTGCAACGCGTCATGGCGTTCGTAGGTCGAGGCGGCGCGCGCAAAAGCGCGACGCACCTGCAGCGGGTCGAGATGCTTGTCGGTCATGTCGCGACGCCCGCGAGGAGCGGAGCGAGTGCGGCCACGACGGCATCGGTGTGGCCGATGAAAGGCGCGTGACCGCCGCCCGCGATGCAGGTGAATGTGCCATCACATTGCGCCGCGCTCCATTGCATCGCCTGCCACGGGATCAGGCGGTCACGGCGGCCGGCGATCCATGCGCTGGCTTGCGCCAAATGCGGAAGGCGCGCTCGCAGGTCGGCGTGCTCCAGCACGTCCAGCCCTTCCGTGAGCGCACGCGCCTGCGGACGGAATTCATTGAAGGTGTCGGCGCGCAACTTGCGCAAGTCGGCCTGCGCGCAATCGCTGCCCAGTGCTTCCAGCGCGAGGAAACGCTCCAGCGTGCCTTCGTAATCGGTTTCGAGGTCGCGCCTGAAGTCCTGCAGGATTTCGGGCGATGCCGCGCGCGGCCAATCTTCACCGCGCACGAAGCGCGGCGAGGCGCAAAGCATCGCCAGGCCTTGCACCTGCCGTGGAAAATCCAGCGCGGCCTGCAACGCGTAGACGCCGCCCAGCGACCAGCCCAGCCAGATTGCGGGTGGCAGGCGATCGGCAATCGCTTTCGCGCATTCGGCAGGTTGCAGCGAAACATCGCAGTCGCGCGAACGTCCGTGTCCCGGCAGGTCGACCACGTGTAGCGTGCAGCGGTCGCGCAGGGCCTCGACCAGCGGCGCGAACACGCCGCCGTGCATGGCCCAGCCGTGCAACAACACGAGGTGTGTGTCGCCGCGGCCTTCGGTGTGGATGAACAGTCCGGACATGAACCCGTGATTTTAGGTGATCGCGCGGCGCGGCAGTTGCGCCAGTGCGTCGAGCAGCCGATCGACCTGGCCTGTTTCATGCGCCGCCGAAAACGTGATGCGCAGGCGCGCCTTGCCGGCCGGCACGGTGGGCGGGCGNATCGCGGTGACGAGAAACCCCTTGTCTTCGAGCGCGCGCGATGCGGCCAGCGTGCTTTCCGCATCACCGAGCACGACCGGCTGGATCGCGGTCGCCGAGTCCATCAACGGCAAACCGAATTGCATGGCGCGGGTACGAAAATGCGCGATCAGCGTGCGCAGGTGTTCGCGCCGCCAATCTTCTTCGCGCGCGATATGTACCGCGACGCACGCCGCAGCGGCCAGCGCCGGTGGCATCGCCGTGGTGTAGACGAACGTGCGCGCGAATTGGGTAAGGCCTTCGATCAACGCATGGCTGCCCGCCATGAACGCGCCCGTGCAACCCAATGCCTTGCCCAAGGTTGCCATCAGCACCGGAACGTCCTCCTGCGGCAATCCGGCTTCGCCGATGCTGCCGGCACCGTGGGGCCCGAGCACGCCCAGTCCGTGCGCGTCATCCACCATAAGCGTGGCGCCTTCGCGTTTGCACAACGCGGCGAGTTCGCGCAGCGGCGCGGCGTCACCGTCCATGCTGAATACGCCATCGGTGGCGAGCAATGCCGGTTTGCCCGAAGTATTTGCGAGTTGCCGCGCGGCACCGTCGACGTCGTTGTGCGGATAGCGTATCAACGCGGCGCCGGCGAGCCGCGCCGCATCCAGCAGGCTGGCGTGGTTCAACTTGTCCTGCACGCACACGCCGTCGCGATCCAGCAGCGCCTGCATCGCGCCGAGGTTGGCCAGCCAGCCGGACGAAAACAGCAACGCGGCATCGCGGCCGGTCCATTCGCAAAGCGCTTTTTCGAGCCGCGCGTGTTCGCGGTGATGGCCGCACACCAGGTGTGCGGCGGCGCTGCCGACGCCGCATGCATTGGCGGCTTTCTGCAGGGCCTTGACGATGCGCGAATCCTGCGCGAGCCCCAGGTAATCGTTGCTGCAGAAATTGATCAGCTCGCGGCCGTCGACTTGCACGCGAACGCCATGCGTCGCGTCGAGCACGCGCGCGCGACGCAGCAAGCCGGCACGTTCGCGTTCCGCCACGCGCGACACGAGTGTTTGCAGCAAATCCGGACGCATCAGCGTGAACCTATGGCTTCGTGCAGGCACTCACCCCCTTCCGCAGGAAGGGGGTCGGCGCCGCTGCGGTGCCGGGGGATGTCGCTGCTCCGACAAAAGCCATCCCCCTCATCGCGCTGCACGCGCACGTTCGCTGCGCTCCGCCCTTCGTACCGAAGGGGGGAGGGAAGTGCGGGCGTGCTTGTACGCATCACGCCGCTGCCGCATCGGATTCGATGATGTCGCAATGCACGGTATCCGCTTCAAGCGCGTCGACGTTGACTTGCATCGGGTGCAGATCCAGCCGCCGGAACAACGCGCGGTCGTGCTCGACGTCGGGGTTGCCGGTGGTCAACAGCTTCTCGCCCATGAAGATCGAACCCGCGCCCGCGAAGAAGCACAGCGCCTGCATTTCGTCGCTCATTTGCCGGCGTCCGGCGGACAGGCGCACGACGGACTTCGGCATCACGATGCGCGCCACCGCAATCGTACGCACGAATTCGAGCGGGTCGATCTTTTCGACATCGGCCAGAGGCGTGCCCGGCACCGGCACCAACTGGTTGATCGGCACCGACTGCGGATGCTCCGGGAGGTTCGCCAATGCCTGCAGCAATCCTGCGCGTTGCGCGCGCGTTTCGCCCATGCCGACGATGCCGCCGCAGCAGGTTTTCAGGCCCGCCGCACGGATGCCTTCCAGCGTTTCGAGGCGGTCTTCGAACGCGCGGGTCCGGATGATCTCGCCGTAGTAGTCGGGCGACGTGTCGATGTTGTGGTTGTAGTAGTCGAGGCCGGCGTCCTTCAACGCCTGCGCGTGGCCCTCGCCCAGCAGCCCCAGCGTGACGCAGGTCTCCAGGCCCAGCGCTTTCACTCCGCGGATCATCTCAGCGACTTTCCGGATGTCGCGATCCTTCGGCCCGCGCCACGCCGCGCCCATGCAGAAACGCGAGGCGCCCGCTGCCCTGGCCGCGCGCGCGCGTTCCAGCACCGCGTCGACGTCCATCAATTTCTGTGCTTCGACGCCAGTGTGGTAGCGCTGCGCCTGCGGGCAGTACGCGCAATCCTCGGGGCAACCGCCGGTCTTGATCGACAGCAACGTGGAGACCTGCACCGCATTCGGGTCATGGTTGGCCGTGTGCACCGCGTGCGCGCGCGCCAGCAAATCCATGAACGGCAGATCGAACAGGTTTTCGATTTCGTGTTGCCGCCAGTCGTGCCTGACGGGCGCAGCCTGGATTGTTCCGTCCATCAGGGCAGCTCCGCTTTATAGTGTCCGGACAGTGTCGAAGGCGAAGGAGATGCCTGTCAACTTGAAATCGAAGTGGTTGGTTGACGACGCGCTGGATGCGCTGTTGCCCTCGCACTGCCTGTTGTGCGGAGCGCGCGGCCAGGGTGCGTTGAGCCTTTGTTCGGCATGCGCGGCCGACATGCCGCGCAACATGACCTGCTGCACGCGCTGCGCGTTGCCGCTGGGAGTGCCGGCGCCCCTGTGTGGTCGCTGCATCAAACACGCGCCACCGTGGGACGCGGCCTGGGTTCCGTTCCGCTATGAATGGCCGCTGGCGCAACTGGAAGCGCGCTTCAAGTTCGGCGGCGATCTCGCGGCCGGACGCACGCTGTCGTTGCTTTGGAATGCATCGCAAGCGCCGCGTGATCCACCTGACGCGATCGTGCCGGTACCGTTGCACCGTTCGCGCCTGCGCAAGCGCGGCTACAACCAGGCGCTGGAACTCGCAAAGCCATTGGCAAAGCATTTCGGCGTTCCGGTATTGCACGACGCGCTGCGCCGAACCCGCGCCACCGACGCACAGACCGAATTGACCGCCATCCGGCGCCGCCGCAATGTGCGCGGCGCATTCGTGGCGAATCTCGATGGAAAGGTGCCGGAGCACGTCGCGGTGCTGGACGACGTCTTCACCACCGGCGCGACCTTGGCCGAATGCGTGCGCGTATTGAAACGTACGGGCGTGCAGCGCGTGGACGCCTGGGCGCTCGCGCGTGCGCCGGCGCGCGGGTGAATCACTTCATCGCAAGCGCGATCACCATTCCGAGCCACACCACGCCGCCCACCCAGTTGTTGTTGCGGAACGCCGCGAAGCAGGCGTCGCGCTGGCGCCAGCGCATGTTCCACAGTTGCCACGCGAACAGCAGCAGCGCCACGGCCAATCCGACCAGGAACGGCCAGTCGAGCTGCGCGCGCTGTCCGACCAGCAGCAGCGTGAACAACAGCGTCGCCATCAGGATCCCGAGGATCGGAAGATCCGCTTCGCCGAACAGGATTGCGGTGGACCTGGCGCCGGCGCGCAGGTCGTCGTCGCGATCGACCATCGCGTATTCGGTGTCGTAGATCGTGGAGAACAACACGTTGCCGAGGAACAGCAACCAGCACACCGGCGGCAAACCATTGGTGATGGCGGCGAACGCCATCGGAATGCCCCAGCCGAACGCCGCGCCCAGTACCACTTGCGGCAGGTGCGTGTAGCGTTTGGAGAACGGATACAGCGCGGCCAGCGCGGCGCCGGCGAACGACAGGTAAAGCGTCAACCGATTGGTGAACGCCAGCACCAACGCGAAACCGATCAGCGCCAGCACCACGAACGTCAGCACGGCTTCCCGCGGCTTCACGCGTCCCGCGGCGATGGGGCGGCCGGCGGTGCGCGCGACCAGCGGGTCGAGCTTGCGGTCGGCGAAATCGTTCATGGCGCAGCCCGCGGCGCGCATCACGAACACGCCCACCGTGAACACGACGAGGTATTTCCACGGCGGAAAGCCGTCGGCCGCCAGCCACAGCGCCCACCACGTCGGCCACAGCAGCAGCAACGCGCCGATCGGACGATCCATCCGCACCAGCACCAGCAGGTCGCGGGTCTTGTCGCGCCAACCGGCCGGCAGCGCGCGCAGCAGGAATTCGATCGTGCGCGTCGAGCGCACCGAAGCGTCCGCCGGTCTCGAAGTATCCGGGGGCGGCGCGGACGGCAAGTCGGCCGTACGCAAGTCGAGCAACGGCAATTCTTCCTGCGTAACGGAGCGCGCCGATTGCTTGCGTTTCGATGGGCTGCGTTTGCGTGGCATGCGCTGGCGGGTGCGTCCCGTTGATCGAAACCTGATTGTCGCGCAGCAGGCGATCGCGGCCAACCGCCGGGGACCTTCGGCACAGCCGCCCAGGTACCTGCGCCGCTATCCTCGGGCGTTCCTTGGGTCAGCGGAAACAGGCGATGAGCTTTTTCGAGAAGATCACCCGCCACAAATCGGTCGAACAGTTGCAGTCGGATGCGGGCCAGGCGCGGGATTTTCGCCGCACGATGGGGGTGTGGCAGCTCACCGCGATCGGCATCGGCGCCATCGTCGGCGTCGGGGTGTTCGTGCTGGCGCCGCACGAGGCGGCGTTGCATGCAGGCCCGGCGATCGTGCTCAGCTTCCTGATTGCCGGCATCGGCAGCGCGTGCGCCGCGCTCTCCTACGCCGAATTCGCAGGCATGATCCCGGTCACCGGCAGCGCCTACACCTATGGCTATGCGGTACTGGGCGAATTGCCGGCGTGGATCATCGGCTGGGATCTGTTGATCGAATATGCCTTGATCGTGGCGGTGGTGGCCGCCGGTACGTCCAATTACCTGCAATCACTGATCCAGCAAATCACCGGCTGGCAACTGCCGGTATTCCTGCAGGGCGCCTACGGCGAGGGCGACGGCATGCTGTTCAACCTGTGGGCCGCCGTGGTGGCGCTGCTGATCGCGGGGCTGCAGATTTTCCGCACCGAGATCGGCGCGCGCTTCAATACCGTGGTGGTGGCGCTGAAGGTGGCGGGCGTGGCGATCGTGATCATCGTCGGCGCGTTCTACGTCGATACCAGCCGCTGGCATCCGTTCATCCCCAAGGTCGTCGAAAGCGCGGATGGCACGCTGCAGTACGGCTGGGCCGGCGTGATGACGGCGGCCAGCATCGTGTTCTTCGCGTGTTTCGGTTACGACACCCTGACCACCGCGGCCGAGGAATCGAAGAACCCGCAGCGCGACCTGCCGTGGGCCGTGGTGCTGTCGCTGCTGGTGGCGATGGCGATGTACTTCGGCGTGTCGCTGGTGCTGACCGGCATGGTGCACTACACCGACCTCAATGTGCCGGCGCCGGTCAGCGCGGCGTTCGAGCAGCGCGGGCTGCACTGGATCAGCGGCGTGATCAACGTGGCCGCGGTGGCCGGCATCGCGAGCGTGGTGTTCGCGTTCATGCTGGGCGCCGCGCGCATCTGGTTCGCGCTGTCGCGCGATGGCTTGCTGCCGCGCTGGTTCGCACGCAGTCATCCGCGCTACGGCACGCCGTATCGCACCACCGCGATCCTGGGCGTGGTGACGGCGGTGACGGCGGGATTCATCCCGCTCACCGAGCTGGCCAAGCTGGTCAACATCGGCACGCTGTCGGCGTTCATCCTGATCTGCACCTCGGTGCTGGTCCTGCGCATCCGCCGGCCCGATCTGGAGCGCCGCTTCCGCACGCCTGCGTTGTGGTTGCTGGCGCCGGTCGGAGTCATCTTCTCGCTGTTCCTGATTATCGGCTGGCCGTGGGTCAGCAACGGCGAGTTCCACCTGATCGGCGGGCTGGACCGCGACACCTACATCCGCTTCATCGTGTGGATGCTGGTCGGCTTCGTGATCTATTTCGGTTACGGGATTCGCAAGAGCGCGCTGAATCGCGACGGATAGGTTCGCGGCGCGGGGCTTGTGGCGGCTGGCACGCGGCACCATCTGGAACCGTGTCGCACGATGCGTATCTGCACATTGCGCCAACGCAAAGTCCCTGCCGTGAGGTATTTCCGATGATCGACCTCTACTACTGGCCCACGCCCAACGGGCACAAGATCACCCTGTTCCTCGAAGAATCCGGGCTGCCTTATACGATCAGGCCGGTGGACATCGGCAAGGGCGACCAGTTCAAGCCGGCTTACCTTGCCATTTCGCCCAACAACAAGATGCCGGCGATCGTCGATCATCATCCGGTGGGCGGCGGCGCACCGCTCAGCGTGTTCGAATCCGGCGCGATCCTCGTTTACCTCGCGGGCAAGACCGGCAAGTTCATCCCGGGCGACGCACGTGGCAAGGTCGAGTGCCTGGAGTGGTTGTTCTGGCAGGTGGGTGGCTTGGGACCGATGACGGGCCAGTACGGGCACTTCCACACGTACGCGCCGGAGAAGATTCCGTACGCGATGGAGCGCTACCGCAAGGAAGCCGAGCGCCTTCTGGACGTGCTGAACCGCCGCCTCGTCGGACGCGAATTCATCACCGGCGATGATTACACCATCGCCGACATGGCGTGCTACCCGTGGATCGATCCCTACGACAAGGCGCCGCTGGATCTGGAACCCTTCGCCGAAGTGCGGCGCTGGCATGACGCGATCGCGGTGCGTCCGGCGACCCAGCTCGCCTATGCGCGCGGGCCGGAGGCCAACCCGAAAATCGGCACGCCGATGAGCGAAGAGGAAAAGAAAATCCTGTTCGGTCAGGGCGCACGCAAGGGCTGACGCGCCTGGCACCATTTCGAACGGCGCGATCTGGCGCGCTGGCGCCGGGTCCGTGCCATCCGGCCTATGCGCCGCGCAGCGTGCGGTGCTACGTTCGACGGGTTGCCACACTCGCGGAGCCCTTGCATGTTCTTCCTGCGCCGTCGTTCGTCGCCGCACGTCCGGCTTTTTGCACTGCTTGCATTCGGCCTGATCGGCCTCGTCTTCACGGGCAGCGCGTTCGCCGACGCCGCGGATGCGCACATCGCGCCGCCGCAGGACACGCCGTATCCCGGCACGCTGCAGATCCACGTCGATGCCGGCGATACGCGCCAGGGCATCTTCCGCGTACGCGAAACCATCCCGGTGCAGGCGGGCGAACTGACGCTGCTGTATCCGAAATGGATCCCGGGCGATCATTCACCATCGGGTCCGATCGAGATGCTGGCGGGCCTGAAGATCACCGCCAACGGCCAGCCGCTGAAGTGGAAGCGCGACAAGTACGACGTCTACGCCTTCAAGGTGGACGTGCCGCAGGGCGTGTCGGAAATCGGCGTGGACTTCCAGTTCCTGTCCGGCCGCGGCTCGCATGCTTTCATCCAGATGACCGACAAGATGCTGTCGCTGGAATGGAACACGGTGTCGCTGTACCCCGCCGGGCATTACTCGCGCCAGATCAAGGTCGAGCCCAGCGTCACCTTCCCGGAAGGCTGGCAGTTCGGCACCGCGCTGGAGAAGCAATCGCAGTCGGGCGACACCGTCACCTTCAAGCCAACCACCTACAACACGCTGGTCGATTCGCCGATCTACGCGGGCAAGTATTTCAAGCGCGTGGATCTGAACCCGGGCGCGAAGGCGCCGGTGTATCTGGACGTGTTCGCGGATGCGCCGAAGGATCTCGAGATGACGCCGGAGCAGGTGCAGGTGCATCGCAACCTCGTCACCCAAGCCGTCAAGCTGTTCGACTCCCACCATTACGATCATTACAACTTCCTGTTCTCGCTGTCCGACCAGTTGAGTGGCAACGGGTTGGAACACCACCAGTCCAGCGAGGACGGCGCCGATCCCGATTACTTCACCAACTGGGACGATGGCGCGCCCAACCGCGACCTGCTCGCGCACGAATACACGCATTCATGGAACGGCAAGTTCCGCCGGCCGGCGGACCTGTGGACGCCGAATTTCAATGTGCCGATGGGTGATTCTCTGCTGTGGGTTTATGAGGGCCAGACGCAGTACTGGGGTTACGTGTTGACCGCGCGCGCCGGCATGTGGACGCCGGAACAATTCCGCGACGCGCTGGCGATGGTCGCGGCCAACTACGACCGCAACCGTCCGGGTTTCCAGTGGCGCACGCTGGAAGACACCACCAACGATCCGACCGCTGCGCATCGCGCCGGCCTGCCGTACCGCAGTTGGCAGATGAGCGAGGAGTATTACTCCGGCGGACAGATGATGTGGCTGGCGGTGGACGCGAAGATTCGTTCGTTGACGCACGACCGGAAGTCGCTGGACACCTTCGCCAAGGACTTCTTCGGCGTCGACAACGGCAGCTTCGTCACCAGGACCTACACCTTCGATGACGTGGTGAACGCACTGGATGGCGTGGTGAAGTACGACTGGGTCGGTTTCCTCGATCGCTATGTCGATGAGCTCGAGCCGCCGTTCACCAAGGGATTGGAGTCCACGGGCTGGAAGCTGGTGTACACCGACAAGGAAAGCCCGTACGAAAAGCAGTACGAAAGCCAGGACGAATCGCCGCGCCACATCTTCAACTTCACGTATTCGATCGGCTTGACGTTGACGAAAGACGGCGGCATCAACGACGTGCGCTGGAACGG
>JGI24740J21852_10000164_pt1 | contig 26314 bp, 27 predicted proteins | sample KBSCornC6_FD_21852 | JGI IMG/M metagenome (IMG submission 21852) | reverse complement strand
GCCAGTTGCAGCTGGCTGACGTGCATTATAACCACGACGATTTCACGATCAATATCCACACAAATAAGCACGATGATTTACCATTATTCCCCTAATGGTAATTTGGTGGCGTTCCGCTAGAATCAAAGCCATCATCCGTAGGAACGCCATGAATCACCCCGTTTTGCCCCCGCCCAGCAACGCCCTGGCCAGCCCGGTGCTACCGGCCGCCGCAGACGACGTCGAGCTCGTGCGCCGCTGGCTCGAAGCGAAGCTGGCCGCGGGCATGGGCATCCGGCCCAACACCGCGAATCAGTACGCGCTCGAGGGGCGCCGCCTGTTGTGGTTCGCCCATGCGGTGGGCCGGCGCCTGCAGACCTGGGGCGTCGAGGATGCGCAGGCCTACCTGCGCCTGCTGCGTGCGCCGCCGGCGCACGCGATCGGTGACACCCGATCCCGGGACAGAGCGGCGTGGCGGCCGCTGCGCGGGCCGCTGTCGGAAGCGTCCGCGCGGCAAAGCGCCTTGATCGCCGGTGGCTTCTTCGCGTGGCTGGTGGACATGCAGGCGATCCGGGTGAATCCGTTCGCCGCCCTGCCCCGCACGCGGCGAGCGCGCGGGGCAGGCTCGCAACAGCACTTCCTGGAACTGGACCACCTGCGCGCCGTGTTCGCGGCCATCGATGGGCGGCCGAAGGCGGCTTTCTGGGATCGGCTGCAGGCCGCGCGCGACCGTCTGGTGATTGCACTGGCCTTCCAGACCGGGCTGCGGGCCTCAGAACTGGTGGGGCTGACGTGGACGGACTTCGAGCGCCGTATGGGCCGGCACGGCCCATACTGGGTCGTGGTGCTCCGGCACACCAAGGGCGGCGACGACCAAGTCGTGCCGTGTGACAGCGCGATGGAGGAACTGGCCCGCTTCCGTCGGCTGCTGGGCTTGTCACCTGAACCTCGCCGCACCGACACGACGGCCGTGATCCCGGCGGTTCCTGGCGGCAAGCGGCGCACGACCACCCCGCTCGACAGCCTGACCCTGCAGCGGCTGCTGGCGCGCCCGGTCGGCACCCGGCAAGGGCTCTACGGCATCGTGCGGCGAGTCTTCGGGGACGCTGCACAGGCGTTGCTGCAGCGAGGAAACGGCGAACTGGCGGAGAAGCTGCAGCAGGCCTCCACCCATTGGCTGCGGCACACGACCGCGACCCATCTGCTGCGCGCGACGGGGAAGCTGACCGACGTGCAGGCCCTGCTGCGCCATCGCGACATCAATACGTCGCGCACCTATGCCCACGACGCGCTGGAAGATGTAGCGACGGCAGTTGCTCGCGTGTTCGAGATTCCAGGCTGAGTCCGGCAGAACACTCAGGAATCCCAGAAGGCAGCGCCCAGCAGGGGAAGTAGCGCCTAGACTCTTTGATGCAGATGTAGGGCGTTTTTCCCGAAAACGCCATGCCGATAATAGGAGTTATCGGCAAGGCAGTTGGGCAAAGAAAAAGCCGCACGAAGCGGCTTCTACCCACCTAAGGCTGCTTCCGCTGGGCTTCAAAAGCGGTGCACAGCACGTGAAACTCATTCCACCGTGCCACCACAGCGTCTCCGGCCGGGCCCATGCGCGCTAGATGCTCGTCCAACAGCGCCTGCAGCTTCAGCACCGCCTGTGACCAAGGCAGCCCGCCTTCCGTCTGCCAAGTGGTGATGATGCTCTGTCTGCTTGCATTCACGTCGCGTAGCGCTTGGTTTTCGAGCGCCAGGGTCTGCCAAGCAGACTCCCACGCTTGCTGGGCAGCATCGACTTGTGCCTGTGTCACTGGTTGGGTCATGACCATTCCAACCCCGCCTTGGGGGCATTCTCGACTCAGATAGAGAAAAAGCCGCTGAGTCAGCGGCTTTTTCGCTGCAGTGAAGTTGCTTAGGGCAGCGCTACAGCCACCAGTGCACTCATACCCAGCCCGTGAAACGTGTCCAACACAGCCGGTACTACGCATTCAAGAGTGTGTGAGTTTTTTCCCATACCTTTACCTTTTGCCTTTTCGGCACCCTTCGATGCCGAGTTGATGTTTGTCATGAAACGCAGCTTGGCAACGCCAAGGACCATCAGAAAGAGCGAATAAAAGGCCAGGTACGAGGCACCCAGCAGAGTCGAACTGCCCGCAGCCGCCCCTGCCCTAAGCAACCTGTCGGCACATTATGGGGGCTTCGGACGACGCAGGCAACGTGCCCTGCAGACGTGAAAAAGGCCGCCCGCCGGCGGCCGCGCTTCATTGCATTCTTGCCCGCCAGAGCTTGCGCAGCTCCAGCAAGAAGATGCCAATCGTGGCCAGCTGGTAAGCCGCCGTCAGGACAAGGTTGGGAGAGATTTCCATAAGGCCCTCTGGGCTGTTGAACATGCCTCCAGTGTTCTGTCACGACTTCGTGCGATCCACTGGCTGCCGGCATTCTTCAGCCCTTCCAACACCGATTCCTCTTGTGGGTTCTTCGCCTTGGCCTTCTACTCAGCCCCGCGTCTCGATCCATTTCCGCATATAGGCCAAGACTTGCTGTGCGCCAGCCTCCGACTCCAGCAGCTCGATCGGCCGGCGGCCGCCCAGCTGCTCAGATGGCGCATCAAACCACTGGAAAGCCTTCGACCGGCTGCCGCGCACCTCGATCGCCAGACCCAGCGCTTCCAGGAACAACTCGGGATGGGGATACCAGGAGTCTGGCTTGACGGTGGGCGTCTTGCCGCCAGGCACCACGCGCGGCAACTGCGCCGCGGCCAGCTCGGCATCGGTCAGGTGGTGTCGTACCCAGTGCGCATGCTTGGCGAGGTCCGCGTTGGGCCGGCGCTCGCTGTCCCGCGTGGGAATCACCAGGCCGACTGTCACCGGCGTGTGCTCGCGAATCATGCGCAGCGCCGGCACCAGGTCCGTATCGTTGGAGGCGATCACGACGTGGTCGACCAGCCCCGTCATCGCATCGTGGTACGCATGCAGGGCCAGGTTGACGTCGGTCTGCTTTTCCTCAAGGCGCCAGATGGGCACGCGCTCGCACACATTGGGTGGCCGGTTGGGATGGTCCGGGTCGATGCGCGGTGCACGCGCCTTGGTCAGGGAGTAATACCCCTCGACAATGCGGATGCGGCCGTTGTGGAGCTTGCGCAGCGCGGTGTGATAGCGCGCCTGGGAGGACACCGAATCGGAGCCCTTGGCGGCGCTCTCAATAATGGTAGCGGTGAAGAACTGCAGCGCCTCAGCAAGTAGCTCGCTGCGGACAGGTTGCCCGTCGCGCTCAATCAGCGCCGACGGCAGCACGTGCTCCTGGAACAGCTTGTAGAGGTCGAGCCACTTGTGGCGGGTCCCCTTCAGACAGCCATAGTAGAAGTTGTAGCCATCGACGTAGACGCGCGTGCGCAGACTGCGCGGCTGCCCTGCCCCCTCCTGCATTGAAGCGCCTCCAGAAACGAAAAAACCGGCTTGCGCCGGCTTTTTCTCCCCCGCACCAGATGGACATGCCACACCGATTTCGAGGGTTAGTTGTTGCGGAAAATTCTACGGCTTGGTAGCCGGTGTGTCAATTACGGGGTTGCATTTTCCGTGTGGCGCTTTGGATGGCCTCGATTTGGGCCCACCGAATTTCTCAGGGCACTTCAAGCTAGCAGATAGCTACCAAGCAGATATCCCATGGCCCCTGGGGAAGCGCACTTGGCCCACCGATGCAATCAGCGAAGCCGCGAAAGTTGCCAAGATGGCGAGCATCGGCAGCTTCAAGTGTTTTACATGCTCGACAAGCGAGCCCGCCCTCCTCGTTGGATAGTCGTAGTCGTTGTAAGTCATGGAGCAGCTATCTGGTAGCTACCAGCTACCACGCCAAGCCCTTCCACCCTCAATCTTGATAGCTACCAAGTAGCTTTTAGCTTGCCATCAGGTAACAAATAGCTATCATGGTAGCCGTCGGCTACTAGGTAGCTACTGAGTAGCCGACGGCTACTTGTTAGCTACCCAGCAGCGGTACCAGCATGGACGCGCTATCTGGTAGCTACCAGGCTATCAAAAAGATACCAGCTAGCTATCCGATAGCCAACATTCATAGGAGAACGGCATGCCAACAATTGTCTTCGTCAGTCCTAAGGGCGGCGTCGGAAAAACAACGTCAGCTCTGATCCTCGCAGAGCAGCTTGCCCGATCGGCCGACGTGACCATCGTTGATGCGGATCCAAACAGCCCGATCGCAGCATGGTCCCAAGGAGGCAAGAAGCCTGCTCGAATGCATATCATCTCGGATGCTGACGAAGAGAACATCATCGACAAGATTGAGGAAGCAGCAGCAAAGACGCCGTTCGTGATCGTCGACTTGGAAGGGACTGCCGCCAAGATCGTTCTGCTCGCCGTTAGCCAGGCGGATCTAGTTGTTATTCCTATGCAAGGCTCTCAACTGGATGCTGCGCAGGCTTCCCGAGCACTTAGAGTAGTCAAGCAACAGGAGAAAATGTCCCGGCGAAAGGTGAACTACGGGGTGCTGCTCACCCGTACCAGCCCGCTCCTTCGCACAAGGACAACGAAGTACATCGACAAGACTTTCGCCGAGGCAGGCATCAATATGTTCTCGGCGGAGTTGAACGAACGCGAAGCCTTCCGGGCGATGTTCTCCTTTGCCAGCCCGCTTTCCGAACTCGATGTAGTCGAAGTATCAAATCTGGAAAAAGCAATCGCGAACGCAGAGGCGTTTGCCGCGGAAGTTGTCACGAAGCTTCGCGAAGGTGCTCAACCAATGGCGGAGGTGGCCTAAATGTCCACGCGTATCAACCCCCTTGGTGATCTCGATGATTTCCAACCAAAGCCCCGGAGTGCACCAGAAAAGAGGAGGGTGGAGCCCGAGGTGATCGATCAGTTGGCCCAGGACAACGGTTTCCCGAGCCGGCAGCCGGCCAAGTCATCTGGAAGAGCTTCCGCACCAGCACCGGCCGCAACTTTGCCGAGCCAACGGCGGTATCGGACCGGGCGCAATGTTCAAAAAAACATCAAGGCAACGGCAGAGACAATCGACGCATTGAATCGCAAAGCTGACGAGCTTTCGGTGCCACTCGGGGAAGTCGTTCGGCGAGGATTGATTGCCCTTGAAGTCTTGGAAAAGCACGGGCTGACGTTGGATAGCTAACAGATATCTGGTAGCTATCTGGTTAGCTAAACAGGGTGGTGCTGTGTTGCTCGGCCTGAATGCCCCCGTTTGTCAAAGAGCGCAGCCGCCGGTAGCAGTGAACCATGTACTCCGCTCATCTTTGATCTCCGGCGCGCACGCGCTTCCTTTCCCTATCTGCACAACACCGGAAAATCGTTGGCTTTCTGGTTCCGGCATTTCTTAGAAAGCACCACCAACAGGGTGTTGGTGTTTACTGGTTTACACCGTTTAAAAACGTTTACGTCGCGCAAAGCCTTATCAGACAAGGCTTTGCGCGATGATAGGTCGTACTCTATGGGGCGAAAGGTCGACTTCTATGGGGCGCGCAAGAGAACTTAGGTCATGACCTATGGGGAAAGGTCATGCTCTGTGGGGAGGTAGTTTACCTTCTGAAAACTCTGCCATAAGTACCTGATTTAAAGGGCTTTTTATATTGGCCTAGCGCCGCATGGTCAAGCTTTATGGGGGAAAAGGTCGGCATCTATGGGGCGACTCACTAGAAAGGTCATGCTCTATGGGGCCCTGAGAGAATAGAAGTGGGTGCTTGCTCTCGAATAATCATCAGAATTGAGCCATTCGATGGAAAGGTCATGCTCTATGGGGCCGGAAGGATCTCCGCACGAAACCCCTTCCGAACCGAGTTGTGACGAGTAGAAGGTCATGGTTTATGGGGCCATAGGAAGGCGGATCGGCTCCAGCCCGTGTCCAGGTGGTAAAGGTCGGTGTTTATGGGGAGCAGCAAAGGTCATGGTCTATGGGGCAAGCCGTTCTGTGAGCCCAGGAGGTCAAAGGTCATCCTTTATGGGGTGCCGACGGCCCGACCGAAGGCGGAAGGTCAGGGTTTATGGGGCGGCGCCAGCCCACATCTCCGTAAAGGTCATGGTCTGTGGGGAGAGCGAAGTAAGGTCATGTGATTGCTCTTGATGACATGACCTTAGCGGCCTAGAATGCTCCCACGTAGCGGGGAGGCGACATGCCGAACATCACACCAATTCCAACGCAGACAGAGGTTAAGAAGCACGTCGCCACAGTCCATGTGAGCGGCGAGTTGTCCCTCTTGGAACGAAAGATCGTCAACGTTCTACTGCTGAACGCCTACGATGACTTGCTCACGCGGAAGACCCACAAAATACCAGTAGGCATCCTGAGCACGATGCTCGGCTTCGACAGCAAAAATACAGACGCCCTTAAGAAGGCGCTGCTCAAAGTCATGTCGACGCCGGTCTCTTTTGACTTGTTGCATGACGGCGGCAGTACAGACTGGGAGGCATCACCACTGATCGGCTACGCGGGTATCCGCAGTGGGGTGTGCTCCTATGAGTACAGTGACTGGTTGGCTCGCAAGCTCGCCAACCCTGAGATCTACACGCTAATAAACATCAACGTCCAGAAGCAGTTTGGCGGCGGCTATTCTCTTGCCCTCTACGAGAACTGTCTTCGATTCAAAAGGACGGGATCAACAGGCTGGATTTCGGTAGAGACTTGGCGCAGGTTGCTTGGAGCGGAGGCGAGCACGTATGACGAGTTCAAGCATTTCAACGGCGAGGTTATCAAGAAGTCGGTGAGGGAGATCAACACGGTCTCAAACATCATCCTGACACCCGAATACAAGAGAGAAGGGCGGCGAGTAACCCAGATTCGTTTTTTAGTTGAAGAGAACCCACAGAAATCGATGCTGGATGCCGGCGACGATGAACAAGCGAAGATCAGGAACTCTGAGACGTTTAAGAGACTGACGGCGATTGGGATCGGCGATCGACTTGCAATCAGTTGGATCCAGCAAGAGCCTGAGCGCGCCCAACAGACTGCAGCCTATGTTGAAGACAAGGCGCGCCGCAAGCAGATTAAAGGCGCACCAGGCGGATATGCGCGGACGATCTTCGAGGGTGGGGGCGACCTGACCATACCGACGGACATGCCTGCACTGAAGTCTCCGCGGGGAAGCACTGGCTTGCCGCAAACCGACGCGGCAGCTGAGGCGCGCGCAAAGGCTGTCAGTGCGGCGATCAAGGGAATGGGGATCGAGCGGAAGCGCGAGTTAGTGTCCGTCTATCTCGCCCAGGGCGGGAAGGGGAATACATACTCCCCACAAACCGTGACTTTTTCAGATGTCATCGAGCGCACCGAGTACACGGCATGGTTACGGCGTACCGTCGCTGAAGAATTGGCTACCAATAAGGCTACCTAACAGGTAGCTGGCTAGGGTTGTTCCGATGACGTGCCTTCTGAATCATGCCTTGCCGGGATTCGTTTCAGTCGAAAGCGTTGCCAGATGCCGGTTGACGGCACTGATGACCTCGTTAGCCGCTCGTGGCAGTGGGCGTTTCTCCTTGATCAGTACCCGGGCGTACTGATTTTCTGTGAGCGGATGGTCGAGCCGAATCCCGACCAGTTGGCCTGCTGCCACTTCCTTTCGAATCGAAAAGTCGGTAACGAATGCCAGGCCGCCTGCGTGCCTCGCATAGGCGCGTAGCGCCATCAGCGTGTTGGCGTTGAAACTTGGCGCTAGGCGGAGGTTTTCCGCCTTGGCAATGGTGCGAATCAACAGGCCCAAGCCATATGTCTGCGGCATGATTCCAACGGGATACGCAAGAGCTGCAGCGAGCGAGATCGGTCCCTCGCTTTGTGCTAGCGGGTGATCGGGGTTAACGGCCGCCACGATGTTGTGAACCGCGCTCGCGCAGAACTCGATACCTTCGGTCAACGGTGGGTTATAGGCTAACCCGATATGCGCCTCATTCGACAGCACGTCGTCGATTATCTCTGCGGTCGCTCGCATATTCAGTACGATCTCTACGCCTGGATATTTATCCGCAAAGCCTGCCAGTACGTCCTCTATAAGCGTATCGATCAGACCTTCGCTCAAAGAGATGAGAAGGTTGCCGGTGTGCAAACACTTCAGTTGGTTCACTCCGTCGAGCAGCCGTTCGTGCGAAGCCTCAACACTGCGAGCGTACTCAAGCAGGTAGGGCACGGCATCTGTTGGCATGAGACCAGTCGCCGCTCTGTCGAAGAGCCGTTCCCCAATCATCTCTTCCAGTTCAGTCAAATACCGACTGACGACGGTCCGGCTGATATCCAGCTGCTCCGCCGCTTTACGGACCGATTTGTGTTCGAGTAACGCCTGGAAGACGCGCATCTTGGCGCGGGTGATGTCATACATGCAATTGCCTTCGGGTAATGAGCGACTGTTATCTATTGTTAATCGACCATTTGGGTGGCTTCATCCCTCGAGGGAGTGAAACAAAGGTGGTCATATTTCGAGGCCACCCCGTCCACAAAATCGCGGCCACGTAGAGTATGTGATTCGTGTAGAGTCCGGCCACGTTTCGCATAATGGCAGGGCAGTCGATGGTAGCAAATGAAACAAGCAATATGTCGGGCATCCGAGAGGCGGAGGTTGCCGTGTACCGCCTCGTTAGTTGGCGCGTATTGCCGTTTCTCGCGATTTGCTATCTGTTCGCATACCTGGACCGCATCAATATCGGCTTTGCAAAGCTTCAGATGCAAAGTGACCTCGCGCTGAGCGATGCCGCATATGGGTTGGGCGCTGGGATCTTCTTCTTGGGGTATGTGCTGTTCGAAGTGCCAAGCAATCTGTTGCTCGCCAAGATTGGCGCCCGCCGTACCCTCAGCCGCATCCTGATCTTGTGGGGTATGACCTCAGCGGCCATGCTGTTTGTCACCAACGAGGCGGCGTTCTATACGCTGCGCTTTCTGCTTGGTGCCTTTGAGGCTGGCTTTGCGCCGGGCATGATCTATTACCTGTCCCTGTGGTATCCGCGGGCCAGAATGGCGCGGGCTATGGCCATCGTGCTTGGCGCCGCACCAGTCGGCGGCGCGATTGGTGGGCCGTTGTCGACATGGATCATGACGCATTTGGCTGGCGCTAGCGGGTTGGCCGGCTGGCAATGGATGTTCTTGATCGAAGGCGTGCCCTCCGCGTTGCTCGGGGGGGTGGCGTATTTGTTTCTGGTCGATAAGCCGGCCGACGCACCTTGGCTGACCGCTGCGCAGAAGACCATCATTGCCAGCCAGGTGGAACGACCTGCCACCGGCAGATCCAGCTCGCTAACCAAAGCGCTCGCCGACCCGCGAATCTATGTCTTGGCGGCAGCGTACTTCTGCCTCATCTGTGGCCTGTATGCAGTCAGCTTCTGGCTGCCAACGATTCTGAAGTCCGCAGGGCTCACCGACTTGTTCAAGATCGGTATGTACTCGGCCGTGCCGTATCTCGCAGCAATCGTTGCCATGTACATCCTCAGCCGGAGTTCTGATCGGGGTGGCGAACGCAAGTGGCACAGTGCGGCTCCAGCCATCCTCGGGGCGGGTTTTCTGACCGTTGCTGCCTACTCGACATCCTTCCCTGCTGCGCTGGCCAGCATCACGCTTGCGACGGCGGCTATTTTTGCGTCATACACCGTTTTCTGGGCGATCCCCCAGGAGCATTTCAAAGGAACTGCCGCGGCTGGCGGCATCGCCTTCATCAACTCGATTGGTCTGTTTGGAGGTTTTTTCAGCCCGACCATCATCGGCTGGACCAAGGGCGTGACTGGTTCGCTGCAGGCCGGCCTTCTGGTCATTGCCGCATTGTTGGTCATAGGGGCCGTGCTTTTGGCGCTTCGCCGCGAGGCCGGAGTCCCGCAAGCGGTGATGCCATGAAGATCCTGATCGCCGGTTTCCATCACGAGACCAATACCTTCGCGCGATCCCGCGCGACCTATGACTTGTTCGTCAACGGCGATGGGTGGCCCGCGATGAAGCGGGGCGAGGAAGTCCTATCTCTTCGCAATGCGAACGTGCCGGTGGCCGGATTTTTGGCGGCCATGGACGCCGCAGGGCACGAGCTGGTGCCGGTGCTGTGGGCAGCAGCGAATCCGTCGGGGCCCGTCACAAAGGATGCATTCGAGAAGATTGCCGGTGAGATCATCGCTGCTGCCCAGCAGCATGATTTCGATGCTATCTATCTCGATCTGCATGGCGCGATGGTGACCGAACACTGTGACGACGGGGAAGGGGAACTGCTCGCAAGGCTGCGAGCAGCGACTGGTGATGAGGTGCTGATCGTTGCGTCGCTCGATCTACATGCCAACGTGACCGCGCAAATGCAAGCGTGCGCGGACGGGCTTGTCGCCTATCGCACCTATCCGCACGTGGACATGGCCACAACGGGCTTGCGAGCCGCACAGCTGCTCAAAGATCTTGCCACAGCCAGGTCGCCGGTCGCCAAAGCGTGTCGACGCTTGCCGTTTCTCATTCCGATCAACGGTATGTGTACGAGCGCAGAACCTGCGCGCAGTGTGTACATGCGCTTGGCTCAAGTGGAGACAGGTGGCGTTCTGTCACTCTCGTTCGCGCCGGGCTTTCCCGCTGCCGACTTTCCCGAGTGTGGCCCCACCATCTTTGGCTACGGCTTGGACATGGCAGAGCTAGACCGCGCTGTTGACGCGCTATACCGGGACATACTGGACAACGAGCCCTTGTGGGGAACAACGTTCCTGTCGCCCGACGAAGCCGTGCTTGCCGCTATGAAGATTGCCGAGCCGGCGCAGAAGCCGGTAGTGATTGCCGATACGCAGGACAACCCCGGCGCTGGAGGCGACTCGAACACCACGGGCATGCTGGCGGCACTTGTGAGGCACGGTGCCAAGCGCGCTGCGATTGGGCTTCTCTACGATCCTGATGCTGCGCAGGCAGCCCACGCCGCAGGGCTCGGGGCCGAGATCCGGCTCGCAATTGGCTCCCGCTCTGGAGCACCATTTGAAGGGACGTTCACGGTTGTAAGTTTGTCCAACGGCGAATGTGTTCTTGATGGCCCGATGATGAGCGGATTGGAGCTTCAGTTGGGCATGTCGGCCTGCCTACGCATTGGTGACGTCTATGTTGCGGTGGCATCGGCACGTGCACAGATGATGGACCGCAATCAGTACCGCATGGTGGGCATTCAGCCCGAGCTGATGAAGATCCTGGTGAATAAGTCTTCGGTGCACTTCCGGGCAGATTTTGAACCGATCGCCCAAGCGGTGCTGGTGGCAAAAGCGCCCGGTGTGGCGCTGGCCGATCCCGGTGAGCTTCCATGGACAAGGCTGGCGCCGGGTATGCGAGTGCGACCGGCAGCACGGATTGACGCGAAGTAGAACGTTCGCAACCGCGATCAACCAGGCGCGGGAAAGCGGCGCAGCTCGCAACGAATAGATACGGGGAAGGCGGAATCTTCCGCAAGCGTCTGGCGCTCATGAAGCGCGAAACGGGCAGCACAGTCACGGCCATCAAGTACCCGCCGTGATTTCAGAATAGCCCGAACTGGGGGAAATACGCGCCTATCCGCGCCAAGCGAGGGCGAGTCGCCGTGTGGCGACTCCGCAATAGTTGGCGCGGACAGGCAGCTCTGTGTGTACCACCAGTGTGAAAGTCATGATAACCAACGCCATTGAACGCTGCATTATCGCGGCGGAGGATGTTCATTCGATTGCCGACTTCAAAGCATGGACGCGCAATGATGTCGGTCTCGTCTTAAGGCACCAGTGTTTGGCATGTGGACACGGGCGGATCACTTCTGCCGGCGTTTCCATGGATCACGTGGTCTTAGTCGACTACCCAATCGAGCATCTCAGAGCCATCGAGAACTCCGCCGGCGGAATCGACACACCGCTGATGCGGCGGTGGCTGGCCACGCATCGCCCGGTCTACTTCGAGACTCGTGCGCCATGGCCTGATATCGACGCCAGTTGGCTCGCCAAATTCGCCAAGCATGAGCTGCGCAACGCCGTGGCCGATGCAATGTTCGACGAGAAGAACTTCGTCGGCACCTATTTCAGCTTTCACCGACTACCCGATATCGACCCACAAGGGCTCGACGCCACCCTGCGCTTCCTCACCCCGGTCCTTCACGCCTCGCTTGTGCGCGCCATTGCGAATTCAGATAAGCAGTGGCTTGTTGCCTCGCAAGGTCTTGCAAGCCTGACGGAGAAAGAGCACGAAATTGCGGAATGGATCGGGAAGGGCAAGAGCAACGCGGAGATCTCTGCACTGGTTGGCGCGTCTGAAAGCACGGTGAAACATCATCTGAGCCGGATCATGGACAAGATGGGTTGCTCTAATCGGGCAGGGGTAGCAGTGTTTGCATCCAAGTGGTTCGCCTCGCCGTTGAGTCTCGGGACGAAAGTGCTATAGCGGACGTCAGGGGCGGCCGATATGCTCGACGCTCTTTGTCAGCGGATCGCAAGATCCGCTGCGACGACCCTTAGTGATTTGAAGTAGCAGCTCATTGGATCGAGCGCCGGTCTGTTTTCTCACATGGGACTCAGCCGCAGGCCGGGTTGCTGCGATCGCGAGATCATCGAACTCCCTGGCAACAGTGTGCTCAATTTGAAATCAAAATGATCATTTTGATTTCAGTGAAGCGAAAACGGTGTATGATTTGCTCAATGCAGCGGCGAAAGTCCCGTTCTGCGGTTCAGGCCATGGAAAATACGCCTGTGCAACTGGCAGAGGGGATATGTACTTCACATTTAGGGAACTGGCGGCAGTGGCGCTTACCGGCTCAAACAACTACTTCCTGGACCTTCAGAAAGAAGAGGGGAAGTGGGTTATCGCCGTCAGCGTGCTCGATGCCGACAAGAGAACCACAAAGCAGTATCAGGTCCAGACAAACCGAGGCAAAACCAAAACTTGGCGGTATCTGGAGGATGCGCTGTTGTTCGTGAATGAGTACTGCGAGAACTGTCAGAACTTGTCGATCGCGGTTGAAGGCAAGGTCTGGCAACTAAGAGCGGAAGGATAGGATCGAGCGGTCCAATCGTAAAAGCGGCCGGCATCGGTGTTACGAGCACCAATGCCAGCCTGACCATCGTAAAACCCGTGAGAGGCTCAAATGGCTGCGCCCATTATAGCGTTTGCTCGCCTTGTGAAAACGCGCGCGCGTAAGTGAGGTCACATGGTTGACTTCAATACGCTTGCGCAACAGTGCGCTCCCGGTGTCCATCCGACGACGCTACAGGCCGTCGTTCGCACGGAATCCGGCTTCAACCCCTATGCAATTGGTGTCGTTGGCGGCCGTCTGGTCCGCCAGCCGAAGACACGCGCGGAGGCGGTTGCGACAGCGAAGGCACTGGCCGCCCAGGGTCTGAACTTCAGCATGGGCTTGGGCCAGGTCAACAAGGCCCATCTGCCGCGCTTTGGTCTGAGCTACGACACCGTCTTTGACGCTTGCGCCAACTTGCAGGCCGGCGCTCGCATCCTCCAAGAGTGCTACGACCGCGCACGCGCACGTGTCGGTCCTGATAAGGCGTTGAACGCCGCCATCAGCTGCTACTACAGCGGCAATTTCACTCGCGGGTTCCAGGTTGAACGAGGCGGCACGAGCTACGTGCAACGCGTTGCTGCCAATGCGACCGCGGCTAATCCGACCGCGGCTAATCCGGCTGTCGATGCAGTACCAGCCATCCCCGTTGTGCTGGATCGGCCATCCCCGCGCGCATCTAGCAACCCCACGCCGGCACGGTCTGCTCGACAAACATCTGTCGCCGCACCCCAAACATCCCCCGAAGCAGCGCAAGACGAGCGCGCCAGCGCGCGCGCGAAGTGGGACGCCTTTGGCGACTTCCGTTCGCAGTGAATTTCCCCCGATTCAAACCAGCCGCATCGCCGGCATTCCCGTAGGAGAACGCAGTTGAAAACCCCCCAGAAAAATCCCCTGATCCTGGCAGCCCTGTTTGCAGGTTTGCTGTGCTGTGCCCCGGCATTCGCCGGCGGCCTGGATTCCGGCACGCAGGCCGCCAACACTTTCAAGCTTTGGTTGTACGGCTTTGTAGGCGCGTGCGCATCCGTCTATCTCTTGTGGGTCGGCCTGGAAGTTTGGAGCGACAAAGCGCGGTGGGCCGACTTCGGCATGGCCATCGCCAAGGTGGCGGCGGTAGGCGCGACCGTCGTGATCGTGCCGTGGGCCTGGAACCTCTTCGTTAGCTAAGCCATGACGGAGAAGCCAAAGTACTCTGCATTCGCGGGCCTTGGCAGGGTCGCGATGTTATGGGGCGTCCCGCTGATCCCACTGCTGATAGTAGTTGGGTTCTTCGTCTTCGTTGCGCTGATCGCCGGTGTCTTCATGGGCCCGGGCGGGCTGCTCTTTGGCGGCCTATCAGTCCCAATTCTCCTGTTCCTCCGAAAGACATGCGAGACCGACGACCAGGCGCTGCGCATCTTGTGGCTCGAAGTGCTGTGCGTGCTGCGCCGGCGCTCCTGGCGCATGTTCGGCCACACCCTGACCCTGGCCCCCATTCGCTACGGCCAACACCTCAGCGTCTATCGCCGGCCGTTCCGCAAGGCGCCGTCCGAGCGCGCGCAATAAGGATTTGACCATGCAAGCACAATTGACCAGCGACTTTGGCAAGGTGCCGCCGATCGAAGCGTGGCTGCCGCGCATCGAAATGCCAATCACACCCCGCGTCACCCACTACGAAGACGGCCGGGTGATGCTGTGCATGCGTTTGACTGGCATTCCGTTCGAGTCGGCCAGCGACGCACTGCTGACTAATCTGTTCGACAACCTGAGCGGCTTCTACGCGGGGATCGGCCGCGACCACGGTAACCGCCTGTCGATGTGGGCTACGTTCAAGCGCCGTAAGGTGTCGTTCCGCCAAACCTATCAATTTCAATCGCAGTTCCTGCAGGACTTCACGGCGAAGTACCTGAAGCGCTTCCACAACGGCAACTACTTTGAGAATTCGTTCTACCTGTCGCTGCTCCTGAAGTACGACGACTTCGACGATGGCCTCAAAGCGATCGAGCAGTTGGGCGACGAAGCCGTCAAGTCGCTGCGTGACTACGATCCCGAGTATCTGGAGACCTATCAGCGCAATGGCCTGCCGTTCTCCGAGCCGTACCGCTTCATTGGCGAACTCGTCAACGGGACGGACCTTGCCGTGCCGGTCACGGCGGCCCCGGGCTACGAACAGATTCCTGATTCTTGGCTGCATTTCGGCTATGACCTGCTCGTCATCCGCACCGACACCGCCGAGAAGTTCGCCACGTGTTACGACCTGAAGGATTTCCCTAGGAGCGGATGGGGTCAGTTGAATCCTTTGCTCACTTTGGACGCGGAATTCACTATCACCCAATCGTTTGGGTGTCTGACGGCTGCCGGTGCCGACAAGGCCATTGAGGGCCAGATCAACAAGCTGGAATCGGTGGGAGATAAGGCAGCCGAACAGATCGCGGAACTCAAGAAAGCCCAAGGGCTGGTCAGCGCCAACGAGCTGGCATTCGGCCAATATCACGGCGCGCTGGTGGTCTACGGCGACACAGCCAAGGAAGCCATCGACCGCGGCGAACTGGTGAAGGTGCGCTCCAAGGGCGAGTGTGGTGTCGGCTGGGTGCGGGCCACTGCGTCCGCGCCGTACACGTATTTCAGCCAGGTGCCGGGCGCAAAGATCCTGCCGCGGCCGATGCTCAAAAGCTCGCGCAACCTCGCATCGACGTTTTCGCTCCACGACTACTCGGCTGGCAAATCCAAGGGCAATCCGATCGGCGATGGCACCGCCGTCATGCCGCTGCAGACGGTCTCCAAGAAGCTCTACAGCTTCAACTACCACGCAACGCGCGACGACGAGTTCAACGTCGGCGAGAAGATCGCCGGACACACGGTAATTCACGGCGCCACCGGTGTGGGCAAGACCGCCCTGCAGCTGGCCATCGCGTCGTTCTTCATGCGCTTCGATCCGATGCTGTTCGGCCTGGACTACGGCGGCGGCATGAAGATCTTCTTCAAGATGCTGCGCGGCACGTATATCTCGCTGCAGCGCGGTGTGGCGACCGGGCTGGCGCCTTTCGAGCTGCCGGACACGGGATACAACCGCCAATTCCTGTACGACATGGTCAACATCTGCGGGCGCGACGCCGACGGCAAGCTGACCGCCGAAGAGAAGAAGCAGGTCAAGGATGCCGTCGACACCGTGATGGCCCTGGAGGATCTGTCGCAGCGCACCTTCAGCCGATTGCTCGAATCCATTCCGAACATGGGCGGTGACAGCCTGTACGTGCGTCTGGGCCAATGGTGTCACGCCGAAGAAGGACCGTTGGCCTGGATGTTCGACAACCGACCCAGGTCGCTGGTCGATGTCACGCAGCAGCGCCACGTGTGCTTCGACGTGACGGAATTCCTTGTCGACAACTACGCGCCATCGGAGCCGCTGTTTGCATATCTGTTCCACCTCAAGGCCCTGATGCAGAAGGACGGCGGCTTGATGATGTCGATCATCGAGGAGTACTGGGCGCCGATCAAGTTCAAGCGCACGCGCGATGAGATGGCCAAGGTCTTGAGCGCAGGCCGCAAGGAGGGTGAGTTCCTAGTGCTGGTGTCGCAGCAGCCGGAGCAGGGAATGGCCAGCGAGATCTGGCCGCAGATCCGTAGCCAGACGGCCACCAAGATCTTCTTGCCCGATCCCGAAGCGGAATACAGCAGCTACCAGCGCACCAACATGACGCCCAAGGAGTTCACGGAGTTCAAGCGGCTCTCCAAGTCATCGCGCACGTGCCTCATCAAGCAGAGCAACCAGTCTGCGTTTGCGACGCTGGACTTGTACGGCTTCGAGGACGAGATGGTGGTGCTCTCTGGCAACAAGGAGAACAACAAGCTGCTCGACGAGGTGATGGCCGAGGTTGGCGAGAACCCCGATGTGTGGCTTCCCATCCTGCAGGACCGCGTATTCGAGGAGAAAACTCGCAAGAAGCTGATAGCGGAGTACGGCAACGACCCGTCGATATGGAAACCGTTGCTTGAGGCTGCGATGCAAGCACGCCGCGAGCAGCGCCAAAGCGCAAACGACAGCGAACATCGGCGGGCAGCGTAACGGCCCAGCGTTCATAAAAAAGAAAGCAGGGGGGAGTGACACCAAGTCCTCTCAACAATTGGAAAACAGAACAATGGAACGACAACAGCTTTATTGCGCGCCCGCGCGGCGGGGCATGTCCTGCGGCGTGTCGCTGACACGGATGCTCAAACAGAAGCGGCCGCTCTCTCTAGCAGCACGGCGAACCGTGGTGGCGCTCGCGAGCGCCCTCTGCCTGTCCACGGCGAACGCAACGGGCATTCCGGTGCTCGATGTGTCGAACCTGGCGCAGGCCATGCTGATGGTGCAGAACCTGATGGAGCAGCTCAAACAGATGAAGAGCCAGTACGACGCGGTGACTGGCAACCGGGGCTACGGGAACATCTTGAACGACCCCAAGCTGCGCAGCTATCTGCCCGATCAATGGCAGGCCGTGTACGACCAGGTTAAGAGCGGTCGGTTGAACGGCATCTCCAACGCGGCCCAGCAGATCGCGAAGTCGGAAGGACTGACGGATGCGTCGACGGCCGGCCAGCAACGCTACTACGACACGCTCGCAGCCAACAAAGCCATAACCATGCAGGCCTACAGCGCAACGCTCTCGCGGCTGAACAACATCCAGTCGCTCATGCAGCAGTCCAACCTGACCCAGGACCCGGCCGCCAAGGCAGACCTGCAGAACCGCTGGGCCGCCGAATACACCATGGTGCAGAACGAGCAGACCCGCTTGAACCTGATGTCGCAATTGCAGGAGACAGAACTGCGCTTGGCACAGGAGCAACGTCACCGTGACTTTAAGAACAACTTCCTAGGGGCTGACAAATGATGCGGCGTGCAATGGTTGTTTTGCTGGTGATGTGCACCGCGCTGGGCGGCTGCAGCAAAACTGGGAACGGTGACGGCAAGCATGAGAGCGAATTCAAACGCAAGTTTCTCGGGGAAACGCAATGAGGCGTCTAGTACTCGCGCTGCTGGCAACCCTCTTCGTCCTTAGTGGGTGCGACCGCTCTTCCACCACGGCCAGCAAACAGCCGAGTCCGGATGACTTGATCGGGACCTACGGATACGTCACCAAGAACACTGGTCAAGTGACTCCGTTGCTCAAGGTCACCAAGGATGGCCAGGAATACCAGTTGTTCGAGTTCAGCCACGATCACTGGCGACGTCCCAGGACATCGATGCTGCTGGGCGGTGATCGCACCTTGGAGGAAGTGCGGCCCTTTACGCGAGCCGATCTCGAACGACTGACCCGCCATGCAGTGGATGTGGAGCCTATCGGACTGCAGACCAAGGCGCTGGCTTTGATTCGCGTTCCTGCCGGGTGGTCTGACGGAGGCAAGGAAAAGCCATTTGTGACGAAAACCGGGTACTTCGCCATGACGATGGTTGGCCCAGTCGAACTGCAGCGGATGTAAGACCAAAAGGGAGTGACACATGGCAGATAGTGGAAACCTGCAGGTGACGGTCTTTACCGACATGTTCAATGACTTCGACAACAACCTGTTGGGCGTCATCAACTCCGGTTCAGCCAACATCATCGCGCTCATTACGCCGCTCATGGCAGTTGGCTTCTCGCTCTACGTGATGCTGGTGATGGTGTCCTATTGGCGCGGGCATAGCCACGAGCCAGTGCCTGACTTCATTCAGCGCATGGCGGGGTGGGCTGTGGTGCTGACACTTGGAATGAACATCGGTTACTACAGCCAGTACGTTGTTCCGTTCTTTAACGGCTTGGGTGACGACATCGCTCGCGCGCTGTGCGGCAACACCTCGACTGGCGCCGCGCTCGACACCCTGGCCACGAAGTACGCGCAGGTCATGTGGCAAATCTTCAAGGCTGCGGACGGCATCGAAGAGTCGCTCAATGCGATCGTCTACATCGCGATCACGTTGCTCTTCGGCATGCCGTTCATGTCGATTGCCGCTGCCTACATCATCTTGTCGCGATTCGCTTTGGGTCTGCTGTTGGCCATCGGGCCGATGTTTATCTCAGCGGCGCTGTTCCCAGCGACGCGCCGGTTCTGTGAGGCATGGATCGGGCAATGCCTGAGCTATGGCTTCCTCGTTGCTCTGATGGCGGCCGCGGGCATGATTGAGATTCGGTTTGCGACATCGATCTCTCCGAACAACGCCACGCTTGGGTCGCTCATCAAGCTCGTGTTGATGGGCGTTTCCTTCATTGTCATCTCGCTCAACCTGCCGGGTCTTGCTTCGCAGCTCTCAGGCGGCGTCGGCATCTCCAGCATGGTCGGCAAGATCGGCCAAGCGGCGCGGGCGATGAACGCCATGCGCGATCTCATGAAGGGCGGTGGCGGCAAGGGCAGCAGTGGTGGCTCGATGGAAGGCACATCTGGCGCCCGGCCGGCGCCGGGAGCATGAGCAGGCCGATCGGTACGGCCGCGCTCGACAGCGGTGCCGCGCCTCATCCAAATTTTTCGACTGATTTCCCCATGAGAACACTCATCGTCATTTCGCTGGCGGCGTTCCTGGCCGCCTGCGCAAGCGCCCCCGAAGCGCCACAGCCATCCGGCGCGTGGCAGCCGATCAATCGAACCCTGTCGAAGTAAGGGACGGACATGTTCAATATTTTGAGAAACAAGCTTCAGGGCAGCACCCCTGCAGGAACGCTGGCCATGCCGCAGCTCGATGACCTTGAGTTGGGCAAGTGGTATCTGGAACAGTGCAAGCAGCTGGCCAAGTCGCGCGTGGAGTCGCGCGAGCGGTCGGCCGACGTCGCAATGCTGGCGGTCAAGTGGATGGGCTCGATCGCGATCATTGCGGTGGCCGGCGCGACTACCGCGTTCGTGGTCAAGCGCCCGAACCCGCCGCCGGTGCTGCGCGTCGACAACGCCACCGGCAAGGTAGATGTGCTACCGACCTCGGCCGACGGCAAGGTGACCTTTGGCGAGAAGTCGGATCGCGCGGATCTGCGCAAGTACGTCGAGCGGCGCGAAGGCTATGACTGGGAAACGATCCAGGACATGCACGACGCCGTGAAGGCCATGAGTTCCGAGAAAGAAGGCGAGCTGTACGACAACTTCATCCGTAGCGAGCACTCGCCCCTGAAGGTCCTCAAAAACGATGCGCGCGTGATCCCCAAGATCGGCGCGATCAGCTTTGTCGGCACGACCGCCCAGGTCATGTTCTCGCGCAAGTATGTTCCGATCAATTCGGCAATCAAATCGGAGACCACGTACTGGGTGGCCACCATCACGTACCGGCACGACAACGTCCCCGAGAAGAAGGAACAGCAGGACATCAACCCGACCGGCTGGAAGGCCACCAGCTACACGGTGACGCGCGACTGGTCGCGCAGCGGCGAAGACACGAGCACGCCGGAAGGAGCCCACCAATGAAGCGATGGATTCCTGTTGCCGCCCTCACGCTGGCGGCGATTCCGGCGGCCGCGCGCGTGATTCCGGGTGCGTGCGGGTTCGAGAGCCACATCCAGTGCGCCGTCTATGACCCCAACGAGGTCTATGAGGTCGCCACCACGCCTGGCAAAGCAATCATGCTGCAGCTCGAGCCCGGCGAGACGATCGAGGACGACGGCGCCGGCATGGGTGACGGCAAGGCCTGGAACGTCTCGGCCAACAAGAACTGGATCTTGCTCAAGCGCGCGGCGCAGCGGCCCGACACCAACCTGATGGTTGTCACGAGCCGCAGGACCTACACCTTCGACCTGGTAACGGCCACCCGCGGCGTGCCGTCCACCTGGGTGCTCAAGTTCGACTACCCGGACACGCGGGCCCGTGCATCGGCAGAGGATGCGCGCAAGCGCGCCCAGATCGTCTCCGTGGCTCAACTGACCAAAGGCGCTGCCAAGGCACGCAACGCCGATTACCAGATGCGTGGCCATACCGAACTGGCGCCGACGGCGGCCTGGGACGACGGCACTTTCACGTATTTCCGATACGCGACCGCCCGCGATCTGCCGCGCATTTTCGTCAAGCGCGCGGATGGGTCCGAAGCCTTGCCCGCGTATCACATGGAGGCCGACACGATCGTCGTGCACGAGGTCGCGCGCGAATTCCTGGCCCGCCTGGGCAATTCGGTCTTGGGCATCCGTAACGACGGCTATTCCCCTGAGGGCCAGTACAACGCCGCCGGCGCGACGGTGCCCGGCACGGTGCGTCTCACGAAGGAACATTGAATGAATTGGGTACACAACCTCCTCAAACGCTGGGCGGTCCTGATACTGCCTGCCGTGATCGCCTCCTTGGGGCTTGGCTATGCCTTCGGCGCGTCGCTGCGCCTTGCGGTATCCGTGGAGTCCTTCCTCGCGGGCGTGCTGCTTGGTCACCTTCTTTTCAAGTTGATAGATGCGCGCTTGTCCCGTAGGGCAAGAACCGACGCGCCCTTTGTATGGAGCGTGTCAATCAATGATGTGAAGGTCGGTGCCGTTACCGATGCCGAGTATGCGGCGATCCAGTGCCTGGCCTTGCATGACGGCAGCAATGCGGTGGCTCAGCTGCTGAATGCCGGGAAGGTTGCGATGGTGATCACCAACCAGCTTCTCGTCGGTCTGACTTTGGGAATGGTTGGGAGCGCGTTCGCGCTGGCGCTCCTGGAGCCGGAGGCGCACACCGCCGTCGTCCGCAATCTGCTCAGCGCCGACCCGGCCAACGTGACGCACGCGATGCGCACGCTCCTGCGGTACTGCGGGCTGTTCCTGGTGGTGCAGGTGGTTGGGATGGCCGTGATGGGCCACCGCTTCGGCTTCCGCAATCACTACCGCGCTGCGATCGCCACGATGCTGCGCCAACACTTCAACACGCCAGCCGATGGCGAGATCCGCCTGGAGCGGATGAGCTTGCAGCACGGCCTGCCGACCTCTCAATTCGGATAAGCGCATGACTGAACCCAACGCAATCCATCCCGCGCCGCCCGAAGAGCGCGGCATCCCCTCGGTGCGCCGGGGCAAGAAACAGAGCAACAGCAAGAAGCTGGTCATCCTCGTCGTGGTGGTGCTCGCGCTGGCCATGGGAGTCGGCGGCGTTGCCCTGTTCGTCAAGCGGCTGACCGACATGAAGCTTGCAGAGAAGGAGGCTGAGCGCTCCAAACCGAAGGAACGCGCGCACCCCGAGCAAGACAACGTCGACCTGGAAGCACAGAAGAAACGCATCCAAGAGGAAGACGCCCAGATGAAGGGAGCGAACGCCGGTGCTACGGGACCGGGCGGGCTGGCCACGCCAGCGGGCGCCCAAACAGCCAACGGCTTCAGCACGGCTGGTCCTGGGAACACTGCAGGTGGCAATGCGCAGCAGGCCGGTGGCACGCCAAGCAACGGCCCGCAGCAGCGCGTCGAATCGCCGGCAGAACGCCGCCTGACCGGCAATGTGACGGTACTGTCCCAACGTAAAGGACAAGCGTCGTCGGCAGAGGGAGAGGGTGGCGCATTGACCGTCCAACCTTCGCAGGCGTTTGGCGGTGGCAGCGGCAAGAATGCGCTGGACGAGCAGTTGGCTCCGTCGGCTACTTCGCGTGCCGGCGTCGTTCGGGCCGGCTTCCTGCCGGACCTGCGCTACCTGCTCAAGCGCGGCACCATGCTCCCGTGTGTGATGGGCACCAAGACCGTCACGACGTACCCCGGCATGACCTCATGTTCGCTGATGCGCGATGTGTACAGCGCCGACGGCAGCACGCTGCTTTTGCGCAAGGGCGCCGATGTAACGGGCGAGCAGCGCTCTGCGCTGCTGCAAGGCCAGGCCCGCATCTTTGCGCTGATGACCCGCATCGATGACGGCCCCGTGACCGTGCCGCTCGATTCGCCGGTGACCGACTCCCTCGGCGCCAGCGGCATGGAAGCCTACGTCGACAATCACTTCTGGCAGCGTTTCGGCGGTGCGGCCATGGTGGCGCTGATCAGTGACTTCGGCCAGGCAGTGGCCAACCAGAGCAGAAGCAACAGCGGTTCCACAACCGTCAATTTGTCCAACACGACCCAGGCAACACAAAGCCTGGCGGCCGAGACGCTGCGCAACACCATCAACATCCCACCGACGGGCTACGCCAATCAGGGCGCGATCATCAACATCTTCGTGGCGCGCGACATCGACTTCAGCAAGCAGTACGAGCTGGTGTCGGCCTTGCCGTCCGTGCCGGGAGGTGCGCAATGAACACCGTACCCGACTACGATCGGTCCACCACGGTGCGCAGTCTGCTCAAGCAGACCGGCATCGCAAAGTTCATTGATACGCTGGGCGTCACCGACGTCAAAGTGAACCGCCCCGGCGAGATCTGGACCAAGAGTTCTGCAGGCTGGCAACGCCATAGTGCGCCTGAATGTTCGCTGGATATGGCCCGCAAGTTGGCCAGCACCTTGGTCAACTTCAACCGGGGTAAGGGGGCGTTGACCGAGCAAGACCCGATCAAATCGGTGGAACTGCCCGCCGGACAGCGAGGCCAAGCGTTGATCCCGCCGGCTTGCGAACCCAACACCGTCTCCTTCACCGTGCGCATCGCCAGCAAGGATCGGTACTCGCTTGACGATCTGATCGGGTTCGGGGCGTTTGAGGGCTTTCGGGATGTCTCGCCGAACAAGTCCGTGCCGGCCGACGTCGAATTGGAGCCATTCGAACTGGAGATGATGGCGGCCAAGGAGCAGCGCGACATCCGGCGCTTCTTCGAGCTGGCCGTACTGAACGGACAAAACATCGTCCTGGTGGGGGGCACGGGCTCGGGCAAGACGACGCTCACCAAGGCACTGGCCGACCTCGTGCCACCTGAAACCTGCGTCTGCACGATCGAGGACACCCACGAGCTCTCCCTGCCGAATCACCCGAACCGCACGCACCTGTTCTTCAGTGACGCGCTCCCGGCCCGGGAGCTGGTCAAGTCAACCCTGCGCATGATGTTTGACCGGGTGTACCTGTCGGAGCTGCGCGGCGACGAGGCCTGGGACTACCTGACCTTACTCAACACCGGCCACCAAGGTGGTATGACCACGGTCCACGCGAACGACTGCATTTCCGCGCTCGCGCGTATCGCCACGCTGATCAAGCAGAGCCCGGTCGGCTTGACCTTGGACTGGAACTACCTGTTGGCCGAAGTCAAACGCACGATCGATGTGGTGGCCTTCATGGACAAGAAGACCAAGCGCATGACGCAGCTCTACTTCGATCCGGTGGGCAAGTGGAAGCTGCAGCGGGGGCTGGCATGAAAACGCCGCAAATCATCGTCGCCGTGGTGGCCGGGTTGGTCCTGGTGGGCGGCTTTGCGGTCGGTGGCCAGCTCGCCGGCGCGACGCTCTTTGCCAAGCTGCAGAAGCTGCCGGATTCGGCGGTGGGCGTGACCACGCTGTATCGCTACTGGCAGGTCTATGCGGACGTGAAGCCGGTCAAGCAGGCCTTGGGCGTCTGCAGCCTGGTCGCGGCCGCCATCACGGCGGTCCCGTTTGTGTTCATCGGCATCGCGCTGGCCAAGCTGCACAAGGACCGCGAGCTGCACGGTAGTGCCCGCTTTGCGACGCTCGCCGAGATCCGTAAGTCTGGGTTGGTGGGGCGAGACTGATGAGCCAGGAAACCTATCCAGGTCTGATCGTCGGCTGGCACCCCCAGCTGGGCCCGCTGATTTACCACGGCCAGCAGGGCGTGTTGCTGGCTGCGGGTACGCGCTCGGGTAAGGGTGTCGGCTTCGTGATCCCCAACCTGCTGCATTACCCGCATTCGGTGGTGCAACTCGACGTCAAGGAAGAGAACTTCAAATACACGTCGCTGTACCGGCAGCGTAACGGCCAAGAGGTGTATCTGTGGGCGCCGTTCTCCGAGACGGGACATACGCATTGCTGGAACGTCTTCGACGCGGTGTGGCAGCGCCCGGAGCACCTGCAAATCGGCGACATCATGTCGATCGGCGATGCGCTCTATCCGGCCAAAGTGGAGCCCCGCGCCCGCTTCTTCAACGACAACGCCCGCAGTCTCTTCCTGGGACTCACGCTGTATCTGCGCGAAACGCCCGGCATGCCGGTGACCTTGGGCGAGATCCTGCGCCAGAGTTCGGGCAAGGGGAAACCGATCAAGGAGTACCTCAAGGGCATCCTGGAAGCGCGTACCCGTACCGATACCGATGTGCCGCCGTTGACCTGGCGCTGCGTCGATGCGCTGAATCGTTTCCTGAACCAGCCGGAGACCACGCTGGGGAACGTGCTGTCGACGTTCAACGCGCCACTGCAGATCTTTACCGATCCGGTGGTGGAGGCGGCCACCAGCAAGTCCGACTTTGATCTCGCCGACGTGCGCAAGCGCCGCATGACGATCTACGTCGGCATCGCGCCGGCCAAGCTCGCCGAGGCCTCCGCGCAGTTGTTGGTGAACTTGTTCTATTCGCAACTGGTCAACCTGAACCTGCGCGAGCTGCCGGCGGACAACCCGGAACTCAAATACCAGTGCCTGCTGCTCAACGACGAAGCCACCGCTCCCGGCAAGATCGAGATCATCGCGCAGGCCAATGGCTACATGGCCGGCTACAACCTGCGTCTGGCCACCGTCATCCAGACGGTCGCGCAGGTGACGGAGTGTTATGGGGAGCAGGGCGCCCGCACGCTCATCACCAACCACGGCGCCCACCTGCTGTATCCGCCGCGTGAACAGAAGGATGCCAACGAATACTCCGAGATGCTGGGGTACTTCACGGCGATCGCTCGCTCCAAGAGCCGCAACCGCGGTGCACGGTCGAACAGTACGGGCGAGAGCGAATCGGGCCAGAAGCGCGCCTTGATGCTGCCCCAGGAACTCAAGGAGATGGGGCAGGAGAAGCTCATCGTGACCTTGGAGAACTGCAAGCCGATCCAGGCCGAGAAAGCGTTCTTCTACAAACAAAAGGTCTTTATCGACCGCCTGAAGGAAGTCAGCCCATCGATCGCTGCGTTGGGTGAGTACGCCATGCCGACCAAGGAGCAGTTGGAAGACGCGTTTCTCACACGGGGCGAGGGCAGCATCGCGCTGCCGCAGGTGGACTTCCAGGCGTACTGGAACGCGTCGCCGGCGCAGACCGGTACGCAGCCCGATGACAGCCGGCCCGTTGAGGCCGATGAACTGGCCATCCTGGAGGCCTCCGACATCACCAATGCAGACGCGATCCTGCTGGCGATGCGCCAGGTGATGCCCGAATTCGACGAGGTGATGGCCCTCGTTCTCCGAGATACCCCCCGATTCGATGCCCCGCACGTGGATGACAGCCGGCCCGTGGAGCCGGAAGAGTTGCCCTTCCTGCAGGCGTCGGACTTCACCAATGAGGACGAAATTACCGAAGCCATGTGCGGCGTGATGCCGTACTTCGGCGAGGTGATGGCGATCCTGAACACCGCAGGAGCGAATGCCGCATGAACACCATTGATTTCGACAGCCCGGAAGCCATCAAGG
>JGI24740J21852_10000159_pt1 | contig 26704 bp, 21 predicted proteins | sample KBSCornC6_FD_21852 | JGI IMG/M metagenome (IMG submission 21852) | reverse complement strand
CATGTGTGCACCTGTCCACGTTCATCAACATGGACACGTAGCATCTGTGAACCCTCAGCGCGACGCCAGGGCGTCAATAATTGACGCCTTACGATCATTCGCGGGCGTGGTGCTGATTGCCGTTCAACTCGACTACTTTCGTAACCTGTTCGCTACGCTGTCGCTGGGGCCGCACGGGTCGGTCGCATTGATCGGCAGGGACGGCGCGATGATCATGCGACAGCCCTACGATGAGAAAGTCATTGGGCGCAATATCCGCAACGCCAGTACGTTCAAGCAGTTCCTGCAGGCGCCGGAAGGAAGCTTCTCAGATACCTCGACGATTGACGGGATTGAACGACAGTACTACTTCAAGAACCTTCCGAATCTGCCGCTCATCATCATGGTGGCGCAGGCGCATTCCGACATCTACGCCGCGTGGCGGCATCGTGCGCTGGTCATCGCGTCGGTGATGGGGGCGCTGGCCGTTGGATTCGTTGGCCTTTCCATTGCGTTCGGGGTGCAACTCAAGCGCCGGATGCGCGCGGAATCGGAGTTGGCATTGCTCGCGCGTACCGATGGGCTCACGGGGCTGAACAATCGGCGCACGCTTGGCGAAATTCTCGATCAGGAGTGGCGGCGCGCCAAGCGAAACCACAGTGTGTTGTCACTGCTGTTCGTCGATATCGACTGGTTCAAGCTCTTCAACGACACCTATGGGCACCAGGCGGGAGACGATGCGCTGGCGGCCGTCGCGAAATGCATCGGCGAGAACATTCGCCAACCCGGCGACAGCGCTGCACGGTACGGTGGTGAAGAGTTTGTGATCGTATCTGCCCGATACACCACCGGAAGGCGCGGTGTCGATGGCCGAAAAGATCCGCACGGCGATTTCCGATCTGGGCATCGAGCACGCGCTGAGTCGCTATGGGCGGGTGACGGCCAGCATTGGTACGGCAGCGTGGACGCCCGATGCGGATGTTGACGTCAGCGCGGTGATCCGGGCTGCTGATCAGGCGCTGTACGACGCGAAGGCGGCTGGGCGCAATATGGTGGCCCAGTCGGAACCACGTCTCGTGTAGGCGAGCGCGTGGCGGCCCGAGCTTTCAGTGGAGTCACACATGGTGCACTCCGACGGACATTATTTCCCCCTATCACCTCCAAGCAGAGCCCGCCGAATTTCGCTACAATTTAATTGACACATCAATCATTGATGTATCATTTGTATCGTCATCTCGCCGCCATGGCCGTCCACACCGCGCTCCCGCATTCCCATACCCAGGTCTTGCCGTTCAAAGAATCGCTGCTGGCGATGATCGGCATTTGCTTTGTCGTCGTGCTCGTTGCGTTTGACCAGACGGTGGTCGGCACGGCGCTGCCCACGGTGGTGGCGGAGCTCAAAGGCTTCGAACTGTACGCGTGGGTGGCGACGTCGTATCTGCTGACTTCGGTGGTGACGGTGCCGATCTTTGGCCGCCTGGGCGATTTCTACGGGCGCAAGCCGTTTGTGATCGCGTCCATCGTCGTGTTCACGCTGGCCTCGGTGATGTGCGGCATGGCCGGCAGCATGACGTTTCTGGTGTGGTCGCGGGCGCTGCAGGGCGTCGGCGGCGGCATGCTGGTCGGCACGGCCTACGCCTGTATCCCGGATCTCTTTCCGGATGCACGTGTGCGGTTGCGCTGGCAGGTGCTGCTGAGCGCGTCATTTGGCATCGCCAATGCCATCGGCCCGACGCTGGGTGGGTGGATGACGCAGGCGTATGGCTGGCGCTCGGTGTTCTACGTGAACATTCCGTTTGGCGTGATGGGGCTGTGTTTTGCGTGGCGCTTTCTACCGCATCTGCGCCAGAACGCGCATACCGGCCATGGTGGAAAGATGCGGCTGGACTGGCAGGGCGCGCTGCTGATTACGGTGGCGCTGGGCGCGCTGCAGCTGTTCGTGGAGTGGCTGCCGCGTCATGGTCTGTCGCTGCCGATGCTGGGTTGGTTGGCGCTGTCAGCCGCCGCGTTTGTGGCGCTCTGGTGGTGGGAACAGCGTGCCGAGCAGCCGCTGCTGCCGTTCGACATGCTGCGCAATCCGTCGCTGGCAGCGCTGTTCATGCTGGCGCTGCTGTCCGGTTTTGCGATGTTTGCGGTGCTGTTTTATGCGCCCTTGCTGTTCCAGGGTGGGTTCGGCATGTCGCCGCAAGAGGCGGGGCTGATCATCACGCCGCTGGTGGTGTGCATTACGTTGGGCAGCATCATCAACGGGCGTATTGTCACGCGCATTCCCAAGCCGAATAGCATGCTTTACGCGGGGTTTGCGTTGCTGACGCTGGCGCTGGCGGGCATGTCGGTGTCGTCAAGGTCGATGCCGCACGTGGTGTTGACGGGTTTAATGCTGGTCGCTGGCTTGGGGCTCGGTTTTGTGCTGCCCAACCTGACGGTGTTTGCGCAGCAGACCGCAGGGCGCGCACACCTGGGGATCGCTACGGCGCTGCTGCAATCGCTGCGCATGGTGGGCGGGATGGTCGGCACCGCACTGGTCGGCACGCTGGTCAGCGAGCGCTATGCGTCTGGCGTGGGCGATGTCCTGCGTGCGGACGATGCCGCGCAATGGCAGCACCAGCTTGCCGATCCCGAAATTCTCATCGATCATGACGCGCAAACCGCCGTGCTTGCGCAGATGCATGCGGCCGGCCATGACGGCGCTGCGCTGCTGGAGGCGGCCCGGCACGTGCTGGTGGGCGCCATCCACATCGGCCTGATTGTGGCCACCGTGGTGGCACTCGTGGGCCTGTGGCGCGTGCGCCGGGTGCCGCCGGTGGCGTTGCATCATGTCGAGCCGGTGCAACAGCCTGAATAGGCGGGAAGGCGCCGGAGCGGTTAGGATGCGCGGTTCACCAGCAATCTCAGCCCTGATCGATGACCACTGAACGCGAACGCTTCGCCGTCATGCACCAGTTTGGACGCACGTACCGTGCGTTCATGGCCGCCTTCGAGGCGCATGTCGGCCAGCCGATCCCGCGCTGGCGCATTCTGCTTGCGCTGCATGACAACACCGGCGGCGGCATGGCGCAGAAGCAGCTGGCCGAGCGCCTGCAGATGGACCCCGGCGCGCTGACCCGCCAACTCAAGGTGCTCGACCAGCTCGGCTGGATCGAACGCACCACCGACGCGCGCGACAACCGCCTGACCAACGTCACGCTGTCAGACGCCGGCTCGGCCGTGGTGCTCGAGTGCATGCCGCGCCGCATCGCCTTCCTCAATGCCACGCTCGATGGGCTGCCGGACGATCTCGTGCACGCACTGTCCGAAGCGCTGGCGCAGATCGAAAACCGCATTGCCGCAGTGCCCGTACTTGCCGGCACACCTGATGCCAAAAGCGCCGATCAGCGCGAAGACCGCTGACGTGCTCGGAGACCCGCCATGCCCATGGTGATCAACAGCGCGCTGTACCGCAACGGCAAGCGCGAACGCGACCTCTCTGTCGAGGCCATCAGCGACGTGCTGCACACACCCGGCTCCTTTGTCTGGCTGGGTTTGCATGAGCCGGACAACGCGATGCTCGACCGCGTGCAGGAAGAATTCGGTCTGCACGATCTCGCCATTGAAGATGCGCGCAACGCCCACCAGCGCCCCAAGCTGGAGGTCTATGGCGAGACGCTGTTCATCGTGTTGAACACGGCGCAGCTAGAGCAGGGCAACGTCGTCTTTGGCGAGACGCACCTGTTTGTCGGCAAGGATTTTCTTGTCTCGGTGCGGCACGGGCCGTCGGCGTCGTATTCGCCAGTGCGCGAGCGCTGCGAACGCACGCCGCAACTGCTGGCGAAGGGCGCGCCGTTTGCGCTGTATGCGGTCATGGACTTTGTGGTCGACAACTACCAGCCGGTGCTGGAGAGCCTGCAGGAAGAATTTGAGGCCATTGAGAGCCGTATCTTTGGCGACTCGTTCGATCGCGCCGCCATCGAGCGGCTGTACACGCTCAAGCGTCAGCTCTTGCGCCTGCGCAATGCAGCGCTGCCGGTGGAAGACATCGCCGGCCAGCTCGTGCGCCTGCACGAAGACGTGGTGCCCAAGGAGCTGCGCGCGTACTTCCGCGACATTGCCGACCATGCGCACCGCGTGGTGGGCGCGCTCGACGTAATTCGCGAAATGCTGACCACGGCCATCTCCGTGAATGTGGCGCTGGTGTCCGTGACGCAGAACGACATCGTGAAGCGGCTGGCGGGGTGGGGCGCAATTCTCGCCATCCCGACCGTGGTGTTCAGCAACTACGGGATGAACTTCAAAGGCATGCCGGAGCTGGAGCATCCGGCCGGCTACCCCATCGTGCTGACGTGCACGGCGCTGGCCTGCGTGGTGCTGTATCGCAAGCTGCGCAAGTCCGGTTGGATTTAGCCAATTAGGAGACGTTGAGATGTCCCGCTGCTGCTGGGTCAATGACGACCCATTGATGATCGACTATCACGACACCGAATGGGGTGTGCCTTCGCACGATGATCGCCATCTCTACGAAATGCTGATTCTGGAGGGCGCGCAGGCTGGACTGTCGTGGCAGACCATCCTGCGCAAGCGGGCGCGCTACCAGGAAGTGTTCGAGGGGTTTGATCCAGCACGCGTGGCGCGCTTCACGCCCGCGCGCATCGAAAAGCTGCTCGCCGACCCGGGCATCGTGCGTAACCGCGCCAAGGTGGAGGGCGCCGTCATCAACGCGCGCAAGGTGCTCGAACTGCAGGAAGAAGTGGGTTCGCTCGATGCTTTTCTGTGGGCGTTCGTCGATGGCAAGACCATCGTCAACCGTTGGGACAGCTACCGCGACGCGCCCGCTGCCACCGATGCGTCCAAGGCGATGAGCAAGGCGCTGGTCAAGCGCGGCTTCAAGTTTGTCGGTCCCACCATCTGCTATGCCTTCATGCAAGCGACGGGCATGGTGGATGACCACGAGGCTGGGTGCTTTCGCGCCGGCAAGTCGAAGGCCAAGGCCAAGTAGGCGCGGCTCACTCGCTTGCGTGCAGCGTGCGATTGCGGCCCGCCAGGGCACCTGCAACGACGGCAGCCAGCGCAATCGCGCTGAACAGCCAGCCCATGACGGCCCAGTTGCCGGTCAGGTCATGCAGTACACCCATGAGGTACGGGCCGGCCGCGGCGAGGGTATAGCCGATGCCCTGCGTCATGGCGGAAAGGCTGACCGCCACGCGTGCATCGGCCGAGCGCAGCACGATCAGCGACAGCGCCACACTGAAGTTGCCACCCTGGCCCAGTCCCAGCAGCACGGCCCACCACCACAGCGTGGAGAGCGGCGCATACAGGCAGCCCAACAGGCCGGCCCAGCACATCAGCATCATCAGCAGCACGGCGGGGCGCTGATCCCGCCCGAGCCGCGCAATGAACGGCCCGCCCAGCGCGGTGATGAGCTGCACGAGAATCGACACCGCCACCACCATCCCCGATTGCAGCGCCGAGAGCCCGCGGTCTTGCAGAATGACCGGCAACCAGCCGAACACGCAGTACGCCAGCGACGATTGCAGCCCCATATACAGCGTCACCTGCCAGGCGATCGGCCGGCGCCATAGCGATACCCGTTCGACGCGCGCCGCTGCATTCTTTCCATGCACATGCCGCATGTGCGGCCACCAGCCGATGAAAGCCAGCAGCGCAGGTAGCGCCCAGAACGCCAGCGCGGGCTGCCATCCGCCCAGCCATGCCGACAGCGGGGCGCTGGCGCCAGCGGCAACGGCGGCCCCAAAGCACAGCGCCATGGTGTAGACGCCGGTCATCAGATCCGCTTGCCGGCCGAAGTCTCGTTTGAGAATGCTCGGCAGCAGGATGCCCGTGACACCAATGCATGCGCCCGCCGCCACCGTGCCGATGAAGAGCGGCAGCACGCCGCCCGCGCTACGCAATGCGATGCCCGCCGCCAGCGCGATCAGCAAACCGCCCACGGCACGTTCCGCGCCAAAGCGCCGGGCCAGTACGGCGGCCGCTGGCGCGAACACGCCCAGGCACAGCACGGGCAAGGTCGTCAGCAGGCCCGCTGTGGCGCCCGATAACCCCGTGCCCGCCGCCACTTGCTTGAGCACCGGCGACAGGCTCGACAGCGCCGGCCGCAGGTTAACGCCCACCAGCACCAGGCCGATCACCAACAGCGCGAGCGCTCCTGTCGAGCGATGCTGAGGGTGGGATACGGCAGAGGACGGCGGCGTGGAAGACATGGTGGGATGGGTTTGCGGAGAGGGTGCCGATTGTAGGGCGTGCACCCGATGGGTGCACACGAGCCCAATCCCATTGATGCCGACGCAGTTATTGCGCGGTGTCGAGCCGTTTCGCTAAATCAGCCAGCACGTCGGCGGGTGGCGCTCCACGTTCTGCGGCTAATGCCAGGGCCCGTCGTGTGAGTGCCCTGTACAGCGCCGCGTGGTCGCCGCCAAGTGTATTGAGAGCCTGCAGATGCTTATCAATGACGCTGCAATCTCCGCGCGAAACGGGGCCCGCCAATGCGCCGGGCAAGCCGCGCGCTCGGGCGGCGGCCAGCGTGCCGTCCACCAGCGGCCACATGGCGGCGACGGCCGCTTCGCGGTCGATACCGGCTGCGGCCCACAAGGTGGCGGCTTCGTGTAGGGCGCACAGCAGAAAGCTGGCGGCGTAGTTCGCACCGGCGTGGTACAGCGCGCGTTGCCCGGCTTGCATCAGCAGCGGCGTACAGCCCAGCCCGATGGCGAATTTGGCCAGCACGGCATCGTGGGGCGCATCCGCATCGATGGTGATGGAAGCGCCGCGCAGGCGCTCGGCGTCGTCCGGCAAACCGGCAAAAAGGAAGAGCGGGTGGAAGCTGGCGGTCTGCGCGCCGGCCTGTTCTGCGGCGGCCAGTAGGTCGCGCTCGCCTGCGCCGCTGCAATGGATGACGAGCTGGCCGGGCCGCCAACGCACATTGCCAACAACATCGGCAATAGCGTCATCCGGCACGGTGATGAAGACCCAGTCCGCAGCGTCCGCCACGCCTTGTGCATCCAATGCCCGGGCATCGGTCGCTCCGGCCAGCCAGGCGGCAGTTGCCGGCGTGCGACTGGCGACGGCTACGGTGCGTACGCCCACGCCATGTGCGCGCACCGCCAGCGCTCGCGCCAAGCGCCCCGCACCGATCCAGCCGAGCGAGGCCGGAGATTCGATCGCAATGGAAGGCATGCCTACAACTCCCTGGTCAGAACCGGCCGGATCATAAGCCGAGTGATGCTGAATATGCGCAATTAACCGCCAGGATTTTTCCACGACCACAAGACGAGGCTTGCATGGGAACAGGGCGTGCTAGGTGGCGAACAAGCCCGTCGCAATAGCGCGCGGCGGCATACCTACATGAATGCCAGGAGGCCCCATGCTAAGCACCATTCTCATCATCGTTTTGATTCTGCTGCTGATTGGCGCGTTGCCGTCGTGGCCGTACAGCCGCAGTTGGGGTTACGGGCCGACAGGCGGGCTCGGGCTGATTGTGGTGATCGTCGTCATTCTTGTGTTGCTCGGCTATATCTGACACAGAGGGGCTCGATCTTTGCCGAACGTGAAGGTTAGCTGAGCATCACGGCAGAGCGGGTGTCTTGCGGACGCTTGACTGGGCATAATTCCGGCTGCGTTCCCAATGGACACCTCACATGAAGACTGGTCGACACGCCGGCGGCCGATGGCCCGGCGGTCTTGCGCGATATGCATTGCCGCTGGCTTCGCCCTGGCTGGCGATGCTGCTTGCCGGCTGCGCGGTCGGGCCTGACTACAAGACCCCGCAACTGAGCGGCACCGAAGCCCCTGCAGGTTGGCATGCCACGCTGCCACACCATGGCAGTCGCATGGCGCTGGCGCGCTGGTGGGAGCAGTTTCACGACCCGGTGCTCACCCAATTGGTGGAGCAGGCCGACGCCACCAGCCCGACCATCGCCCAGGCGGTGGGCCGCGTGCGCGAGGCGCGTGCCACGGTTTCGAGCAGTCAGGCGGGGCTGTTTCCGCAGTTGAAGGGCAGTGGCTCGGCCACGCGGCAGGGCGGGTTTGGAGGCAGTCAGCTTGGCGCTGGCGGCCTCGGTGCCAGCACGCTCAACCCCACGCTGGGGTTGGGCACCATCACCACGCTGGCCGCGCAAGCCGATGCCTCGTGGGAGATCGATCTATTCGGCGGCAAGCGCCGCAGCCTGGAGGGCGCAGACGCGCGCCTGACGGCCAGCGAGACCGATTGGCATGACGCTCGCGTCTCCCTCGCGGCGGAGGTCGCCAATACCTACCTGCAGCAGCGCCAATGTGAAGCGCTGGTCAACATTGATGCAACGACGCTCGCCTCGCGGCAAGAGACGCTGCAACTGACCGAGCGCAAGTTCCGCGCAGGCTTTATCGCCCCCGCTGATTACGCGCAAGCCCAGGCTACCGTGGCCGATGCGGCCAATGTGCTCGAGGGCCAGCGCGCGCAATGCGCACAGGGGATCGACAAGCTGGTTACCCTCACGGGGCTGGACCACGACACGTTGAACGGCTTGCTCGCCAAGGCCAATGCGCAGATTCCTGCGCCGCCGGATGCGGGTGTGCCGGATGTGCCGGCGCAGGTGTTGTCGCAGCGGCCGGATGTGGCCTCAGCAGAGCGCGCAGTGGCCGGCGCGAGCGCGGACATTGGCGTGGCCGTGGCGAGCCGCTTGCCATCGCTGACGCTGGCCGGGTCCATCGGCATCAATTCCTATCGGCTTGGCGGCCAATCGTTGACGAGCAAATCGTGGTCGTTCGGGCCAGCGGTGTCGCTGCCGATCTTCGATGGCGGGGCGGGCGCAGCCCGTGTAGAAACGGCGCGCGCCCGCTACGACCAGGCGCTCGCCGGCTATCGCGCGAAGGTGCGGCAGGCCGTGCAAGAAGTGGAAGACGCGCTGGTGCGTCTGGACGCCGCTGATCGGCGAGTCGATGCCGCTTCTACGGCAGATGCGCAATACGCCAAGGTGCTCGATGCCGCGAGTGCGCGTTACCGCCTTGGCGCCGGCAGCCTGCTGCAGCTTGAAGACGTGCGGCGCACGGCGTTGCAGGCGTCGCAATCGTTGGCAGCCGTTCGGCTTGAACGTGCGCAGGCGTGGGTGGCGCTATACAAAGCGGCAGGCGGTGGTTGGCGCGACGATGGCGCGACGGATGTTTCCGCTCAACCTCAACAAGACTCTTCTCAAGTTCCCGCGCCGGCCGCACAGCGCCCCGCGCACATCGGAAACGCTTCATGACAGGACAACGTGTTTGGAAGGCCGCAGCATTGGCCGTATTTGCCGTGATGCTGGCTGGCACCCTTGCGGCGTGCGGCAAGGCCGCGTCCGAGGGCAAGAGCAAGGACCAGCCGGTGGCCAAGCCGGCGCTCGCCGTCAACGTGACGCAGATGGGACAGCAAGTGTGGCCGCGCACTGCCACGGCCAGCGGCGCGGTGCAGCCATGGCAGGAGGCCAGCATCGGCGCAGAGGTGAACGGGCTGAAGCTGGCGGAGGTGCTCGTCAACGTGGGCGATGTGGTCAAGCAAGGGCAATTGCTCGCGCGCATGTCGGATGAAACCGTGCGTGCCGATGTGGCCGCGCAACGCGCCACATTGGCGGAGGCCGAAGCGTCCGCCGCGCAGGCCGCTGGTGAGGCGCGCCGCGCGCATGAGCTCGACAAGAGCGGCGCCATCAGCCAGCAGGATCTTGTGCAATACGACACGCAGGCCAAGACGGCTGCCGCCAAGCTGGCAGCCGCCCGCGCGCAATTCGACAGCCAACAACTGCGTTTGCGCTATACGCGCGTGGTGGCGCCAGATGATGGCGTGATCAGCGCGCGCACGGCCACCGTGGGTGCGGTGGTGTCGTCCGGCACGGAGCTGTTCAAGCTGATCCGCAAGAACCGGCTGGAGTGGCGCGCGGAAATGCACGGCGACGTACTGCCGCGCGTGCAACCCGGCCAGACCGTGCACTTGCGCCGCATGGACGGCGGCATCGTGAACGGCCGCGTGCGCCAGGTCGCCCCCACGGTCGACGCCAACACGCGCAACGGCCTCGTCTATGTCGATCTGCCGCCGGAGGCTGCAACGTCTGGCGTGAAGGCGGGCATGTATCTGTCAGGCGATGTGCTGCTGGGCGATGCGCCGGCCATGACCTTGCCCGAGACGGCCGTGTTCTCGCGCGATGGCTATGACTACGTCATGGTGGTGGCTTCGCAAGGGCGTGTGCGCCAGACCAAGGTGGCGCTTGGCCGCCGCCAGGGCGGTCAGGTCGAGATCTTGCAGGGCATCGGCCAGAACGATGCGGTGGTCGCCGTGGGCGCCGCCTTCCTAAGCGATGGTGACTTCGTGCGCGTGGTGGCGCCCGGGGCAGCGGCTTCAACGCCCGCTGCCTCCGCACCCGCAGCCATAGGAGCCACGCGATGAACTTTTCCGCCTGGGCGATCCGCAAGCCGATTCCGTCGATCCTGCTGTTCATCCTGATCACGGTGGCGGGGCTGGTGTCGTTCAAGATGCTGTCGATCCAGAATTTTCCGGACATTGACTTCCCCGCCGTGTCGGTCACGGCCAGCCTGCCCGGCGCCACGCCCACGCAGATGGAGACCGAGGTCACGCGCAAGATTGAAGACAGCATTGCGAGCATCGGCGCGATCAAGCACATCACCTCCACCATCAACGATGGCAGCTCGACAACGATGGTCGAGTTCGAGCTGGAAAAGGATGTGCAGGAGGCAGTGAACGACGTGCGTGATGCGGTCAGTCGCATTCGCGCGCAATTGCCGTCGGACGTGCAGGAGCCCGTGATCTCTCGCGTGACCTTTGCCGGCTTGCCGGTGCTGACCTACGCGGTGGATGCGTCCGACATGGACCCGGAGGACCTGTCCTGGTTCGTCGACAACACGGTCAACAAGCGGCTGTTGTCGGTGCATGGCGTGGCCAAGGTGACGCGCCAGGGCGGGGTGGACCGCGAGGTGCGTGTGCAACTCGACCCTGTGCGACTGCAGGCGTTGAACGTGACGGCCGCCGACATCAGCGCGCAGGTGCGCGGCATGCAGCAGGAGGCGCCGGGCGGACGCGGCAACATCGGCGGTCAGGAGCAGGCGGTGCGCACGCTCGGCACCGTGAAGAGCGCACGCGAACTGGCGCAGATGGACATCCCACTGTCGGATGGGCGTCGCATTCGCCTGTCGGACGTGGCTGACGTGCGCGACACGGCTGCCGAGCCGCGCCAGATGGCCTTGCTCGACGGCAAGCCGGTGGTGAGCTTCCAGGTGTTTCGCTCGCGCGGTGCCAGTGAAATCTCAGTCGCAAAAGGGGTGCGCGCGGCGATTGCCAAGCTGCAGGCCGAACGCCCCAACGTGCACGTGACCGAGGTCTACAACATGGTCAAGCCCGTGGAGGATTCGTACAAGGCGTCGATGGATGCGCTGTATGAGGGGGCGATCCTGGCGGTGCTGGTGGTCTGGCTGTTCCTGCGCGATTGGCGCGCGACGTTTGTGTCCGCTGTGGCGCTGCCGTTGTCCATCATCCCGACTTTTGCGGCGATGGACATGCTGGGCTTCACGCTCAACGGCATCACACTGCTGGCGCTCACGCTGGTGGTCGGCATCTTGGTCGACGATGCCATCGTGGAGGTGGAGAACATCGTGCGCCACCTGCGCAACGGCAAGAAACCGTTTGAGGCAGCGATGGAGGCCGCGCAGGAAATCGGCCTGGCGGTGGTCGCCACCTCGCTCACGCTGGTGGCGGTGTTCTTGCCCACCGCGTTCATGGGCGGCATCTCGGGCAAGTTCTTCAAGCAGTTCGGGTGGACGGCATCGCTGGCGGTGCTGGCCTCGCTGCTGGTGGCGCGGTTGCTGACACCCATGATGGCCGCGTACATGCTCAAGCCCCAGGCCGAGCCCAACCGCGACGGCTGGATCATGACGCGCTATCTGCAGGCCGCGCGCTGGTGCCTCGTGCATCCGTGGAAGACAGGTGGCATGGCGGCCGCATTCTTCGTGGTGTCGGTCGCCATCATTGGGCTGATTCCCGCGACGTTCCTGCCGCCCGAAGATTGGGCGCAGTTGCAGATGACGGTAGAGAGCGCCCCCGGAAGCACCATCACCCAGACGCGCGAGAACACCGAGCGCGTGCGCAAGATCGTGATGCAGCACAAGGAGGTGCGGCGCGTGTACACGGCCATCGGCTCGGGCGTGATGGCTGGTGTGCCGGGTTCGAGCGGTGGCGAGGTGCGCACCGGTACGCTCACCATCTCGCTGACGGACCGGCATGATCGGCACCTCAAACAGCAAGAGGTACAGCGCCAGTTGCGCGAGATGCTGGAGGGCGTGCCGGGCGTGCGCATTTCCTTTGGCGCCGTCGGTTCGGGCGAGCAATTGCAGGTGGTGCTGGCGGGCGATGACCCGGCCACGCTGCAGCAGGTTTCGCGCGATGTGATGCGCGACTTGCGTACCGTGCCGGGGTTGGGTGCGATTACGTCATCGGCGAGTCTGCTGCGGCCGGAAATCGTCATTCGCCCGGACTTTGCGCGCGCTGCGCAGCAGGGCGTGACGGCCGCCGCCATCGGCCAAGCTGTGCGTGTGGCCACGGCGGGTGACTATGACGTCAACCTGCCCAAGCTGAACTTGCCAGAGCGGCAGGTGTACATCCGCGTGGAGCTGGACCCGAAGGCGCGCCACCAGATCGACACGATCCGGCAGCTGCGCGTGCCGGGTCGCAACGGTGCCGTGCCGCTGGAGAACATCGCCGATATCTCCATCGCCAGCGGCCCCGCGCAGATCGACCGCTACGACCGCAGCCGCAATGTCACCATCAGCGTGGGGCTGGAAGGCCGCGCCCTGGGCGACACCAACCAAGCGGTGGAGGCGTTGCCGTCCATCAAGAACCTGCCGCCGGGTGTGCGCCGCATTGCTGCAGGCGATGTGGAAGGCATGCAGGAATTGTTCGGCGGATTCCTGCTCGCCATGTTTGCCGGCGTGTTGTGCGTGTATGCCGTGCTGGTGCTGCTGTTCCACGACTTCACGCAACCGGTGACGATTCTGGCGGCGCTGCCGTTGTCGGTGGGTGGCGCGTTCGGCTTACTGGCACTGTTCGGCTTCAGCCTATCGCTGCCCGCGCTGATCGGCCTGCTGATGCTGATGGGCATCGTGACGAAGAACTCGATCCTGCTGGTGGAATACGCCATCGTCGCGCGGCGCGATCTGGGAATGTCGCGCACGGAGGCCATCATCGACGCATGCCACAAGCGTGCCCGCCCGATCGTCATGACCACGGTGGCGATGACGGCCGGTATGGTGCCGATGGCGCTCGGTTTGGAAGGCGATGCGGGCTTCCGCGCGCCCATGGCCGTCGCAGTGATCGGCGGTCTGCTGACCTCCACGCTGCTGAGCCTGCTGGTGGTGCCAGTGGTGTTCGAAAAGGTGGACGACGTGAAGGAGTGGGCGCTGCGCAAGTTGCGGGGTGCGCGCCACCACGAGCGTAACGAGCGCGAGCCTGAACCTGCACAGGAGCGCTCGTCACAGCAGATGTAGCCTCGGGTGATCGGCCAGATCGACCCAGAACAGGAGACCGCCCATGCGCGATACCGTGTTGTTCCAGACCGATGGCCCAGTTTGCACGATCCTGCTCAACCGACCCGAATGCCGCAACGCGGTGGATGGACCGACTGCCGCTGACCTGCTTGCCGCGTTTGAACGCTTCGAGGCCGATGAGGCGCTGCGCGTGGCGGTGCTCGGCGGTGCCGGCGGACATTTCTGCGCAGGGGCCGACCTGACGGCCGTGAGTGATCCGGCGCGGCGTAACCACCTCGACCCCGATGGCGGGGCGCCTGGGCCGATGGGGCCCTCACGCATGGCGTTATCCAAGCCGCTCATCGCCGCGGTGAGCGGCTATGCCGTGGCGGGCGGGTTGGAACTGGCGTTGCTGGCAGACCTGCGCGTGATGGAGCGCGACGCGGTGTTCGGCGTGTTTTGCCGCCGCTGGGGTGTGCCGCTCATCGATGGTGGCACGGTACGTTTGCCGCGCATCGTTGGCATGGGGCGGGCGCTGGACATGATCCTGACCGGCCGCGCAGTGCACGCTGAAGAGGCACTCGCCATAGGGCTCACCAGCCGCGTGGTCGAGCCAGGTGAATCGCTGTCCATTGCACAACAACTGGCGCGCGAGATTGCCGCGTTTCCTCAGCAATGCATGCTGGCGGACCGCGCGTCGGCCTACGAGCAGTGGAATCTATCGCTGGCCGACGCGTTGCGCCAGGAGGGCGCGCGCGGCACGCCGATGGTGTTTGCCGAGGGCGCGGCGGGTGCCGCCCGCTTTGTGGCCGGGGCAGGGCGTCACGGCGAAGGTGCAGCCGCGGCGTCCTGAGCGGTATACCGGCGGCTCAGTAGTTGCCGTATTTGGCGTACAGGCTTGGGTCGGGCGACGTATTGCCAATCTGCGCGAGCAGGTGTTGCTTCTGTGTCTGCGTGGCCTGCTGCTCGGGTTTGAGGGCGCCAGTCATCCCTTTCACCCATAGGCTGCCGAGTGCCTGCAGAGGCTGTCCGGCTTGCAGTTGCGTGCCTTGGTAGTGAACATCCAGGCTGATCTGCTGGATGCCGCCCGGCAGATTGAGGTTGCTCCAGATCAGCACGAAGGTATTCGGGTACTGCTCTGCGCTGGGGCGTTGCAGGATGGTGACCGTGCCGGGGCAACCGTTGTTGACCCACTGCCAGATGGTGTTTGCGTGGTTTGCGATTGCGGGTTGATTGGCTTGCATGTGAGCTCCGTTCGGAAAAGGTGCCAGACAAAGGTCTGACTGTCGTCAGCCTAGCCAGCCCATCCTTTTCCAAACAGAGGGCGATCGTCACGGTTGTTGCGGCAGAACGCTAGTCCTGGGCCACTCGTTTGCATGCCGAGTGGCCCCACGCTCAGGCGGGCACGTCTTCAACCAGCGCGGCGTGGCTGCCCGCGTGGCGCGCTTTGGCGTGCTTGGCACGCAAGCGCTGCGTGGCCTCCACCATGCCTTGCAGTGCCGCTTCCACTTCTGGCCAGCCGCGCGTCTTCAGGCCGCAATCCGGGTTCACCCACAGGCGCTGCACCGGCACCACCTGCGCCGCCTTGTCGAGCAACGCTTCCATTTCTTCCACACGAGGCACGCGCGGCGAGTGGATGTCGTACACACCGGGGCCGATCTCGTTCGGGTAGGCAAACTCGCCAAACGCATCCAGCAGCTCCATGTTCGAGCGCGAGGTCTCGATGGTGATCACATCGGCATCCATCGACGCGATAGCCGGCAGGATGTCGTTGAACTCCGAATAGCACATGTGCGTGTGGATCTGTGTGTCGTTGCGCACGCCCGAGGCCGACACGCGGAATGCGCGCGCGGCCCACTCTAGGTAGCTAGGTACGTCGGTGGCGCGCAGCGGCAGGCCCTCGCGGAACGCCGGCTCGTCGATCTGGATGGCGGCAATGCCGGCCGCTTCCAAGTCGCACACCTCGTCGCGCAGGGCGAGGGCGATCTGCAAAGCGGTCTGCTCGCGCGGCTGGTCATCACGCACGAACGACCACTGCAGCATGGTCACCGGGCCGGTCAGCATGCCCTTCATCGGCTTGGTCGTCAGGCTCTGCGCGTACTTGGACCACTCGACCGTCATCGGCTCGGGGCGATACACATCACCGTAGATGACGGGCGGCTTCACGCAGCGCGAGCCGTAGCTCTGCACCCAGCCGTTTGCCGTGAAGGCATAGCCCCACAGCAGTTCGCCAAAGTATTCGACCATGTCGTTGCGCTCGGCTTCGCCGTGCACGAGCATGTCCAGGCCGAGGGCCTCCTGGCGGCGCACGACGTCGGCAATTTCGGCGCGCATGCGTTGCAGGTAGTCCAGTGCGGGCAACTCGCCGCGCTTGTGTTGCGCGCGTGCCTGGCGGATCTCTGCCGTCTGCGGGAACGAGCCGATGGTGGTGGTGGGCAGCAACGGCAGGTTTAGGCGAGCCTGTTGGGCTTGAGCGCGAACCGGATACTCGGCTGCGCGCTCAGCATGTTCCGCGCGGATGGCCGCCACGCGCTTCTTGACGCCCGCGTTGTGCACGCGACGCGATGCGGTGCGTGATGCAATGGCGGCTCGGTTGTCGTCCAGCGCCTTCTGCACGGCAGCAGGCCCTTCGACCAATGCGCGTTTGAGCACGGCCAGTTCGTCCAGCTTCTGGCGTGCAAAGGCCAGCCAACCCTTGAGTTCGTCGTCGAGCTTGGTTTCGGCGGACAGGTCGACCGGCACGTGCAGCAGCGAGCAGCTCGGCGCAATCCAGAGGCGGTCGCCGAGTTCCTTGGCCAGGGGCGCCACGCGCTCCAGCACACGGGCGAGATCTGCGCGCCAGATATTGCGGCCGTCAACGACGCCAACCGATAGCACCTTGTCGGCGGGCCACGGCGCGAACGCAGCGAGCTGTTCCGGCGCACGCACGAGATCCAGATGCACGCCGGCCACGGGCAGCGACTGAATCAACGCAGCATGGTGTGAGGCAGCTTCAAAGTACGTGGCCAGCAGCAGCTTCGGGCCGTTGGCTGCAGCCAGTGCCTGATACGTGGGGCCGAATGCTTCAACCCAGGCCTTTGGCAGATCCAACACCAGCGCTGGTTCGTCGATCTGCACCCATTCCACGTTGAGCGCGGCCAGGCGCTGCAGCACACTCGTGTAGGCCTGCAGCAGTTGCGGCAGCAGCGCGAGCTTGTCGGCTAGCCCGCCGCGTGCCTTGGCCAGATGCAGGAACGTGACCGGCCCGACGAGCGCCACCTTCACGCAGTGGCCGAGCGCCTGTGCTTCACGTACTTCGTCGAACAGCCATTCGGTGCCGGGGCCGAAGCGCGAGTCTGGCGTGAGTTCAGGCACGAGGTAGTGGTAGTTGGTGTCGAACCACTTGGTCATTTCCATGGCTGCGTGGTCGGCATTGCCGCGCGCGAGTACGAACGATTGCGCCAGCGTCAATTCCGCGGCGTCGAAGCCGTAGCGTGTGGGAATGGCGCCGAGCAGAGCCGCGGTTTGTAGCACCTGGTCGTACCAGGCGAAGTCGCCAACGGTCACGTAGTCGAGGCCGGCGTCGCGCTGGGCCGCCCAGTGGCGCTCGCGCAATGCACGACCAGTGGCGCGCAGGTCGTCTTCAGTGGACGCGCCTTTCCAGAACGATTCGAGGGCGAACTTCAGCTCGCGTTGCGCGCCGATGCGCGGGTAGCCGAGGGTGTGGATGGTCGTCATAGGAGTCGCAGGAGAGCGGATGTGTTTTGGAGTCCTGCGATGATGGGCGACGATCGATCATGAATCCAATGATATTATTTTCGATAACATTGAATGAAATTCATATTTCGGAATCGCCTTGCCATGCTGGAAATTCGACATCTGCGGACCTTGATCGCCCTGGCCGATGGCGGCTCGGTGTCACGGGCGGCTGAGCGGCTGCATCTGACGCAATCGGCGCTGTCACACCAGTTGCGCGCGTTGGAATCGCACTACGGGTTGGCCGTCGTGCGCCGCAAGGGCCAGACGGTAGAGCTGACCGAAGCTGGCGAGCGGCTGCTCGAATTGGCGCAAAAGGTCGTCGCCGACATCCAGACTACCGAGCGGGATCTGGAGCGCATCAAAGGCCGTGCGGCCGGCACACTGCGGATCGCACTCGAATGCCACACCTGCTTCGACTGGCTAATGCCCGTGATGGACGCTTTCCGCCAGCGCTGGCCAGAGGTGGAGATGGACCTCGTCTCCGGCTTCCACACCGATCCGCTGGCGCTGCTCAAGGACGGCCGCGCGGATGTGATCATCGGCTCCGACGCCAAGATGCGCCGGGGCGTGGTGTTTGCGCCGCTGTTCCGCTTCGAAATCCAGGCTGTGCTGCCGGTCGACCACGCACTGCGCAACAGGAAATGGCTGGAAGCGAAGGACTTTGCCGACCAGACGCTCATCACCTACCCGGTGCCCGAAGAGCGCATCGATTTGATTCGCCAGGTGCTGGCGCCCTCAGGCATCACGTTCAATCGCCGCACGGCGGAGTTGACGATTGCGGTGCTGCAGCTCGTCGCCAGCCGCCGCGGCTTGGCCGCGCTGCCGAGTTGGGGCATCAAAAACTACGTCGACTACGAGTACGTGGTGGCCAAGCGCGTCGGCAAGGAGGGCCTGTGGAGCGACCTTTACGCCGCCATGACGCGCGAGTATGCGCAGGCGCCGTTCGCGCAGGATTTTATTGAGACGGCCAAGGCGATTTGTTTTGCGCAGTTGCCGGGGTTGATGCCGTTGGAGGCCTAGTCAAGCCCGTTATTTCTGGGCTAATCGCGGCAACTTCCCCTGCAACCCCGCCTTCAAGAAATCCAGCAAATGCCGCGTCGCCAGCGTGCGATACCGGCTCGGCATGGCCAGCATATAAAGCCGGCTGCCGAACACGCTGAACCGATACCCCGGCAACACGCGCTTGACGTGCCCCTCGCGCAAATCATCGGCAGCAGCGTAGTAGGGCAGGATGCCGAGCCCATTGCCGGCACGCACCGCTGCTTGCAAGAACAAGTAGTTGTCGGACGAAACAGCCGGGTCGAGCGTGACGAGGGTGCGCTCATCCCCCAGTTGCGCCGATAGCCGCAATGGCTGCCCTACCGCCGGTGCGCTGACGATGGTGTGTTCGGTCAGCGCCTCCAGCGTCTTCGGCACGCCGTGCGCTGCGAGGTAATCGGGCGCGGCGCACAGCACCCAATCCACCTCATCCAGCAGCGTGGCGACGAGTGATTCCGGTGGGTTCGACACGATGCGCAGCGCGACATCGACATCTTCGCCAATCAGGTCGGAGACACGGTTGTCGAACCGCACGTCGAGCCGGATGTCCGGATACGCGCGCTTGAACGCCACCAGCAGCGGTGACACCAATAGATGCCCGAGCCCCGTCGGCACCGACAACCGCACGCTCCCTTGCAGCGATTTGCCAAGCGACGACACCAGCGCGTCGGCCGCCGCCATCTCGCGCAGGATGCTGCGCCCGTGTTCATAGATGCCGGCGCCGACCTCGGTGGGCTCCACGCGGCGGGTGGTCCGGCGCAGCAGCTGCACGCCCAGCGCGCGCTCGAACGCCTTGAGCCGGTGGCTGACGTTGGAGCGCGTGGTCTGCAGCTTGCGCGCCGCCGCCGACAGGTTGCCCGCATCGACGATTTCCACGAACAGCTTGAGCGCGTTGAGGTCCATAGAGCGGGTGCAATTGGTGAAGGCGATTCGACATTCTGTTGATATAGGGTGAGATTGTCAAAACACGACAACCCGGTACCATCGTTGGGAACATCCCACAGGAACCAGCGACATGGCACTCGACGACGAATCCTTCGGCCTGCTGCAGCAATCGGTGCAGCGCTTCATCAACGAACGGCTGGTGCCCGCGGAAAACATCCTCGAAGACGAGGACGACGTGCCCGCCGACATCGTGGCCGACATGAAGGAGATGGGCCTGTTCGGGCTGTCGATTCCAGAGGAGCACGGCGGCATTGGCCTGTCGATGGCGCAGGAATGCGAGGTGGGGTACGACCTCGGGCACACGGCGCTGGCCTTCCGCTCGGTATTCGGCACTAACGTCGGCATCGGCTCGCAGGGCATTCTGATGGACGGCACCGATGCGCAAAAGGCGGATTACCTGCCGCGCATCGCCAGCGGTGATCTGATCATCTCGTTTGCGCTGACGGAGCCGGGCGCGGGTTCGGATGCGGCGTCGCTGCAGACCCGCGCCACGCTGGAGGGTGACCACTACGTCATCAACGGCACCAAGCGCTTCATCACCAATGCACCACGCGCCGGAGCCTTTACGCTGATGGCGCGCACGGGTGGCGAAGGCGCGGGTGGCATCTCGGCTTTCATCGTGCCGGCCGATACGCCGGGCATCACGCTCGGCAAACCGGACAAGAAGATGGGGCAGCGCGGCACCAAGACGTGCGACGTCGTGCTCGAGAACGTGCGTGTGCCCGCTGCCAACATCATCGGCGGCGTGGCAGGGCAGGGCTTCAAGACGGCGATGAAGGTGCTCGATCGCGGCCGGCTGCATATCTCGTCGCTGGCATGCGGCATGGCGCACCGCCTGATTACCGACGCTGTGGCGTACGCCAAGGAGCGCAAGCAGTTCGGCCAGCCCATCGCCGATTTTCAGCTGATCCAGGCCATGCTGGCTGACAGCCAGGCCGAGCTGTACGCCGGCATGTCGATGGTGCGCGACTGCGCCCGCCGCTATGACGCCAAGCCTGTCGGCAAGCAGGACCATGAAGTTAGCATGCTGGCCTCCTGCACGAAGATGTTCTGCACCGAGATGGTCGGCCGCGTGGCGGACCGCGCTGTGCAGATTCACGGCGGCGCGGGCTACATCGCCGAATACAAGGTGGAGCGTTTTTATCGCGATGTGCGTCTGCTGCGCCTCTACGAGGGCACGACGCAGATCCAGCAGCTCATCATCGCCAAGAACCTCCTGCGCGACTGAGTTGCCCGTCCTGATGACGGTTCCATGACGAACCCCAGGCCGTTGATGTGCATCAACGGCCGGTTCGCTGCTTCGTCCACCATATTTGATGGTGGGTGGGGCGGCCGGTATTGCCGGCGCCCGTGCCCGTGCCCGCTGGCCCGAAGGGGAAGACCATGGAGCACCATGCCGAGGTGCTGAACGGTGGCCGATGGCTGCCGCATATTCCGCGTTGGCGAGACCTGCTGGCCATGCTGCTTGTGCTTGGCATGGTGCTGCTGCTGGGCGGTGGCGCGCGGCAGATGGTGGGGCCGCTCGTGGTGGCCACCCAGCCCGATGTTTCGCTTTCGCCATTGGCGCTGCCGGGGTATGTGCTGCGCACCGTGATGCGCATGCTGGCCGCGCTGGCGTTGTCCCTGCTCTTCACCGTGACCTACGCAACGCTGGCGGCCAAGAGCCGGCGTGCCGAGAGGGTGCTGATTCCGCTGCTGGACGTGCTGCAATCGGTGCCGATTCTCGGTTATCTGTCCTTCACCGTGGTGTTCTTCATGGCGCTGTTTCCGGGCAATGTGCTGGGGGCAGAGCTGGCCGCCATCTTCGCCATCTTCACCAGCCAGGCCTGGAATATGGCGTTCAGCTTCTACCAGGCACTGCGCACCATCCCCACGGATCTGGACGAGGCAAGCCGAGGTTTTCGCGCGTCCGCTTGGCAGCGATTCTGGCGGCTGGAAGTGCCGTTCGCCATGCCCGGTCTTGTCTGGAACATGATGATGTCGATGTCGGGCGGGTGGTTCTTTGTGGTGGCGTCCGAGGTGATTGCGGTGGGCGACGTGCAGGTTGCGCTGCCGGGCGTCGGCGCGTATGTGGCGCGCGCGATTGCACAGCGGGATCTGGGCGCGGTCGGCTGGGCCATCCTGGCGATGGCCGTGGCGATCGTGCTGGTTGACCAGTTGCTCTTCCGTCCGATGGTGACGTGGGCTGACAAGTTTCGCTTCGAGCAGACGGCCAGCCAGGTCGCGCCAAAAAGCTGGCTGCTTGATCTGTTCCACCGATCCGTCTGGATGCAGCGGTTGACGGCGCCCGTGGGCGTCGCTCTGCACAAGGCCGCGCGTGCACGCCTGCGTTGGACGCCTGTGCCGGATGCGTGGAGGGTGGCCATGCCGCGCCGCCTGACAGATGCGCTCTGGGTGGTGCTGTGCGCGGCGGGCGTAGGCTATGCCGCGATGGCGCTCTACCGCATTGCGGGGCCGGCCGTGTCGTGGGCGGACGTTGCTACCGTGGCGCGCGCTGGCACGTTCACACTCGCACGCGTGGCGGTGCTGATTGCGCTGGCGTCCGTCATCTGGGTGCCGATCGGCGTGGCTGTGGGCCTGAGCCCGCGCTGGACCGCCCGGGTGCAGCCCGTGGCGCAGTTTCTGGCGGCGTTTCCGGCCAACCTGCTGTTTCCAGTGGCGGTGTTCCTGATCGTGCATTTCCGGCTGTCACCCAATATTTGGCTGAGCCCGCTCATGATTCTGGGGACGCAGTGGTACATCCTCTTCAACGTCATCGCGGGGGCGGCGGCGTTCCCCAGTGACCTGCGCGAAACCGCCACCAGCTTCCGCATCCGTCCGCCCAACTGGTGGCGCAAGGTGATGCTGCCGGGCGTCCTTCCCTACTATGTGACGGGCGCGATTACCGCATCGGGCGGCGCCTGGAATGCCAGCATCGTCGCGGAAGCCGTGAGTTGGGGCGCTGTGCAGTTGCACGCCGACGGACTGGGCGCTTATATCGCCCAAATGACGGCGGCTGGCGACTACCCACGCATTGCCCTCGGCATTGCGGTCATGTCGTTGATGGTGATTACTACGAACCGCCTGGTGTGGCGGCCCCTGTATGCCTATGCGGAGCGCCGCATGCGGCTGGACTGAACGCCATGTCGAAACCGTCTACTGCCGCCCCCATCATCGCGTTGAGCGCAGTCTGTCAGTCGTTTGCCAAGCCGTCTGGCGAGCCCCTTGCCGTGCTTTCCGGTATTGACCTGGCGGTGCACGACGGCGAGATCCTCGGGCTGCTGGGCCGCTCCGGGTCGGGCAAATCGACCTTGCTACGTATCGCTGCAGGGCTGGTCCAACCGACATCGGGCGAGGTGCGCTATTGCGGCCAGCCGCTCGCCGGCCCGGCACAAGGCATTGCGGTGGTGTTCCAGACCTTTGCGCTTTACCCATGGCTGACGGTGCTCGACAACGTCGAACTGGGGCTGGATGCCCTCAACCTGCCGTTGAACGAGGCACGCAAGCGTGCAATGGCGGCCATTGAATTGATCGGGCTGGATGGCTTTGAATCGGCGTTTCCGCGCGAGCTGTCGGGTGGTATGCGCCAGCGTGTCGGGTTTGCGCGCGCACTGGTCAGCGAGCCGACGCTGCTGCTGATGGACGAGCCGTTCTCTGCCCTGGACGTGCTCACCGCCGAGACGCTGCGCACGGATTTTCTCGATCTATGGGGCCAGCAGCAGTTGTCGACGCGGGCCGTGCTGATGGTCACGCACAACATCGAAGAGGCGGTCTTGATGTGCGACCGCATCCTCGTGCTGGGCGCCCATCCGGGCCATATCGTGGCGGAGATCGAGGTGCCGCTGCCACAGCCGCGCAACCGGCTGGATGCGGCATTCCAGAGCATCGTCAACGACATCTATGCCATCTTGACGGCGCGCCTGACTGACACGCTGGATGCGCGGGCACAGGCGCGCAGCGGTCTGGCCATGCGTCTACCGGCGGTGTCTGGCCACCAGATCGACGAGTTGATCGAAGCGCTGGCCGCCCCCGCAAACGCCAATTGCGTGGAGCTGCCCAAGATTGCCGCGGCACTCATGCTGTCGCTGCATGATCTGTTTCCGATTGCCACCGCGCTGCACATGCTCGAGTTTGCCGACCTGCATGGCGGCACGCTCAAGCTGACGGCCGCCGGCCGCGTCTTTGCGCAAAGCGACGACGACACGCGCAAGCGTCTGTTCCGCGAGCACCTGCAGCGGTTTGTGCCACTGGCGGCGCGCATCCTGGACGTACTGAGAGAGCGCGAGGGGCGCCGCGCGCCACGTGCCCGTTTCGCACTCGAGCTGCAAGACCACCTCAATGCCGCCGATGCTGAAGCCAGCTTGCGTACCGCAATCGACTGGGGCCGCTACGCCGGCCTCTTCAACTACGACGACCGCACGCACATGTTCAGCGCCGCTTGACGTAGCCGGCGTGGGGCTTGGTACCCGCAAACGGTAGCGTGCTGGCTCTATATCGCGTGCCGGTTTGGCGCCACAATGTCCGCTGATTTGCGTGTCCACCGCCACTGCTTTGGAGCTTGTTATGTACGTTCCCGCCCACTTCGATGAATCGCGCACCGGGGTGCTCCACACGCTGATCGCGCAGAACCCGTTTGGCTCGCTGGTCACGCATGGCAAGAATGGGCTCGACGCGAACCACATTCCGTTTCTGCTGCTGCCGGAAGAGGGCCAGCTCGGTGTGTTGCACGCCCACGTAGCGCGCGCCAACCCAGTGTGGCAAGACGTGGCCAACGGCGATGAGGTGCTGGTCATCTTCCGTGCGGGCGACGCGTATATCTCGCCCACGTGGTACCCGAGCAAGCACGAAGCCCACAAGCAGGTGCCGACGTGGAACTACCGCGTGGCGCACGCACATGGCCGCATCACCATCCGCGACGATGAGCGCTTTGTGCGCGGCGTGGTCGCACGCCTCACGCGCACGCATGAGGCCGCGCAGCCGGTGCCGTGGAAGATGTCGGATGCGCCGGCGGACTACACCGATTCGCTGCTCAACATGATTGTCGGCATCGAGATCGAAATCACGCGCCTGGAAGGCAAGCTCAAGCTGAGCCAGAACAAGGAAGCGCGCGATATTCGCGGCGCGGGGGAGGCGCTCAAAGCCAACGGCGAAGACGTGGTAGGTGACGCCATGCTGGCCGCACTTGCGGCGAAGGCAGAGAGCTGAAACGCGGGGAAAGGCAGCAGCGGCAGCCTGACATCCGCATGATCTGCGGAGCAGGCTGCGTTTGAGTCAGTCGATTACAGCCAACCGTGGAATTGGTAGGCCAGCCAGCCGAGCGCGGCGCCGCTGGGCAGATCCAGCACGTAGTGCTGCTTGGTGAACAGGCAGCTCAAACCGATCAGCAGCGGAAACGCAAACGCAATCGGACCGATCGTCGGCAGCGCAAACAACGCCGTGAGCATGGCAACCGAGGTGTGCATGCTCGGGAAGCAGTTCGATGCGGCATCAAACCGGCGCACGAATTGCAGGAAGCGCTCGCTCAATCCTTTACCTTGGTTCAATTCGCGCCAGTGCTCCGGCGTTTCAACCGGAAAGATCACAAAGAACACCATCTGCATGAACAGCAGGAGGATAAAGCTGATGGCCATGCGCGTGAATGCTGCCGGGCTGGGCGCCAGCAGGTTCAAATACAGAATGGCAGGGTAATACAGGAAGCTGTAGATCCAGGCCCAGAAAGGCCAATACGGAATCGCTTCATCAAGCGGGGAGCGGAACGTGCGGGTCGGGCGCATTGGGTTGCGCTGGCACCAGAAGTAGAACTGGTAGGCACCCACAATCATGATGGCGCTCAGCGTCAGATTGATAATGTAGTCAGAGGTATGCATCGAACGACGAGGTGTGACACGCCTGCAAGGTCAGTGATGCGCTTAACGGCGAGGCCCGTTCAGCGTTTAAGGGCCGGGATTATGCATGACCAAGGGGAATTAGGCGAGCCAATGCGTTGTTCGTTGTATTAACGATTGATCATAATTGGCGGTTTTTAAAAAAACGCTGCGCAATCCGAGCGATGTCTTTACGCACTCAACTGGCGTTGAAGCGGCTCCCGCGATGATTTGCGGAAGCCGGGTCGGCGGATCTTTAACCGGGCTTTAGGGCCTTACTTCACGCTGCGAGCCGGCAGCACTTCGCCGCGCACGTCACCAAAGCCGACGCGATAGCCGTCGCCCTGGCACCAGCCAGTCATGATGACTTCGTCGCCGTCTTCCAGGAAGGCACGCGTTGTGCCATCGCCGAGTTGCAGCGGCTGCTTGCCATTGGTGGTCAGCTCCAGCAGGCTGCCGTACGAATCGGGCGTGGTGCCGCTGATGGTACCGGAGCCCATCAGATCCCCCACACGCACGTTGCAGCCGGACACGGTGTGGTGCGCCAACTGCTGCGCCATCGTCCAGTACATCGCGCGGAAGTTCGTGCGGGCGATGGTGGTGCGCTGGCCACCGTGCGGACGCAGGGCAGTTTCGAGGGCGATGTCGTAAGCGTTGGGTTTGCTTTGGCGCAGATATTCCAGCGGCTCTGGCGACTGTACCGGGTTGGCCACGCGGAACGGCTCCAGCGCTTCCATCGTCACGATCCAGGGCGAGATCGACGTGCCGAACCCCTTCGAGTTGAACGGGCCCAGCGGCACGTATTCCCATTGCTGGATGTCGCGGGCGCTCCAGTCGTTGAGCAGCACCACGCCGAACATGTGGTCCGGTGCGGCATCCACGGACACCGCCTCGCCAAGCGAGCTCGGCTTGCCAACCACGAAGGCCATTTCCAGTTCGTAGTCCAGCTTGCGGCAGGCGCTGAAGATGGGGCGCGGCTGGTCGGGCAGCTTGATCTGGCCCATCGGGCGGTGCAGTGGTGTGCCGCTCACGACCACCGAGCTGGCGCGGCCGTTGTAGCCGATGGGGATTTCCAGCCAATTGGGGAGCAGCGCGTTTTCCGGGTCGCGGAACATGCGGCCGACGTTGGTGGCGTGCTCCTTGGAGGAATAGAAATCCGTGTAGCCGGGGATGTCGATCGGCAGGTGCATCACGGCGTGGGATTGCGGCACGAGGGCGCGGGCGTGCAGCGTGGCGTTGTCGCGCACGTGCGTGTCGGCCACGCTGAAGAGTGCTTGCAGCTTCTTGCGGGTTTCGTGCCACACGGGCTTGCCCAGGGCGATGAAGGTGTTGAGCTTGCCGGTGCGGAACACGCCGCGCGTGGATGCGGGCAGCAGGCCTGCGTCATCCAGCGCGCCGAGGTCGATGACCTGGTCGCCCAGGGCTACGCCGGCGCGCGGGGAGGGGTTCTCTTTGGTGGAGAAGATGCCGAAGGGCAGGTTCTCCAGCGGGAAGTGGGTGTCGGGGGTGTTGGCGGATTCGAGCCAGCTGAGTTGGCGTTTGGTCATGATGGGGCGGTGGTTTGTTTGTTGTCGGTTTGTGTTGACGCTGTCGGTTCACCCTCTGTTTCACCCCCTGCCGGGGGCGACTCACTTTCTTTGTCTTGCCAAAGAAAGTAAGCAAAGAAAGGCGCGCCCGAGATGGCGACTTCCCCTTGAATT
>JGI24740J21852_10000154_pt1 | contig 26958 bp, 26 predicted proteins | sample KBSCornC6_FD_21852 | JGI IMG/M metagenome (IMG submission 21852) | reverse complement strand
CAAGCCCCGTCATTTTTATTACGGCTTACGCGACGCAACAGCTATTCGAAAAAGCGCAAGCGAGCCGAGCCGCCGGTTTCTTCTCGAAGCCAGTGGACGGCGTGCGGCTACTCGCGCTGATTGGTGAAATACTACAGACGTAACCTTGCTTTTATCGCCGCCATCATCACGTCAGCCCTTTGTCCCGTGTTTCGATCAGTACGGGACAAGGCGACCGGTCGATCACTTCTCCGCTGATCGACGGATTAGCCCAGCGGCGCAGCCGTGACAGATGGTGGTGCCCCATCACGATGACCTCGGCGGCCAGCAGCCCGGCTTGTTCGATGATCACATCGGCCGGCGGATTTCCCGCGCGAAGGTGCTGCTCCACGATCAGATTGTGGCCGGCAAGCTGCCCGGCTGCTGTGGCGAGGACGGATCGCGCAAACGATGTCTGCGCGCTTGCGGGCGGATAGGTCAGCCCGTCGGGCGCGATACCGCTTTCGCTACCGGGAGGCAGTGCATAAGAAGGATCGATAACGCAGAGAAGATGTACGGTCGCGCGACCCGGCGACGCGACGCGCCGCACCAGGTCGATGACATTCGCACTTTGAAGCGTGCCGTCCAGCGGCACCAGAAGGATATTGAACATGGTGAGCCTACCCATCGAAGATCAGATTCACACGCGGGCTCCGTCGCCACACGAAGTCAATTTCCGGGCTCGTAGACCGTGAGCCGGCTGTCCACGCGATGAACGCCTCCTACGTTTTCCGCTGCTGTTCCGGCCGACTGGATTTGCGCCTCATCGGGCGCAGTTCCCGCAAGCGTGATGACGCCGCCGTGCGCCAGCACGTTAATGTGCGAGGAGTCCAGCCCTTTCACTTTCGTGAGCGACTTGCGCACGGCATGGCTCAAAGCGCGATTGTCGGCTCGAAGCTGCTTCTTGCTCGGAGCGTCTGTGCTGACGGACGACGAATCCGCAGCCGAAGTACTCGGTATACCGCCAGGCAAAGCCATCGTAAAAGCGGCCACGGCCGTCATGGTGAAGATCAGTACTCGGGTTTGCATGTCAGGCTCCTGCCGGTAAGCAAATCATGGACGATCGATAGTCAGTCGCGGGCAATCCTGATTACATGACGTCACCCGCATTGCGCTTCTACTCGCCGTATCTGTGCGGTCAACGCAGAGACCGAAAGCTCACGCGCAGCTCTTCCGAGAAAGCTTGCGGTTGTTCCCACGCCGCAAAGTGCCCGCCTTTGGGAAGGCGGTTGTAGTGGATCAACTGTGGATATGCTTTCGCTGTCCAGCTTTGCGGCGCGGCGTAGATCTCATCGGGAAAGACGCTCACGGCAACCGGAATAGCAACGTGCTTCGGCGCAAAGAAGTTCAGCTTGTTTTCCTCATACAGGCGCGCCGATGAAATTGCCGTGCCCGTGAACCAATAGAGCGTCACGTTATCGAGCACGTCGTTGCGTGTGATCCCTTCGGACTGACCGTCAAATACTCGCGCGATCAGTGCCTGGCTGGCGGCGTCGTGGTCGATCATCCACGCGGCGAGGCCGAGCGGCGAATCTTCGATGCCATACAGCGTCTGCGGACGGTTCGCCATTTCCAATGCGTAGCCGAGGCCGTGCTTGTAGAAATAGTCGAGCTGATCGAACGCGTGCTTCTCGTCGGCTGACAGAGACGCGGGCGCCGGCTCTCCGAACTTGAGCGCCCGCGCGATGTCGTCGGGCACCGTCGCCGGCATGTTGGTGTGAATGCCGAGCAGTTCCGGCGGTGTCAGCAAAGCCATTTGCTCCGTCACCGCATTGCCCCAATCGCCGCCTTGCGCGACGTACCGCGTGTAGCCGAGCCGCTGCATCAGTACGACCCATGCGCGTGCGATGCGAACGGGGTCCCAGCCCTCCTCGGTCGGCTTCCCCGAGAAGCCGTAGCCAGGGAGCGACGGAATCACGACATCGAATGCATCGGACGCAGTGCCGCCGTACGCCGTTGGGTTCGTCAGCGGGCCAATAATCTTCAATTGCTCGATGATCGAGCCAGGCCACCCGTGCGTGATGATGACCGGTAATGCATTGGCGTCCTTCGAGCGAACGTGGATGAAGTGAATGTCGACGCCGTCAATCTCGGTGACGAATTGCGGCAGCGAGTTCAGTCTCGCCTCGACGTCGCGCCAGTTGTAGTCCGTCACCCAGCAACGGGCGAGCTTTTGCATGGTTGCGAGTTGCACGCCTTGAGACGCATCCTTCGCGGTTTCGCGCTCAGGCCAGCGGGTCGCCTTTATCCGCCTCTTTAGATCGATAACTTTTGATTCCGGCGCGTGCACACGGAGTGGCCGAATAGCCGATTTGTCGGCACTGCCCGATGGCGATGCGTCAATGATCGATCGATTCGGTTCTGCGAACGCCAGTCGGCTTAGTGAACCAGCAACAGCGGCCGACGCCGCCACGCCGATAAAGCGACGGCGCGATGCGGTCTCGGGAAAGATATCGTCGGCCATACAGACTCCTGTTGGCAATAAGTGCGACGCCGCACGTCGCAGTGGTGGTAGCGATTGTGGGTAAACAAACCTTGCGGGTAAACGGCCGGGTTAGAACAACAGTTGTGTCGGCCGCGAATAGATCTTTTCCGCTGCAATCAGCGTGGCCGCAGCGATACATACGATGCGCGTAAAGCACCGTGTGAGATGTCATGCGACGGCAACGCAGCCGGATACGCCAGCCGTTTTTTCGCGTCGCTCAATACGGTATCAAGACTATTGATCGAGCGATGGCGTCACGCTCATTGGTCTTGCACAAGGCCGCGACTAGACTACCTGGGTGGACCGGATGCGCCGCACGCTTTTTGTCCCGCGAATCTTCTCAGGACCAAAAGGAAGCAAACATGAACCCGACTCAATTTGTGGTGGCATTGATCGCAAGCCCACTGTTTTTCAATAGCAGCGCGATCGCACAAGAGAATCAAAGCGGCGCTGCCGCGAAGCAGGCGGTGCAACTGGAAGCGGGCGCAAAGCCGGAGTTCGGCATCAAACGCGTAACGCCGCAATACTGGCGTGTCACGATCGATCATCCGCCGTTCAATATCTTCGGCCCCGAATCCATACCTCAGTTGAACAGCGTCATCACGCAGATAGAAAACGATCCCGAACTAAAGGTCGTGGTGTTCGACAGCGCCGTACCTGGTTTTTTCCTGACTCACTATGATTTCGTGCCCCCGCTCGAAGCGACTACGAGCATGCCGCCCGGACCCACCGGTATGCCGCCATTGCCCGATATGTTGAGTCGCCTGAGCCGCTCTTCTGTCGTGTCGATCGTATCGATCCGGGGCCGGGCTACCGGCGTTGGCAGTGAGTTGTCGCTTGCATCCGACATGCGCTTTGCCAGCCGCGAAAAAGCCGTGCTTTCGCAATTCGAGGTGGGCGCCGGGTTCGATCCGGGTGGCGGACCGATGTCGCGTCTTCCCCGCCTGATGGGACGGGGCCGTGCGCTTGAAATCCTGCTGAGCGGCAGCGACATCAACGGCGAACTTGCGGAGCGATATGGCTATGTCAACCGCTCGCTGCCAGATGCCGAGCTGGATAAGTTTGTCGACACACTGGCCCGGCGCATCGCCTCGTTCGACAAGCAAACCATTGGGGAAATCAAGCATTTCGTCAACATTGCCACTCTCCCGCCCGATAGCGAACTCGGCCCACAATGGGACGCCTTCATTACTTCTGTGCAGCGTCCGCAGGCACAGCACGATATCGGGAAGCTGATGGAACTCGGGCTGCAGAAAAAGCCCGACGTGGAGATTCATCTGGATCGATATACGGGCGAAGTAAGTCGGGGTGGCAAGTAGGCATAATGGCGCAATGCGACCGGTTCATTAATAACGGAGAAGTCACAGTGGAAGGCAAACCCCTAACCCGCGGAATAGACCATATCGGTCTGACGGTTCGAGACCTCAAGCTCACGGTGGAGTTCTTCACCGAATGCCTCGGCTGGACTCTCGTTGGCGAGCGCCCGAGCTACCCTGCGGCGTTCGTGTCCGATGGACACGTCACGCTGACGCTTTGGCAAGTACTCGACGCGGACCGGCGCGTCGAGTTCGACCGCAAGACCAACGTCGGCCTGCACCATCTCGCATTGAAGGTGGGTAGTGAAGAAGCATTAAACGAGATATTTGCGCGCGTTTCGGAATGGGCAGGCGTGGTGGCCGAATTCGCGCCTGAAGACCTCGGTCAAGGACCAAAGCGGCATGCGATGGTTTATGAACCCGGCGGCATCAGGCTCGAATTCGATTTCGACCCGCGCGTTTAAGAAACGAATTGCGACGAGCTCGCGCTCGAGGGCGGTAGCCGCGAACACCGCGCGGTGCCATCGTCCGATACGGTGTGGCGCATCGTGCGCTCGTGTGTTCATGTAATACGTTCGGATGGACTCGTATCCGGGGAAAGCGGAACCCATGACCCCGGCCAACGCATCAAAGCTGCGATCGCGGAATAAACCCAGGATTGCCGGTCTTCACGACTTCATTGAAGCGCTGCCTTGTCTGAATGTCATTGATCGCGTCGAAAGCGTCATCGGGCAGCGGCGCAATGTCGAAGTTTTCACGCGCACGCGCGTCAGTCTTGGGTGTCGTCAATACAGCGGTGCCGCGCTGCACTGCCCATGCGATCAGCACTTGCGCAGGCGTCTTTCCAACTCGCTCGGCAATCCGCAAGACAACCGGATCTTCGAGTGGTCCGGGCCTTATGCCATGCCCCAATGGCGCAAACGCCAGAAAGACGATGTCGTTCTTTTGGCAGAACTCCAGAAGTTCTCTTTCCGGAAGATAAGGATGAGCCTCGACCTGAACGACCGCCGGCTTGATTCGCGCAGCTTCATACAGCGGCTCGAGCTCATTCAGACCAATGTCGGAAAGGCCGATCGCGCGGCATCTTTTACGGTCGACGAGATCTTCCAAGGCCCGCCACGTGTCGAGTAAAGTCACACCGCGATCATAGAGAATGGCTCCATGCTCATCTCGCGGGTCCTGCTCGTCGCCAGGTTGAAACGCGAACGGCGTATGAATCAGGTAAAGGTCCAGATAATCGAGCCCGAGTCTGTCCAGACTCGCATTGAACGCAGGTTCGACGCGCTCGGGCCGGTGATTGGAATTCCACAGTTTCGTCGTGACGAAGAGGTCTTCTCGCGAAAGCTCTCGTGCCGACAGCGCGGCCTGTAAAGCCGCGCCCACCTCGCGCTCATTGCGGTATCGCTCGGCACAATCAAGGTGCCGATATCCAACTTTTAGCGCAGCGGTCGTGGCGCTTGTCGTGACGGCTGCATCGGCAATCAACGTGCCAAATCCGACTGCGGGCATATGGCCGCCGCCGTGACTGAGCGCTATTCTTTTGAGCTGGAAATCGGAAGGCTCATTCATGACGACACCTCCAGGAGTTTGTGCAAATGTCTTCCGGCGGCTGCCGGACTTTCAGCATAGGATGATTTGCGCGGCATGCCCGACTATTTCGACGAAGCTCTACGCGGGCGCGATGCTGACAAGTTGTCACTCACCTGCGTGGCAAACGCGAGGATCACTTCTTCATTGCGCGACAGGAAAGTCCACTGCCCTGCCCGCGTCGCAACAAGAAGCCGGGCCGCGACGAGTGTTGCGATGTGGGCCGAGACGGTCGACTGCGATAGACCGCTTTGCGCATGAATCAGATTCGGCGGTACGCCATGACTGAAATCGAAATGGCCCTGTTCGAATACTTTGGCAGGCGTCTTCAACCATTCGAGAATGTCCCGCCGAAAGGGATTCGCAAGGGCTTTATAAATCCGGTCGATATCGATCATGGCGATAGAAGAAGGCATGGTCAGAACATGTCCGCAGCGTTCAAACGCACTGCGCCCTGATCTCCAGCTTCTGGCGTGCGACGCGAAGGGATGAAAGGCCCCGTGATCATCTCCGAGTAGCTTTGGCCTGGCCCCACCATCGGGAACACGTCGGCGTTCTCATCGATCATCACTTCGAGAAAGGCGGGTCCTTCGAACTTCACGAATGACTTCAGTTTGTCCTCGAGTTCGCTTATCGCTTCGACGCGGCAGGCAAATTTGAATCCGTCGGCGCGCGCCGCCATCACAAAGTCCTTCTGATGAAGCGACTTGTCGCTGACAAACGTCCGGCCCTCGTAAAAGAGACGCTGCCACTGCCTGATCATCCCGTCACCGCGATTGTTGAGCAGCAGCACCTTGACGGGGACGCCATACGTGCTCGCTGTTTCCAGTTCGCCCGCATTCATCCGGATACTGCCGTCACCGTCGATGTCGATTACCAGCGCATCCGGCCGCGCCAGTTGTGCGCCAATAGCCGCGGGCAATCCGAAGCCCATGGTTCCCATGCTGCCTGACGTCAGAAAGCTGCGAGGCTCGATGAACTCGAAGAATTGCGCCGTCCACATTTGATGCTGGCCGACGCCCGTACTGATAATGGCTCTCCCCTGAGTAATTTCGCTGAGTTTCTCGACGACGAATTGCGGCTGAATCAGCGGACTGCGCCTGTCGTAGTTCATGCCGTGGCGCTGCTTGAGTTCCACCACTCGTTCGAGCCATCCGGCAGGCGATTGCACACCTGCACCGTGCTCCATCAACGAACGCAACGCGTGCTTCGCATCGCCCACGTGGCTCCAGTGCGTACGCTTCACTTTGTTGATCTCAGCCTCGTCGATGTCGATATGCGCGACGTAACGTGCGCCGGCGGCAAATGCATCCGGGCGGCCACCGGCGACGCGATCGTCGAATCGGGAACCCACGGCAATCAGAAAGTCGCAATCTTCGACTGCATAATTCGCGCACGCGGCGCCGTGCATGCCGAGCATGCCAAGCGACAATTCGTGTTTTGCCGGTATGGCGCCGAGACCCATTAGCGTCGTCACTACCGGGATCCTGTAACGCTCCGAGAACGCGCGCAGCTCGGCTGCTGCGCCCGCTGCGATGACACCGCCGCCGACGTATAACAGCGGACGTTCGCTCTGCCGCAGAAGATCGAAGAAACGCGCGCGTTTGTCCTCGCCGAGATCGCTGCCTTTCGCGACCATGCGCAGGCGATCGGAATAGCCGCGAAACTGCAACGTGCCTTTGCCCTGATAAACGCCCATCCAGTTCTGAATGTCCTTTGGCACGTCGACGACAACGGGACCGGGACGTCCGGTGCGTGCAATCTCGAATGCGCTTCGCAGGGTCTGCTCGAGTTTCGTTGCGTCGGTCACCAGGAACACCTGTTTGGAGCAGGCCGACATGATGTTGAAGACCGGCGCTTCCTGAAAAGCATCGCTGCCGATCGCGGCGCGCGGCACTTGCCCGCATATCAGTACAACAGGAATCGAATCGCCATTGCAGTCCGCAATGGGTGTCACGGCGTTCGTCGCGCCAGGTCCGGACGTCACCATGAATACGCCCACTTTTCCGCTCGCTCGCGCGTAGCCGGCGGCCATGAAGCCGGCCGCCTGTTCATTGGCCGGCACGATGAATCTGATTTGGCGCTCGGGATGCGACGCGCACGCTTCATTGAATCGAAACACCGCGTCGTAAGTCGGCAGGATCGCGCCGCCGCTATAGCCGAATAGCGTGTCGACGCCCTGTTCCGCGAGTACACGCAGAATGATGTCGGCGCCCGACATCAGTTCGCCTTCATGTGTCGGGTCTGGACAAACTTGCGAAGCTATTTGTGGATTCTGGGTCACGGCTGACTCGTATGGAAACCGGCGCTGAGGGCATCAGCGGCCGCGATTGGGGAATATCCCGTTCAATTCGAGAACAGCGTATGTTCGGCGCCAGTTCATGGACCATTACTGCGGCGGGATCTCCATACCGGTGCAGTCCATTTAGCACTTGCTTGGTGTGCATCTGGAAGAATTGCGAGGATGAATTGATTCTGCCAACTATCGGGACCCGCTGCGCGGCGATGCATTGGACTCACAGGCCAAAAGAGTTCGCTTTCGGGCCACGCGGTCTTTGACGCGGTCTTCGTCGAACGTGTGAACCAGCAATGTCTCCGCAATGCAATGCGCCACATCTGCGCCCAGATCTTCTTCGACCAGAGCCATCGCGAGGCCAACACCGGCGCTCACGCCGTCAGAAGAATAGAGATTGCTGTCTTTCAGCCAACCCGCATCTGGCACGACGTGCACCAATGGAAAGTCCCTCGCGAGACGATGTGCGTCGCACTCGCGAATAGTCAATGAGCGATGATCGGCGAGACCGGCACGCGCCAGCAGAAACGCACCGTTGGATATGCACGCGATCTTTGTCGCAGTACGATCCACGCCGCCGAGCCAGTTCACCAGTTCCCGATGCTCACGCGCCGAGCCAACCGCCGGAGAGCCGGGCACGATGACGATATCAAACGATGTCCGTGAATCGCGCAGCGATTCGGTCGTCCGTACCGCGGTCCCGTTCGAGCACATGACCGGCCCGAGTGTCGGGCCAATGACATGCTGTACATAGAACCGTTCACCGCATACGCGGTTTGCTTCCTCGAATACATCCATCGGCCCGCTCACCTCGAGCAGTTGAAAGCCTGCATACAGCATCATTGCGACACGCATGCGCCATTTCTCCGCGAGTGTACCCAGCCCAGAACGAACGATTCTTCAAACGAAGTCTAATCAATGCGGCCCATGTGCGACTGCGTAGATCGCGCGATGTCAGGCCATTCGATGCGGGATTTGCGCCAGCCTGCAAAAAGAGGCATTCCGACGCGCAGGCGAGGCGCTTCTCTCTTTACGCCAGCGCAAAAGTCATTTACCACTTGTGACGGGCGGGCCACGCCATCATTGGGGTAAGCTAGGCGCTCGCTCGTTGCCGCGGCTTATCGCAATGCATGGAATTCCCACGAAAACACGTCGGTCTGCACCGTCAAGGCGAGCGTGCTCTTACTCGATGAAGGTCACGGCATGAAAGTCGCCATTGTCATATTCGAAGGTGCGCAAGCACTGGATGTAGCAGGCCCACTCGATGTATTCGCTGAAGCGAATGCAAACCTTCCCGAGCATCAGCGATATGAAGTGTCGCTCGTCGGTAGCAAAGCCGGCACGGTCACGTGTTCAAACGGCATGCAGCTTGCCGTTCCTTATGGCTATGCGGACTCCGTCACTCAGTTCGACCTCGTACTGGTGGCAGGCGGGCCCCGCTTGCCTGACTGCAATCCACCGAACGAATTGCTGACCTGGCTGCAAAACCAGGCACGCGGAGCGGCGCGCTTCGGCTCCGTTTGCAACGGTGCATTCGTGCTTGGACATGCTGGCTTGATCGACGGCAAGCAGGTAACGACCCATTGGGCCGATGCAAGGCGCCTCGCGGACAACTTCCCTCTTGCTCGAGTACAGCCCGACAGGATCTTCATTCGTGACGGTCGTCTTTTCACCTCTGCCGGTGTGACGGCGGGCATCGACCTGTGTTTGTCGTTAGTGGCGGAAGACTGGGGACACGAGATGGCGGTACGCGTTGCCAAACGTCTGGTTGTCTATATCCAGCGAGAAGGCGGCCAGTCGCAGTACAGCCCCTACATTGGTGCAGGCAAGGAGGAAAACCCGATCATCGGCAAGGTGCACCGCTATGTCACCGAACATATCACCGACGCATTGTCGATCGAACAACTGGCAGGCGCTGTTTCGGTAAGCCGGCGCACCTTCTCGCGGCTCTTCGCCAAGTATGCAAAGGTCACACCGTCGGCGTTCGTCGAGCAGGTTCGCGTGGACACTGCGAGGAAACTGCTTGAAGACTCGGACGCTCCGTTGAAAACCGTCGCGTTTCAATGCGGCTTTCACAGCGCCACGCAAATGCGGACCACGTTCACCCGAAGACTGAACGTTACGCCGAAACAATACCGCCAAAGATTTCGCGGCACAGTAAGCGCACCGCCGCGGACCTATAGCGGCGCCGATCAGCACGCCGCATCTCAGCTTTCGCCGCAGTTGTGATTCCTGAAGAGTTGGCCCCTTCTCTTCCGGATGTTCTCGAGCCGGGTTTGTCGCTGGTCTTTTGCGGTATCAATCCTGGCGTGCGTGCCGCTGTAACCGGCCATCATTTCGAGGGCAGAAACAACCGGTTCTGGCGTGCCGTTCATCTCGCGGGTTTTTCTCCGCAACAGATTCGGCCTGAAGACGACCGCAGCTTCGTTCAGTATGGATGCGGTCTCACGACAGCAGTGTCGCGGCCAACCGCACGCGCCGACCAGCTATCGCGAGCGGAAATCGAAGCAGCCGCGTCTGCATTCGAGCAAAAGATCAAACGCTATGCGCCACGCTACATTGCCTTTCTCGGGAAGATGGCGCTATCCGCTATGTCCGGCAAACGCGATATTCAATGGGGACTTCAGCAAGAACCTTTCGGTGGTGCGCGTGCGTGGGTGCTGCCAAATCCGAGTGGCCTGAATCGTGCCTATAGCCTCGAATTACTCGTGCGTGCTTACCGCGAACTTTACGTCGCCGTTGCGTCTTCGGATTGAAGATGCGGATTGCTGCGCAGGCTCTCNGTCACGAAGTCGACAAAAGCGCGGACCTTCCCGCTCGCGCCTCGCCGTTCGATATGCAAGAGACTCACTGGCGTGGGCTCCGGTTCGAATGCCGTGAGAATAGGCTTGAGTTTGCCGTCCTGTACCTCTTGGGCCGCCTGATAGGACAACAATTGCGTTAGTCCCACGCAATCGAGTGCCGCCAGAACGGCAGCCGCAGTCAGGTCGACGATCATTCGCGGCTGGATTCGAACCGGCATTCTCGTACCGTTGCCATCGAACACCCACTCNAGCGGATGAGAGACGCCCGTGAACGACACACATTGATGATCGGCGAGATCTTTTGGATGACGCGGCTCGCCATGCGCCGCGAGATACGCAGGCGCGGCGTAGGTCCGACGCCGCACAAACCCCAACGGAATAGCGAATATCGACGAATCTCCAAGATGGCCGATGCGAACGGCGATATCCACGCCTTCTTCCAGTAGCCGCGTGGTGCGGTCGACATAGATGGCGTTGACGGTGACTTCCGGATAGCGCAGCGCAAACGCATTGATGAGCGGCGCGATAAAGCGCTGACCAAACATCACCGGCGCGGAAACAGTCAGTGTGCCAACGGGATTCAGATGATCGGCGGCGACATTGGCGTCGGCCTCGGTGATCGCGTCCAGCACTTTGCGGCAAGCGTCGAGATAGCCGAGACCTGCGTCGGTCGGCCGTATTGTCCGCGTGGTTCGCGCGAGCAGTTGCGTGCCGAGACGGGCTTCGAGTGAATTGAGCGCGCGAGAAACCGCGGGCGTCGACATGCCGAGTTTCTCCGACGCGCTCGTGAAGCTCCCACGATCCACGATGGCAACAAAGACTTCCATCTCGCGCAATTTGTCCATTCCGGCTTCCCATGCGGTAACGCTCACGTCTACACCGCGATTGTAGGCGCCGTAATAGCCCGAATCCTGCATTGGCCTGAATTCGATTGAAAATGGCCCGCTTCTCACTCTTCCGGGTGACTGCAAAGCGAGTTTTCATGATGCTCGTCGCGAATCAAAGGCACTCTTTTGCGCATCCGGAAAAACACTTGTTCGCCGCATGAAAACGGTGATGACGCTTTTCGCCGCGCTGGCAAATTTCTCCACGTTATTGGCCCGATACGCGAGCCATTCCGGCTTCTGCAATTCCCACGCGTCGCGGACAATCAACTCGCCACTCATCGTATCGACAAGCAAAGGAAGAGTCCGTTATGTTTTCTGCAATGCTCGAAGTCAATCCGCTACCTGAACAGTTCGACCTTTATCTCGGCATGGCAAAGATGCTGCGCCCCGAACTCGAGAAGATCGTCGGCTTTATCGACAACGCCCGCTACGCCAGCCTGACGCGCGAGGGATGGCTTCTTTCCCTATCGAGCTGGCGCGACGAGAAGTCGCTGGTTCGCTGGCGCACCACGACGAAGCATCATCAGATACAACAGGCGGCGCGCGATCGTGTGTTTGCCGACTATCGGCTGCGCATCGGCCAGACGGTTGCCGATACACGCGTGCCCGAAGGAGAAGTTCTGCTCGAGCAACGGCTCGATGTCACCGAGGCGGGCGCGGGTACTGCGGTGACACTGCTCGATGCGCAGCGCGCGCCCGAGTGGGCCAAAGAGGCCGGCGCAGAAGCCGTGGCAAGGTCGCTCGGATTTGATGCAACAACAGCGACAGCGGCAGCGGGCCTCGTGGCGTGGGACATATTCGACGCGCTAATGGCGCCCGGCGATGTGATCACTTTACTGACCTGGCGCGATCACGCCGCCGCCGAATCTTTCGAACGCAAGGCTGCATTGCCGGAAGACGTGCGTCTGCGGCATATCCGCGTGGTGCGCGAGTACGGCATGTTCGATCGTCGCGAAGCGCCTCAGTACTTTGCGGACGTGCAACCTTCCGCATAGACAGTAAAGCAGCGTCCGGGAAACAAAAGACTATTGCGATGGACGCACATTGTCATTGTGCCAGGCCGAGCCGTGGCCTGATTTGCGAACGAAATGGCCAACTGCGCCAGCTCTGTTGTCTTCGAAGAGCAAGGCGATCTCCTAGAATGAATCAACGTCCGATTCATAGCCTTATTCAACCTTACTCGATTCGCGCACTCATATGACCATCGCTACGCCATGGAACGCGGGAACGGCAACATCGGACGTAGCAGATGCGTCGTCACCGAGTGTCGTCCGCGAGACAGAGAGCCCGCTTCCTCCTAAGTCCGCGGCAGCGGAGTTGTCGCCTCGTCTTGCGACGGGTCTCGTCGGGATGCTTCTCGCGTCTTTGTTGGCAATACTTAACGAGCAGGTCACCGCAGTGGCGATGACCGACATTCGCGGTGCGCTTTCAATCGGACACGATGACGGAAGCTGGCTGACCGCCCTCTTCGAGGCCGCGAATGTCGCCACGATGGTCTTCGCGCCGTGGTTCGCGATAACGCTCACGCTGAAGCGGTTCACGCTTGGCGCCGTAATAGCCGCGATGCTTATCGGTGTTCTTTGCCCGTTTGCACCGAACCTCCCGGCGCTTTATGCGCTGCGTGTGCTGCAGGGAATAGCCGGCGGATGCCTGCCTCCCATGTTGATCATCGCGGCGTTGCGCTACCTTCCGCCGAAGATCAAGTTATACGGCCTTGCCGGCTACGCGCTGACCGCAACCTTTGGACCATCGCTGGCAACGCCGCTCGCGGCTCTGTGGACCGAGTACGTCGACTGGCGAATGGCATTCTGGCAAATCGTACCGCTCGGCCTGATTAGCTGCGTAGCGATCCAGCAAGGGCTGCCCGACGAATCCTCGAAATTGGAACGTTTTAAGTCATTCAACTGGACCGGCTTCGTCACCGGCTTTCCCGCTATCGCCATGCTCGTGATTGGTCTATTGCAAGGCGACCGCCTCGACTGGCTGAATTCCGGCTTTATCCGCGTCATGCTCGGTGGAGGAACGCTGTTGCTGGCCGCGTTTCTCATCAACGAGTGGTTTCATCCCTCGCCGTTCTTCGGCCTTCAACTACTACGCCGCAGAAACTTCACGCACGGTCTGATTACACTCGCGGGCGCGGTGATCCTGCTGACCGGCGTCGCGGTCATCCCCGCGCAATACCTTGCGAAAGTACACGGATACAGGCCGCTGCAAACCGCACCGCTCGCGCTGCTGGTCGCGATTCCGCTATTGATTGCGCTGCCTCTGACTGCCGCGCTGCTGAACATGCAGCGCGTGGATCGCAGATGGGTCATCGCGATCGGACTTTCACTCATGGCTACCACATGCTTCCTGGGAAGCTACATGACTTCCGAGTGGATTCGCGACAACTTTTATTGGCTGCAGTCGTTGCAGATTGCCGCGCAACCAATGGTGATCCTCTCGATCCTGATGGGCGTAACCGGAGGCTTGCCGCCAACAGAAGGCCCGCTTGCTTCCGCGATGTTCAACACGCTAAAAGTTTTCGCCGGCGTGGCGGCCACCGGTCTCATTGAAGGGCTCGGTACTGCGCGCCAGCACTTTCACTCGAGCATGCTCGTGGACCGGCTTGGCAATAACGCGTTGATCACGACTCAAAGCGCCGACGCAAATCACGGTTTCGGCGCACTCGCGCAACGCATTCATGAGCAGGCGATCGTGCTGACATCCGCTGATCTGTATCGCGTGATGGCGTGCATTGCCGTCGCCCTGCTTTTTCTTGTTCCGGTGTTACCCACGCGCATTTATCCGCCCTGGAGCACCACGCCGCCATCTTCACGCTAAACGACAATAGATATGTCAGTTCTCACCCGCCCTTCCAACAAAACGCTTCGCCTCATAGCGTATGTGTCAGTAGCTTGCGCCATTGGTGTCGCCTGCATATGGCTGCTCGCGACGCCCAATAGCGAGTCGACCAACGACGCCTATGTCACGGCCGATTTCACGCTACTCGCAGCGCGTATCCCCGGCCAGCTTTCCGAAGTACCTGTCGCGGACAATCAGCAGGTGAAGACGGGGCAACTGATCGCACGCATCGACGACCGCGATTTTCGCGCCGCGCTGATGAGCGCCGAAGCGGACGTCGCTGCGGCGAAAGCATCGGTCGTTAACTATGACGCCGAAATCGCGCGTCACCCCGCGCTCGTCGCGCAGGCGCGAGCCACGCTTCGCTCCGACGAAGCGGAGATCCAGTTTGCGCGAGCAAACGCCGCGCGTTACAGCAATCTTTCGGAAGCCGGCGCCGGAACGACGCAAGAGCAGCAGCGTTCTTCCAGCGCATTAGCCGAGCAACTGGCGCAGCAATCGCGCAATCAGGCAGTACTTGTCGCGACCGAGCAGAACCTCGACGTTTTGCGTGCACAGCGCGACAAGGCGGCCGGCGCGTTAGCGCATAGCGAAGCCACGCTCCAGCAGGCAAAGCTCAACCTGTCGTATACGGAGATTCGCGCACCGGTCGACGGCAAGATCGGCAGACGTTCCGCGCGTGTGGGCGCATTTGTTACGCCGGGCGCCCCGCTTGTCGCCATCGTTCCGCTATCGGACGCATACGTCGTGGCTAACTTCCAGGAAAACCAGCTCGCGAGAATGCGGCCCGGCGCACGCGTGCGTATTAAGGTGGACAGCTTTCCAGGCGTCGTGATCCGAGGCCACGTCGACAGTCTTGCGCCTGCTACCGGCGTGAGCTTCGCGCCCATTGCGCCGGAGAANGCNACNGGCAACTTCACGAANGTCGTTCAGCGTGTGCCTGTCAAGATCAGCATCGACCCGGGGCAACAGGCTGCATCTGCATTGAGCGTGGGCCTCTCTGTCGAAACGGAAGTCGATGTCGGCAAGCCCGCCGAAGTGTCGATCAGCGGAGCGGACCCAAAATGAACGCGAATCTGTGTTCAATCCGTACACCGGTGCTCGCGACGCTGCTTGGCATGTTGCTCAGTGCATGTATGGTGGGCCCCAATTTCGAACGCCCGCAGACCGCTGTGCCCGATGTATTCAGTCGCACGCAATCCGCACAGGCACCAAGCCGCGCGATCGAAGCCGGCTTTGATTCGGACTGGTGGAAGCTGCTCAACGATCCCACGCTGGACTCGCTGGAGCAACGCCTCACCGATGCGAATCTCGACGTCGCAGCCGCGTCGGCGCGCTTGCGCCAAAGCCGTGCGCAGCAACGCATTGTCGGCGCCGACGAGTACCCGACCGTGAGCGGCGCCGCATCGTATAACCGCGAGCGAGGCAGCATAAACGGCATTCTGTCTTTGCTCGGCGTGACGCCGACAGGAAGCCAAAGCCAATCGGCCTCGGGCGCGTCGCCTACCGGCGTGGCCCCATTGCCAGGCGACAAAGGCTCGCCCGCTTATGACCTCTATCAGTTCGGCTTCGATGCATCGTGGGAACTCGATTTCTGGGGACGCGTACGACGCGGTGTCGAAGCCGCGACGGCGGTGAGTAACGCATCATATGAGGACCGCAACTTTGTGCTCCTGTCCGCGCGGGCCGAATTGGCTCGCGACTATGTGCAGTTGCGCGACACTCAGGCTCTGCTTGAAATAGCCCAGCAGAACCTTGAAATAGCACGCGATGCCACGAAGCTCACGGAAACGCGCGTGCGTGAAGGCGTCACGACGAATCTGGACGTCGCGAATGCGGCCGCCCAGGCGGCGTCGATTGAAAGCCTGATTCCGACTCTTGAAGCCAACTGCGAGACGACCATCAACTCAATTGGCTTATTGCTCGGAATGCAGCCTGGCGAACTACAGCAAACCTTGAGCGCGCGAGGCGCTGTTCCGAAGCTTCCGAACAATGTGCCTATCGGCTTCGCATCGGAAGTCGTGCAACGGCGGCCCGACATCAGAAGAGCCGAGGCGCAGTTGCACGCCGCCACCGCTGCGATTGGAATGGCGAAAGCCGATTTCTATCCACGCATATCGCTGAACGGCAGCGCGGGATTTCAGAGCCTTCAGCTTTCGAATCTCGCGGACTGGGCATCGGGACAGTTTGTTATCGGACCGTCGATCACGCTTCCCATCTTCGAAGGCGGCCGCCTGAAAGGAACACTTCATTTGCGCGAGGCGCAACAGCAGGAAGCCGCAATCGTCTACAAGCGCACGGTGCTGGCCGCGTGGCGCGAAGTCGACGATGCGCTGGTTCTCTACGACGCCGAACAGCGGCGCAACGAGCGCCTGCAACAGGTCGTACGTCTGAATCAGAGTGCGCTTTCGATTGCGCGGCAACGATATAAAGCGGGNGCNGTCGANTTTCTCGACGTGCTCAATGTGCAGAAGCAGNTGCTCGACGCGCAAAGCAATCTGGAGCGCAGCACGGCGAACGCGGCNACGAATCTCATCACGTTATGCAAGGCACTCGGCGGCGGTTGGGAGTCGACGTATGCGCANCAGGATGCCAGGCAGTAACTTCCTGCNTGCCAATGCTCTCCTTCTAACAATCGACACGCAATAGCGAATTGCGGCACTGATGTGGCACTAACGGGGAACCAATGGGGCACTTGAAATCAGCAGTTCAATCTGCGCGATTCTATTGGTCATCGTGATCGACTAATCAGAACCGTTTTTTTAATCGAGGTGGAAAATGAAAGTCTCTCTTGCTTCAGTACTCGTCGCAACGGCGCTCTTTGCCGGATCGGGCGTTGCATTTTCGCAGCCGGCCGGCAATACCAGTCAGGGGGCGAACTCAACGCTGTCTCAGCCGCCGATGGCGCAGTCTTCCGGCTCCATGAGCGGCAACGACTCCCGCGGACCGCAGTACAGCGGATCGACCGCAAGCGGACGCGCGAGGAATGGCGGCGCTTGTGTCGTGGGCTTGTCTTGCGACATCTATCAGGGCAGTTAGCCGGGCCGGGCCGGGCTGGGACGCGTGCCGCCGATGAACGACAGGCAGTTCCTCGGCTCAGCAACGGATCGAAGTCTGTATGAGGGCCGCCCGGCTGTCATAGCGGGCCCCGGCAAGCTTCTGCACTGGCGCCCCTCATCAAGACAAAGAAAATAGCGTTACCTTCATTCCGCCACAGGAATCCAGGCAGCACTCGCCGCATCGCTAGACCTGAACGCCGGAAACCTGGCCCCCAGCTCCGTGACAGTCTTGATGTCGTTCTTCACGAGATCGTCACGCGTAATAAGCGTAGGCTTGACCACGATATGATGCGCAAGCCCCTCACCCGCCACTGCCAAAGCCGCGGCCCGCACAGAAACAGCGCCAACCACCGCGGGATTAGTCGCAGCGGTCGCTACCCACGCACTATTAGGCGCGCGAATCGCCTCTATGTCCGCAGTCGAGATATCGGCACTGTAAATGCGAACCTTTGATCCTAGTTTCGCTTCATCCGCTGCCAGCTTCGCGCCGCGTGCAAATTCATCGTAAGGCGCAAAGACCACACGAATGTCAGGATGCGCACGGTACGCCGCCGCGGCCTGGTTCGCGACCGATTGCGCAATCGGATTGTTCACCGTCCCAAAGCGCGCCTTCTCCTGCACCTGTGGATGCGCACTCTTGAACTCGCGCCACACGGCATCGCGCCGGTCCAGCGGCGCAAAGCCCGCCACATAGACATAGCCGGCGGAGAACGCGTCGCCGTTATCCTTGACGGCCTGATTCAACAGCAGCGTCGCAAGGTCATGATCGCTCTGCTCGATCTGCGGCACCTTCGGGTTGTTCAGGTCGACGTCAAATGCAACCACCTTGATGCCTTTATCCAACGCTCGCTGCACCACGTCCTTAAGCGATTCCGGCAAGCCATGATTCACGATGATCGCCGACACGCCAAGGCTGATCGCCTGCTGAATCTGCTCGCGTTGTTCGGCAGCATCCTGCCGCCCCTCGTAAATGCGCAGGTCGATCCCAAGCGCCTTGGCCTGCTTCTGCGCGCCGGCCTCATAGGCCTGGAAGAAATCGCCCTCCGAAAGATAGTTGACCAACGCAATCTTCACGCCGCCCTTGTCGAACGGTGCAGGTGCGCCCTTGAGCGGCGCGGCGTGCGTCGGCTGACCAACGCCCAGCATCGCCGCCGCGGAGAACAACGTCAATGCAACAGCCATGCGTCGCGCGCGCAACGTGTGACTAAAAATCGATTTCATCGGAGGTCTCCTGCAAACCGGTTAACGTAGTGATGGGTGAATGCAAACTCATTCGGCGTGCGCCGTATGTCGAGCCCGATAGCGCGCGCCAGGATGCGGTTCCGCAAGACGCGCCCCCTTGCCATGCAATTTTTCGCGGAGCGAACCGTTCGAATACTCGGTCTTGTACACGCCGCGGCGCTGCAATTCCGGCACGACGAGATCGACGAAATCGCTAAACGTTTCGTGCGTCAGTGCATAGGCGAGATTGAAACCGTCGACGTCGGTCTCTTCGACCCACGACTGCAACTCGTCGGCAATCTCCTGCGGATCACCCACCGACAACGGTCCAAGTCCGCCAATACCGCCCCACTTCGCAATCTCGCGTACGGTCCATACGCGCGTGGGATCGGCGCTCGATAGAGCCTCCACCGCGGATTGCACCGCGTTGCTCTCGACGTGACGCAGCGGCTCGTCCAGTTCGTACTTCGACAGGTCGATGCCTGTCCAGCCCGACATCAACGCGAGCGCTCCCTCGTCGCTTGCATAGCGCCGATAATCCGCATGTTTTGCATGGGCCTCGGCGGAGGTCTTTCCGGTAATCACCGTATGCAGATTGAAAATCAGCACGTCATGCGGATCGCGGCCGAATGACTTCACGCGAGCGCGAATATCCGCGACGAACTGCTTGAGAATGGTGCGCGACGGCGCCGCGATGAAAATGCACTCGGCGTGCTGCGCGGCGAAGTCCTTCCCTCGCTTCGATGCGCCCGCCTGGTACAGCACCGGCGTACGCTGCACAGAAGGCTCGCAAAGGTGGATGCCCGGCACGTCGAAGTACTTGCCGTGATGCTCGATGGGATGCACCTTCGACGGCTCGGTAAAGACCTGTCGTTCGCCATCGCGCACAACGGCGTCGTCTTCCCATGACGACTCCCATAACTTGTAGCAAACGTCCAGATATTCTTCGGCGAGCGCATAGCGTTCGTCGTGGTTCGCCTGGCTCGGCAAACCGACATTGCGCGCCGCGCTATCCAGATACGACGTCACGATGTTCCAGCCCACGCGCCCGTTGGTCAGATGATCGAGCGTCGACATGCGCCGCGCAAACGGATACGGGTGCTCGTACGAAAGCGAGCACGTCACGCCAAAGCCGAGATGCTGGGTGACATTCGCCATCGCCGAAACGAGCAGGATCGGATCGTTGACAGGCACCTGCGCCGCCTGGCGGATCGCCGCTTCGCCGTTGCCCTTGAAGACATCGTAAATGCCGAGCACATCCGCGATGAACAGGCCATCGAACTTGCCGCGCTCGAGCAGTTTCGCAAGATCGGTCCAGTAATCGAGGTGCTTGTATCGCCACGATGTGTCGCGCGGATGCGCCCACAAGCCCGGCGACTGATGCCCAACGCAATTCATGTCGAACGCGTTTAGACGGATCTGTCTGGCCATAATCGGATCCAGTTGGTTGATGCAAAAAGGAAGCGGCGAGCGCCCTAAATGGCGCCGTGACGCGGTGGCAGCACGTCGTTCAGAAAGTAGTTGCCGACGGCGATGTATTTCCAGCGCACCGGATCATGCAGCGTATGCGTGCGGGCATTGCGCCAGTGGCGGTCGAGGTTGTGCTCGCTCAACGTGGACTGCGTGCCCGCCAGTTCGATTAGACGCGTCGAGGCCTGCAACGCTATTTCCGTTGTGGCAGCACGCGCCTGCGCCACCGCAATCGATGCGGCAGCAACGGTCTGCTCATTCGACTCCTGAGCCGCGAGGTCCACCTTGCGTCCTGCGCGCTCAACCAGCGCGTCCGCGGCATTGAGTTGCAACGCGAGCTTGCCGAACAATTCGATCGTCAGCGGATCGTCGCTTGCGCGTTCCACGCCGCTGTCGATCCACGGACGCGACCGCTCGCGAACGAAGCGCCGTGCATCGGCGAACGCGGCACGCGCAATGCCAAGATCCACTGCGGCGTGAATCAATTGACCGACCGGGCCCACCGTCGTGGGCTTCGCATTGAACGCCGCGCTATACGGCACGACCGCGGCGGCTTCCACATAAACGTTATCGAGCGTGGTCGTGCCGCTACCCGTGGTCCGCTGGCCAAAGCCCGACCAGTCATCCACCACGGACAAGCCTGGCGTCTGCGCGCTCGCAAATGCCACATGCAGCGTATTGTCGGAAGCCTTCGCGACAATGGGAATCCACTGCGCAAACAGCGCACCCGTCGAATAGAACTTCGTCCCGTTGATGCGAAAGCCGTTGCCGTCCGGTGTCAACGTGGTGCGGTAATCGGCGACGGTCCTCGTGCCCCGCTCAGACAGCGCATTGCCGAATCGTTCGCCCGCAAGCGCCCGTTCGAAGTAAAACGCCTGCTGTTCGCGCGTGCCGTTAACCCGCAACACGTCCAGCATATAGAAATGATTTTGCGGAATCTGGCCTATTGCAGGATCGGCTTCGGAGATGATTGCGGTTACCTCGGCCAGCGTCGCAAACGACACCTGGGGTCCACCAAACTCGCGCGGCACAGCAATGCCCCAAAGACCGCTCGACGAGTACGCTTCGATTTCCGCATGCGGCAAGCGGCGCTCACGGTCACGCTGCGACGCTTCGCGGGCGAAGTCCCGCGCTAACTGGCGCGCGACGTGCAGCGCTTCTTCGTCGTTGGCAATCCGCCTTGCTTCGCTACGCGCCGCCGGTTCTGTCAANGCATTCATAGCATCAGTTCCACGCATGCCGGGCCGGTTTGACGCCGTTCAGATAGTAGTTGCCGACAAGGTGATATTTCCAGCGCACCGGATCATGCAAGGTATGCGTGCGCGCATTGCGCCAGTGGCGATCCAGATTGTGTTCGCTCAAGGTGGACTGCGTGCCTGCGAGCTCGAACAGCTTTTCGCTCGCCAGTAGTGCGATTTCCGTGGTCAGGACTTTGGCCTCGCCGACTGCGACGGAAGCTAGCGCCACATCGTCCTCGCTGGTGTCGCCCTTGGCGGCGATCGCGTCGAGTGTCCGTGCGGCGCGTTCCAGCAGCGCCTCGGCGGCGTGCAACTGAATATGCAGGTGGCCGATTTCGCGCACCGTCAGCGGATCGTCGCCGGCGCGCTCGACATTGCTATCGATCCACGGCCGCGAGCGCGTGCGCACGAACGTCAGCGTGTCGTTCACCGCGGCCTGTGCGATACCTGCGTCGATCGCCGCCTGAATGATCTGCGAAACGGGTCCGTTCAAGGTGGGGAAATCGGACACGCGATGCGCAGGGAACACATGCGACGCAGGCACGCGCACGCCCTCGAGCACGACCGTACCGCTCGCCGTGGTGCGTTGCCCAAAGCCCGACCAGTCGTCGATCACATTCAGACCCGGCGTGCCCTTCGGTATATACGCGAGCCAGCCTTTACGCTCGTCATCGAGGCCCAGCACCGGCACGAAGTGCGCAAACAACGCCCCCGTCGAGTAGAACTTGGTGCCGTCGACCACGTAGTCGTCACCGTCACGCCGCACGCGCGTCTTCAGATCCAGTACGTGTTTTGTGCCCTTTTCCGAAAAGCCGTTACCGAAGCGCTTGCCGCTCACTATCTGCGCAAAGAAATAGCGCTTCTGTTCTTCCGTCCCTGTCAGCGAAATGACATCCACCAGACCGAAGTGGTTTTGCGGCAACTGTCCGAGCGACGGATCTGCTGCTGCGACGATCTTGATCACTTCCGTCAGCGTCACGAAGGACACGCCCGCGCCGCCATACGCCTTCGGCACGGTGATCGCCCACAAGCCCGATTGCGAAAACCATTCAATTTCTTCGTGCGGCAAGCGGCGTTCGCGGTCACGCTGAGCGGCGTCCCTGGCGAGTCGCACAGCCAGTTCATGTGCGACGGCAATCGCCTCGGCGTCATCCGCAATGACACGCGCGGCATGTTGATGCACACCGTTTACCTGCGACGCGTTCGCTTCGTTCGCTTCATGTACCTCGGCCATACGAATCTCCGCTTGAGTGACTGATTACACAATCTATCAGCGGGTACGACGCGCGCAAACTGAACGTTTATGAAATGAATATTCCTTCGGATGGCAAACGAATTTTTCCGCCTTCGCAGATAAGCACTTCGCAGCCGACCTGATAAAGATAGTCCGATTCGATAGTTTCATGCGCGATGCGTTGTTGATTAGAGTCATCGCAGGATGGACCTTCTTGCCTCTTCAAACCGGACACCATGAAACGCCCTCTGCCCACTCTGCACACTCTGTTCTCGCTGCTCGCCGCAACCGCTTTCACACTCGCCGGAGGCCTCTTCTCTCTAGCGCACGCGCAAGGCGAAACGCCCGCGGCAGCGTCCACGGGCGATAACGCCGCGCCGGTGCCCTCGCTCAAGGGCAAGCGCATCGGCATCACGGTCGCAGGCACGGATCATTACTGGGATCTGAAAGCCTACCAGGGCGCCGTGGATGAAGTAAAACGCCTCGGCGGCACACCGATCGCGCTCGACGCGGGCCGCAACGACAACCGCCAGATTGCGCAGATCCAGACGCTGATCGCGCAGAAGCCCGATGCGATCATCGAACAATTGGGCACTGCAACAGTACTGGAGCCGTGGTTGCAGAAAATACGCCAGGCCAACATCCCGCTGTTCACAATCGACACAGCATCTCCGTCGAGNATCAACGACACNACTTCGGATAACTTCTTCATCGGCGAACAGCTTGCGCTGAAGCTCGTCAACGACATTCACGGCGAGGGCAACATCCTCGTATTCAATGGTTTTTACGGCGTGCCGGTTTGCGCAATCCGCTACGACCAGTTGAAAGCCGTGCTGAAGTACTACCCGAAAGTGCACATCATCCAGCCCGAGTTGCGCGATGTAATCCCGAACACGGTGCAAAGCGCGTATGCGCAAGTGAGCCAGTTGCTCGCGAAGTATCCGAAGGGGCAGATTGCCGCGATCTGGTCGGCATGGGACGTGCCGCAGGTCGGCGCCACCCAGGCCGTGGATGCCGCGCATCGAAATGAAATCAGAACCTACGCCGTGGATGGCAGCCCGGACGTCGTGGCGCTCGTCAAGGACCCGAAGTCGAGCGCAGGCGCCGTGGTCGCACAGCAACCGGCGTTGATCGGCAAGACGGCCGTGGACAACGTCGCGCGCTACCTCGCGGGCGACCGCACCTTGCCGCCCTACACTTACGTGCCGTCGATTCTCGTCACCAAGGACAACGCCGGCAACGTCCAGCAAACCCTGGGACAACTCGGCTCGAAATGAATCCAAAGGCGCATCCTTCCGCGCTTGTGCTGCGCGACGTCGTCAAACATTTCGACGGCGTGCCCGCGCTGCGCGGCGCGTCGCTCAACGTGGCGCGCGGCAGCGTACACGGTCTGATCGGCCAGAACGGCGCGGGCAAATCGACGCTGATCAAGATTCTCGCCGGTATTCACGCAGCGGATTCGGGCACGATCAGCGTCGACGGCATCGAACAACCGCTCGATGCGTCCGCTCACACGCATGGGTCCGGCATTGGCTTCATCCATCAGGAACGCATGCTGCCGCCCACCTTCACGGTCGCGGAAGCGCTCTGGCTGGGCGACGAACGCAGCTTCGGTCCACGCGCGGCGGGCCCGTTTCGTCTACTGGACGTGCGCCGCATGCAGCGCGATGCGCGTGACGCGTTGCAGAAACACTTCGGTGTCGACTTGCCGCCCAACCGGCTGATAGCCGATCTCAGCGTCGCTGAACAGCAGATCGTGCAGATCACGCGCGAACTGATTCGCGAGCCGCGCATCCTCGTCTTCGACGAACCGACCGCGGCGCTGGTGAGCCGCGAAGTGGACCGCTTGCTGCAGACCATCGATCGTCTGCGGCANCGCGGCCTGACCATCCTTTACGTGTCGCATTACCTCAANGAAATCGCNGCTGTCTGCGATCGCGTGACCGTGCTGCGCGACGGCGCGGACGTCGCTCATGTCGATGCACGCACCACCTCTACGGAGTCGCTCGTCACGGCAATGATCGGCGCGCAGCCGCAAACGCGTATGCCCCAGTCGGCGCGCACACCTGGCGAAACCGTGTTGAGCGTACGCAATCTGAGCGCGCAAAACCGCTTCGAAGACGTCTCGTTCGATGTGCGGCGCGGCGAGATTATCGGCGTGACCGGTTTGCTCGGCTCCGGCGGCAAGCAGGTGATCCGCAGTCTGTTCGGGCTTGAACGCGGCGTCGAGGGCGTGATCGAAATCGACGGCAAGCCGGTGCGTTTGCGACGTCCGCAGGACGCCGTGCGCCGACGCATTGCCTTCGTTCCGGAAGACCGGCGCGCGCACGGCGTTGCGCCCGCGCTTTCCGTGCGCGAGAACACGACGCTTGCCAGTCTCGCGCGCTTCAGTCGCTTCGGGCTGCTGAAGCAACGCAGCGAGACCCTCGCCGTGCAAGGTCTGATCGAGGATCTGGCCGTGCGCACGCCGGGCACGGAAGCGCCGGTGCGGCATCTGTCCGGAGGCAACCAGCAGAAAGTCGCGCTCGCGAAGTGGCTGAGCCGCGCGTCGTCGGTGTATCTGCTCGATGAGCCTACAGTCGGCGTCGACATCGGCGCNAANACGGAGATCTATCGTCTGCTGGACCGGCTTGCGCGGGACGGTGCCGCCGTACTGCTGTTCTCCAGCGATCTGATCGAACTGCTCGGCATGACCGACCGCGTGCTGGTGATGGCGCGTGGCCGGATCGTACGCGAACTCGTCTCACGCGAAGCCGATAGCCAGGACGTGCTCGCATGGGCAACCGGTGCACGCGGCGCGTCGTCGCAACAGGAGGTTGCCGCATGAGCAAGGTTCTCGAAAACGCGCCACGTAGCGGCAAATTCGAATTGCCCGAACGCTTCTTCGGCGCGCAATGGTGGCTGCGCAGCGGTGCGGCGCTCGCCTTTGCCGCAGTGTTCGTCGGCTTTGCCATCAGTTCGCCGCTCTTTTTCAGCCTCGCCAATCTGGCCAACGTCGTGCAGCAATCCGCAGTCGTTGGAATACTCGGCTTTGGGTTGACGATTGTGCTGATAGGCGGCGGTGCGGACCCGATCAGGGGCGGCCTTGATCTGTCCGTCGCGGCCAATCTCGGGCTGAGTGCAGCGGTGTACGCCGTGACGCTGCGCGAGGGCTTTTCGCCTTTGAGCGCTTTCGCGCTGACGCTGGCAGCGGGCGCCGGAGTGGGTGCGCTCAACGCGTTCGCCGTGATCGTACTGCGCATCTTCCCGTTGCTTGCCACCCTGACGACGATGAATCTCTGCGCGGGGTTCGAACTGGTGCTCACGCAGAATACGTCGGTGCCTGCAAGCGGAGCATTGCCCGGCTTCCTGCTCGACAATGGCGCGCTTGGCGTGCCCCATCTTGCGTATACGTTGCTGCTCGTTGCCGCGCTCTTCACCTTGCTGATTCACTACACACCGTTCGGATTGCGCTTGCGCGCGGTCGGCGCTCATCGCGACGCCGCGCAGGCAGCGGGCGTTCGAACTCACCGCTACATTGCGGCCAGTTACGTGTTGAGCGGCGTGGCGGCTGCGTTGGCGGCACTGGCTTCCACCGCGCTACTCAGCGGCAGTTCACCGGGCGCGGGAGAAAATCTGCTGGCGACCGTCGCGGCGGCATTGCTCGGCGTCGTGTTTTCGCGGCGCCTCGTGCCGACCATTCCGGGCACGCTGCTCGCCGTGCTTTTTATCGGCGTGATCAGCAACGGCTTTCAACTCGACAATGTATCGAGCTATTGGGTCAACGGAGTGGAAGGCGTGTTGATTCTGTTTGTGGTCGCCACCACTGCTCTGGTCCGCCGCCGTCATGCGGGGAGTCACGCCCATGATTGAAACCATCGGACGCTTTCAGCGCTTCGCGCTAGTCGGCGCATTGATCGCCGTGATCGTTTTCTTTGCGGTTTTTGCGCCCGGTTTTGCGCGGGCCGGCAATCTCGCCGACGTTCTGCTCAACAACTTCGCATTGCTCGCTATCGCCTCGCTTGGCATGACGCTCGCATTGTCCCTGGGTGCGATCGATCTGTCGCTCGGCACGTCTATCGACGTCGCCAGTCTCGCGTTCGTGCTGTTGAGCGCACATCATGTGGGCGTGTTGCCGGCGGCATTGGGCGGTCTCGCCGCCGCATTCGTAATTGGCGCGTTCAACGGCGTGCTGATCGGCAGACTCGGCATCGCGCCGTTTCTCGCGACGCTCGGCACGTTGTTCATCGGACAAACCGTGCAACAACTCGCGACCGATGGCGGACAGCCCGTGTATCTGTTGAATATGGCGTTGCCGCCGCTATTTAGTGCGCTCGCGCATGGCGCCGTAGCCGGGCTGCCGGTGCCGTTATGGATCGTCGCTGCATTAGCGCTGGTCGTACACGTCACGCTTTCGCGCTCCGCGTTCGGCAGGGCGATCACGGCGCTTGGCGCGCAACCTGGCGTCGCGCGCTATTCGGGGCTGCCGGTGGCGACGATCACGGCAGTGACTTTTATCGCCA
>JGI24740J21852_10000153_pt1 | contig 27007 bp, 26 predicted proteins | sample KBSCornC6_FD_21852 | JGI IMG/M metagenome (IMG submission 21852) | reverse complement strand
CTGTCGTGCCTGAGCCTGTTCTGGCACTTCTTGGACGTGGTGTGGATCGGCGTGTTTACCGTCGTGTATCTGCTGGGAGCGATGTAAATGGAACAGACCAACGTTGCGGCCCACGCCGCGCATGACGAGACTCATGGCCACGCTGCTGGCGGTGCCGGCCATGCCACCGTCAAGGGCTACCTGATCGGCTTCGTGCTGGCGGTGATCCTGACGGCCATCCCGTTCAAGATGGTGATGGACGGCGGCTACTCGCACGGCACCGTTCTGGTGACGGTGATGGCCTTGGCGGTCGTGCAGATCGTCGTGCACCTGATCTATTTCCTGCACTTGGACGGCTCGTCCGCCCAGCGCTGGAACGTGATGGCCTTCCTGTTCACGCTGTTGATTCTGGCGATCGTCGTTGTCGGTTCGCTGTGGGTCATGCACAACATGAACGCCAACATGATGACGATGTAACGAGGCTTGCCTCTTGCTACGTCGGAAGGGCGCCCCTGTGGGCGCCTTTTCTTTTGCCTGTGGGGCTCGGCGCCCTGGCTTTGCTACACTCCGCGGGTCCCCATATTTCAGCGTTTTCCCCCGCTTCTACGCCATGTCACAGTACGTTTTCACCATGAACCGCGTGGGCAAGATCGTTCCGCCCAAGCGCCAGATCCTCAAGGACATCTCGCTGTCGTTCTTCCCGGGCGCCAAGATCGGCGTGCTGGGTCTGAACGGTTCGGGCAAGTCGACCGTGCTCAAGATCATGGCCGGCCTCGACAAGGACATCGAAGGCGAAGCCACGCCGATGCCCAACCTGAACATCGGCTACCTGCCGCAGGAGCCGCAGCTCGACCCCGCCAAGACCGTGCGCGAAGAAGTCGAAAGCGGCCTGGGTGAGGTGATGGATGCACAGAAGCAGCTCGAAGCCGTCTACGTTGCCTACGCCGAGCCGGATGCCGACTTCGACAAGCTGGCCGAAGAGCAGGCCCGCCTGGAAGCCATCATCGCCGCCGGTGCGGGTGACAACGTCGAACTGCAGCTGGAAATCGCCGCCGACGCACTGCGCCTGCCGCCGTGGGACGCCAAGATCGAACACCTCTCGGGCGGTGAAAAGCGCCGCGTGGCGCTGTGCAAGCTACTGCTCTCGCGCCCCGACATGCTGCTGCTCGACGAACCGACCAACCACCTGGATGCGGAATCGGTGGACTGGCTCGAACAGTTCCTCACGCGCTTCCCGGGCACCGTGGTGGCCGTGACCCACGACCGCTACTTCCTCGACAACGCCGCCGAGTGGATTCTCGAACTCGACCGCGGCCATGGCATCCCCTGGAAGGGCAACTACAGCTCGTGGCTCGATCAGAAAGAGACGCGCCTGAAGCAGGAAGAGTCGAGCGAATCGGCGCGCCAGAAGGCGCTGAAGAAGGAACTGGAATGGGTGCGCCAGAACCCGAAGGGCCGTCAGGCCAAGTCGAAGGCGCGTCTGGCCCGCTTTGACGAGCTGAACAGTCAGGAATACCAGAAGCGCAATGAAACGCAGGAGATCTTCATCCCGGCCGGCGAGCGGCTGGGCAATGAAGTGATCGAGTTCACCAACGTCAGCAAGTCGTACGGTGACCGCCTGCTGATCGACGACCTGAGCTTCACCATTCCGCCGGGCGCCATCGTCGGCATCATCGGCCCGAACGGTGCAGGTAAGTCGACGCTGTTCCGCATGCTCACGGGCAAGGAGCAGCCGGACTCGGGCACCATCAAGATCGGCCCGACCGTCAAGCTGGCCTACGTGGACCAGAGTCGCGATGCGCTTTCTGCCGACAAGACGGTCTTCGAAGAAATCTCGAACGGTTCCGACATCCTGACGGTGGGCCGCTACGAAACCCCGTCGCGCGCCTATATCGGCCGCTTCAACTTCAAGGGTGGCGATCAGCAGAAGCACGTCGGCACGCTCTCGGGCGGCGAGCGCGGGCGTTTGCACCTGGCCAAGACGCTGATCTCGGGTGGCAACGTGCTGCTGCTGGATGAGCCGTCGAACGACCTCGACGTGGAAACGCTGCGTGCGCTCGAAGACGCGCTGCTCGAATTCGCGGGCTGCGTGATGGTGATCTCGCACGATCGCTGGTTCCTCGACCGGATCGCCACGCACATCATCGCGTTTGAGGGCGATTCGCACGTCGAGTTCTTCCCGGGCAACTACCAGGAATACGAAGCCGACAAGAAGAAGCGTCTGGGCGAAGAGGGCGCCAAGCCCAAGCGCATCCGCTACAAGCCGGTCACGCGTTAAGCGAGGACACGCGGGTCTTTCGGCCCGCGTTTTCGCCGCGTTTTCGTTTAGGGTGAGCGATCCGCCTCCACTGGCGGCGCAGGCGCGTCGAGGTTGCTGTCGAACTCGGCGCGCTTGTGCGAGCCGTCACAGAACGGCTTGTTCAACGAGTGCCCGCAGCGGCACAGCCATGCCTGGCCTTCCTCCACCGGCAACTCGCGCCCGTTCTGGGTGACGATCCGGAAGCTTCCCTTGATGTGATATGGCCCGTTGTTGCGGGCCGTAATGATGACCTCATCGACCTCAGCGGCCATGATGGCCTCCTTCGTGGCGCAGCTCAGAACAGGATGCCCTGCATCCGATAGGCGAAGTGGGCAGGCTTGGCGTCGCGCATCAGGGCCATGAATTGGTCCATGTCCATGTGGACGACGTTTTCGTGGTCGCCGGCTTCGAAGTAGACGTCGCGGTGGGTCATCAGGCTGCTGTCGATGTAGGTTGGCATGCCGTAGGCCATGCCCACGGGCGGTACGGCGCCCGCGTCGCAGTCTTTGAAGACTTCACGCAGTTCCGATTCATCGGCCAGGGTCAGGTCGTAGCGGCCGGATTCCTTTTGCAGTTCCGATAGGTGCAGGTGATAGGTCGATGGCAATACGGCCGCCACGTAGCCGAGCTTGTCTTCGAGCAACAGCGTCTTGGCCAGACGGTCGCCCGGGACATGCGCCGACTGCGCGGTTTCGGTGCTGGTGTTGGTATGCGGATGACGGATCACCTCGTACTGGCAACCTTTGTTGCGCAGGCAGCCGTCGAGTGTGCTGGCGATCGACATGGCGTCCTCCCGTATGGAGTGCGGCCGGCGGCGGGATTGCCGGACTGCATATGGCCGCTACGCTCCAGCATAGGTCGGTTTGCGGCGCATGCAGGCAGGGCGCCCACAAAAGCAACGGGCCGCTCATGTGAGCGGCCCGGGTGCGAGGAACTTGCGAGGTGGCGTGCGGATCAGCGATCCCAGCCACGGTGCCAGCCATGGTCGTGGCGCCATTCGCGCTCACGCCACTCGTGGCGGCGCCATTCACGTTCGCGCCAGTCGTCGCGATCGCGCCAGTAGCCGCCACCGTAATACACGGGTGCCGGCGCATACACCGGCGCCGGGCGGTACACCACCGGCGGCGGCGCATAGACCGGCGCAGGGGCCACGTAGACCGGCGCAGGCACGCCGATGGCCACGCCAACATCCACATGCGCCAGCGCTGCCGTCGAGGCGCACAGCGCGGCGCCACCCAGAACGAATGCGAGCAGTGTGCGTTTCATGATGCTTCTCCTTGGCAAGTTGCGAGGCCGTTGCGGGATGGTTGCGTGGGCTTCGTGCGTCAAATCGTTGAGGTCATTCTATGAACGCCAGGCCCAGTCAGGTGATACCTAATTCCTACCGATGTAACGGAAAGTAAAACGCCCCACCGGCAAGAAGCGGGTGGGGCGTCACGTTTGCAGCAGCGGTAGCGGCGATTCAGCTTTCCGCAGGTTGCCACGCGGCACGCCGTTCCGGTGACGACCACACCGCCAGGTGCAGCGCCGACAGCGAGAACGGATCCGACAGCAGCACGAGCTTCTGCTTGCCGGTCAGCTTGTCGGGGCCAACTTCCAGCGCGTGACGTACGGTCGCCTCACGCACGGCAATCAGACGTCGATCCTGCGGAAAGCGTGTTGTGCCGATCGCGCACATTAGCGCATTGGTGACGGGGTCCACCACGGCCTGGCGGAAATCCGGCATCGGCGGTGCGTTGCGCAGGTGCTTGCGTGTGGCGCGCAACTCGCGCGGCGGGCGCACTTCCTCGGGGATCATGAACAGGCGCAGGCGACGCATGCGGCGGCCCAGACTCACGCGGCTCGAGAGCACCGACAGCGGAATCGACACGATCAGCGCGCCGACCACCGGCGAGAGCCACCACAGGAAGCTCGGGTTCAGCCAATACACGATCGCCGCCCAGACGAGGCCGATCACGGTGTGCAGGCCATGGCGGCGCACGGCGTCGCCCCAATGCGTTTGTGCGTCTTCACGCGGGGGCGATTTCCAGTGCACCTTCCAGCCGAGGAACGCGGCCGTCACGAAGCGTGTGTGGAACAGCATGCGCACCGGCGCGGCCAGCACCGAGAACGCCGCCTCGATCGCCATCGACAGCGCCAGATGAATGGCCCCACCGAAGCGCTTCGGCCCCTGCGCCCATAGCACCAGCACACTCAGGATCTTCGGCAGGAACAGCACGGTGGCGGTGGCCGAGAACAGCGCGGCCGCCTTTTCCGGATGCCACTCTGGCCAGATCGGGAAGATCTGGTGCGGCTGGGTGAAGTACTCCGGCGCGATCAGCGTGTGCTTGGCCAGCAGCGCCGTCGACAGCAACAGAAACAGGAACCACAGCGGCGCTGACAGATACGCCATCACGCCCGTGATGAACACCGCGCGGTGCACGCGGTGGAAACCCGGCGCGCCGAACAGGCGGAAGTTCATCAGGTTGCCGTGGCACCAGCGGCGGTCGCGGCCCAGCTCGTCGAGCAGGTTGGGCGGCATCTCTTCGTAGCTGCCGTCCAGGTCGTAGGCGATCCACACGGCCCAGCCGGCGCGGCGCATGAGGGCCGCTTCGACAAAGTCGTGCGACATGATCTCGCCCGACAGCGAACCCTTGCCCGGAATCGGTGCCAGCGCGCAGTGCTTGATGAACGGGTCCAGCCGGATGATGGCGTTGTGGCCCCAATAGTGCGACTCACCCAGCTGCCAGTAGTGCAGGCCTGCGGTGAACAGCGGCCCGTACACGCGCGTGGCGAACTGCTGGATGCGCGCGTACAGTGTGTCGCGGCCAGCAGCGCGCGGCGCGGTCTGGATGATGCCTGCGGAAGGCGCACCCTCCATCAACTGCACCAGGCGCGTCAGGCAATCGCCGCTCATCACGCTGTCGGCGTCGAGCACGATCATGTAGCGGTACTTGCCGCCCCAACGTCGGCAGAAATCGTCGATGTTGCCGCTCTTGCGCTTCACGCGGTGGCGGCGCCAGCGGTAGTAGATGCGGCCGAAGCCATCGAGCGCCCGGCAGATGTGCAGCCACGCATCGGCTTCGGCGGTGCGGATATCCGGATCGCCGGAGTCCGACAGCACGAAGAAATCGAAGTGCTCCAGATGGCCGGTGCGCTGCAGCGATTCGTATGTCGCGCGCAGGCCTGCGAACACGCGCTGCACATCCTCGTTGCAGATCGGCATGACGATGGCGGTGCGTGCGTCGTCCGGAATCACCGCATCGGGCGAGGCGCGGCGCGAGATGACAAAGCGATCGCCATGGAAGGCCAGCAGCAGGAAGCCCGTGATGGCCGTCCAGAAGCCCGCCGACACCCAGCAGAACAGCACCGCGAACAGCACGATGATGATGGCTTCGAGCCAATCGGCGCCGTGGTACGGCAGCACCGTGCTCATCGCCCAGGTGGCGCCGATGGTCTGCGCGATCATCAGCGCGAGCAACGTCAGGCGACGGCGTGCACCGACAAAGCGCCAGATGCCCTTTGGGTCCGGCGAATCGGGTTTCTCGTAGGGCACGGGCGCCTTGCCGCCGCTGTTCCACCGCTCGATAGCCTTGCGTGCTCGCCAGATCGGCCCGAGCACCCACGGCCACGGCACCATGGAGCGACGGGCTGGCGTGGGGCCGGTATCCAGGTGGATGCGGCCTTCGCTGTCGTGTTCGAGTGGAGGAGCGGGTTCTGCCGCCGGTTCGGTAGACGCGGCATCCACGCGCGTAGCGCCATATGCGGCATCCAGGCGCGATCCGACGGACGCATAAGCGGGGTTGTCGGCTTCAAGTGAATGCGTTTGTGCCGGATCGAGCTTGGCGAGCGCCCGGTGCAGCTTGGCGAGCGTCGCGGCATCGTCGTCACCGGCGGCGATGCCCGCCGCGATACCCGCATCAAGCAGCAGCGCGGCACGTGCGTCGGCCGCCAGCGGCAGCGCTTCCAGGTAGTGATCGGCTACCGACTCGGGGGAGGGCGCCGCGGCGTGGCCGCCGGTCTGGGCTGTCATCGTGTTCAGCCCGGAGGTAACAGGTAGCTCCACGTCTCAGAAAGTCCGGTACCGCCGCTGCGCAGATAGCCGCGCAGTTCGACTGGTTTGTCGTCGTCGACCCGCTTGAGGCGCACCGTTACGCGCCAGCCGCCGGTCGCGGTGTTGGGTTGGCCGAAGATCGATTCGATCTTGCCGTTGGCATCTGCCGAGAACACCGGCTCCACCGGTGCATTGGGTGCCAGCTTGGCCAGCGCGGGGCCTTCAAAGTCGACCACGAAGGCGATCGTGTCGTCAGGTTTGCGCTCATCCGGGCGCTTGGTGGTCCAGCCGTGCGAGCGTCGCGTCTGCGTGACCCAGGCCAGCGCCGGTTTCTTGTCGCCGTCCTTCTGCCACAGCATGCGGTATTCGAGGTTGAACGGCTGCTGCGGCTTAGGCGGGTTCTCGGGCACCCAATAGGCGACCACGTTGTCGTTGGTTTCGTCCGGCGTCGGAATCTGCACGAGTTCCACGCGGCCTGCACCCCATTTGCCGACGGGTTCCACCCAGGCGCTGGGGCGCTGTTCATACCGATCGCCGATCTCTTCGTAGCTGGAGAACGCGCGATCACGCTGCATCAGGCCAAAGCCGCCCGGGTTGGTGGTCGAGAATGAGCTGACCAGCAGGCGTTTCGGGTTCGTCAGCGGGCGCCAGATCCACTCGCCTGTGCCGGACAGCAGCGACAGGCCGTCGGAATCGTGCACCTCGGGGCGGAAGTCCAGGTTGGCCGCCGGCTGGTTCTCGCCAAAGAAGAACATGCTGGTGAGCGGCGCGATCGCCAGCTTGCTGACGTTCTCGCGCATGAAGACCTGTGCCTTCACGTCGACCACGGTATCGGTCCCCGGCTTGATGACGAAGCGGTAGGCCCCCGTGGCACGGCGCGAATTCAGCAGCGCATAGATCGTCAGCTCCTTCGCGTTGGCGGCAGGGCGTTCGATCCAGAAATCGGAAAAGCGCGGGAATTCCTCGCCCGAGTTGAGTGCCGTGTCGATCGCCAGGCCGCGTGCGGACAAGCCATAGACCTGGTTCTTGCCGATCGCGCGGAAATACGACGCGCCCAGGAAGACGATCACTTCGTCTTTGTACTTGGGGGTGTTCATCGCGTAGTGCACGCGGAAGCCGGCAAAGCCCAGCTTCTGCAGCTGCTTCGGGTCGAGCTTGACGGGGCCGTAGTCGAACAGGCGCGGGTCGAAGCGGATTTCGCGCACGCCGGCCGGCGACACCTCGTTGATCTTCACCGGCTGGTCGTAGTACGAGCCTTCGTGGAAGAAGCCGAGCTCGAACGGCAGCTTGTCTTTGCGCCAGTAGGCCTGATCCGACTTGAAGCGGATCTCGCGGTACTGGTCGTAGCGCAGCTCACGCAACTGGCGCGGCAGGGTCTCGCTTGGCGCCTGGTACGGCTTGGCGGCCAGCTGCTTGGCGTGCACCGCCACATCGTTGAAACCGAAGGCCAATGCGGCCTGCGCGGACGCCAGGGCCAGCAGGCCCACAGCCAACCTCGCGAGGCCGGCCACCGACCGCGCACGAGGTGCCGGCTGGGTGGCGGGGGAATGGGGAGGAACAGCGTAGGGGATGTTCAAAATGAGATCGCATCTATGCGGCGCACCCGCGGAAGGTGATGCTGTTGGGCGCGCCGGTCATTCGTCTGTGCCGCGGAGATTCTACCCGCCTGACCTTTACGAGATCAAAACCGGCAACATTTTGATAATGTTTCCGGCCAGCATCCGTCCAGCAATCACGTCAATTGACGTGTAAACCTACGCGTTTTGGTGCATCCATCGTCCGGCGGAGGGGAACGTCGGCCCCGCAGCCGGGTCAGAACCGCTTCTTCGTGCCCGCGTGGCACACTCTCGGCTCTTGTCTTTCCTTGGAGTTCGCATGACTTGCTGGACGCGCCGCACCGTAGCGCTTGCTGTTTCCACCGTGCTACTCGCGCCCGCGGCGTTTGCCGCCACCGCAGCCAAAGAGGCACCCAAGGCTGCGGCCCCTGCCAAGGCAGAGCGTGACCCCGGCGATGTCTCCGTGCTGCTCGATGCCTTCCCCCTGGGCAAGCCGTTGCCCAAGCTGCCTTCGTGCGAGGACGTGCGCGCGAATGGCGGCAAGGATGTCGCCGAATACTGCTCCGATGCGCTGGAATCCCACGGCCGCACGCGCTCGCTGGGCGTGCCGCAGGCCAAGCGCCCCGCGTTGATGGATGGTCCGCAAGCGGTGCTGCTGATCGACCAGGGCAAGGTCGCCGGCTTGTTTGTGCCGACGCGCGGCGTGGACACCGAACAGCGCGTCTTCCAGACGCTGACCGACCGTTACGGCAAGCCCGCGCAAGAGGGCAAGGCGCCGCTCAAGTTGAAGTCGGGCAAGACAGTCGACTCGCTGCGTGCGCGCTGGGCGGGCCCCCAGACCATCGTGACGATGTACGCGATTCCCGAAGAGCCGCAAAACGGTACGGTGGAATTTCTCTGGGCGCCGCGCGCCGGGGCTGTGATGGACCAGATGCGCACAGAAGTGGATCCGAACGCGCCCAAGCCGGCTTCTGGTGTGGCAGCTTCTGCGCCTGCAGCCGCTGGAAAGGCCGCCTCAGGGAAGCCGGCGTCACAACAGTGAGCTTACGGACACCTGTCCGTAGCCTTCCGTTACATCCCTTACAGACGCATGACCCCGGCGTCGCCCAGCGGCGCTTATAACGTCCACATGGCTCCATTGGAGGGGCCGAAGGACGCGAATCATGAAAATCGTGGCTCTGGCCTCGCTGCTCGCACTGTCGGCCGCGACGCTTGGGGGTTGTGCGGTGTATCCGGCACCGGTGGCAGTTGCCCCTGCACCGGTCTATGCGGCACCGGCTTATCCGGCTTACTACGGCGGTTACTGGGGCGGACCGTCGGTGTACTTCAACTACCACCACCGTTAATGGCGTGAGCGCTTAGTCCGCTGAGCGCAGCCCCGGCCAGCCGGGGGCCAGCGTCTGCGGCAAGCCGAGTAAGTCGAGCACCCGCCCGACGGTGTGGTCGACTAGGTCGTCGATCGTCTTGGGACGTTGGTAGAAGCCCGGCACCGGCGGGAAGACGATGCCGCCCATCTCGGTCACGGCCGTCATATTGCGGAGATGCGCTAAATTCAACGGCGTTTCGCGCACCATCAGGATCAGGCGGCGACGCTCCTTGAGCGTCACATCCGCCGCGCGCGCGATGAGGTTGTCCGACAGACCATGCGCGACGGCCGCCAGCGTCTTCATCGAGCACGGCGCAATCACCATCGCTTCCGCCGCAAACGAGCCGCTGGCAATGGTCGCGCCGATGTCGCGGACGTTGTGCACCACGTGCGCCAGCGCTTCCACTTCTTCGCGCGCCATGTGCAGCTCGTGCTGCACGTTCATCAGCCCTGCGGGTGACATCAGCAGGTGCGATTCCACTCCCGCCGATTCGCGCAGGTCTTGTAGAACCTGCAGCAGTCGCACGCCATAGATGGCGCCCGACGCCCCCGTGATCGCCACGATGATGCGGCGCGCACGTTGCGCTTCGGATGGGGCGACAGAGGGGCCGGTCACGCTGAAACGAGGACGCGTTTGGCGATCAGGGATCGACGATCAGGCAGCCAGCAGCGGCTGCAGTTCGCCGCTCTGGTACATCTCCATCATGATGTCCGAGCCGCCGATGAATTCGCCCTTGATATAGAGCTGCGGAATGGTCGGCCAGTTGGCGTAGTCCTTGATGCCCTGGCGGATTTCATCGTCTTCCAGCACGTTGACGGTGTGCGGCTTGTCCACGCCGCAGGCCTTCAGGATCTGGATGGCGCGGCCCGAGAAGCCGCACATCGGAAATTGCGCCGTGCCCTTCATGAAGAGGACGACAGGGTGACCTTTGACGATCTGGTCGATCTTTTCGTGCGTGGTGCTCATGGGAGACTCGATTCGATTTGGGGTGCGATTGGGGTGCGGTTGGGGAGCAGCGGGCGCCGCATCCGCATTGGAAAACCTGTCTATTTTAGCGAGGAACGCTCGCCGGCGTTTTGATCGAGCCACTGGCCGCCGCTGCAGCGGTCATTGCCGCCGAGGTCCTGCGCGGTGAACACGCAGGCGAATCCCGCGCGTGCCAGCAGAGCGCGCACGGCTTCGCCCTGGTCGTAGCCGTGTTCGAGCAGCAGCCAGCCGCCTGCAGCCAGCCGCATCGGCGCGCCCGCAATGATGGTGCGCACATGCCGCAGGCCGTCGTCGTGGTCGGTGAGGGCGCTCGCTGGCTCGAAGCGCAAATCGCCTTGGCTCAGGTGTTCATCCGCGGCCGCGATATAGGGCGGGTTGCTGGCGATGAGGTCGAACACCGCCGGTGCATCGGCTTTGGCCAGGGCGCCGTACCAGTCGCCCAGCGCCGCATGCACATTGGTGGCGCCTAGCGTCTGGGCGTTGTCCGCCGCCACGGCCAGCGCGTCGGCGGAGGCGTCGGTCGCCCATACCCGCGCATCGGTGCGCGCCAGTGCAATCGTGACGGCGATGATGCCGCTGCCGGTGCCCATGTCCAGCACGGCCGGGGCGTCGCGGTCTTCGAGGCGGTCCAGCGCTTGTTCGACCAGCACTTCGGTATCCGGCCGCGGAATCAGCACGGCCGGCGTCACCTTGAACGTGCGCCCGAAGAATTCACGCTCGCCCAGCAGATACGCCATCGGCTCACCGGCCAGGCGGCGCGTGGCGAGGTCGCTGATCTGCGCGCGCGCGGCTTCGTCGATGACGTAGGTATCTTGCGTGATGAGCTGCACCCGTGACAGGCCCGTCACGTGCGAGACCAGCATGCGCGCCTCAAGGGCGGGCAGGCCGGCACGCGCGAGCGCCGCCAGCGCATCGGCCACGCGAGCCAGGGTTTCGGGCGAAATGACGGGGGCAGACGACACGGCGACAGCTCGGCAGCAAAGATCGGGCGCACAAAATAACACGGGCCCGGCCGATATGGCGCGGGCCCGCGAGCGGGTCGGTGCGAGGTTGGGGCGCTTACTGCTTCGTCGCGTCCTTGACCTTGTTGGCCGCGTCCTTGGTCGCAGCGGCAGTCTTGTCTGCGGCAACCTTGGCGGCGTCGGCCGTCTTGTCGGCGGCGTCCTTGGCAGCGTCCTTGGCCTGCGACAGTACGCCCGAAGCGGAGACCTGCGCATCCGATGCGGCTTGCGACAGTTCCACCTTGGCTGCGTCGGCGGCCTTGCTCACGGCGGTGCCGGCGTTGTCGAGCGCCTGCTTGGCAGCGTCTTTCGATTGCTCCATCGAGGTCTTCGCAGCCTGGTCGGCGGCTTCATCCTTCTTGCCGCAGGCGGCGAGGCCAAGGGCGAGGGTGGTAGCGACGGTGATGGCCAGCAGTTGGGTACGCATTGCGATTCTCCTAATCGTGATGTTGCCGCGCTTGGTGGTGAGTGCGTGCCGGATGCGACCGGCGATGCACTCGGCGTGATCGAAGTCGATTATAGGAACGAGAGGCCCGCTCGCCACCGCGCAAAGCTGTATCAAACGCAAGCGGATGTTACGGGGCGCGCGCTTTTTAACAATCCGGCGCGATCAGGCATCCTCGCCCAGCGCGGCGAGCTGTTCCGCTTGATGCTCAGCTGCCAATGCGCCCACGAGTTCATCCAGATCGCCGTCCATGATCGCGTCGATCTTGTACAGCGTCAGGTTGATGCGGTGATCAGTCACCCGGCCTTGCGGGAAGTTGTACGTGCGGATGCGGTCGGAGCGGTCGCCGGAACCGATCAGGCTCTTGCGCGCGCTGGCTTCCTTGGCCTGCGCCTCGCGCTCCTGGCGGTCTTTCAGGCGCGCGGCCAGGACCTGCATGGCGCGGTCCTTGTTGCGGTGCTGGCTGCGGTCGTCCTGGCACTCCACCACCAGACCGGTCGGCAGGTGGGTGATGCGCACGGCCGAATCCGTCTTGTTGATGTGCTGACCGCCCGCGCCGGATGCCCGGAACGTATCGATGCGCAGATCCGCCGGATTGATCTGGATGTCGGCCAGCGCATCGGCCTCGGGCATAATCGCCACGGTGCAGGCGGAGGTGTGGATGCGCCCCTGCGCCTCGGTGGCCGGCACGCGCTGCACGCGGTGGCCACCCGACTCGAACTTCAGCCGCGAATACGCGCCTTCGCCCACCAGCCGTGCGATCACCTCCTTGTAGCCGCCCAGGTCCGACGCCGACTCGCTCACGATCTCCACTTGCCAGCGCTGGCGTTCGGCAAAGCGTGTGTACATGCGCAGCAGGTCGCCCGCGAAGAGGGCGGATTCATCGCCACCCGTGCCGGCTCGGATTTCCACGAAGATGTTGCGGTGGTCGTTCGGGTCTTTCGGCAGCAGCAGGCGCTGCAGATCGCCTTCGAGCACTTCCATGCGCTCGCGCGCGGCGCGCAGTTCGTCCTCGGCAAACGCCTTCATGTCCGGATCGGCCGCCAGTTCCTGCGCGGTGGCGATGTCTTCCTCCGCCTGCTTCCACGCTGCGAATTGCGCGACCACGGGCTCCAGCTCGGCGTGCTCGCGTGTGAGCTTGCGGTATTGGTCGAGGTTGGCGGTGGCGTCTTCGCGTGCGAGCAGCGCGTTGATTTCGACGATGCGCTCGGCCAGTTGGTCGAGCTTGGACAGCATGCTGGGCTTCATTCGGGGGACCGCAGAAGAAAACGCTAGAGGGCGGGCGGCGCAGACGGTTGCGCCGGAATGTGCGCCACGGATGGGCGCATGCGGACAAGGCGCCGCTAGCGCTCGGAGTGGCTGGACTGGCGGAACAGCGCCGGCAGCAAGTCGATGAGCTGTTCGCGGCCTTCGCCCTGCGCGTGGTTGAGCGCATGGGTCGGGCCGTGGAGGAATTTCTTGGTGAGCGCCTGCGACAGCGCTTCGAGCACCAGCGCCGGGTCATCGCCGCGCGCGAGCATGCGCTGGGCGCGTTCCAGCTCGCCCTGGCGCAGGGTTTCGGCCTGCGCGTGCAGATCGCGGATGATGGGCACCACACTGCGCGCATCGATCCAGTGCATGAAATTCTGTACGCGCGTCTCGATGATGGCCTCGGCCTGGGCGACGGCGGCCTGCCGCAGTGCGTTGCCTTCGCGCACGATGGCGCCCAGGTCGTCCACGGTATAGAGGAACACGTCGGACAGGCGCGCGACTTCAGGTTCGATATCGCGCGGCACGGCCAGGTCGACCATGAACATCGGGCGATGGCGGCGCTGCTTGATGGCGCGCTCGACGGCACCCAGGCCGATGATGGGCAGCGTGCTGGCCGTGCAGGAGACGACGATGTCGAACTCGGCCAGCTTGGTCGGCAGTTCGGCCAGGCGCACGGCGCGGGCGTTCAGGCCCTGGTTCGACAGCGCTTCGGCGAGCTTTTCGCCGCGCTCGAGCGTGCGGTTGGCGATGACGACCTCGCGCGGCATCTGCGCGGCGAAGTGTGTGGCGCACAGCTCGATCATCTCGCCGGCGCCGATGAACAGCACGCGCTGCTCGGCAATCGATTCAAAGATGCGCTGCGCCAGGCGCACGGCGGCAGCGGCCATCGACACGGAATGCGCGCCGATTTCCGTCGTGCCGCGCACTTCCTTGGCGACCGCAAAGGTGCGCTGGAATAGCTGATTCAGGTACGTGCCCAGGGCGCCCGCTTCTGTGGCAGTGCGCACGGCGTCTTTCATCTGGCCGAGGATCTGCGTCTCGCCCAGCACCATCGAATCGAGCCCGCTGGCCACGCGAAACGCGTGACGCACGGCCAGCGATTGGCCCAGTGAATACACATGGGGCGCCAGTTCGCCCGGGTCGATGTTGTGGTGCTGTGCCAGCCAGCGGATCGCGTGCTCGTGCGCGGTCGCTTCGGGCAGGTTGCCGTCGGTGGCGCAGTAGATCTCGGTGCGGTTGCAGGTGGAGAGGATGGCCGCTTCGGCCGTGCTCTTTAGGTGCGGCAGATGCTGACGCAGCGTGCCCAGCGCGGGCCCCACCTGCTCGAGCGGAAACGCCACCTTCTCGCGCAGGGAAAGCGGCGCCGTGTGGTGGTTGATTCCGAGGGTCAGCAACTGCATGTGGGGCGGCCGGTTGGATGGGGACGGCACGAATTTTGAGCAGTGTGAATTATAACGCCGGCCCTCCACCTCGACAGGAGGCAGGTCAAACGCCGTGCGGGTGAATCGGCGAATGTAGGTTATGCGTCACGCGGCGCGGCGCCACCTTGCCGTGGCCTTCCGCGCCGCCTTGCGCTAAGGTACGCGTCCAATTGAACGGACACGGTACGACGGAGAACAGCAATGGGGTGGATCGGGCCGCTTTGGATCGGGCTGGCGGTGGGCGTGGCGGCACGTTGGCTACATCCGGCTGGCAAGCGCCTCGGGTGGCTTGCGGCCCTGCTGACGGGCGCGATTGGCGCGTTGGTTGGCTACTACGGCGGCCAGTTCGCCCACCTTTATGCCGATGGGCAGATCATGGCGTGGACTGCCGCCGTGGTGGGCGCCATGCTGGTGCCCGCGGCTTGGGGGTTGTTGCGTCGATAGGGGTCGTGGTTGCGGTGCGGCATTCTGGCGCGCCGCGTCAGCTGGCACTCGCCTGAGTTGCGCCGGCATCGCGGGCGGCCAGGTAGCCGACCAGCAGCCGTTCAAGCCGCTTGAAGTCCACCGGCTTGGTCAGGTGATCCGTGAAGCCCGCCTCCCGGCAGCGGGCGATGTCTTCTTCCATGCCGTAGCCCGTAATGGCGATCGACGGCGCCGCCTGCCGCTCGGCAAAGACGCGCACCACGTCCAGGCCGCTGCCGTCCGGCAGGCCGATATCGCTGATGAGCAAGTCGAAGGTGCCAGATTCGGCCGCTTGCATGGCGGTCTGTGCGCCATTGGCCACGGTGACGGTGTGGCCGAGCAGTTCCAGTACCTGCCCCATGGCTTCCGCGGTGTCGGCGTTGTCTTCCACCAGCAACACGTGTAGCCCGCGCGTGGCTTGGGTACGCGGCATGGGGGGCGCGGGCGGGGTTTCCGGCTGGGTCAGCTCGGCGGCCACGGGCAGCATGAGCGTGAAGGTCGCCCCCTGATGCCGGCCCGCGCTTTCGGCGGTGAGCGTGCCATCGTGTTTCTGCACCAGCGCATGGGCGATCGCCAGGCCCAAGCCCAGTCCGCCAAAGCGTTGCGTGATCGACGCATCGGCCTGTTCGAACGCCGAGAAAATGCGCGGCAGCGCTTCCGGTTCGATGCCGATGCCGGTGTCCTTAACGGCTACCGCCACAGTGGTGGGCCCGGGATTCCACACCCGCACTTCGATGGCGCCGCCAGCCGGTGTGAACTTCACCGCATTGCGCACCAGGTTCCAGATCACCTGCTGGATGCGCGCGCCATCGGCAAACAGCCGGCTACGCCGTGCTTCGAAACGCGTCTTGAGCGACAGGCGTTTGATCTGCATGTCGCTGCGAGACATCTCCAGCGTACTTTCCAGCAGCGGGTACAGATCGACCGGCGCAAAGCTCACGGCCAGCTTGCCGCGCGCAATGCCGGTGATGTCGAGCAGGTCGTCGATCAGGCGCGCCTCCAACTCTGCGTTGCGGCGGACGACTTCCAGTTGCCCCACCACCGTCGCCGGCAAATCCTTGCGCAGCTCGAGCAGGTGCACCGCAGTCAGGATGGGCGTGAGCGGCGTGCGCAGTTCGTGCGACAGCACGGCGAGGAAGTGGTCCTTGGCGTGGTTGGCCGTCTCGGCTTCTTCCTTGGCGCGGCGCAGGGCGTCGGCGGCCATGCGTTCTTCAGTGGCGTCGCGGATGATCTTGGAGAAGCCGATCAGTTGGCCCGTCTCGTTGTGGATGGCGGTGACCACGCTGGACGCAAAGAACGGCGTGCCGTCCTTGCGCAGCATCCAGCGGTCGTCGCTGATGCTGCCTTCCTGGCGCACGCGCTCGAGCTTGCGCCGGAAATCGCCCGCCTCGCGCGCGGCCTGCGGGTACAGGATCTCGGCCGAGTTCCCGAGGATGTCTTCGCGCGCATACCCCAGGATGCCGTGCGACGCTGCGTTCCAGGTGCGCACGATGCCTTGCGGGTCGAGCGACAGCACGGCGTGCTCCTTGAGCGCGTTGACTAGTAGGCGGAAGTGCGTTTCCGTTTCGCGCAGCGCGGCTTCGGCGGCAATGCGCTGGCGCCGTTCGGCGGCTTCGGCCAGGGCGCGCAGCAGCACCACCGGCAGGCGTTGCAGGCGCTGCTTGATCACGTAATCGGTGGCGCCGCGCTTGAGCATGTCGACGGCATGCTCCTCACCCAGGGCGCCCGACACGAAGATGAACGGCGTCTGTGGCGCCATGCGGCGTGCAATGTCCAGCGCTTCCGCGCCGGTGAACTGCGGCAGCATGTAGTCGGCCAGGATGGCGTCGAAGGTGCGCCCGCTGAGTTGGGCGATGAAGTCGGCTTCGTTGTCGACCAGGACCGTGTCGGCGGGCAGGTTGGCGGTTTCCAGCCGCGCGCGCGTGAGCTCCGCATCGAGCGGGTTGTCTTCGACCAGCAGCAATTGCAGGTTGGGCATGGCGGCGAGGGGCTCCAGAGGGGCAGGCTAGCCCGCGGCCTGCACGGCGCGGCGGGTGCGCGTGGACCCCGGCGGTGGTTCGTTGAGCACGGCCCAGAACACACCCAGGTCGGCAATGGCGTCCACAAACGCGCGGAATTCCACCGGTTTGACCACGTAGGCGTTGACGCCCAATTCGTAGCTGCGCAACAGGTCAGTCTCTTCGCGTGACGAGGTGAGCATAACCACCGGCAGGCTCTTGAGTGACGGCGTGGACCGGATGTTGGCCAGCACCTCCAGCCCGTCCACCTTGGGCAGCTTGAGGTCGAGCAGCACCACGGCGGGGTTGCCGGGGACGCGGCCCGCGTAGGTGGTGCGTGCATGCAGGTAGTCCAGCGCCTCGGCGCCGTCGCGGGTGACGACCACATCGTTGGCAAGCTGGCTGCGCTCCAGCGCCAGCAGGGTCAGCTCGAGGTCGTTTGGGTTGTCTTCAACGAGCAGGATGGGTTTGAGCATGATGGCTTTTGGCATGGAAAGAGCGATCAGGCGTCGCGGGTGACGGGGGTGCGGGCACCGGTGCTGGCAGCCCCTCGCTGCGCAGGCGGGGGGATACTACGTGGGAGGGCAAAGTAGAACGTGGCGCCACGGTCCAACTCGCCTTCGGCCCAGGTGCGGCCGCCATGGCGTTCGACAATGCGCCGCACGTTGGCCAGGCCGATGCCGGTGCCTTCGAATTCCTCCATGCGGTGCAGCCGCTGGAACACGCCGAACAGCTTGCCCACGTATTCCATCGAGAACCCCACGCCGTTGTCGGCAATGCGCACGATGGTTTCGCTGGGGCTTTGCTCGGCGTCGATGCGGATCTGCGCCGGGACACGGTCGCGCGTGTATTTGACAGCGTTCGAGAGCAGGTTGCGCACCGCCAGTTGCAGGAAGGCCGGGTCGGCCCGCACCACCGGCAGGGTGGCGATGTCCCATTCGATCTGGCGGTCTTGCGCCTCGACGGAAAGATCACGCGCGAGGCCGCGTACGAGTTGGGTGAGGTCCACGTCAGCCAGGCGCAGGGCCCCCCGGCCCATTTGCGAGAAGGTTAGGAGGTCGTCCACCAGCTTGCCGGCAAAGCGTGACGAGTCGGAAATCGTTTGCAGGAAGTGCCGCCCGCGGGCAGAGACGTGGTCCCCCTCCATCTCGCCGAGCAGTTCCGCATACCCGGCGATGTGGCGCAGCGGTGCGCGCAGATCGTGCGAGACGGAGTACGAGAAGGCCTCCAGCTCGCGATTAGCGCGGCGCAGTTCGCCAGCGAGTTCGGCGGCTTCCTCGGCGTGGCGCAGCACGATGTTGAGGACAGCGTAGCGGAATTCGGCGACCGTCTCCAGCTCGCTCGGCCGCCACGGGCGCGCGGTGTGCGCGATGTGCTCTTGCCAGTGATGCGTGCGGCCGGGCACCGGCGCGGCGTGATGATCGACGGCGGGCCCGGGTGTGCCGCCCGCCCAGCGCACGGTGTGCGGGGCTTCAGGGCGGAACCACAACACGTAATGCCGGTGCAGTTGCGACACCTGCACGGCCAGCACGCCTCCCGCCTGCGGTAACAGCGCTGCACCGTCCGGATACACGGTGGCCAGCCGGTCGGTGTGGAAGATCTCGCGCGGGTGTTCGCGTGCCAGCCATTCGGTCAGGCGGAGGATGCTGTCGGCGTCGGGTGTCGCGCCCACGCGTGTGCATTCGCCGCGCCGCACGATGGCCACGCCGCTGGCGGAGGCAAAACGCAGCAGATCGGCCGGATGTTCGAGCAGGCCGTCCTGAAAGTTGTCGCGATCCGCCATGGCTGCGAGCAGCCGCACCAGGATGCGCCGCAGCTCGAGCCGGTGGGCGATCTCCTCGCGGTCTTCCTTGGCCTCGATCTGCAGCGACAAAATCTGCGCCAGGTGCTCGCACGCCATGCGCACTTCGAACGACAGCGTGCGGGGGGTGGCGTGATGGCACGCGACCAAGCCCCACAGCCGGCCGCGCACGGTCAGCGCCAGGGTGAGCGAGGCCATGGCCCCCATGCGGCGCATGGTTTCGCGCTGGCTATCGGAGGCGGCGCGCAGGCCGGCATAGGACAGATCGGTGGCCTGCCCAGAAGTCGGCTCCCGGGCTGGGACGAGCCGCACCGGGGTATCGTCGATGTCGGCCACGAGGCGCAACGGGTTGCGGCCATGCATGTGGCGGAGTTCAGGCGTCAGGTCCGTGCCGGGCAAGTGCATGCCGAGCAACGAGTCGTACGTTGCGTCGCGGGCTTCGACCAGCACACGCACCGAGCCATCGGCATCAAAGCGATAGACCGCCACGCGGCCAAAGCCGGTCAGGCGGCGCACCTCGCGGGCGGCCAGTTCCGCCAGCGTGTCGACCCGGCTGACTGCCTGCAAGCTGCCGACAAAGGTCCGCACCAGCGGATACATCGAAGCAAAGGCGCCGTCCGCCGGCTGTGTGGCCGGCTCCAACTCGAGGATCAGCACGCCGCGATGCCGGTGGACGACGGCGTCGAGCGCTTGGCCTCGCGCGGTCTGCACCGTGCCGAAATACAAAGGGAGGTTGTCGATCCGGTGCCCGCCCAGGGCACGTGCCAGCACCTGCCGGCCAGCCGCGCCGATCACCTGTTCGACCGGCGCATGCAACGCCTGCGCGATCGGCGTGCCGAGCGCAGATTCCAGGTTTTCGCTGGCTTGGCGGATGCACAGGTCAGGCTCGGAGAGGCACAGCAGTACCCCGCGCGACTGGATGGCGGCATCGCGGTCGAGCTGCTCGGCGGAGGCATCGACGTCGGCGATCATGGGCGGCAACAGACTCATGGTGGAAGGCGGGAGGCGCCGAACTGGCGCGCTGCACCCATTGGGGCGGCACAGCGTATCTCCCGCCTGCGCAGCAAGCGGCGTGCCCGCCCCTTGTGACTGACCGAGCGGCGTATGCCGCAGGCCGCCCCTGCTGCCCTCGCCGACCGGCTTGGCGTGTAAAAAAGTGATGCTCTGTTGCTTCAACGTTGCAATGGCGGTCGGCGCGTGGGGCGTAGGTTCCCGCCCGGTTTGGCACCCGAGTCGGGGGCATGTTTCGACGGGCCAGAGGGAGCCGGCCGGCGCTTTTCCCAGGGGACTGGGGAGTATCATCAGCCTCTTTCTCACCATGCCCTGCCGGGACTGCCCATCATGCTGACAAAGCGCTTCGTCATGGCTGCCGCCGCTGTTCTGACCACCCTCGCCATGGCGCCGGGCGGCGCATCGGCCGAGCCCACCTACACCGTTGGCGCAGGCGGCACCTACCGCCCGTTCGAGTTCGAAACCCCCAAGAAGGAACTGACGGGCTTCGATATCGACCTCATCAAGGCCATCGGCAAGGCAGGCGGTTTCAACGTCAAGCTGGTCAATTCGCCGTTCGAGGGTATTTTTGCTGCGCTCAACCAAGGCGACCGCGACATCATCATTTCGGGCTTGACCATCACCGACCAGCGCAAGCAGATGGTCGACTTTTCGGCCCCGTACTTTCCCGCCGGGCAGGTGATCGTCACCGCGCCGAGCGCCAAGATTGCTGGGTTGGTCGATCTGAAGACGCGGAAAGTTGGCGTGGTGGCATCCAGCGCCGGTGACATCGCCGTGTCGGAAGAACTGGGCCGTACCAGCTCGGCCATCAAGCGGTTCGACAACACCCCGCTGATGCTGGAGGAGCTGTACCACGGTGGTGTCGATGCAGCGGTGGGCGATATCGGCGTGATCAAGTTCTACGTGAAGAGCCACCCGGAAAAGCCGTTCAGCCTCGTCACTGACGCCAAGTTCAAACCGCAGTACTTCGGCATCGCCGTCAAGAAGGGCAACAAGGTGGTGCTGGATCAGATCAACACCGGCCTGAAGAAGGTCATCGCCGACGGCACCTACGCCAAGATCTACAAGCAGTGGTTCGACGCGAACGTGCCGACGCTACCCCAACAATAAGCAGCAGTAAGCCCTCGCTTGCTGCACGTCGTTTCCGGAGCCGGCATTGCCGGCTCGTTTCATTCTGTCGTTCTATAAGAAAAGGTGGTCCCCATGGGTGGGTTCCAGTGGAACATCATCGGCGAATACCTGCCCCTCTTCGTCGAGGGCACGCTGATGACGCTCAAGTGCACGGTGATCAGCGTGATTGCCGGCACGTTGCTCGGGCTGGTGCTTGGCGTTGGCCGGCTGGCCGAGGCGCGTCATGGCTTCTATAAGTATTTCCTGCGCTACGCGGTGCAATATCCGGTGCGCTTTTACGTCAGCTTCTTCCGCGGCACGCCGCTGTTCGTGCAGATTCTGCTGATCCACTTTGCGCTGATGCCGGTGCTGATCAACCCGGCGGATGGCCTGCTGATCAGCGGCGATCTGGCGCGCGAAGTGCGGCAGCAGTACGGCGCGTTCACGTCGGCGGTGCTGGCCATCTCGCTCAATGCGGGGGCGTATGTGTCGGAGATCTTCCGCGCCGGCATCCAGTCGATCGATCGCGGCCAGACCGAGGCGTCACGCTCGCTGGGCATGACGTACATGCAGACGCTTCGCAAGGTCGTGCTGCCGCAGGCGTTTCGCCGCATGCTGCCGCCGCTGGGCAACAACGCCATCGCCATCGTCAAGGATTCGTCGCTGGCGTCAGCCATCGGCCTGGCGGAACTGGCCTACGCCGCGCGCACCGTGTCGGGTGCGTATGCGCGCTACTGGGAGCCGTATCTGACGATCTCGCTCATCTACTGGGCAATCACACTGGTCTTGTCGGCCGGGGTTCAACATCTGGAAGCGAGGTACGGCAAGAATGATCGTCGTTAACAACCTGCAGAAGCAGTACGGCAATACGAACGTGCTGCGCGGCATCACCTGCCGCATCGAAGAGCGTGAAGTTGTGTGCGTGATCGGCCCGTCGGGCTCGGGCAAGAGCACGTTCCTGCGCTGTCTGAACGGGCTGGAAACGGTGTCCGGTGGCGAGGTGCTGGTCAACGGTTTCCACGTGGAAGACCCGAAGACCGACCTGAACAAGATGCGCGCCAGCGTCGGCATGGTGTTCCAGCGCTTCAACCTGTTCGCGCACATGTCGGTGCTCGACAACCTCGTGCTCGCGCCGATGCAGGTGCGCGGCATGAAGCGCGACGAGGCCGTGACGGTGGCCGAGCAACTGCTGCGCAAGGTCGGCCTGCTCGACAAGATCGATGCGCACCCGGGCCAACTCTCGGGCGGCCAGCAGCAGCGCGTGGCGATAGCCCGGGCGCTGGCGATGTCACCAACGGTGATGCTGTTCGACGAACCTACGTCTGCGCTGGACCCGGAACTCGTGGGCGAAGTGCTGGAGGTGATGAAGTCGCTGGCCGAGGAGGGCATGACGATGGTGGTTGTCACGCACGAAATGGCCTTCGCGCGCGAGGTGTCGGACCGCGTGTTCTTCATCGATCAGGGCGTGATCATGGAAGAGGGCGTGCCGGAGCAGATTTTCTCGGCGCCCAAGCATGAGCGGACGCGGGAGTTTTTGCGGAAGGTGTTGTAGGGCCGGCGCCCATGAAAAAAGCCCCGCATTGCGGGGCTTTTTCGTTGCGCTGACCAACTTACACGTTGAACAAGAAATGCAGCACATCGCCATCCTTGACGATGTATTCCTTGCCTTCGGCGCGCATCTTGCCGGCTTCCTTGGCGCCTTGTTCGCCCTTGTACTGGATGAAGTCTTCGTACGAGATGGTCTGGGCGCGGATGAAGCCGCGTTCAAAGTCGGTGTGGATAGCCGCCGCAGCACGCGGAGCCGTGTCGCCGATATGGATCGTCCAGGCGCGCACTTCCTTCACGCCGGCGGTGAAGTAGGTTTGCAGGCCCAGCAGCTTGAACGCCGCGCGGATCACGCGGTTCAGGCCCGGCTCGTCCATGCCGATGTCGGCCAGGAATTCGGCCTTGTCAGCGTCGTCCAAGTCCGCAATTTCAGCTTCGATGGCGGCGCACACGGCCACCACCGGCGAATTCGTCTGCGCAGCGTAGGCGCGCACGGCGTCCAGGTGCGGGTTGTTCTCGAAGCCGTCTTCGCGCACGTTGGCGACGTACATGGTCGGCTTGGCGGTGATCAGGCACAGCGGCTTGATCGTCGCCCATTCCTCGTCGGTCAGGTTCAGGCCGCGCACGGGCTTGGCTTCATCCAGCACCTTCTGGGCCTTTTCCAGCACGGCGACCAGCTTGGCGGCTTCCTTGTCGTTACCGGATTTGGCGGCCTTGGTGTAGCGCTGCAGCGCTTTTTCGACCGTACCCAGGTCAGCGAGAGCCAACTCGGTGTTGATGACTTCGATGTCGGCGATCGGGTCGACCTTGCCGGCTACGTGGATCACGTTGTCATCTTCGAAACAACGTACGACGTGGGTGATGGCGTCTGTTTCACGGATGTTGGCGAGGAACTGGTTGCCCAGGCCTTCACCCTTGGATGCGCCCGCCACCAGGCCTGCAATGTCGACGAACTCAACGACCGCCGGCAGCACGCGCTCGGGCTTGACGATCTCGGCCAAGGCGGCCAAGCGCGCGTCCGGCACTTCCACCACGCCCACGTTGGGCTCGATCGTACAGAACGGGTAGTTCTCGGCAGCGATGCCGGCTTTGGTCAGGGCATTGAACAGGGTCGACTTGCCGACGTTCGGCAGACCGACGATGCCGCATTGGAGGCTCATGAAAAACCTATTTATATCAAAGGTTTGCGACTGCCGGATGTACTGCTTGATGCCGGTGAACGCCGGTCAGCGACAGTCGATAGTGAATTCGGAAAAGTGACGAACAAGCACAGATCGGGATGTTGACTCACGAATTTTGTGCGAGTTTTGTACACGAAAAATGGGAATTGTAACTCTATCGGACGCCTTGATTCGCAAGGGTTTGGGGAAGTCTGGAACCGTCTTGCGGGACCGGACGTTGTGCGGCCTTTGTCTGAGGATCGGGTCGCGAACCAGCACCTTTGTTGTTGCAACGAGCACCGCTGGAAGGCAGGTGAGGGTCACTCTGGGGCGGTGGCCGTTGATCACGGTGGACGAAGCCCGCGAATTGGCGCTGCCGATCCTTCGACAATGCCGGTCCGGTGAATACGTCGCTGTTCCGGTCAGGGTTCAACTGCCGACGCTGAGGGAAGCACTAAGTGAGTACGCGCAGGCCAAGAAGGTGAAGGCATCCAGCCTTTCCCGGTATGAGTCGCTATTGAGAACGCACTTCCCAGAATGGTTCGACAGGCCGGTATCGGTGCTGAAGGATTCCGCTTTCGGGGATCATTGCCATAGGTTCGCGCAGACGAAAGGGGCGGCGCTGGTCGATTTGGGCCGTGGCATTGTCGGGTCAATCCTTCGGTTCCTCAGTGCCGTGCATGGCGTAGAAGTGCCAAATCCCTTTGTCCGGCTAAGTGCTGCTGGTCTGATGCCGGACAGGCCACAGCCTCGCGCAAGAAAGCTGAGCGAAACTGATCTACCAGCTTGGGGCCATGCGGTGGATTCGCTGCCGGAAGCGCAGCGAGACTACCTGTGGTTGCTGTTGCTAACCGGACTTCGCAAGAACGAAGGAGGCGGTATCCGACGAAGGGACGTTGATCTGGTGACAAACGTACTGGTGATACCGGAGACGAAAGGCAAGAAACCACATACGTTGCCAATAACGGTGCCAATGCGGGAGATTCTTGAACGGCGCTGTGAAGGGTTAGACCCGGACCTAAGGCTGTTCGATGGCCTTTCAGCAGACCACGTGACAGAGATGGCACAGCGGGCCGGGGCACCAGACTTCACGCTGCACGACCTGAGAAAGCTGATTGCCAGCGTGGGTGCAAGATTGGGGGTCGCGGATGCGCTACTACGCAGGATTCTCGGTCATGCGCCGAAGAGGGGTGATGTCCTGCACAGACACTACGTCGAACTGAGGGCATTGGACGTGGCAGAAGCACTAACTGGCATCCAGCGGTCGATCACGGACCTTGTCGGCGGCGGATTGGCGCACGACCATTGAATGGGTCAATGGTAGCTGCGGCTGTCGCTGCTATGACCGATCACCGGCTTGATCTGCGAGATGGGCCGGTTCACATCCCCGTCATTGGAGGCCACCTATGACACGGACCGGTAGAAAACGGAGAAGCGACGAGCTTCTACACCGTTCAGGCGAAATCAAACAAGTCCGCACCAGCCTGAGTGTTCGTGCCGACAGACCACGGTCTTTGCCGCCAGAACGGAAAACCATGCTCACCATAGACATCGAAGGTGAGTTTACGGAACCGGTAGCGGGAATTTCGCAGTTTTCCATGATGGCCTTCGTCCATGCGAATCCCGTCATCGGGCAGTCGGAGGTGCCAGCGATTGGCGCGTTCACGGCCATCAAGCCGGTGCTACAGGGCGGTATCGACTTCTCACCAAGTGAATTTCAATCTTTACTCACGATGGCGTCTGCCGGAATGCTTCGATCTTGCTATTTGGTGTTCACCAAACCTCGTTACCGGTCGGCCTTAATTGTCAGCGCCAGCTTCAATTCGAGGACGGTGGACGAGCTTGGCGAATAGCCGATGTCCGTAGGTATCCGCCCTGATATTCGCAGGTGGGCACTAGGCCGGAAGGCATAATGGCACCCTCGCGGCCTTCAAGCCCCAACTTCCTGCGACAAAGCGCATATGACTGCCCTTGAACAGCTTCTCGACACCTTCCGTACCGCAGCAGTTACAGAGCGCGAGAAAGGAACATATTTCGAAGAGTTGATCGTCTGCTACCTGCGCAACGAAGCCACCTACCGCGACCTCTACAGCGACGTGTGGACCTATGCGGAATGGGCGGACTTGCAGGGTCTGGACAAGCGAGACGCCGGTATCGACCTCGTCGCGAAGACACAGGGTACTGGCGAGTACCACGCCATCCAATGCAAGCTGTTTGCACCAAGCCATAAGGTCCAGAAGAGTGACATCGACAGCTTCTTCACAGCATCAGGCAAGAAGCCGTTCACGCGCAGGATTATCGTCGCCACGACGAATCATTGGAGTGACCACGCCGAAGACGCTCTCTATGACCAGCAACCACCAGTCAGCAAAATCGACCTGACGGCCCTTGAAGAAAGTCAGATTGATTGGTCGAAGTACCAGCCGAAAGCTGCGCCGGTCATCAAGCCCAAGAAGCGGTTGCGGGACCACCAGAAGAATGCGTTGAACGCAGTTGTTCATGGTTTGGCGGATGCCGACCGGGGCAAGATGATCATGGCGTGCGGGACCGGGAAGACGTTCACCAGCCTAAAGATTGCCGAAGCCTTGGCTGGTGCCGGCAAGCGGGTCCTGTTCCTTGTTCCAAGCTTGTCCCTGCTATCGCAGACCTTGACCGAGTGGACGCAGGAAAGCGAGGTGCCACTTCACAGTTTCGCGGTCTGCTCTGACAGCGATGTGGGTAAGAAGCGCAAGAAAGAGGACGACATGGTTCAGACCTTCGTCCACGAACTGCGTTACCCGGCCACCACAAATTCGTCCCGGCTGGCGGCGGAGATGGCGAAGCGACACGACGTATCACACATGAGCGTCGTTTTCAGTACCTATCACTCCATTGATGTCATCAGTCGCGCCCAGAAGGAATTCGGGCTGGCCGATTTCGACCTAATCGTCTGCGATGAAGCCCACCGCACGACCGGCGCGACCTTCGGTGACGACGACGAAAGCGCATTCGTCCGGGTTCACGACGCCAACTACATCAACGCCGCCAAGCGCCTGTACATGACGGCGACGCCTCGTATCTATGGTGATTCGGCGAAGGCAACGGCGGAACGTGACAAGGTGGCTCTCTGTTCGATGGACGACAAGGCCCTGTACGGCGAAGAACTGTTCGTCATCACGTTCTCTGACTCGGTCAAACGTGGTCTGCTGGTCGATTACAAGGTGATCGTGCTGGCAGTCGAAGAGACACACGTCAACAGCCGTCTACAAGCTTTGTGGAAGGACGAGAACAACCAGTTGAAGGTGGACGATGCGGCGAAGATCATCGGTTGCTGGAAGGCGCTCTCGAAGCAAGGCTTGGCCGAAGGCTTGATTGGTGACGGCGATCCGATGAAGCGTGCCGTGGCCTTCTGTCAGGTCATCGAGGTTTCGAAGGGTGCCAAGACGCACAAGGTCAGTTCGAAGCAAATCGCCGGGATGTTCCAAGCGGTCGTTGAGGCTTATCTGTTGATTTGCACCGAATCCTGACCCAGGATTTGCATCGAAAACTGACCCACCCCAAAGGCTGTTAGGTGTCGCTTTGTGCGGGTTGTTTGGCGGTGCG
>JGI24740J21852_10000150_pt1 | contig 27131 bp, 32 predicted proteins | sample KBSCornC6_FD_21852 | JGI IMG/M metagenome (IMG submission 21852) | reverse complement strand
TCGGCGGCATAGCCTTTTATGACGGCGAACCTCAAAGGCCAGGCCAGACGTCCCCGCATGCTCTCGATCAAACTCAATGAAAGCCGAGTCTTCGTTCAAGGCAACTCCGCGTCTGGAACCCGAGGCCGTCCACTGGCAACGTCGTCTATTGATCGGTTGGTATGTCGTCAACGCGTGACTCCAAAAACAAATCCGATGGCCGCGGCCGCCAAGAGCGAAGCGATCGGCCTTTCGCGAATTCGCCGCTCGACTGCAAAGGCTGCAAATTTGTTGCTCGATTGTTCTTGAGGGCCGGACCGGTCCTCCTCGAGGCCGGTGCCGCCAGCGACGGCGGTATGCGTCAGGGAAGCAGGATCCGAGGCCGGAAACGTATCCTCAAGCGCTTTATCCAGTTCGTTTGCCGGCCTGCTTCTTTGCTGCTTCTGCTCCTTTCGCAAGGATTGAACCGCTGGTGACTGATTTTGTTCGGGCATTTTTCGCTCCGTTAACAACAGATCAAATCGGAATATGCTCAGTAAATGCAGGCCGCCGGTTAAAAGGCTCCCACCTGACGCAACGGCGATTCGGAAGATTTGTTCCAACAGCTCGATCGCGCCACCAGAGCTTCCTATATACGGCGAATGGCAAGTCCGTTTGCCGGGATCCGATGTAGCGCGACAACACACCGTTCCTCATGGCGGGAGTAAGGGCATGCGCCGTTACCATCATCTTGTCGAAGGCATTCTCCAGCCGGAGGAGATCGATCGGCTGCAACGGATTTTCGACGTCGTGATCGCTCAACCATGGTTCGATTTGAATGATTTCAACCGCGAGGCCTTTGCCCTGGAGCTTATCACGCTTTATCGCAGTGGCGTGGTCGATTTCACCAATCTTCATCAGCTCGGCGCTTTAACGGCAATTGCTTCTTTTAGCCGGGACATGCCGGAGGAAGAACGCCAAGCTCTTAATCTCCTATACCGCGCAAGCTGATTGGAAGGTGGCTCGAAGCTGACGGAAGACACGCCGGGCTCAGCGCACTGCCCTTTTCGCAACGCTCCGCCTTCCGGCTTCAGCGCGGATAATCAGCGGTCGACTTGCGTGGGAAGGATTGTGTCGACGGACACCTCGCCCTCCAGCACCCCCCGTTTCAAATCGGTTCGACCGCGAGCGATCTCGATCACGGTATAAAGCTTGTCATCGCGAAACGCGCTCGCGTTACTGGTGGTCACATCTTCGGCAGGGGCGGCGTCGACCTCCATAAAGTCGAGCTCCCTGCCCGTTGCCACGATGCGCGCGTCGCCCGAACTTCTGGCCGCCACGATGATCGTGCCCTGATTGGGAGCATTGTCCCAACGTGGATCGTCCGGGGCCGCGATGGGCTCCAGGCGATAGATATTCAGTGCCTCCGCACCGTCGGCTGCTGAGGAGAGCGCCGCCGCATCCCGCAACTGAGCCTTGCTCTCGACGGACCGTCCGAAGGTGGTTCGGCTGGTTGCATTGTTGACATCGTCAGTTCCCGTTCGCGAAACATTCGACATGGTGTTCTCCTTTTTCTTTCCCGCGTCTGTTTTCTAACTGCCTCGCGATAGAGTTGGTTCCTGAATCTCCAGGTTTATGGCCATGATGAAGGAGGCCGGGAGAGATCGATGAGGGAGTAAAGATCCGCGCCAAGCCACGACGCTTGCAGACCTCGCCTGTGCGCCGGAGATAGCTGCGAGAGCGCAAATGAATTGGGCGAGTGCTCAAACTTTAGCTTCATATTCGGCGCCATTCGCAATGGATGTCACAGCGTCGAGGCTGTCGGTGTGACAACGAATGCCGGAACGAATTGCGGCTCCTGCCGCGCGGAAATCAGAGGGATCATCGATGGATGTCTTGCCGCCGCAGCGGAGTGACATGCCACGACAACCGGTCTCCCTCCCCAGAAATTTGACGACCTGAAACATGATTGAGGTCGCGGTGCGGCCCGTCTTTCGGCATGATCGGCTGGAGATATAGACAGGTCCTGCTCCGAACGATCAATGATTTTCATTCCGCTTCCATTCGTCGTCGCCATTTTGCTCGTCATTCTCTTCGGCGTCGTCCGGAGCCGCGACGATAGCCCCTCACCCAATCTTCCTTTCCAGGCGCTCATTCTTCTGAGCGCCTTTCAGTCCGTACTGTCCGGATTGCGCTGGGGTTACGCCGTTTTGCCTGTCATGTACGCCATGCCGGTCGCAGCTGCGATGGTGCCGCCGCTTGCTTATCTCGGGATCTCCAGGCTGGCGCGCAAAAGCCCTCTATCGCCAATTCAGCAGATCTGCCTGCATGGTCTTCCGGCGGGGCTTATTGTCGTACTGGTCGCGATATGGCGGGACGCGATCGATATCGGGATTATCCTTATCGATATCGGCTATGCCGCAGCAATCCTGCTTCTCATGCGCTCGGGCACGGACGCCCTTCGTCTTGCACCTTTCGAAAATGCCGGCCCGACCTACCGGGCCATCCTCTTTGCCGCAGGCGCGCTTCTGCTATCAGCGGCGGTGGATATATTCATCTGGCTGGATTTTGTCTGGGCCGACGGCACATCTGCACTGAAGGTCATTAGCTTCGGAAATCTCATCGGACTGGCTATCCTGGCCATGGCTGCTGCAGCCGCCAGCCGCAGCCATGCGCCCGCCGAGAAGACGGAAAACGTCCGTCCGCCCGAATTCCTTGAAGACGCACAGACGCTTGGGGCGGTGCAGGCCTTGATGAAAGACAGGCACGCCTATCGCGATGTCGATCTCAATCTCGATCGGCTGGCGCGCAAGCTTGCGATTCCCGCCCGGCAAATTTCCGCAGCCATCAACCGGGCGACCGGCAAGAATGTCTCGCAATATGTCAACGAGCACCGGATCGCCGAGGCCTGCTAGCTGCTCGCCGAAACGGAAAAGCCGGTGACGGAAATCATGTTCGATGTCGGTTTTCAGACCAAATCGAACTTCAATCGCGAGTTCCGGCGCGTTACCGATACGACGCCGCTCGAATGGCGCGACCGGTCGCGCAGCCCTTCCAGCTGATTTCGGCCACATGCAAGGCTGACTGAATCACGATCGAGCACGGCCCGGATCATGTTCGAGGTCTCCGTTTCCCCGTCGGATGGCCACGCTCTTCCTCATGAGCACCGTCACCGATCACGACCAGAGACTTGCCGCCGCGCTGACCTCCCTCTCCCTGGAGCGGCGGCACATAACACAGGATCCGCCCCACGCCCCAAGGCGGCGGACCATTCCTCTCCTGAGCCTGGCATTGGTTGCGGCCACCAGCCTGATCATCGTCATCTATCGTCCCAGCATATTCCATCCGTCGGGAACGCCTCTCTCTTCCATACCGGCCTTGCGGAGCGAGCCACGCGCGACGGAAACCTCCCGCGTTGAAGAAACAAATGACCGGGACCACAAGCAGTACGCTTTGAATACAAGGACCAGCGCAGTCGGCGAAATAACCGGTGCCGGGATTGTCGTTGCTCCGCGCAGCACGACTGTTTTCTCCAAATATGAGGCCAGAATTACCGATGTCGCCGTCGAGCTCGGCGACCGGGTCGAAGCCGGGCAGGTTCTTATCACACTCGATGATGCGGTCGCCCACATCGCGCTGGAAAAGGCTGAAGCCGCGCGCGCCGCTGCCGATCTGACGGTCAAGGCGCGTGACATCGATCTCGTGCAGGCGCGTGCATCGCTGGACCGCCTCGAGAGCCTTGCCAGCCGCGATGCGGCCTCGCGGCAGCAACTGGAAGAATCGAGAACGGCCTTTGCCCGTGCATCCAACGCCGTGGCGCAAGCCCGGCAGGATTTAGCCACGGCCGAACTCGGTGTTCGATCCGCCGAAGAGCCCCTGACGGAACTGATGGTCCGCGCGCCCTTTGCCGGCACGGTGACACGGCTCAACGCCCATGTCGGCGACACCGTGCTTGCCCGTGCCGACAGCGTGCGCGAAAACCAGAGCCTGCTTGCCATCACCGATACCGCCAGCATGACGCTCGACGCCGACGTGGCGGAAACCAATATCGCGTCCCTCAGACCGGGCCTGCGGGGCGAAGCCGTGCTCGACGGATTTCCCGATCGAGCCTTTGCAGTCGAGGTGCTGCGGCTCGCGCCCATTGCCTCGGTCGAAAAGGGCACGATCACGGTTCGCCTTTCCCTCATCGATCCGCCGGAAGGCATTCGGCCGAACATGGCCGCCCGCATCCGTATCCCCCTTGCAGACACGATCGCCAAGAATGGAGACAGCAAGCCATGACCCCTGCCGCCTATATCGAGCTTAAAGAGGTGCGAAAGGCCTATCGTATCGGCAAGGAAGATATCTCCATCTTCTCGGGCCTCGACCTTGCCATTCCGCAGGGCGATTTCATCGCGATCATGGGACCATCGGGATCAGGGAAATCGACGTTGCTCAACATGCTGGCCGGCATCGACCGGCCGGATGCCGGAAGTGTAAGCATCGGCGACCATCGGCTCGACGGGATGGGCGAACGAGCACTGTCGTCCTGGCGAGCGCACAATATCGGCATCGTCTTCCAGTTCTACAATTTGCTGCCGATGCTGACCGCGGCAGAGAATGTCGAGCTGCCGCTCCTCCTGAAGCCCCTGAGCGCAAAGGAGCGGCGTGACCGGGTCGGCAAGGTCCTCGATCTCGTCGGCCTTGCCGGCAGGGAAAAGCAACGTCCCTCTTCCATGTCGGGTGGGCAGCAGCAGCGCGTCGGCATTGCGCGCGCCATTGTTTCCGATCCCGGCCTGCTGCTCTGCGACGAGCCGACCGGCGATCTCGATCGGGTCTCCGCCGACGATGTGCTGCAGATGCTCAACTTCCTCAATCGTGAGCTGGGAAAGACCATTATCATGGTGACCCACGACCCGCGAGCCGCAGGCTCGGCCAGACGGACGCTGCATCTCGACAAGGGACAATTCATCGAAGCGGAAAAGGCAGCCTGATGACCTTCCTCGACCTCGCCCGAAAGAATGCCTGGCGAAAGCCGCTGCGCACTACTCTGCTCATTGTCTGCATCGCCGTCGCCTTTCTCATCCACGGGCTAACCGCCAGCCTCCTTGCCGGCTCGCAGGGCGTGTCGGCCGCGAGCGACGATATTCTCGGCGTCATGAGTGCCAGCGGGCGTGGGCAGCCATTGCCGATGGCCCACCGCGTCCGCATTGCGGCCGATCCCGATGTCGCAGCGGTCGGTTACATGACGCGCCTGCGCGGCTTCGTCGATGTCGAAAAGAATGTCGTGCCAATCAGCGCCGTCGATCCGGCGTTGCTGATGGAAACCAACGGTCGGGAACTCGGCCTTACGCCCGATCTGCTCGAGGCGATCGGTCAAGGCCGCGACCGGGTCCTGGTCGGACGGGCGCTCGCCGAAGCCGAAGGCTGGTCTGTTGGCCAAAACATCACCGTCACCGCCTTTCAGGTGGCGAAGCAGGACGGCGGCCGCGACTGGCGCTTCGTGATCGCAGGGATCTTCGAGGGCGAAAGCGCAAGCACCGACACCTATTTCACCATCGCCCGTTACGATTACGTCAATGCCGCCCGCGCAAAAGACAAGGACACCGTGGATGCTTTCATCATCAAGCCGCGCGACGGCATTTCGCCGGGCGTTCTGGCTGCCCATATCGACGCGCTCTTCGCCAACTCCGCTGCGCCCACGCGCACTCAGTCCGAAAAGCAGTTTCTCGAAGCCTTCCTGCGCCAGTATGCCGATATCGGCCTCATCGTCGATCTGGTCACAGGGGCTGCCTTCATCACGCTGCTGATGATCGTCATCAACACCATGGTCTTCGCCGTGCGCGAGCGCTCATTCGTAATCGCCGTCCTGAAAACACTGGGCATCTCACGCATGACGATCCTCACCCTCGTCCTCGGTGAAACACTGTTCATGTTCATCATCGGCGGAGCCATCGGGCTGGCCTTGGCCAGAGCCGGAGCGATATTTGCCGGCCCATCGCTCGGTCTTGTCTTCTCTCCGGTCGTGCTGCTGCATGCAACGGCGATCGTGCTTGTCCTTGGACTTGCAACCGGCCTCGTGCCGGCCGTCAACGCCATGCGAACCCCCATCATGAAAGCCTTCCGAGCGAGGTGACCGATATGTCCATCCAAATCAGACAGATCATCGTTGCGACAAGAACCGCGCTCGGCAGCATGAAGCGGCGCCTGGCGATTTCGCTCTCCATGGCATTGTCGGTATCGCTCGTCGTCATCGTGCTCATAGGCTTCCTAGCAATGGCGAGCGGCTTCGAGAAGGCCTTGAGCGGCGCAGGCTCACCGCTGGTCGCCGTCGTGCTCGGCGGCGGCACGAACCAGGAGACCGGCTCCGATATATCAGCCGATGCGATCCGCAACCTCAAGGCCAGTGGCGACGATATCGGCGTTCTTCGGGATTCGGCCGGAAATCTTGTTGCATCCCGCGAACTCGTGATCCCCGTCGATGTCACCAGCAAAGGAGATAGAAGCTCGAGGACCCTTGCCCTGCGTGGCATGGATGGCAGCGGTCTTCCGATCCGGAATGGTATCTCCCTTTCGCAGGGGAGGTTNTTCGCGCCCGGCGCCAGAGAGATTGTCGTCGGAGCAGGCATCGCCCGCGATTATCCCGGCTTCGGCCTCGGCGCAAAGGTGCGGCTCGGCACCGTGGACTGGACCGTGGTCGGACACTTCACTGCCAATGGCAGCGCATTCGAATCGGAAATCTGGGGCGATATCGATGCGGTGCGTGCAGCCTTCGACCGGCAGGGCGAGGTGCAAAGCCTGCGATTGCGGCTTGCCGATCCATCCTCCCTTGCCAAGTTGAACACCAGGCTGACGACGATTACGGAGACGCCGCTGACGGCAGTTTCCGAGGCTGGACTTTATGCATCACAGGCTGGGCGCATGGCCGATCTCATACGCCTGTTCGGCTGGCCCATCGCCTTGCTGATGGCGATCGGGGCAACCGCCGGGGCACTCAATACGATGATGAGCTCCATCTCCGACAGAACGGTCGAGATCGCGACCATGCGGGCACTCGGCTTCAGTCGCCCATCCGCTTTTCTCGCAACCTGGTTGGAGGCCGCCCTCTTGGCTGCGGCCGGTGCAGGCGTCGGCGTCTTGGCATCGCGGCTTGTCTTCGAAGGGTGGCGCGCCAGCACCATAGGGGCCAATGATGCCAGCATGGCTTTTCAGCTTACCGTCACCCCGCAAGTCATGCTGACCGGCGGTATGCTTGGTCTTTCAATCGGACTCCTTGGTGGCGCGCTTCCGGCACTGGCCGCCAGCCGGCTGCCGCTGATCGCTGCCTTGAGAGCCCGTGGGTAGGCTAATTGCCCTGGAGCGTGGGTTCTCAGACCATCAACCTCGCTGCGGCCATCATGCCCTTAACCAGTTTTTAATCATCAAGTTGAAGCGACACCTATCCTCGGCTAAGGAGGAGCATCGCCCCTATCGTTCCATGGATAGCAAATTGACAATGGAAAATTTGCTTCGTTTGCTTGAATTCATGGAGGAGTATACTGATCGCGTTCTTCCGGTCGCGTTGCTGTTGCTCGCCGCCGAGGTCATCTTTCCGAAGTCTCGCTATAGCTATGTATCGAAACTTCGCGGCATGATCTTCTGCGTGACAAACATCCTCATAACCAAGGCAAGCCTGACCCTCTTCTACTGGTTTTGGGCTGGCATCGGCGTAAAGCCGTTGTTTGCGATCGACCTGACATTCCTCTCGAGGTTTTCGAACGCATGGCCGCTGCATCTGTTGGGTGCCATAGCTGCTTCCTTTCTCGTTCTGCAGGTCAGCGAGTTCTTCTACTATTGGTTCCACCGGCTCCAGCATAGCAACAGGTTCTTCTGGCGTTTCCACGCCGAGCATCATTCGCTGGAGGAAATGAGTGCCTTCAACAGCAACCATCATTTCAGTGAGGAGATCTTCAGGATCCCGTTCCTGATCATTCCCGTCTCGCTGCTTTTCGATTTCAAGCAAGACTATGTTCCCTGGATCTGGGTGTTCTTCGTTCGCTGGCAAGGTTATTTCGAGCATAGCTCGACGCGTCTGAACCTGGGTTGGGTCCGCTACATCTTTCCCGACAACCGGTTTCACCGCATTCATCATTCGATCGAACGACGGCATTTCAACCGGAATTTCGGCAGTGGTTCCGCCATCTGGGACATTCTGTTCGGGACGGCCTACTATCCGAAAGCCCAGGAATGGCCTGATGTCGGCCTACCCAATATCCGCGAGCCGCAGAACTTGACCGAGTTTCTCGTTCGGCCCTTTCGACGTGGCAGACACAGCTAAAACGCGATCGTTTTGGCCTCAATCTCATTCGGATTTGGGCCTTATGGCCAGTCTGAAAGTGGAGCATCGTTAGAATTTTAGGCAAACCGAAAAGCAGTCATCAAGACAATCATTCTACCTTGGGTTTGTCCGGCCGAATCGCGTTCGGCGGCACCATGACAGTGCCAAGGCATCCTCCCCAGCCGGGTTTCGCCTCAGACGTTTGCACTTTTGAACGGGGAGTCCCTGAAGGGACAAAGTGCTCAATGCCTCTACCAGTATTTCTTCGCCGCCGCGCAGCAATGGCGGTACGCGTGCACGACACCTTATGCACGTTCATTGACGGAACGATCGTCGCCCGGGCAGATAATTGGCGCCCGCTTCGCGATGGCGACGATGCACGCCGCGCCCTCGGTCATACCTCATATCGCGGCGAATTGGTGCCGGTTTACGATTTGGCCGCCCAAATGGGCAACAGGCCCTCACGGAGCTGCGAACTCGCCATCGTCAAGATGACGGGAGGCTACGTGGCATTCCTGATCGACGAATTCATCGGCAACACCTCGGCAGCGAGCGAAGCCATTAACCTTTCGCAGCTCGAGATTTTCGGCCAAACCGCGTAGCTGTATAATAACGTTTTACCGCGCCAAAGAACGCAGCTTTTTTCGCTGTGCTATGTTTTGGCGGTCGTGCTTTTGTTATTTCGTCTTATGCCCGCGTTTCGCCGATGGCTTGATCGGCTCTGCTTCGGGCCGTGCCAACCGAAGCGCGCGGAGCTTCTCGGTCTTTTTCTCGCGATCGGCATTTTCGGCGGCGGTGATCTGCCTCGCCGCCGTATCCGTCGTCGATGCCTTGTCTTGAAGAGTTTGCCTACTCTGTTTGAAAAACTTCTCTTTTGTGGCGGCCATGATGTCTCCTGACGAATGATAAGAGGATACGGTCAGCCCGACCGCGCAACCTTCTTTTTGGACGCGGGAAGAAGCCCTTCGCGCTGTGCATGTTTGCGGGCAAGTTTACGACTGCAGCGGATCGCATCGGCTTTTTCTCGAACCCGCAGCGCCTGATCGACGTTGTTGTCCCTGACGTCTACTTGCAAGGTAGCTCCTTCAATTACCGCTTTCTCAGGGTGATCATCGTCGAATTGATCCAGCTGGAAGACCTTGATTCAGCTGCGAAGCCAATATTCCGGGCTTTTGATGTGGACGCTTCAACGTCGATATCCGGCTGGACTACGCGGCGTTCAAAATTTTCGCCTTCGAACTGGACGCGATATTGCATGGCGCCATCGGCTTCAGGCAGGCGCGACACAATTCTTCCTGTTCCAGAAGGACCGAAATTTCCAAAAGTGCCACGCTTTAAAACGATCGTGTCACCAATCTGGTAGCGCGGATTCTGCATACCGTTCTCCCATGGGCAAAATAAAAGGCCGGGCGTTACCCCGACCTCTCAACATCATCCATGCGCACTGCCAGTACATCCGTGGTCAGCGCGCGTGAATGACAAATTTACGCCGCCTGAAGATTATCGGCTGAGCTCTTGCCGGACCTGCTGTCCTGCACGATGTCATAGCGAATTTTCTGTCCATCAGTTAGCGAACGCATTCCGGCTCGCTCGACGGCCGAAGCATGCACGAAAACGTCCGTGCTGCCATTATCGGGTTGAATGAAGCCGAAGCCCTTGGTGGAGTTAAACCACTTAACTGTACCAGTGTTCATAACGATTTCCTTTCATAGCAATCGTTGTTGCTCCCGCGATACCTTGCGGGGTTAGATCGATTTTTTGAGAGGGAATCCGAGGAAGAGCATAGGCCCTTGAGCGACGTCACAAGCAATGGTCGATAAGTCCAAACTAGGCTCTATTTCAGATTTTGCAATGAAAACTTTAGAAATATTGCCTCAGCGACATTTCGGACTACAAGTCAAACGAACGACCGCAAGATTGCTCGGTGGGACAGAGAACCGAGTGGAATCAAGCCAATCCCGTCCATTTCTCTGTTATCAGAGGATTTCGAACAGGTCGTATTTTACGCCGCCCGGAAAGCGGCTACCCTTTCCAACACAAACGATCGCATTGATCCAAGCATGTGCAGGCGAAGCGGTTTCGAAATAGGGAGTTGTCCGAAGATAATATTCCGAAGGGTCGACAGCTTCGCCGCGTCCCAAGCGCTCGGAAACTTCGACCGATGCGTGGCGAACGCCACGATAGGTCATCAGAATGTAGGCGCCATCCTCAACCTCGAGCAGAACCCGCACATCCTGCTGGAATGTTCCGTCTTGCCGAGTGACCAGCAGGTCCGATCCGATCAGTGGTGAGACCTTGCCCTTGAGACGCTCTCCTTCAAAACGGCCGCCAGAGACCGGAAAGATACGGCGAACGCCCGCGGGACATGGTCCTATATCGATCGTTGGATGAAGTTCGAGATATAGCGTAAACAGAGGGCGCGATTGCAGCTCCATGAGAGGCTCTCCATGTATGGAGAGCGTGATCGCCTCCACTTCTGGGGCGCATTAAACTGCTATAATATCGGTACGCAAAACGGGCATTCCTTACTATTATCATAAGTGAAACTACATATGCGCCCTTCACTCGACGCCCTGAAAGTCCTTGAGATCTGCGTCGCTTCCGGAAGTTTCGCCCGTGCGGCCGAGCGTTTGTTTCTCACCCCTACGGCAGTGAGCCTGCGCATTCGCACCCTTGAGGAGGAACTAGGTGAGCCCCTTTTCATTCGGCGAGGACCGCGTGTAGTGCCTACTCCGAAGGCCATGCTGCTTGCGAAGGGTGTGCGGCGCGGCTTGGACGAAATCGACGCCGCACTGGCGGCTTTCGGAGCGGCATCTCCTCCCTTGCGGGTGACCGCGCCTCCCACCCTCGCAAGCCGCTGGCTTGCGCCGCGCCTTTCCGGCTATCAGCGCTGCGAGATCGAACTCGATGTTTCGACCGAAATTCGTGATCCGTCAGATTTCGACGTTGCCATCCGCACTGGCGCCGGCGACTGGCCGGGTCTGCGGGCCTTTCGACTATTTCCCGTACAACTAACGCCGCTTCTGGCTCCATCGCTTGCCGCAGCGCTGGAACCTCTCACACCGGAGATGCTTACAACTCTGCCACTGTTGCCGCATCCAGACTGGGAAAGATGGTTTGTGAGCGCAATTGGTCGCGTCCCGCCGGGGTTGAGGTTCACTCGCGTGGAATATCCGAACCATGAGCTAAATGTGAATGCCGCCTGCGCGGGTGAAGGCGTTGCGCTCGTGCCGCCCGGCTTCTTCGAGCCCATCGTCAAATCAGGCGTGCTGATAGCGCCCTTCGACGAGACGCTTGACGGTCCCGACTGGCACTTCGCACTCATCCGTGATGATGACGGGAGATCAGGGCCTAAAGAATTCTGCGACTGGCTTTACGAGCAGAGTCGCATGATATCGGCGGCACTTGATACACCCGACGCCTGGGCGGATGCTTGAACGCAATCAAAAACTTCCGACCGGTCTGGTTCGGAGTGCGACTAAGTTGGGGCATACCTGTCGCTATACCACTGCATCATCCGGTATTGTCGGAAATATTTTCTCCATAATCCGATTAATTTGGCAGCCCTAACAATCGCCAGGGTCTCCGTTACCAGATATTGTCGATCAAGCTACTAGACAATCTGATTTCGACGGACATAGATTTACTGGATGAACACACAGCGGAAAAATAACGGCGATCACAGGATTGATCTCCACCGGAACGTTTACGGCTTTCCCATGGGTGTGGAACTGATAAATGCAATATGATCCGAATATATCCCGATCGCGCTGGCCGCTCCCATTTCGTCGGCAATCATGGGAGACTTTGATCGGTCTGATATCCGTCATTCTCCTGGTCGGGATCATATGTGCCAACCTGCCTAGCACTTGGACCGCAGAGCGAAACACATCGGTGGCCTCTTCGAACCAGGCTCGACATTGACAGATTGAGATCGCTCCACTGCTCACGCGAAGCGATCGAAAACCTTTATCGGATCGACCTGCCGCATCGCGTAGTGGCTTCCGGCAATTGCGAAGGTGAGAGCTGTATTGGCTCAATCCCTGCCTTGCGTCACCGCACCCAGCCCTGAATGCGACGAATCCTCCATATTCCCTATAGAAGCCACGAGCGTAGGGCTTTGGTCTGATGTTCACTGCGACCCATGTCCCAAATCCACATGACTGAAGCCCAAGGAAAGGAACAGACTGCGGCGAAGCTCTGTTTTACCAACAGCTCCGTCGACGACGGGCGAATAGAAGGTGAAAGGAGATTCTGATGAAAACGAAGGTACTTAGTGTTGCGGCACTCGCGCTTGGCCTGACCGCCGGATGTGCTTTTGCCCAATCTTCGACCGTCACCGGCGCCGCAGGTGGCGCGGTTACCGGAGCCGTAGTTGGCGGCCCGGTTGGAGCCGCCGTAGGCGGTGTCGCTGGCGCCATTGTCGGCACGGCCATCGATCCGCCGCCGCAGAAGGTGGTCACCTACGTACGCGAACAGCCCCTGCCCGAAGAGGAAACGGTTGTCCGCGAGCGTGTAGTCGTTGGCCGACCCTTGCCGGAAACGATCGTCGTGCGAACGGTTCCGCAAAATCCGAAATATGCCTATGCGATCGTCAACCACGAACGCGTGATTGTCGAGCCTTCCTCGCGCAAGGTTATCAAGATTCTGAACTAACGACCGTGGAGAGCGGGAAGCCGCTCTCCGCCCCTCACTCTGCCTGGCTTGGCCACATCCTGCTGATCGCAAGGAGATAGTGGCCGGCCTCCGATTTTACCGAAATCCCGAACTTCCTGGCACTGGCTTCCGCACGCGGCCATCCCGCGGCCCACCCCTGTCGCGCAGCATATTCGGCACCTAATCGTACAGATCGTGCGGCAAATTGCCTATCGCCGGATCGGGCAGCGTCTGGGGCGGAAGACCCGACCCGGCGATAGAGCCGGTGGGCGGACCGGCTAGCGAATGGCGCCCGCTGGCGCCAAACTCGTAAATCGAAGTTCGTGAGAGGTGGTGGCGGACGACCGCCGCCACGCGCCCGTCGATTGCCACGCTTACCGAAGCACTATAAGGCGGCGCCTCAATCGTCGGTTAGCTGCGTGCTCTCAGATGGCGTTGCGGTTTCGGATTTCCTTTCCAGCGCATCACGCACTTCCGCGATTTTTCCTGTATTTGTTCCAACGCCGAGGATGCTCTTTGCTTCTGTGAGCGTCTGGTTCGTCACCGGCTTGTTAGACAACTGCGCCAGCGCCGAACGCAAGGCGCTGTCGCTGAGGGCCGGGTCCGTCGGCACTGCCGTCGTTCCATACTGGATTTCGAATTCCGCATATGCCTTCACATAAGCGGAAAGCGCCGCCATCTTCGGATCTTTCGAGTTCAAGTAGGCGTGATAGTCCCGCTTGAGCGAGCTAAGGCTACCTGCACCGGGCTTTGAGACATGGCTCTTCGAACTTGCACTATGGGCTTTGGAGTCTTTATCCGCATGATGCCCCAGCACCGACGATGAAGTGCCCTGTGCAGCCGCCGCATTCGTCGAAGGGCTGCTTGTATCGTCGCCCCCGGACTTTTCGTGGCCGGAGTTTCCTTCACCATGGCCGCCGCCGTTACCATCGCCATGACCGCCGCCGTTTCCGCCCTTGGCGAATGCCGTCTGTACGAAACCGACAGTAGCTCCTCCGATGGGCGCAAGGGCAAGCACCAGGCCGAGGCTTGTCGCACCAATGATGGAATGGATTTTCATGTGCACTTCCTTCGTAACATGCCCGTCGCCTATGGCAGCGGCCATATCCAGCAAATCATGCGCACTAGAATATTGCCGAAATCCCAGCTTTCTATCCCGCTCCGACCTATGCCTTGAGGGTTAGGACCATAGTCTGATTGATCCAACCCTTTGGTCGCTTAAATTGCAGGCGCCAGACGGCAGTACCCCGCTCGGGACTACGCGGCCGGTGTCGACGACCCAACAGTTGACACTCCATTCTGCTGGGATAGCTATAGAGGGTTGGGGAGATCAGTGCCGATTATGCCAGTGCCGCGAGCGAATCATAAATACAAACTCTCTCCAGCAAGTCTTATCGAACGCTGGAACTCCCAATCCCTGGCCAGGCAGTTCCTGCTCGCCGGTGGCTTCGTCGCTCTTTGTGCTATGCTCGTTGTCGGGTCCCTCGTTGCCAATCTGATCGAGAATGCAGTGACGCGTAATTCCGCGGCGACGACAGCCCTCTATGTCGACAGCGTCATCGCCCCGCTCCTGCCCGATATGCAAACCACTCAGGCTCTTGACGATACGGTGACGCGCGCCCTTGATGAGACCCTGGGCCAAGGTGCGCTCGGCACACGGCTGTTTTCCTTCCGGCTTTGGCGCGACGACGGGACAATCCTCTATTCCAATAACAAGGATCTTTCCGGCAAGCGATTTCCGCTCTCGGATAGTCTCAAGATCGCCTTTTCGGGCCAAATGGTCGCCAAATTCAACCGGATCGACGACGTGGAGAGCGTGGCTGAACGCAATAGCGGCAAGCCCCTTCTGGAAATCTACAATCCGGTGCTTCAACCTTGGTCGGGCAAGGTCGTGGCCGTCTCCGAATTCTACGAGGTCGCCAACGATTTCGAAGGGAGCCTTACGCAGGCCCGCCTGCTGAGCTGGCTTGTCGTTGCCGTGTTCACGCTGACTTTCTTTGCTCTTCTATCGATCATCGTCCTGCGCGGCAGCCGCACTATCGACAGTCAGCGCATGGCACTCAACGGCCGCATCGGCGAATTGTCGGCGCTTCTTCAACAGAACGAGGTGTTGCGCGCGCGCGTTCAACGCGCGACCCAGCGCGCCGCCGCGCTGAACGAGAGCTATTTGCGCCGTATCGGTGCCGACCTGCATGACGGTCCCGCCCAATTGGTCGCTTATGCCTCCTTGCGACTGGACAGCCAGACACTCATCAGCCCCACCGTCTCGCCAGAGGAGCGCGAAGCGTCGCTGGAGACAATCAAATCCAGCCTTGATGACGCCATGGCCGAAATCCGGAGCGTCTGCAGCGGCCTGATGCTGCCGCACATCGAGACGGACAATTTGACCGATCTCTTAAAACGGGCAATCCGTGCCCACGAACAGCGCACGGGCGTCACCGTCGCGCTTCTCGTCAGGGCAGCGCCGACAGATCTTTCGACCTCCGCAAAAATATGCGTCTATCGCTTTGTGCAGGAAGCCTTGAACAATGGCTATCGTCACGCCGGCGGAATCGGGCAAAGGGTCGTACAAACCTTGGAAGACGGCCAGGTCGTGATCGAGGTTGCCGATGAGGGACCGGGATTTGATCCGAAAGAGGTCGGCGCGCAGAAGCTTGGTCTTGCCGGCCTCAGAGATCGGGTCGAAAGCCTCGGCGGCATGTTCCAGCTTTTGTCGTCAGACCGGGGCACCATCGTCCGCATGTCCCTGAACATCGAGGAAATGGAGCAGACATGACAGCAGCAATCACTTTGGCAGTCGTAGACGACCACCCCCTCTTCAGGGAAGGCGTTATCCGCAGCCTGACCGAAATGGATGGGTTTAGCATCGTCGGCGAGGGCAGCAGCAAGGAGGACGCGCTGCGCATAGCGGTGCAGCAGCGCCCGGACATCCTGTTGCTCGACATTTCCATGCCGGGAGGAGGACTGGATGCCCTCTCTCTCATCCTCGGCCAAATACCCGATCAGAAGATCGTTATGCTGACAGTCTCCGAGGCAAGCGACGATGTGATGATAGCGCTCAAGAGCGGCGCGAAGGGCTATGTTCTGAAAGGCGTCGGATCACGGACGCTCGCCGATATCCTTCGCGGTATCGCTGCCGGTGACAGCTATGTCGCACCGACGCTATCGGCGCGTCTGATTTCCGAAAACGGAACCGGTTCCCGGGCCAATCCTTTCAGCGCATTGACGGATCGCGAGCGGGAAGTATTGGAACTGGCTTCTGCTGGATTGAGCAATAAACATATTGGGCTGAAGCTCGATCTGCATGAAAAGACCATCAAGCATCACATGACCCAAATCTTCGCCAAACTGGAGGTGAGCAATAGAACGGAAGCTGCGATGGCATTCCGGGATGAACTCGAAAAGCGGCGTCAGTGAAGGCAGTGATTTGAGCCGCTGCTCGTCGGCAGTTGTCGCGTTGCGATTGACGATGGTGCGGCCCTTTGAATCCTTCATCACATAACGTCCGCTCTGTATATTTTCGCTCATACCATCCTTGTGTTGAACGCTAATCGAGCCGCCGCCGTCATCGGTGGACTGGTCGGAATCGACCTGGCTTTGGGTAGCGCTCTTGGTTGCGGACGATCGGCCACTAGCATTGCCGTTTCCGTTGTTGCCATTCCCGTTTCCATTGTTGCCGCTGCCGTTTCCACCTCCATTGCCGCTGTTGCCACCGCCGTTCCCATTGCCTCCCCCGTTACCGTTGCCTCCCCCATTGCCGTTTCCGCCGCCGTTGCCGCCACCATTACCACCTTTGGCCTCGGCCATTTGCTGGGCGAATATCGCGGAAGCACCGTGAATTTTCACAGTGTAGGGAAGTGCCGTGTTGACCAAGGTCAGCATCAGGCATGGTAAAGCAGCAATAAGCTTTCGACGTAATAACACCTAAAGCCTCCTGAGGCTCCAACGACGAGCGCCCAACGTTCCATGGGCTCGAAGCGCCTCGGCTATCGCCGATTGGCAAGGGTCCGATCCATATCAAATCGCCGCTACATCGCGAAGGGTCAAGTCCTATCCCACGGATAAGTACAGCATTTGGACTTCAGCAATCCACGTCATGACCTTTCGCCGTGGCAGCGTCAGACCAAGGTCGGAGAAAGCGCCGGACCGAAGCCCAATTGCATGATCGCGTTATTGAAACCGACTTCAGCTTGTCAATATGACTGCGGGCACGCCNAAGCCTCGCCGGCANAAGATAAGCCGGTCGAGAGCCAANAGCGTCTCTGTAAGAGCGGCACGCCACACGACGTCGTCCGTGCAATCATCCGACAAGAGNGGGTAATGCGATGACCCAACACTGGAGGATCTATCTGGCTCGGGCCATACCGCCGGGGGCAATATTGGATTTCTCGGCAGCCGAATTCGCGCTCCAGGTTGCGATCAATTTGCGGTATTGCCTGAATCTCGTCCGGCCGACGTCCGAATGCATCGAATTGGCCGAACTCGTGTTGCTGCGGGCCAGAAATTACGGTGAGGCCAGAATGGGCCATAGCCCACAGTCGTTCGCAGAGGCAGAGGAAGCACTTGCCAATGCAACGAGACTGCTCGAGATTGAACTTGAATATTGCGCGAAACGGGGCACGAGGGACAGCTGCGATCAAGCAGCCTAAATCTTCGTCATGTTATCCGGCAGAATAACAACAGGAAAATTGTGCCGATCGTGAGGTTGGAGGCGACCAATGACGCTACGCGCGGCATCTATCGGCTATGACTTTGTCGCAGAAAGCTAGCGACGGCACTGGCCAATAGCTCCTGCGGCGGCGCATACCTCAAGGGTATGCGCGGGAAAGTAAGGTTTAGTTGCCGCGAGCTCCCTTGACGGCGAACGGAATATGCGAGCGGGAAATGCCGAGATCACGAAGAACATGATCGTCCAGGGCGGAAAGCTCGCGCATTGCTCTGCGCTGTTCGCTAAAGCGCTTAATCTTCTCTAATACTTTCATTTTTGCCATCTCCTTTGTTTTCGCGCAAGAGATAGGCATTTACCCGCCTAAATAAAATGCACATGCCTGCAGGATAGCCATGCTGCTTTTGCAAGGCTCATCACAACGGCAGCGGCCAACGTGCCCGTACGCCACGAATTAAGGACCTGCCTCACATTCGGCAACAATTGATGGCACGCTGCTACGACATCGCCGCCCTGTCGCCGATATGCGGCCTTATGCCCTGATGCCTGTACGACCTTGTCGCGGGCTTATGCGTCTTTCCATTTGGAAAATGTCGCAGCCTGCCCACGCAAATTGCCTTCGCGATCCACGAGCTGCCAGACGATACCCTCCTCAATCCAGAACCGCCGTCCGGATTTTGCGATCCTCAGGCCGCGATAGTCGGAGATGAAACCGTTGCGCGTCACCGCATCCAGCAGTTGCTGACGCTCCGCACGGTTGGGAAGCTCCGCTGAAAGTCGCGAGGGAACCGTCACGAACTCATCCCAGGGATATTCGAAGCAATTCTGAGCAGCCTTGTTGGCGTAGACGAAACGCGGATCGGCATCCGTGTTGTGGGCAAGGACCACGAAAGGTGCCTCATTATAGAGCCAAGGAGGCCCTGCTTGCGGATTGACGAGTGGACGGCCGACAATGCGTTGAAAACTGCCGGTCAGAAGTTCGAAAAAGGCTTCGTCAACCGATAAATCGACGACATTGCTTTCAGGCCTGTCAGTCATCTGTTTTCTTCCCGCAATCATGGCATCGACCGAAGCGATACCTATCAAATCGCGATAAATATCAAAAGCAGGGCAAGCGGGAAGACACGAGCATCCGTTATCAACCTTTCCGCGAAACTATAGTTTCCGAGGAGGTAACTGATGGAAGTGCGTGCCACCAACCACGTTGCAGCCGCTCGCCGGCTGCATCGTCCATTGCACGACGCAAAGCCACTCCGTCGCAATCTGCCGGCCAGTATCTTATCATTGCTTTTATAATTGATTGACCGGTCGGTTTATGCAAGAGTTGCACGGTCGTCATGGGTAGGGCGACGGGGAGGAAACATGTCTGAATCCGGCACCGTTCTGTCGGCGTTTGCCGACGGCGTCTTGACGCTTACGCTCAATCGACCCGACAAACTCAATTCCTTCAACGAAGACATGCATCTTGCGCTGCGCGCCGGCTTCGAGCGCGCGCATCGGGATGTAGATGTCCGCGCAATTCTGTTGACGGGCGCCGGCCGCGGCTTCTCGGCTGGCCAGGACCTTGGCGATCGCGACCCGCGCAAGGGCACCCCCGATCTCGGCCATACGATCGAGACTTTCTACAATCCCCTGCTCCGCCTCATCCGCAGCTTGGAAAAGCCGGTGATATGCGCTGTTAATGGTGTGGCAGCCGGCGCCGGCGCCAATATCGCCTTTGCCTGCGACATCACGCTTGCCGCCCGTTCGGCCCGCTTCATCCAGGCTTTCGCGAAGATCGGCCTCGTGCCGGATTCCGGCGGCACCTGGAACCTGCCTCGGCTTATCGGCGAAGCCCGCGCCAAGGCACTGGCGCTGACGGCCGAACCGCTCGATGCGGAAACAGCCGCCAGCTGGGGCCTGATCTGGCGCGCGGTGGACGACGATAAGCTGATGGATGAAGCGACGGCGCTTGCCACCAGGCTCGCTGCCGGCCCGACGAAAGGCCTCGGCCTGACGAAGCGCGCCATTCAGGCGGCGGCGACGAATTCGCTCGACCAGCAGCTCGATCTTGAGCGCGACCTGCAGCGCGAAGCCGGCCGCAGCGCCGACTATGCCGAGGGCGTCACTGCCTTCCTGGAAAAACGCAAGCCGGAGTTCAAGGGCAAATGAGCGCCGCGGAGAGCCTTTCGCCGCAGGCGCTCGCGGAAGCCTGCGCGAGAGCCATGTGGGACGAAGACAACGCCACGCGCCATCTCGGCATGGAGCTTGTGTCCGTCGCGCCCGGCAAAGCGACCATCGCTATGACCGTTGCGGCGACCATGACCAACGGTCACGGCACCTGTCATGGCGGCTACATCTTCACGCTCGCCGACTCCGCCTTCGCGTTCGCCTGCAATAGCTACAACCAGCGCACCGTCGCCCAGCACTGTTCGGTGACCTTTATTGTGCCGGCTTTCAATGGTGACCGGCTGACGGCGACGGCGCGGGAGGTGTCGCGCCGAGGACGAGGCGGCATCTACGATGTCGCGATTACCAATCAGCATGGCGAGCAGATTGCGGAATTCCGTGGCCACTCGCGAACCGTCAAGGGCGCACTTTTACCGGAATAGAATTCGCGCGCCGGAAGTACCGGCTTTTCTGGAGGAGACATTGATGGAAAACCTTTCGCCGCGTGCGGGTGAGCTTGAAGCAATCGAAATCGCCTCCCGCGAGGAGATTTCCGTGCTGCAGTTCGAGCGCATGAAATGGACGCTCACCCATGCCTATGAGAACTCACCCTTCTATCACAAGAGTTTCGACGAATTGGGCGTGCATCCCTCCGATCTCAAGACTTTGTCTGATATCGCCAAATTTCCTTTCACGACCAAGAAAGATCTTCGCGACACCTATCCTTTCGGCATGTTCGCCGTGCCGCGCGAAAGGCTTGCCCGTATCCACGCCTCCTCCGGTACGACGGGCAAGCCGACCGTCGTCGGCTATACCGCCAGGGACGTCGAAACCTGGGCAAGCCTCGTTGCCCGCTCGATCCGCGCCTCCGGCGGCCGGGCGGGTGATCTGGTGCATATCGCCTACGGCTATGGCCTGTTCACCGGCGGCCTCGGCGCGCATTACGGCGCGGAGAAACTTGGTTGCACCGTCGTACCGGTCTCCGGCGGCATGACAGAACGGCAGGTGGCGCTGATACAGGATTTCAAGCCGCGCATCATCATGGTGACGCCTTCCTATATGCTCTCGATCCTCGACGAATTCCGTCGCCAGGGCCTCGACCCAAGAGAAAGTTCGCTCGCCGTCGGCATCTTCGGCGCCGAACCATGGACCAATGCCATGCGCGAGGAAATCGAGCACGCCTTCGATATGCACGCCGTCGACATTTACGGCCTCTCGGAGGTCATGGGTCCGGGCGTCGCCAGCGAATGCGTCGAGAGCAAGGATGGGCTGCACATATGGGAAGATCATTTCTATCCGGAGATCATCGATCCGGTCACCGGCGCGTCATTGCCAGATGGCGAGATCGGCGAGCTGGTCCTCACGACGTTGACCAAGGAAGGCCTGCCGATCATCCGTTACCGCACGCGCGACCTGACACGGCTGCTGCCCGGCACCGCCCGCACCATGCGCCGCATTGAAAAGATAACGGGCCGCTCCGATGACATGATGATCCTGCGTGGTGTTAACGTCTTTCCGACGCAGATCGAGGAGCAGATCCTGAAATGCCGCGGGCTCGCGCCGCACTTCCAGATCGAACTGACACGCTCCGGCCGCATGGACGACATGACCGTTCATGTGGAGTGCACGCTGGAGGCGGCGGACGAAACGGCGCGAAATGTTTCGGCAAAGGAACTTGCCCACCACATCAAGAACATCGTCGGTGTCACCACGAAGGTCATGGTGCACTCTCCAGGCGGCGTTGCGCGATCGGAAGGCAAGGCCAAACGCATCGTGGACAACCGTCCGAAAGAATGATCGGCATCTGGTGGGATAGCCTGGCAAGCATTTGATTGTATATGGGAAGGATCGGCCACCAGGCACGATCAGATCAATCGGGAATTAGCAAAGCAGGATCATATGGCACGCACGCGCGCAGTTGATTTCGAGGAAAAGCAGCGTGGCATCCTGGCGAGTGCCGCGGCTGTTTTCGCCGAGGTGGGCATGGAAAAGGCGTCCATGTCGATGATCGCCTCACATGGCAACGTCTCGAAAGCCCTGCTCTATCACTACTATCCCGGCAAGGACGCGCTGATCTTCGACATCGTGCAAACGCATCTGATGGAACTGGAAAGCGCGATCGAAACGGCAGATCGCAACGATGTTACGCCGCAAGAGCGGCTGCGGCTGCTGGTGAAGGCCGTGCTTAAGAACTATGAGGGCGCCGACAACGAACATAAGGTGCAGCTCAACGGCACGCATGCCCTGTCGCAGGAGCAGCTGGCAGAATTGAGGACGATCGAGCGGCGCATCGTCCGGCGTTTCTCCACCGTCATCGAGGATCTCAACCCGGATCTCAACAAGAACAGGCCGTTGCTGATGCCGGTCACCATGTCGCTCTTCGGTATGATGAACTGGGTCTATATGTGGTTCAGGCCCAACGGGCCAATCACACGCGACGAATATGCCGACATTGCCACCACCCTCATCCTCGAAGGGGTCAAGGCCGTCCGTTGAGACGCCGCTGACGCGGTCGTTCAATCGCCGAGCTTCATCCGTTCGAGGACAAGCGGATCATATTCCGGCGCGCGGATGCGGCGGCGCTCCGGCTCCGGTGCCATCAGCGGTTCGACGGCCACCAGCTTCTCCTTCGCCTCCAGCGCCAACCGTTGATAGATGGCGGTGCCCTGGCGCTTCCAGGCGATCTCTTCCGGCGTCAACTCACGAACCACGCGAGCCGGCGCTCCAACGGCAAGACTGTTTGCCGGGATTTCGGCTCCGGCCTTGACGAAGGCCAGCGCCGCGACGATCGCATTCTCGCCGATGACGGCTTCGTCCATGACGACGGCATTCATGCCGACCATGGCATTGGCGCCGATGCGGCAACCATGCAGCACAGCGCCATGGCCGATGTGCCCCGCCTCGCCGATCATCACTTCCAGATTCGGGAAACTGTGGACGACGCAAGTCTCCTGCACATTCGAGCCACGCTCCAGCACGACACGCCCGAAATCGCCGCGCAACACGGCGCCCGGCCCGACATAGCAGGCGGGGCCAATGATAACGTCTCCGATGACAGTCGCGGCCGGATGCACGAAGGCAGAGGGATCGATGACCGGGATCACGCCGTCATAGGAATAGATCTGCGCCATTCAGTCGACTCCCAAACCTTCCACATCGCGACCGGTTTCGGCCACCGCTTCCATCCGTTGCGCGAACTCACGACGCAAGGTGCGGCGAAGCTGGGCGGCCTTGTGCCGTCGGATATCAACCGGCGTGACTGGCACCAGTTCCGGCACGCGGACCGGGCGGCCGACTTCGTCGACGGCGACCATGGTGAAATAACAGGAGTTCGTGTGGCGGCGCTGGCCGGAGCGAATATTCTCCGCCTCCACGCGGATGCCGACTTCCATGGAGGTACGGCCCGTATCATTGATCGAAGCGCGGAAGGTGACGAGCTCGCCGACATTGATCGGCTCCTTGAACAGCACCTGATCGACCGACAGCGTTACCGCATATTGCTTGGAATAGCGCGACGCACAGGAGAAGGCGACGCGGTCGAGCAGGTTCAGAAGTGCGCCGCCATGCACCTTGCCGCTGAAATTCGCCATGTCAGGCGTCATCAGCACGGTCATTTCCAGGCGATGCGGGTCTTGCTCGGTCGTCGTCATGCGCTCACTCTCTCCTTTTCGCCACCATCGTCAGAACGTCATATTGCGCGACGACGGCGTCCAGCTGGTTGGTTACCTTGCAATCCCAGCGCACCTCGCCATGCTCGGCATTGATGCGGGGATTGATCTCTTTGCAGGTCAACTGCACCTTGAGGGTATCACCCGGATTGACCGGTGTCAGGAAGCGGAGATTGTCGACCCCATAATTTGCAAGAACCGGGCCTGGAGCCGGATCGACGAAGAGGCCGGCCGCAAAAGAGACTATGAGATAGCCATGCGCCACGCGTCCCTCGAAGAACGGATTGGCCTTCGCCGCCTCTTCGTCCATATGGGCATAGAATGTGTCGCCGGTAAAATGGGCGAAGTGCTCGATATCGTCGAGTGTCACCGTGCGCGTGGCGGTGACGAGCTGATCTCCGATCTTGAGCTCAGCGAGCGACTTGCGGAACGGGTGCTCGCTGTCGCGGCGGGTATCCGCGCCATCCATCCATCGTCCCGTGACGGCGGTCAACATGGTCGGTGCACCTTGAATCGCGGTACGCTGCATATAATGCTTCACGCCGCGCATGCCGCCCAGTTCTTCCCCGCCGCCGGCACGACCCGGACCGCCGTGAACGAGGCCCGGCAGCGGTGAACCATGACCGGTGGAGCTCTTGGCACTCAAGCGGTTGCCGATCATCACGCGACCATGGAATGGTGCGAGGCCGAGAACAACCTCCTCAGCGAAATGCGGATCGTTGGTGAAGACGGAGGCAACGAGACTGCCCTTGCCGCGCCGCGTCAGATCGACGGCCTCTTCCGCCGTGTCATAGGGCATGGCGGTGCTGACGGGGCCGAAGGCCTCGACATCGTGAATGGCACGCGCGGAGCCCGGTTTGTCGCAATAGAGCAGGACCGGATTGAGGAAGGCGCCGGCGCTCGCATCGCCGGACATGACATGCGGATTATCGGGATCGCCGCCGACAATCTCGGCCTCGGTGGCGAGATCCCGGATGCGCACCCGCACCTCCTCGCGCTGAGCGAGGCTTGCAAGCGGCCCCATGCGAACCGTCTCATCGGCCGGATTGCCAATTGCCGTCTTGCCGAGACGATCATTCAAGGCCGCAATAAACGCTTCACTATAGGAACGGGGCGCGATGACACGACGGATGGCGGTGCACTTCTGCCCGGCCTTGACCGTCATCTCACGGGCGACCTCCTTGACGAAGAGATCGAACTCCTCCGTGCCGGGCGCGGCATCGAGCCCGAGGACGGCCGCGTTGAGGCTGTCAGCCTCCATGGTGAAGCGCACGGAATTTTCGATAATCGCCCTGTGCGTCTTGAGGCGCTGACCGGTCGCGGCAGAGCCGGTAAAGGTCACCACATCCTGGCCTTCGACATGATCGAGGAGATCGCCGACCGAGCCGCAAACGAGCTGCAGTGCACCTTCCGGCAGCAGGCCTGTTTCGATGATGCGGCGAACCATCAGCTCTGTAAGATAGGCCGTCTGGCTCGCCGGCTTGACGATGGCGGGGACGCCGGCAAGCAAGGTCGGCGCAACCTTTTCCAGCATGCCCCAGCACGGGAAATTGAAGGCATTGATGTGAACGGCGATACCCTGCAGCGGGCTTAGGATATGCTGTGCGGAAAAGCTCTGGTCCTTGGAGAGCTGCTCCACGTCGCCATCGAGCAGCACACGCGCATTCGGCAGCTCGCGCCGCCCCTTGGAAGCGTAGGATAGCAAGGTTCCGATGCCGCCTTCGATATCGACCCAGCTATCGGCGCGCGTGGCGCCGGTTGCCGTCGAGAGCGCGTAGAATTCTTCCTTCCTCTCAAGCAGCGCCTGCCCGAGCGCCTTCAGCATTGCGGCGCGCTCATGGAAGGACATGCGCCGCAACACCGGTCCCCCCTTGTCGCGGCCATAGGCCAGGATCTGCTTAAAATCGATACCCGAGGAATCGATGAACGCGACGGGCACGCCGGTCGATGCATCGAGCAGCGGCACGCCTTCTCTGGCGCCGGCGACCCAGGTGCCCCCGACATAGCTTTCAAGCCGGCGCGGCTGGTTTGCCATGATGTTCATCCGAATTTCCTTCCTTCGTCTTTCCGGTGATCCGAGCGAAAAACCGCCAGGCATCTCCCGAACTGATCAATTCAAACCGAGCGCAGAGAGCTGCGCATCAACCTCGGTCTGCCATTCGGCCAGCAAAGTTTCGTTGGGCGTATGTCGCAGGCCGAAGCGTGACAATGTTTCGAAGCGGGCTGAACCGGCATGGCCAAAGCTCGCTGCAACGCGAGGATACCAATAAGCGGCCGAAGCCCGTGCCTTCGCCCGGCCCTCGTCATCGGTGACGATGCGGACAAGCCCGGCGGCGCCGAGTTCGGCATGCCGTCTTTCGCGCGGCAGGATGGCACGGAAGGTTTCGGCCAGCGGCTGATAGGAAACGCGCGCCAGCTCCTTCAACTGCACGACGCTGGCAGCACCCATCAGAACGTTCATGACAACCGCATCCACCCAGCCTTCAAGGGGATAATGGAAGACGGCAAGCCGCATATCACCACCCTGCCTGACAGCGCCGATATCAGCGTCGCGGGAAAGCCGTGCCGCCCAGGGATGGTGGATGGCATAACGCCCGCCATCGACGCCGAAGGTCTCCATGACCTGCAGGACCTGGCCGGCATGGTCGGTCTTTTCCAGCACGATGCGTGCTGCGGAAATGCGCTCCTGAATCCCGGGCGCGTCGTTGATGATATCGGCAAAGCCGGCGGAACCCGCCAGTTCGCTATCGACGAAGCTCGCCATCAGACGCAAGAGTTCGCCGCGATAGCGCGGAGGCGCGTTGTCGGGCGAGGACAGCATGCCGCCCTCCTGCAGATATTGCTCGATAGGCATCGTCTCGGACATCTTGTTCCTCCCTTCGATGCGCGCGCCTACTGGTCGTAGCTGACGACGATGCGGTCGGTGAGCGGGTAACACTGACAGGTCAGCACATAGCCCTGGCGCACCTCGTAATCCTCGAGCGCGTGGTTGACCTCCATCTCGACCTCGCCTTCGAGAACCTTGGCCCGGCAGGTGGAGCAAACGCCGGCCTTGCAGGCATAGGGAACATCCATCGCGTTTTCGAGCGCTGCATCGAGCAGGCACTGGCCGTGCTTCGGGAACTTGAAGATGCGCGTCGCACCATCGAGCGTGACCGTCGCCTCGCAGCTGGTTTCGTGATCGGCGGCGGCACTACTTTCCACCTTGCGCCGCGCGCGGCCCGGCTGCGCGGAGGCGAAGAGCTCGAACTTGATCTGGTCGTCGCGCATGCCGTGTTCACGCAAAGCCGCAGCGATCGCCAGCATCATCGGCTCGGGACCGCAGATGAAGGCTGTCGCAACCGACTTGATGTCGATCCAGCTCTTGAAGAGCGCCTTGCACTTCTCCGCATCGATCCGTCCCGTGAAAAGATCGATCTCCTGCGCCTCGCTCTCCAAAACATGCAGGATGGACAGGCGACCGAGATAGAGGTTCTTCAGATCCTCCAACTCTTCGCGGAACATGATCGAGCTGATCTGCCTATTGGCATAGACCAGTGTGAAGACGGAGCGCGGCTCGCGAACCAGCAAGGTCTTAATGATCGAAAGAACCGGCGTGATGCCGCTGCCACCGGCAAAGCCGAGATAATGCTTGGCCATATCCGGCTCGATTGCGGTGAAGAAGGCTCCCATGGGAGGCATGGCTTCCAGCATGTCGCCGGCTTTCAGGTTTTCGTTGATCCAGGTCGAGAAGCAGCCG
>JGI24740J21852_10000149_pt1 | contig 27167 bp, 19 predicted proteins | sample KBSCornC6_FD_21852 | JGI IMG/M metagenome (IMG submission 21852) | reverse complement strand
GTCACGTCCAGCTTGCCCTGGAACTGGCTGTGGTACAGCGCAGCGGCCAGGTCCGGCGCGACGCCGTTCATCTGATCGGCCGCGGCGTTGGCCTGGTCTTTCTTGCCCTTGCCGAATACCTGGGCGCCGCTCTGCTGAAACAGTGACTGCGTTTGCGGTGCCTGGATCGTGTCGTCCAGCAGTTGCGCGTAGAAGATCGTGCCCTTGTAGACATCGAGCGACGTGCCCATGGCGCTGAGCCGGCCCTGAGGTGAATCCTTGCCGTCGTTGGCGGCGGTGCACATCATGGGCGCATGGTCGAGGATGGATTGCAGCGCGCGCTGCTGCAAGCCGGAGATGCTCGCGTCGCCCATGACCTGGTCGAACAGCGGGTCACCGGACTGCATGCCGGCGAGCAGGCCCGTGAGCCGTTTGGCCGCCGCCGCGTCGCCCTTGCCCGGGCCGCCGTTGGTTTGCAGGGCATGCGCGGCGATGTGCAGCACCTGTTGCGCGCCCAGCCCCGTCTGCCATTGCTGGAAGCTCGTCAGCAGCTGCTTGAACTCGGGCGAGTCCTTGCCGGTGCCGCGCGCCGCCTCCATCTCGGGCGCGATGCCGGACATGGTGACGGCGTTCTGCGCTTTCCACAGGGTATCGACGTTGTCGGGGTTGAGCTGCCAATCGCCATCTTCGGGTTTGTGACCGGCGGCTACGTTCAGCGCCTGGTCGAGGTCGTTGTGATACGACTGCAGGGCGCGCGCCGCAGCGGCTTTGAGGTCCGCGTTGTCGGGCGCTTTGTCAGATTTGGCCTTGGCGTCCTGCCATGCCGCGTAGTCGGTGCGGGCCTGCGTGACCGCGCCGTCCAGTGCCTTCTGGTCGGGCTGAATGTCCTGCTTCATGATGCCGGCCGTCACGCGCAGCACGTCCGGGTCCAGCACGTTTAGCTTGGCCAGGTCCTGGGCCCCGGCATCGACGGGGTCCTTTGTCGGGTCTTGGTAGTAGTCCTCCAGATGTTGCTGCGCAGCCACCGTCAGTGCGGATTGCGTCAGCATCGCCTCGTTTTGTTCGTTGCCGCCGAGCCAGGCTCGCGTGGCTGCAATGGCCTCGGGCATCGTCATGCCGCTGGCCACCAGTTGGCCCAGATGGGCGGTGGTGTCGGGCTGGGCGCCGTCGCGCTGCGTGTCGGGCGTTTTGGCACCCGGCGTTGCCGCCACGTTGCCCGTGCGCAGGGCGTTCACGCCGTCCTGCAGGTCCTGTTCGGTAAAAAGCTGATCGCCGTCGACGTCCTTGGTGGCCTGGTCGATGGGATCGCTGGGGGTTTGGGGCTGCCCGGCCTTGTCCCCTGTCTTGTCGCCGGTGTTGTCCTGTTGCCGTGCAACGGTCACCGCCTGGGCACGTGCCAGCACTGCGGCCTGGGCCCATGTCTGGTTGCTGATGTCGGCGTTTGCCTTGTCGTTGCGCGCGGCATCGAGCGCCTTCTGCAGACCGGCCGCATCGGCCGTGCCGCTGCCCAGTGCCTTGTTCAGCGCCGCCTGGGCCTTGGACAGATGGGCCGCATCGTCCGGCCCGACCGGCACCGTGGGCGGCGATGGCTTCAGGCCGGTGTGCTTCTGCAGCGTTTTCGACAGCGCGCCGTTCGGGTCTTCATCGATGATGGTCTGGTACGGCGCCATCGGTGCATTGTTGGCCTTGGCCAGGCCCAGCGTGTCGAACGGTGTGCTGGGCGGTGTGTAGCCGTTTTCCTTGAAGCGATCCTGATCGGCCTGCGCGTTGTAGAGGAAGGACCGCAGGCTGCCCATGACATGGGCTGCGCCGTCGCTCTTCGGGCCGCCCAGCGCGTTGACGATGCGGCTGATGGGGCCGTAGTAATCGTCGCGCTTGTCCAGCGTTTGCATGGAGGGCGCGTAGACCTCGGGGTCGCCCGCTTTGATCTTGCTGTCGACCTTGCCCTGCAGGTTTTGGGTGTAGAGCGCTTGCGCCAGTTCTGGCGAGGCACGCTGCACGTCTTCGAGCAGCGCCGCGATGTCGCGCAGCTCACCTGGCGTGCCCACCTTTGTAATGTTGTCGTGCGTGATGCCGGCGTTCAGCACCGAGTTGACAAGGTCCTTGTACAGCACCGTGTCCTTGTAGCGCGATAGCGCGTTGCCTTCTGCCACCAGCGTGTCGTGCGGGTTCTTGCCGCTGGCGTGGGTGATGTCCTGCAGCGCGCCAGACTGGATGTCTTGCGTGCGTGNGTCGTCCATGACGCTCGCGTAGAGCGGGTCGGTGTTGGCCACGCCGCGCAACTGCTGGGTAAGCGCCTGCGCTGCCTTGAGGTTGCCGTCGGCGCCGCCCGATGCGCGCGCAGCCAGCGCGGCGTCGACGATCTCAGCGGCGTGCAGGTCGTTCAGCACGCTGGCGGCGGGAGGAGGACCTTGCGTGCCACTTGCGGCGCTGTTGCGTTGCGCGACCAGGCGCTCGGCAAGCAGGCGCCGATCGGTCTGGAGTGGATCGGTACGCCACTGGCTGTCGGGCTGGCCGGCAGCGGCGTTCAGTTCATCGGAAAGGGCGGTGTGATAGGCCTGCTTGTCGCGCGCCAGCGTGGCCGCGTCGGCATTGGCGGCCTTGTCCTTCTGCCAGGTCTCGAAGGCGGTCTGGGTGGCCTTGACGGTGTCGTCCAGGTTGGCGGCCGGCTTGAGCTCGACGTGCAGCGCCTTCACCACGTTGTCGATGGTGGGTTTAGAGAAAATGCCGAGCCAGACGTCCTGCTTGGCAGCATTCTGGATGGGGTCGGCATCGGCCGGGACCTTGCCGTCTGCCACGGCTTTTTCGGCTGCGATGGTCAGGGCGGCTTCGCTCAGGACCGTCTCGTTTTGTTCGCTGCCGCCAAGCTGGGCACGCGCCGCGTTGACGGCTTCGGCCTCGGTCATGCCGCCGTCCAGCCCCGCTTGAATGGCGGCCCGTGCGTCTTGCAGCGTCACGGCTTGCGTGGGCGGGGCCTGGTCGGTTGCCAGCGGTTTGTCGGACAGCGACTGCGTGGCGCTGTCCAGCGTCGTGTTGTCGAACACGTGCGTGAGGCCGACCTGGCTGGCGGCCTGCTTGAGCGAGTCGACCTTGGGTTGCGGCGTCGCCGGTGCCGACTTGTTGTGCGCGGCCTGCAGCAGGATGGCGGCCCGCGCAAGCGCATCTCTGCTGACTGAGGGCTGCGTCTGCTGAATTTTCTCAATGGCAGCCTTCAGCGCCGCCGTATCGTCGGGTGCCTTGCCCTGGAGCGCGTTCTTCAGGGCCGTCTCGGCATCGGACACATCGCGCGCACTGGGGGGCGGCGGCGGTTGGATGGGCTGGGGCGGCGTCGGGACGCCACCACCGCCGTCGATGGCTCTGAGCATACGGTTCTCCTGGGCAGACTACGAGCACTCGCCCATGATTGCCGCGCTTGCCAAGCACGCCTATTCGGAAAACTCGTAGAAAAGCGCGCGAAACCGGCTACATCCATACCGCTGACTACGCGTTCCAGTGGCGGCTTTGCCTTGGCTCTCAGCAAGCCATCCCGGACCCCGCTACAATATCGTTGATGCATCAATCGTTGATGTATCATTTGTATCTCCGCCCTCCGCCATGGCCGTCCACACCGCGCTCCCGCACTCCCATACTCAGGTTCTGCCGTTCAAGGAATCGCTCTTGGCGATGATCGGCATCTGCTTTGTCGTTGTTCTGGTCGCCTTCGACCAAACCGTGGTCGGCACGGCGCTGCCGACGGTGGTGGCGGAACTCAAAGGCTTTGAGCTGTACGCCTGGGTGGCAACGTCGTATTTGCTGACGTCAGTGGTGACGGTGCCGATTTTTGGCCGACTGGGGGATTTCTACGGACGCAAGCCGTTTGTGATTGCCTCCATCGTGGTGTTCACGTTGGCGTCGGTCATGTGCGGCATGGCGGGCAGCATGACGTTTCTGGTGTGGTCGCGGGCGCTGCAGGGCATTGGTGGCGGCATGCTGGTCGGCACGGCTTACGCGTGCATTCCCGATCTGTTTCCCGATGCGCGTGTACGTTTGCGCTGGCAGGTAATGCTGAGCGCGTCGTTTGGTATTGCCAACGCCATCGGCCCGACGCTGGGCGGCTGGATGACGCAAGCGTTCGGTTGGCGGTCGGTGTTTTACGTGAACATTCCGTTCGGTGTGCTGGGGCTGTGGTTTGCCTGGCGCTTTCTGCCGCATCTGCGCCAGAACGCCCATACCGGGCGTATCCGGTTGGACTGGCAGGGTGCGGTGCTGATCACGGTGGCGCTTGGCGCGCTGCAGTTATTCGTGGAATGGCTGCCGCGGCATGGCCTGTCGCTGCCGCTTTTCGGTTGGCTCGTGCTGTCCGCTGCCGCATTCGTGGCGCTGTGGTGGTGGGAGCAGCGTGCCGAACAGCCGTTGCTGCCGTTTGACATGTTGCGCAATCCGGCGCTGGCCGCGCTGTTCATGCTTGCGCTGCTGTCGGGCTTCTCGATGTTTGCGGTGCTGTTTTACGCACCGCTGCTGTTCCAGGGCGGGTTTGGCATGTCGCCTCAGGAAGCCGGCCTGGTGATTACGCCGCTGGTGGTGTGCATCACGCTGGGCAGCATCATCAACGGGCGCATCGTCACGCGCATTCCCAAGCCCAACGCCATGCTGTATGCCGGCTTTGCGCTGCTGACCGTGGCGGTGGCAGGCATGTCGATGTCGTCCAAGGGCATGCCGCACGCGGTGCTGACGTTGCTGATGCTGCTGGCCGGTCTGGGGCTCGGTTTCGTGCTGCCCAATCTGACCGTGTTTGCGCAGCAGACGGCCGGCCGCGCGCACCTGGGCATTGCCACGGCGCTCCTGCAATCGCTGCGCATGGTCGGTGGCATGGTGGGTACGGCGCTGGTCGGCACGCTGGTGAGCGAGCGCTATGCCTCGGGCGTTGCCAATGCGCTAGGCGCTGATAACGCGATGCAATGGCTGCGCCAGCTTGCCGATCCCGAAATTCTCATCGATCATGATTCGCAAGCCGCCTTGCTCTCGCAGTTGCATGTTGCCGGCCACGACGGTGCGGCGCTGCTTGAGGCCGCGCGACATGTGTTGGTCAGTGCCATTCATATCGGTCTGATCGTGGCGACGGTGGTGGCGCTGATCGGCCTTTGGTATGTGCGCCGGGTGCCGCCCGTGGTGCTGCACCATGTCGAGCCTGTGCAACATACGGAATAGGCGGGGGATAGGCGAGAACAAGCCGGAGCAGTTAGGATGCGCGGTTTCCCAGCAATCTCAGCCCTGATCGATGACTTCTGAACGCGAACGCTTCGCCGTCATGCACCAGTTTGGGCGCACCTATCGTGCGTTCATGGCCGCCTTCGAGGCGCATGTCGGCCAGCCGATGCCGCGCTGGCGCATCCTGCTGGCGCTGCACGACAACACCGGCGGCGGCATGGCCCAGAAGCAGCTCGCCGAGCGCCTGCAGATGGACCCGGGCGCGCTCACCCGCCAGCTCAAGGTGCTCGAGCAGCTCGGCTGGATCGAACGCGCAACTGATGCGCGCGACAATCGCCTGACCAACGTGTCGCTGTCAGATGCCGGCCTGGCCATCGTGCTCGAATGCATGCCGCGCCGCATCGCCTTCATCAATGCCACGCTCGATGGACTGCCGGATGATCTCGTCCACGCGCTGTCCGAAGCGCTGGCGCAGATCGAAACACGCTTGGCCGAAGTGCCGGCGCTGGCCGCCCAGGCCTCCACCGCATCCGATATCAAGACAGCAGATCAGCCCGCAGACCGCTAATGCGCGCTGAATGCGTTCCGGAGACAACCATGTCCATGGTGATCAACAGCGCGCTGTACCGTAACGGCAAGCGCGAGCGTGACCTGTCCGTCGAGGCCATCAGCGACGTGCTGCACACGCCGGGCTCGTTCGTCTGGCTGGGTTTGCATGAACCCGACAACGCCATGCTCGACCGCGTGCAGGAGGAATTCGGCCTGCACGATCTCGCCATTGAAGATGCGCGCAATGCGCACCAGCGGCCCAAGCTCGAGCTATACGGCGACGTGCTCTTCATCGTGCTGAACACCGCGCAAATGGAAAACGGCAACGTCGTCTTTGGTGAGACACACCTGTTTGTCGGCAGGGATTTTCTCGTCTCTGTGCGGCACGGGCCGTCGGCGTCGTATTCGCCGGTGCGCGAGCGCTGCGAGCGCACGCCGCAACTGCTGGCCAAGGGCGCACCGTTTGCGTTGTACGCGGTGATGGACTTTGTTGTCGACAACTATCAGCCCGTGCTGGAGCGCCTGCAGGAAGAGTTCGAGCAGATCGAAAGCCAGATCTTTGGCGACACGTTCGATCGCGCGGCCATCGAGCGGCTCTATACGCTCAAGCGCCAGCTTCTGCGGCTGCGCAACGCGGCGTTGCCAGTGGAAGACATTGCCGGCCAACTCGTGCGCCTGCATGAAGACGTGGTGCCCAAAGAGCTGCGCGCGTATTTCCGCGATATTGCAGACCACGCGCACCGCGCGGTGGGCGCGCTCGACGTGATTCGTGAAATGCTGACCACAGCGATCTCCGTGAACGTGGCGCTGGTGTCAGTCACACAGAACGACATCGTGAAGCGCCTGGCCGGGTGGGGCGCTATTCTGGCAATTCCGACCGTGGTGTTCAGTAACTACGGCATGAATTTCAAAGGCATGCCGGAGCTGGAGCATCCGGCGGGGTATCCCATCGTTCTGGCGTGCACGGCCACCGCTTGCGTGTGGCTGTATCGCAAATTGCGCAAATCGGGCTGGATCTAGGAGGCAACACATGGCGCGCTGCTGCTGGGCGGGCGAAGACCCGCAGATGATCGCGTATCACGACACCGAATGGGGCGTGCCCTCGCACGATGATCGTCACCTCTATGAGATGCTGATCCTGGAAGGCGCGCAGGCCGGGTTGTCGTGGCAGACCATTCTGCGCAAGCGGGCGCGCTACCAGGAAGTGTTCGAGGGGTTTGATGCGGCACGCGTGGCGCGCTTTACGCCGGCACGCATCGAAAAGCTGCTCGCTGATCCGGGCATCGTGCGCAATCGCGCCAAGGTGGAAGGCGCGGTCATCAACGCGCGCAAGGTGCTGGAACTTCAGGAAGAAATGGGTTCGCTCGACGCATTCCTGTGGGCGTTCGTCGATGGCAAGACCATCGTCAATCGCTGGGACAGCTACCGCGACGCACCCGCCGCAACTGATGCGTCCAAGGCGATGAGCAAGGCGCTGGTCAAGCGCGGTTTCAAGTTCGTCGGCCCGACCATCTGCTACGCCTTCATGCAGGCCACCGGCATGGTCGACGACCACGAGGCCGGGTGCTTTCGCGCTGGGAAGGCATAACGCTCAAGCCCCTTCTTGATCCGGCGAATGTCCGTTATTCTCGCCAGTCCCAACATTGATGGAGTCGTTCTTCATGTCGCTGAATTTTCTCGGCATTGCCGGCAGCCTGCGCCGCAAATCCGCCAACCAGGGCCTGCTGCGCGCGGCGTCCACCCGGCTGCCCGCTGGCGTGGAAATGGACCTGGCCGATCTGACGGATATTCCGTTCTACAACGCCGACATCACGGACAAGCCTGCTTCGGTGGTGCGTGTGCTGGAACAGATCGGGCGCGCCGATGCGCTGGTGCTGGCCTGCCCCGAATACAACTACTCGCTGGCGCCGGCGCTGAAGAACATTCTGGACTGGGCCTCGCGCGAGCCCAACAACGCGTTGCTGGCAGGCAAGCCGGTCGCGATCCTGGGCGCGGGCGGCGGCATGGGCACGTCGCGCGCGCAATACCACCTGCGTCAGGTGTGCGTGTATCTGGACCTGCATCCGCTGAACAAGCCGGAAGTGTTCGCCAACGCGTTCGCCGGTGGCTTTAACGCCGATAGCGATCTGACGGATGAGCGCATTGCCGGCCTGATCACCGAGCAAATGCAGGCGCTGGCCAACTGGACGTTGAAGCACAAGGCTTGATCGAAGCCTTGCGGTAGCAATCTCACTCGCCGGCGCGCAGCGTGCGGTTGCGCCCGGCGAGCGAGCCCGCCACGAGCGAGGCCAGCGCAATCGCGCTGAACAGCCAGCCCATCACGGCCCAGCTGCCGGTCAGATCGTGCAGCACGCCCATGAGATACGGCCCCGCGGCCGCCATGGTGTAGCCAATGCCCTGCGTCATGGCCGACAGGCTTGCCGCCACGCGTGCATCGGCCGAGCGCAGCACGATCAACGACAGCGCCACGCTGAAATTGCCGCCCTGGCCGAGTCCCAACAAGACCGCCCACCACCACAGCGTCGACAGCGGCGCATACAGGCAGCCCATCAGGCCGGCCCAGCACATCAGCATCATCAAGATCACGGCGGGGCGTTGGTCGCGGCCGAGCCGCGCCACAAAGGGCCCACCCAGCGCGGTGATGAGCTGCACGAGAATCGACACCGCCACCACCACGCCCGATTGCACGGCAGACAGCCCGCGGTCTTGCAGGATCACCGGCAGCCAGCCGAACACGCAATACGCCAGCGACGATTGCAGCCCCATATGGAGCGTCACCTGCCAGGCAATCGGCTTGTTCCACAGTGACACACGCTGCAGCCGAGTGGCCGAGCCCTTGCCATGCGCATGCCGCATATGCGGCCACCAGCCGACAAAAGCCAGCAGCGCGGGGAGGGCCCAGAACGCCAACGCAGGCTGCCAGCCGCCCAGCCATGCCGAAAGCGGCGCGCTGGCCCCGGCTGCCACCGCCGCACCAAAGCACAGCGCCATGGTGTAGACGCCTGTCATCAGGTCAGCCTGGCGGCCGAAATCCCGCTTGACGATGCCCGGCAACAGAACGCCCGTCACGCCAATGCAAGCGCCCGCCGCGAGCGTCCCGATGAAGAGCGGTGCAACGCCGCCCGCGCTGCGCAAGGCAATGCCTGCAGCCAACGCAATCAGCAGGCCGCCCACGGCGCGTTCTGCACCAAAGCGCCGAGCCAACACCGCCGCCGCAGGTGCGAAAAGGCCCAGGCACAACACCGGCAGGGTCGTCAGCAACCCCGCCGTGGCGCCTGACAACCCTGTGCCAGCCGCCACCTGTTTCAGCACGGGTGACAGGCTCGACAGCGCGGGCCGCAGGTTCACGCCCACCAGCACCAGCCCGACAACGAGCAGGATCAGCGCGCCGGACGAACGGCGGTCTGCAGCGTCATGCGCAGCAGGAGATGGCGATGTGTGTTGACGTTGGGACATGGCAGAACGGGCATGCAAGCAAGCTGCCGATTGTAGGCCGCGCGCCGGATTGGCGCATGCGCGCCACCCAATGCCAATGGTCCCGACTCCGTAATTACGTAGGATCAAGGCGCGCGGCGAGGTCGGCCAGTACGTCTGCGGAAGGCGCGCCGCGTTCGGCCGCCAACGCCAGCGCACGCCGTGTGAGCGCTGTGTAAAGTGCGGCGTGATCGGCGCCCAGTGCATCCAGTGCGTGCAGATGTTTGTCGATGACGCCGCCGTCTCCGCGTGAGACTGGGCCTGCCAATGCGCCAGCCAGGCCACGTGCGCGTGCCGCGGCCAGCGTGCCGTCCACCAGCGGCCACATGGCAGCCACGGCGGCTTCACGGTCGATGCCCGCGGCCTCCCACAACGTGGCGGCTTCATGGAGTGCGCACAGCAGGAAGCTGGCAGCGTAGTTGGCCCCGGCGTGATACAGGGCGCGTTGCCCAGCACGCACCTTCAACGGTGTGCAGCCGAGCCGCAGTGCAAAGCTGGCGAGTGCCGCGTCGTGCGGCGCATCGGCGTCAATAGCGATGGAGGCGCCGCCCAGACGTTCGGCATCGTCGGGCAAGCCGGCAAACAGAAACAGCGGATGAAAGCTGGCGGTATCCGCGCCGCACCGGCGGGCGCCGTTCAGCAAGTCGCGCTCGCCGGCACCGCTGCAGTGGATGACGAGTTGGCCGGGGCGCCAGCGCACGTTGTCGACCACGCTCGGGATGGCGTCATCCGGCACGGTCACGAACACCCAGTCGGCGGCATTCGCCACGCCTTGCGGGTCGACCGCCTTGGCGCCTGTGGCTTGCGCGAGCCACGCGGCGGGCCCGGTCGAGCGATTAGCGACCGCCACAGTGCGTACGCCCGTGCCGTGCGCCCGCGTGGCTAATGCCCGTGCCAGCCGGCCCGTACCAATCCAGCCCACCGAAACCGGCGTTTCGATTGCAAAAGACGTCATGGCAAATCTCGATTTTTCATCGCCTGCATCTTATAGCGAAGCCACATCAGTAGACCGAGATGCACCAATCAGGCGGTCGCGCGGTACGACGGGTAAACTGCACGCCTTTGCCGGCAGCGTTTGGCCGGGCGTTAGCAATGGTTTTTTCAGGCGGACATGTCGGTGCAGGCAGGCGTTATGCAAAGCAAAAGTAGGGCAACCTTCATCGGGCTCATCGCGGTGCTGCTGTGGAGTTCGATCGTCGGATTGATCCGGGGCGTGAGCCAGCATTTGGGCGCGGTGGGTGGCGCCGCCACGATCTACACCGTGGCGTCGATGCTGTTGGTATTCACCGTTGGCTTCAATAGCTTGAAGACGTTTCCGCGGCGCTATCTGGTATGGGGCAGCCTCTTGTTCGTGTCGTACGAGCTGTGCCTCTCGCTGTCGATCGGCTATGCCAACAGCGGGCGGCAAGCAATCGAAGTCGGGATGGTCAATTACCTGTGGCCGACGTTCACGATGCTGTCGGCCATTGCCTTCAACAAACAGCGGGCGAATGCCCTGATCGTGCCGGGTGTCCTTGTTTCCATCCTCGGGATTTGCTTCGTGCTTGGCGGTGATCAAGGGCTCGATATCGCCGGCATGGCCGAAAACATCAAAGACAACCCGCTCAGTTACGGATTGGCGTTCACGGGCGCGCTGATCTGGGCGGCGTATTGCACGGTCACCAGCCGGATTGCCGAGGGCAAGAATGGTGCAACGCTGTTCTTCATCCTGACGGCGCTGGCCCTGTGGATCAAGTTTTTCGCCACGGGTGGCGGCACCATGGACTTCAGTGTCTCGGCCGTCATCTACCTGGCGCTGGCGGCATCTGCAATGGGGTTTGGCTATGCGGCCTGGAACGTCGGCATCCTGCACGGCAACGTTACGGTGTTGGCGACCGCGTCATATTTCATCCCTGTGTTTTCTGCTGCCCTGGCCGCTGTGTTGTTGCATGCCCCGCTTTCGTTCGCGTTCTGGAAGGGCGCATTGATGGTGGTTGCGGGGTCGATCCTGTGCTGGCTTGCGACGCGTGGGGGGCGTGCAAAGACGTTGTCTTCGCCCAAGTCTTCCGCCTGACACAAGAACGAGCACACCCAAGTCTCCGCGGTATTTAACATTCGCAATTAACCGCCAAGATTTAAGAAAAACCGCAGATATAGCCAGCACGGGAACGGGGCGTGCTAGATGCCGGGTAAGCCGCTGCGCCACGAGGGAACGGCGGCATACCAACACAGAAACAGGAGGCATCATGTTGAGCACCATTCTCATCATCGTTCTCATCTTGCTGCTGATCGGCGCGCTGCCGTCGTGGCCGTACAGCCGGGGTTGGGGCTATGGCCCGACGGGCGGCCTCGGGCTGATTGTGGTGATCGTGGTCATTCTCGTGCTCCTGGGCTATATCTGACGCCAGCCAACGCCGATGCACGCATGGTTCTGAGCATCGCCTGACCGGTTTCCGAGGGTTGGCTGAGCACCGTAGCGGGGCGAGTGTCTTGCAGACGCTTGACTGGGCATAATCCCAGCTGCGTTCCCGAAGGACACTTTCCATGAAGACAGGTCGACACGCCGGCAGCCGCGCGCCCGGCGGTCGTGCCCGAGTCGCGCCGCTGGTGCTGGCCTTGCTGCTGGCTGGCTGCGCGGTCGGGCCCGATTACCACACACCGCCACTGAGCGGCACCGAAGCACCGCAAGGCTGGCACGCCACGCTGCCGCACCACGGCAACCGCATGGCGCTGGCGCACTGGTGGGAGCAATTTCACGACCCGGTGCTGACACAACTGGTGGAACAAGCGGATGCGACCAGCCCGACAATCGCGCAGGCTGTCGGGCGCGTTCGCGAGGCGCGGGCGAGCGTTTCCACCAGCCGGGCGGCGCTGTTCCCGCAACTGAAAGGCTCCGGCTCTGCTACGCGGCAGGGCGGGTTTGGCGGCAGCCAGTTTGCTGGTGGCGCGGGCGGGCTGTCTGCCGGTGCGCTGAGCCCCACGCTGGGCCTGGGCACGATCACCACTTTGGCGGCGCAGGCCGACGCGTCGTGGGAGATCGATCTCTTCGGCGGTAAACGCCGCAGCCTGGAAGGCGCCGATGCGCGTCTGATTGCCAGCGAAGCCGATTGGCACGACGCGCGGGTGTCGCTCGCCGCCGAGGTTGCCAATGCTTATTTGCAGCAACGCGAGTGTGAGGCGCTGGTCGACATCGGCGCGGCAACGTTGTCGTCCCGACAGGAAACGCTGCAACTGACCGAACGCAAATTCCGCGCGGGCTTTGTCGCGCCGGCCGATTTTGCGCAAGCGCAAGCCACCGTGGGCGATGCCGTCAATGCGCTGGAGGGCCAGCGTGCGCAATGTGCGCAGGGCATCGACAAGCTCGTCACGCTCACCGGCATGGATCACGATGCGCTGAACGGCCTGCTGTCCAAGGCCAGCGCGCAGATCCCGGCACCGCCCGATGCCGGCGTGCCCGACGTGCCGGTGCAGGTGCTGTCGCAACGGCCGGATGTGTCGTCGGCCGAGCGCGCGGTGGCGGGGGCAAGCGCCGATATCGGTGTGGCGGTGGCGAGCCGCTTGCCGTCGATCACGCTGGCGGGTTCCATCGGCATCAATTCGTATCGCCTTGGCGGGCAATCGTTGACGACCAAGTCCTGGTCGTTCGGACCGTCTGTGTCGTTGCCGATCTTTGACGGTGGCTCGGGTGCGGCGCGCGTGGAAACAGCGCGCGCCCGTTACGACCAGGCGCTGGCCAGCTACCGCAGCAAGGTGCGTCAGGCTGTGCAGGAAGTGGAGGATGCGCTGGTGCGCCTCGACGCTTCCGACCGCCGTGTCGACGCAGCCACCAGGGCCGACGCCCAATACGCAAAGGTGCTGGAAGCGTCCAACGCCCGCTATCGTCTGGGCGCGGGCAGCCTGCTTCAGTTGGAAGACGTGCGGCGCACTGCGTTGCAGGCTTCGCAGTCTCTGGCGGCGGTCAAGCTTGAACGCGCGCAAGCCTGGGTGGCGCTGTACAAGGCCGTGGGCGGCGGCTGGCGCGACGATGCGCCCAATCCTCATCCCGATAACAAGACCACTGCGCCGACCGCTCAGGGCCGGACGCATACCGGAAGTGCTTCATGACAGGACAACGAGTTTGGATGGCCGCGCTGGCCGTGATGCTGGTCGGCGCGCTGGCGGCGTGCGGCAAATCTGCGGAGAGCAAGAACAAGGAGCAGGCGCCTGCCAAGCCGGCGCTTGCCGTCAACGTCGCGCACCTCGCGCAGCAGGTGTGGCCGCGCATCGCCACGGCCAGCGGTGCGGTGCAGCCGTGGCAGGAAGCCAGCATCGGCGCTGAGGTGAGCGGGCTGAAGCTGGCGGAAGTGCTCGTCAACGTGGGCGATGTGGTCAAGCAAGGGCAACTGCTTGCGCGCTTGTCGGATGAAACCGTGCGCGCCGATGTGGCTGCGCAACGCGCCAGCCTGGCCGAAGCCGAGGCCTCGGCCGCGCAAGCTGCCGGCGAGGCCCACCGCGCGCATGAACTCGACAAGAGCGGAGCGATCAGCCAACAGGATCTGATCCAGTACGACACGCAGGCCAAGACGGCTGCTGCCAAGCTGGCCGCAGCACGCGCGCAGTTCGAGANCCAGCAATTGCGCTTGCGCTACACGCGTGTGGTCGCACCCGACGACGGCGTCATCAGCGCACGCACGGCCACCGTGGGCGCCGTGGTGTCTTCCGGCGCCGAACTCTTCAAGCTCATCCGCAAGAACCGCCTGGAATGGCGCGCCGAAATGCACGGCGACATCCTGCCCCGCATTCAGCCCGGCCAGGCCGCGCGCCTTCGCCGCATGGATGGCGGCGTGGTGAACGGCCGTGTGCGCCAGGTCGCCCCCACGGTCGATGCCAACACGCGCAATGGCCTCGTCTATGTCGACCTGCCGCCGGAAGCTGCAACGTCCGGCGTGAAGGCGGGCATGTATCTCTCGGGCGATGTGCTGCTGGGCGATGCGCCGGCCGCGACCTTACCGGAGACTGCCGTGTTCTCTCGCGATGGTTACGACTACGTGATGGTGATCGGCCAGCAAGGCCGTGTGCGCCAGACCAAAGTTACAGCTGGCCGCCGCCAGGACGGGCAAGTCGAAATCGTGCAGGGCATCGGCGCGAAGGACGGCGTGGTCGCTGCCGGCGCAGCATTCCTGAGCGATGGCGATGTGGTGCGTGTGGCCGCTGTCGGTACAGCCTCCGCGCCCGCCGCATCGGCGCCCACAGCCGGAGCCAAGCCATGAACTTTTCTGCCTGGGCGATCCGCAAGCCGATCCCTTCGATCCTGCTGTTCATCCTGATCACGGTGGCAGGGCTGGTGTCGTTCAAGATGTTGTCGATCCAGAACTTTCCGGACATCGATTTTCCTGCCGTATCCGTGACGGCCAGCCTGCCGGGCGCCACGCCCACGCAGATGGAAACCGAAGTCACCCGCAAGATCGAAGACAGCATTGCGAGCATCGGCGCGATCAAGCACATCACGTCCACGATCAACGACGGCAGCTCGACCACGATGGTCGAGTTCCAGCTTGAGAAGGATGTGCAGGAAGCCGTGAACGACGTGCGCGATGCGGTCAGTCGTATCCGTGCGCAGCTGCCATCTGACGTGCAGGAGCCGGTTATCTCGCGCGTGACGTTCGCGAGCCTCCCGGTGCTGACGTACGCCGTGGAAGCGTCCGACATGGACGCGGAGGACCTCTCCTGGTTCGTCGACAACACGGTCAACAAGCGGCTGCTGTCGGTGCATGGCGTGGCCAAGGTGACGCGCCAGGGCGGCGTGGACCGCGAAGTGCGCGTGCAGCTTGACCCGGTACGCTTGCAGGCGTTGAACGTTTCGGCGGCAGACATCAGTGCGCAAGTGCGCGGCATGCAGCAGGAAGCGCCGGGTGGGCGCGGCAACGTCGGCGGGCAGGAACAGGCGGTCCGCACACTGGGCACCGTGAAGAGCGCGCGCGAACTGGCGCAGATGGACGTCCCGCTGTCGGACGGACGGCGCATTCGCTTGTCAGATGTTGCTGACGTGCGCGACACCGCGGCTGAGCCCCGCCAGATGGCACTGTTCGACGGCAAAGCCGTCGTGAGCTTCCAGGTGTTCCGCTCGCGCGGCGCCAGCGAAATCTCGGTGGCCAAGGGCGTGCGCGAAGCAATTGCCGCGTTGCAGGCCGAGCGGCCAAACGTGCATGTGACCGAGGTCTACAACATGGTCAAGCCGGTGTCGGATGCATACACCGCGTCGATGCACGCGTTGTACGAAGGCGCCATCCTGGCCGTGATCGTGGTGTGGCTGTTCCTGCGCGATTGGCGGGCTACGTTTGTGTCAGCCGTGGCGTTGCCGCTGTCGATTATCCCGACGTTCGCGGCCATGCAGCTGCTCGATTTCACGCTCAACGGGATCACGCTGCTGGCGCTCACGCTGGTGGTCGGGATTCTCGTCGACGACGCCATCGTGGAGGTGGAGAACATCGTGCGCCACCTGCGCGATGGCAAGAAGCCGCTGGAAGCCGCCATGGAAGCCGCGCAGGAAATTGGCCTGGCCGTGGTAGCGACATCGCTCACGCTGGTGGCGGTGTTTTTGCCGACGGCGTTCATGGGCGGCATCTCGGGCAAGTTCTTCAAGCAGTTCGGCTGGACCGCTTCGCTTGCGGTGCTGGCCTCGCTGCTGGTGGCGCGGCTGCTTACGCCCATGATGGCCGCCTACATGCTCAAGCCGCAGGATGAGCCCAACCGCGACGGCTGGATCATGACGCGCTACCTGCAGGCGGCACGCTGGTGTCTCGTGCACCCCTGGAAAACGGGCGGTATGGCGGCGGCGTTCTTCGTTGTGTCGGTTGCCATCATCGGGCTGATTCCCGCAACGTTCCTGCCGCCCGAAGACTGGGCNCAGCTCCAGATGACGGTGGAAAGCCCACCCGGCAGCACGATCGCCCAGACACGCGACAACACCGAGCGTGTGCGCAAGATCGTGATGCAGCACAAGGAAGTCCGTCACGTCTATACGGCCATCGGCTCGGGCGTGATGGCTGGCGTGCCGGGCTCCAGCGGCGGGGAGGTGCGCAACGGCACGCTCACGATCTCACTCACCGACCGGCATGATCGGCACATCAAGCAGCAGGACGTTCAGCGCCAACTGCGCGAAATGCTCGAAGGCGTGCCGGGCGTGCGGATCTCGTTCGGCGCCGTGGGCTCCGGCGAGCAACTCCAGGTGGTGTTGACCGGCGACGACCCCGCCACGCTTCAGCAGGCAGCGCGCGACGTGATGCGCGATCTGCGTACCGTGCCGGGGCTGGGTGCGGTGACCTCGTCGGCGAGTCTGCTGCGGCCCGAAATCGTCATCCGCCCGGACTTTGCGCGCGCGGCACAGCAAGGCGTGACAGCCGCCGCCATCGGCCAGGCCGTGCGCGTGGCCACCGCCGGCGACTACGACGTCAACCTGCCGAAGCTGAACCTGCCGGAGCGACAGGTGTACATCCGCGTTGAACTCGACCCGAAGGCGCGGAACCAGATCGACACGATCCGCCAGTTGCGCGTGCCGGGCCGCAACGGCGCGGTGCCGCTGGAGAACATTGCCGATATTTCCATCGGCAGCGGCCCCGCACAGATCGACCGGTATGACCGCAGCCGCAACGTCACCATCAGCGTCGGGCTGGAGGGGCGCGCGCTGGGCGATACCAACATGGCGGTGGAGGCACTGCCGTCCATCAAGAACTTGCCGCAAGGTGTTCGCCGCATTGCCTCGGGCGATGTGGAGGGCATGCAGGAGCTGTTCAGCAGCTTCTTCCTCGCCATGTTCGCGGGGGTGCTGTGCGTGTATGCGGTGCTGGTCCTGCTGTTCCACGACTTCACGCAGCCGGTGACGATCCTGGCGGCGCTGCCGCTGTCGGTGGGAGGAGCGTTCGGGCTCTTGGCGCTGTTCGGTTTCAGCCTGTCGCTGCCGGCGTTGATCGGCTTGTTGATGCTGATGGGCATCGTGACCAAGAACTCGATCCTGCTGGTCGAATACGCCATCGTTGCGCGCCGCGATCTCGGCATGTCTCGCACCGAGGCCATCATCGATGCATGCCACAAGCGCGCACGCCCCATCGTCATGACCACGGTGGCCATGACGGCCGGCATGGTGCCGATGGCGCTCGGCCTGGAAGGCGATGCAGGTTTCCGGGCGCCGATGGCCGTGGCGGTGATCGGCGGCCTGCTGACTTCCACGCTGCTGAGCCTGCTGGTGGTGCCGGTGGTGTTCGAAAAGGTGGATGACTTCAAGGAGTGGACGCTGCGCAAGTTCCGTGGCGTGCGTCATCACGGGCACCGGGCCGAGGCCGCGTCGGAGCACGGTCCGCGCTAGGTGTAGCATCGGACGGTCTGCCAACGTGCCGCGCTGCGGAGACCGCCCATGCCCGATGCCGTGCTCTTCCAGACCGATGGCCCGGTCTGCACCATCCTGCTCAATCGGCCCGAATGCCGCAACGCGGTGGACGGGCCCACCGCTGCCGCGCTGCTCAATGCGTTCGAGCGTTTCGAAGCCGATGACGCGCTGCGCGTTGCCGTGCTTGGCGGCACCGGCGGCCACTTCTGTGCCGGCGCCGACCTGACGGCCGTTGGCGATCCTTCCAGGCGCAATCATCTCGATCCTGACGGCGGTATGCCCGGCCCGATGGGCCCTTCGCGCATGGCGCTGTCCAAGCCGCTCATCGCTGCGGTAAGCGGCTATGCCGTGGCGGGCGGGCTGGAACTCGCGCTGTTGGCCGACCTGCGCGTGATGGAGCGCGACGCCGTGTTCGGCGTGTTTTGCCGCCGCTGGGGTGTGCCGCTTATCGACGGCGGTACGGTGCGCTTGCCACGCATCATCGGCATGGGCCGAGCGCTCGACATGATCCTGACCGGCCGCGCTGTTTCCGCTGACGAGGCGCTCGCCATGGGGCTGGCCAATCGCGTGGTCGGATCCGGCGAGTCGCTTGCCGCGGCGCAGAAGCTTGCCCGAGACATTGCCGCCTTCCCGCAACAATGCATGCTGACCGATCGGGCGTCGGCGTATGCACAGTGGGATTTGCCGTTGGCGGCAGCGTTGCAGCAGGAAGGTGCCCGAGGCACGCCGATGGTGTTTGCCGAAGGGGTGGAGGGCGCCGCGCGATTTGCAAGCGGTGCCGGCCGGCATGGAGAGGTGGATACCTGAGCTTGAGCGCAAAAAAACGCCAACCGAAACCAGCCGGTTGGCGTTCTTCTGTGTAGCGTTGCGGGTGCTTAGACCGTCGCACCTTCGCCCTGCGTAGCCTTGCTCCCCGCATGCAGCGCATTGGCATGCTTGGCACGCAAGCGGCGCGTGGCTTCCACCATGCCTTGCAATGCCGCTTCCACTTCCGGCCAGCCGCGGGTCTTGAGACCGCAGTCGGGGTTCACCCACAGGCGTTGCACCGGCACGACCTGCGCGGCCTTGTCGAGCAGCGCTTCCATCTCTTCCACACGCGGCACGCGCGGCGAATGGATGTCGTACACGCCCGGGCCGATCTCGTTCGGATACGCAAACTCGCCAAACGCGTCGAGCAGTTCCATGTTCGAGCGCGACGTCTCGATGGTGATCACGTCGGCATCCATCGACGCAATAGCCGGCAGGATGTCGTTGAACTCCGAATAGCACATGTGCGTGTGGATCTGCGTGTCGTTGCGCACGCCGGAGGCCGACACGCGGAACGCACGTGCCGCCCATTCGAGGTAGCCCGGCACGTCAGATGCGCGCAACGGCAGGCCTTCGCGGAAAGCCGGCTCGTCGATCTGGATGGCGGCAATGCCGGCCGCTTCCAGATCGCACACTTCGTCACGCAGGGCCAAGGCGATCTGCAGCGCGGTCTGCTCGCGCGGCTGGTCGTCGCGCACGAAAGACCATTGCAGCATCGTCACGGGGCCGGTCAGCATGCCCTTCATCGGCTTGGCGGTCAGGCTCTGCGCGTACTTGGACCATTCGACCGTCATGGCTTCGGGGCGGTACACGTCGCCGTAGATGACCGGCGGCTTCACGCAGCGCGAGCCATAGCTCTGCACCCAGCCGTTGGCGGTGAAGGCGTAGCCCCACAGCAACTCGCCGAAGTATTCGACCATGTCGTTGCGCTCGGCTTCTCCGTGCACAAGCATGTCGAGGCCCAGGGCTTCCTGGCGGCGCACGACATCGGAGATCTCAGCCCGCATGCGTTGCAGGTAATCCAGTGCGGGCAGTTCGCCGCGCTTGTGCTGTGCGCGTGCCTGGCGAATCTCGGCCGTCTGCGGGAACGAGCCGATGGTGGTGGTCGGCAGCAGCGGCAGGTTCAGGCGAGCTTGCTGTGCTTCAGCGCGGGCAGCATAGGGCGCGGCGCGGTCGGCATCCTCTGCGCGGATCGCGGCCACGCGCTTCTTGACGCCTGCGTTGTGCACGCGACGCGATTCGGTACGCGAGGCGATGGCGGCGCGGTTGTCATCGAGCGCCTTCTGCACGGCAGCGGGGCCTTCCACCAGCGCGAGCTTGAGGATCGCCAGTTCGTCCAGCTTCTGGCGCGCGAAGGCCAGCCAGCCCTTGAGTTCGTCGTCGAGCTTGGTTTCGGCAGACAGATCCACCGGCACATGCAGCAACGAGCAGCTCGGCGCCACCCACAGGCGATCGCCAAAGGCCTCGGCCAGCGGCGCCACGCTTTCCAGCACGCGTGCCAGATTCGAACGCCAGATGTTGCGGCCATCCACCACACCAATGGAGAGGACCTTGTCGGCAGGCCACGGCGCGAAGGCGCCAAGCTGTTCCGGTGCACGCACCAGATCCAGATGCACGCCATCGACCGGCAAGGCTTTGATCAGTGCTGCGTGGTGGGAAGCGGCTTCAAAGTAGGTCGCAAGCAGCAGCTTCGGACCCTTGGCGGCGGCCAGCGCCTGGTAAGCCGGGCTGAATGCATCTACCCAGGCCTGCGGCAGATCCAGCACCAGCGCAGGTTCGTCAATCTGCACCCATTCCACATTCAGCGCGGCCAGGCGTTTGAGCACGGCCGTGTAGGCCTGCAGGATTTGCGGCAGCAGCGCGAGCTTGTCGGTCAGGCCGTTGCGGGCCTTGGCCAGATGCAGGAACGTGACCGGACCGACCAGGGCGACCTTCACGCGGTGCCCGGCGGCCTGCGCTTCGCGCACTTCATCGAACAGCCATTCGGTGCCGGGGCCAAAGTGCAGGTCCGGCGTGAGTTCGGGCACGAGGTAGTGGTAATTCGTGTCGAACCACTTCGTCATTTCCATGGCCGCGTGGTCGGCATTGCCGCGCGCGAGCACGAACGATTGCGCCAGCGTCAGCTGTGCGGCGTCAAAGCCATAGCGCGTGGGAATGGCGCCGAGCAGCGCGGCCGTCTGCAGCACCTGGTCGTACCAGGCGAAATCGCCCACGGTCACAAAATCGAGGCCGGCATCGCGCTGTGCCGTCCAGTGGCGCTCGCGCAAAGCGCGGCCGGTGGCGCGCAGGTCATCTTCGGACGAGGCGCCTTTCCAGAACGATTCGAGGGCGAACTTCAGCTCGCGTTGTGCGCCGATGCGCGGGTAGCCGAGGGTATGGATGGTCGTCATGGTGGTCGCAGGAGAGGCGATTCGTTTTTCAGTCCTGCGATGATCGGCGACCCTCCGTCATGAATCAAATGATATTATTTTCGGTAAAGTTGAATCGTATTCATATATTGGAAGCCGCACCAACATGCTTGAAATCCGCCACCTACGTACGCTGATCGCCCTGGCCGATGGCGGCTCCGTCTCGCGCGCCGCCGAGCGGCTGCACCTGACGCAATCGGCGCTGTCGCATCAGTTGCGCGCGCTGGAGTCGCATTACGGGCTGGCCGTCGTGCGTCGCAAGGGCCAGACGGTGGAGTTGACCGAAGCGGGCGAGCGCATGCTTGAACTCGCGCAAAAAGTCGTTGCCGACATCCAGACCGCCGAGCGCGACCTTGAACGCATCAAGGGCCGCGCGGCCGGCACGCTGCGCATCGCGCTCGAATGCCATACCTGCTTTGACTGGCTGATGCCTGTGATGGACGCTTTTCGCCAGCGCTGGCCCGAGGTCGAGATGGATCTTGTGTCGGGCTTCCATACCGATCCGCTCGCGCTGCTCAAGGACGGCCGTGCCGACGTCATCATTGGCTCCGATGCCAAGATGCGACGCGGCGTGGTGTTTGCGCCGCTGTTCCGCTTCGAGATCCTCGCCGTGCTGCCCGTTGACCACGCGCTACGCAACAAGAAGTGGCTGGAAGCAAAGGACTTTACGGACCAGACGCTCATCACGTACCCCGTGCCCGAAGAGCGCATCGATCTGATCCGGCAGGTCCTGACGCCGGCCGGAATCGCATTCAACCGCCGAACGGCGGAGCTGACCATTGCTGTGCTGCAACTCGTTGCCAGCCGCCGCGGGCTGGCCGCGCTGCCGAGCTGGGGCATCAAGAATTACGTCGATTACGAATACGTGGTCGCCAAGCGTGTCGGCAAGGAAGGCCTGTGGAGCGATCTCTACGCGGCCATGACGCGGGACTACGCACAGGCGCCGTTTGCGCAGGACTTTATCGAGACGGCCAAGTCGATCTGCTTTGCGCAGTTGCCGGGGCTGATGCCGCTGGAGGCGTAATCAGGCGTGTCCCTTGCGGGGTAAGCGCGGCAACTTGCCTTGCAGACCGTCTTTCAGGAAGTCCAGCAAGTGCCGCGTCGCGAGCGTCCGGTATCGGCTGGGCATCGCCAGCATGTAAAGGCGGCTGCCAAATACGCTAAACCGGTACCCAGGCAGCACGCGTTTGACGTGCCCTTCGCGCAAATCATCGGCAGCGGCGTAATAGGGCAGGATCCCCAGGCCATTGCCAGAGCGCACGGCGGCTTGCAGGAACAGATAGTTGTCGGACGAGACGCCGGGGTCGAGCGTCACGAGCGTTCGCTCATCGCCCAGTTGCGCCGATAGCCGCAGCGGTTGCCCGACCGCAGGCGCGCTGACGATGGTGTGTTCGCCCAGCGCGTCGAGGGTTTTTGGCATGCCATGCGCGGCCAAGTAATCCGGCGCCGCGCACAGCACCCAGTCAACCTCATCGAGCAGCGTGGCGACGAGCGATTCTGGCGGGTTCGAGACGATGCGCAGCGCCACATCCACATCTTCGCCAATCAGGTCGGACACCCGGTTGTCGAACCGCACATCAAGACGGATGTCCGGATACGCCCGCTTGAACGCCACCAGCAGCGGTGACACCAGCAGATGCCCCAGCCCCGTCGGCACCGACAGGCGCACGCTGCCTTGCAGCGACTTGCCCAGCGAAGAGACCAGCGCATCGGCAGCGGCCATTTCGCGCAGGATGCTGCGGCCATGTTCATAGATGCCGGCGCCCACCTCGGTGGGTTCTACGCGGCGCGTGGTCCGACGGAGCAGTTGCACGCCCAGCGCGCGCTCGAACGCCTTCAGCCGGTGGCTCACGTTGGAGCGTGTGGTCTGCAGCCGGCGCGCCGCCGCCGACAGGTTGCCCGCATCGACGATTTCCACGAACAGTTTGAGCGCGTTGAGATCCATGGCGGCTCGCCAGATTGGTGAATCGGATTCGACATTCTGTTGATGCGGGTGCGGATTGTCAAAACATGCCAACCCGGTAACATCCCCCGGAATATCCCACAGGAGCAGGTGACATGGCGCTCGACGACGAATCCTTCGGCCTGCTGCAGCAATCGGTGCAGCGCTTCATCCAGGAACGGCTTGTGCCGGCGGAAAACATTCTCGAGGAAGAGGATGACGTGCCCGCCGACATCGTTGCCGACATGAAGGAGATGGGTCTCTTCGGCCTGTCGATTCCCGAAGAGCACGGCGGGATTGGCCTGGCGATGGCGCAAGAGTGCGAGGTGGCGTACGACCTCGGGCACACTGCGCTGGCTTTCCGCTCGGTGTTTGGCACCAACGTCGGCATCGGCTCGCAGGGCATCCTGATGGACGGCACCGATGCGCAAAAGGCCAACTACCTGCCGCGCATTGCCAGCGGCGAGCTGATCATCTCGTTTGCACTCACGGAACCGAACGCGGGGTCGGATGCTGCATCGCTGCAGACGCGCGCCACGCTGGACGGCGATCACTACGTCATCAACGGGACCAAGCGTTTCATCACCAACGCGCCACGCGCCGGGGCGTTCACGCTGATGGCGCGCACGGGCGACGAAGGCGCGGGCGGCATCTCAGCCTTTATCGTGCCGGCCGACACGCCAGGCATCACGCTCGGCAAGCCAGACAAGAAGATGGGGCAGCGTGGCACCAAGACGTGTGATGTGATGCTCGATAACGTGCGCGTGCCGGCAGCCAACATCATTGGCGGCGTGGCAGGGCAGGGCTTCAAGACGGCGATGAAGGTGCTGGACCGCGGCCGCCTGCACATCTCGGCGCTGGCATGCGGCATGGCGCACCGGCTGCTGACCGACGCGGTGGCCTATGCCAAGGAGCGCAAGCAGTTCGGCCAGCCCATCGCAGACTTCCAGTTGATCCAGGCCATGCTGGCCGACAGCCAGGCGGAGCTGTACGCCGGCATGTCGATGGTGCGCGATTGCGCGCGCCGGTACGACGCCAAGCCCGTCGGCAAACAGGACCACGAAGTCAGCATGCTGGCCTCGTGCACCAAGATGTTCTGCACGGAGATGGTCGGCCGCGTGGCGGACCGTGCTGTGCAGATTCACGGTGGCGCGGGCTACATTGCCGAATACAAGGCCGAGCGTTTCTATCGCGATGTGCGCCTGCTGCGTCTGTACGAGGGCACCACGCAGATCCAGCAGCTCATCATCGCCAAGAACCTGCTGCGCGACTAGGCTGGCCCTAACAATCTGCTCGAATCTGGCTCTATTTTGGAGCCACGTTCTGGTTCAGAATGGGCGCATTCCTGTTCGATTGCACGGTTGCTGCCGGAGTTGCCATGTACGTTCCCGCCCACTTTGAAGAATCGCGCCCTGACGCGCTGCACGACCTGATCGCGCAGAACCCGTTCGGGACGCTCGTCACGCATGGCGAGCATGGGCTGGACGCAAACCACATTCCGTTTTTGCTGCTGCCGGAAGAGGGCAACCTTGGTGCGCTGCATGCCCACGTGGCACGCGCCAATCCGGTCTGGAAAGATGTGGCGAATGGCGACGAGGTGCTGGTCATCTTCCGAGCGGGCGACGCGTATATCTCGCCAACGTGGTATCCGAGCAAGCACGAAGCCCACCGGCAGGTGCCGACATGGAACTACCGCGTCGTGCATGCGCGTGGTCGTATCACCGTGCGTGACGACGAGCGTTTTGTGCGCGGCGTGGTGGCACGCCTGACGCGCACGCATGAGGCATCGCAACCCACGCCGTGGAAGATGTCCGACGCCCCGGCCGACTACATCGATGACTTGCTGAAGATGATCGTGGGCATCGAGATCGAGATCACGCGCCTTGAGGGCAAGCTCAAGCTCGGCCAGAACCGGGAAGCGCGCGATGCACGCGGCGCAGGCGAGGCGCTCAAGGCAAACGGTGCGCATGTCGTTGGCGACGCGATGCTCGCTGCGCTGGCTGCAAAGACGGAATGATGGGAGCGGCGGACTGTTAATCCGTCGCTCCACACTGCATTACTTCACACTGCGCGCCGGCAGAATCTCGCCACGCACTTCCCCAAAGCCCACGCGATAGCCATCGCCCTGGCACCAGCCGGTCATGGTGACTTCGTCGCCGTCTTCCAGGAAGGCACGCGTGGTGCCGTGGCCGAGGTCCCGCGGCTGCTTGCCGTTGACGGTCAGCTCCAGCAGGCTGCCGTAGGAATCCGGTGTCGTGCCGCTGATGGTGCCGGAACCCATCAGATCACCCACGCGCACGTTGCAGCCGGATACGGTGTGGTGCGCGAGCTGCTGCGCCATCGTCCAGTACATCGCGCGGAAGTTTGTGCGGGCGATGGTGGTGCGCTCGCCGCCGTGGGGCCGCAGCGCAGTTTCGAGGGCGATGTCGTAAGCGTTAGGGCGGCTCTGGCGCAGGTATTCCAGCGGCTCGGGCGATTGCGCCGGGTTGGCCACGCGGAACGGCTCGAGCGCGTCCATCGTCACGATCCACGGCGAGATCGATGTGCCAAAGCCCTTGGAGTTGAACGGGCCGAGCGGCACGTATTCCCATTGCTGAATGTCGCGCGCGCTCCAGTCGTTGAGGAGCACGACGCCGAACATATGGTCCGGTGCCGCGTCGACAGAAACCGGCTCACCCAGCGCGCTCGGCTTGCCGACCACAAAGGCCATCTCCAGTTCGTAGTCCAGCTTGCGGCAGGCCGTGAAGATCGGGCGCGGCTGATCGGGCAGCTTGATCTGGCCCATCGGGCGGTGCAGCGGTGTGCCGCTCACCACGACGGAGCTTGCGCGCCCGTTGTAGCCGATCGGGATTTCCAGCCAGTTGGGCAGCAGTGCGTTCTCGGGATCGCGGAACATGCGGCCGACGTTGGTGGCGTGTTCGCGAGACGAATAGAAATCGGTATAGCCCGGGATGTCGATGGGCAGGTGCATCACGGCATGCGCCTGCGGCACCAGCGCGCGGGCGTGCAGCGTGGCGTTGTCACGCACATGGGTGTCGGCCACACTGAACAGCGTTTGCAGCTTCTTGCGCGTTTCCGCCCAGACGGGCTTGCCGAGGGCGATGAAGGTGTTGAGCTTGCCGGTGCGGAACGTACCGCGTGTTGCTGCGGGGAGCAGGCCGGCGTCATCCAGGGCGCCGAGATCGATGACCTGATCGCCCAGCGCAACGCCAGCGCGTGGCGACGGGTTTTCCTTGGTGGAGAAGATGCCGAAGGGCAGGTTTTCCAGGGGGAAGTGGGTGTCGGGGGTGTTGGCGGATTCCAGCCAGCTTAGTTGTCGGGTGGTCATGATGGGGGCGGTGATTTGTTTGTTGAGTCGGTTATCTCTTGACGTTGCTGGTGCATCCCTTGTTTCACCCCCTGCCGGGGGCGACTCACTTTCTTTGTCTTGCCAAAGAAAGTAAGCAAAGAAAGGCGCGCCCGAGATGGCGACTTCCCCTTGAATTTCTGTCGCAGGGAGGGGAAGGAGCCAAACTCGCTACGCTCAGACAGGGCTCCTTCCTTTTTCCTCCCTGCACCAGAAATTCAAGGCGCCATCTAGGGCAGGGTACGGCCACACCTTCTGGATGCTCGCGTTGGCGTCAATGTGAATTCGTCGATCGTGCTTAACGCTTGGTGGGGTCGAAATGCTTCTTCAGGCCTTGCCAGCATTCGAAGTACTTGGCTTGCAGTTGCGCGGATTCCGCTGCGAAGCGCGTGGGGCGGATCACGGCTGGCGTTTCGAACATGAAGGCCATCGTTGCGTCGACCTTGTGCGGCTTGGTGGTGTCGCCGTTGCTGGCTTTCTCGAACGTGTCGGCGTCGGGGCCGTGGCCGCTCATGCAGTTGTGCAGGCTGGCGCCGCCGGGCACGAAGCCTTCGGCCTTGGCGTCGTACACGCCCTGGATCAGGCCCATGAATTCGCTCGCGACGTTGCGGTGGAACCAGGGTGGGCGGAACGTGTTTTCGGCGGCTAGCCAGCGCGGCGGGAAGATCACGAAATCGATCGTGTCTACGCCCGGCGTGTCGGAGGGGCTCTGCAGCACCAGGAAGATCGACGGGTCCGGATGGTCGTAGCTGATCGAGCCGATGGTGTTGAACAGGCGCAGGTCGTACTTGTACGGCGCGAGGTTGCCGTGCCAGGCAACGACGTCCAGCGGCGAGTGGCCGATCTTCGCTGTCCACAGGCTGCCCTGGAATTTTGCGACGAGTTCAAAGTCGCCCTCGCGGTCTTCGTACCACGCGTGCGGTGTGAGGAAGTCGCGCGGGTTGGCCAGGCCGTTCGAGCCGATTACGCCGAGGTCGGGCAGGCGGAACATCGCGCCGAAGTTCTCGCAGATGTAGCCGCGCGCGTCACCGTCGGGCAATTCGACACGGAAGCGCACGCCGCGCGGGATGACCGCAATCTCGAGCGGCTCGACATCGACCACGCCCATCTCCGTCAGCAGGCGCAGGCGGCCTT
>JGI24740J21852_10000148_pt1 | contig 27263 bp, 28 predicted proteins | sample KBSCornC6_FD_21852 | JGI IMG/M metagenome (IMG submission 21852) | reverse complement strand
ACGCACCGCCAAACAACCCGCACAAAGCGACACCTAACAGCCTTTGGGGTGGGTCAGTTTTCGATGCAAATCCTGGGTCAGGATTCGGTGCAAATCAACAGCTGGAGGGCATCCTGACCGATGCGACTAGCAAGCGCATCATCAGTGAGGTCATCGTGCCCAGGTTCAAGGTTGGTGATTTCTACGGTGGCGTGACGGCCGGCGTTCAAAGCATGCAGACCGTCATCGAAGGGGAAGCGCTACCCCCTCCCTCGAGATCCGTGCCTACAGGTAACGAATCCGTTCGGTCCTACATGCCTGTCATCCTTCTATTGGTTGTGTTCTTGGGTGGTGTGCTTAGAGACTTCCTGGGCCGCTTCCCAGGGGCGGTCGCAACCGGCGCCGTTGTGGGGCTGGTCGCTTGGTTGCTTTCGGGGGCCATCTTCGTTGCGTTGACTGCGGCAGTGATTGCCATCCTGACGCTGCTGGGCGCAGGTATAGGGGGGCATGGAGGCGCGTGGAATATCGGGTCGCGCTCGGGCCACGATCGATTCGGTGGCGGTGGCGGCGGATTCGGTGGCGGCGGAGCCTCGGGAAAATGGTAATGGCAAACATCAAGCGGATTCTTTCCCATTTGCTGACGACGCCCTGGCGGGTGAGGCGGACGTTTCCACGCGAGACGATGCGTGCCATCGAGCACGCCATCGCGCAGAGTGAATCGTCCCATGTTGGGCATCTCTGCTTTGCCGTGGAGGGCGCGCTGGGTTTTCCCGCGCTATACAAGGGGGTGACGCCGCGTGAGCGTGCCCTGGAAGCCTTTTCTCAATTGCGTGTTTGGGACACGGAGCAAAACAACGGCGTCCTGATTTATCTGTTGCTCGCTGACCATTGCGTCGAGATCGTCGCCGACCGCGGCATCCATGCGAAGGTTGGAACGCAGGGTTGGCAGGTGATATGCGGCCAGATGGAAGCCGCCTTTCGGCGCGCCGATTACCAGCGCGGCGTCGTCGAAGGCATACGGTCCATCACGCAGAGCCTGACACAGCATTTTCCGGCGCGCGATCGGCGTGAGCAAGGTCTGCCCGGAAAACCGGTCATCCTATGAATACGCGGACGAGCGCCTGTGCAGTTGCTATAGAAGTTCAACATCGCTGCATTCGCTCACTGATGCGCCTCATTGCGCCAATGTTTGTCTCGTTTGGACGCAGTACCCGTGATTCCCCTACAGACTCGCTCATGAATTGGCGGCGCTTGATGCACCTCAAGCTTGCTCGGCTGGATCCTCTTACGCTGAATATAAGTACAGATCGGCCGCTCAGTTCGTTCTGTTTCCGCTCCAACGTATTCGCAATGGATGCGCCATACGACGAATCACGCGTTGGATATTGAACCTGTCTGCATGCCGATGCAGTCAGTGCAGGAATTCTCAACAATGGCAAAGCGAAAGAAGAGCCGAGATGCCTCACGGGCGGACTTGGAGCAGGCGGTAGGTTCGTCACCGGGACATCCGCTAGATCACGAAGGTTATGAGGCGCAACTGCGCTTGCTGCAGATCGAGCTGGTCAAGCTCCAGCGCCATTTCATCAACTGCGGAGACCGCATCCTAGTTTTGCTGGAGGGCCGCGATGCGGCTGGAAAGGACGGCAGCATCAAACGCATTGTCGAGTTTCTGAGTCCCCGCGAGACGCGGGTTGTGGCGTTGGGGAAGCCATCCGACCGAGAACGTACCGGCTGGTACTTCCAGCGGTATGTGGAACATCTTCCGCTGGCCGAAGAATTCGTGCTCTTTAACCGGAGCTGGTACAACCGGGCGGGTGTTGAGTCCGTGATGGGCTTCTGCACAGCAGAGCAGTATGAGGAGTTCATGCACTCCGTGACCTATTTCGAGGCGATGCTTGTGAACTCCGGCATCAAGCTGCTCAAGTATTACCTCGACATCAGCAGGACTGAGCAAGCCCGTCGGCTTGCCGAACGACGCCGTGATCCGCTCAAACAGTGGAAGACCAGCCCGATCGACGCCGTGGCGTTAAAGCATTGGAACGAATACACGGCGGCACGCAACGCGATGCTGATACGCACTCACACAGCTGCAGCACCCTGGCATGTCGTACGCACCGACGATAAGCGCACGGCCAGACTCAATCTGATCCGCCATATCCTGTCACGGCTGCACTACGCGGGTAAGAAGAACAAGCTGGTGACGCCAGACCCGGAAATCGTCTTCGAGTTTTCGAAGGATTGCGTCGATGCCAACTACCTCGCGCACTGATTTCCGGCAACTTGACGACGAGACGGCACATGAGAACGATCATCTTCGAAGTCGGAGGGCAGCTTTCGAGCAGCAGCGCTCAAGGCACTTGCCGATCAGGATTCAGATCATGACCGAATGGCTGACTGGTTGCCGCTTGATCTCTTAGGCGGAACGAAGCTATAGAGCAGTCGGTACTGCCCAGACGTGAAAGCCCCTCAGGAGAGACAGCCCATGCAACTTCAGTTTCTAGGAGCCACTGGCACCGTGACGGGCTCGAAGTACTTGCTGCGGAAAGAGAACTCAACCGTACTGGTGGACTGCGGACTGTTCCAAGGTTTCAAGCAGCTGCGACTCCGCAATTGGGAACCACTGCCCATTGCCGCCAGTTCAATCGATGCCGTTATCCTCACCCACGCGCACATCGATCACAGTGGCTACGTGCCGCTCCTTGTACGGCAGGGCTTCCGTGGCAAGGTGTACTGCTCTGAAGCGACCCGCGATCTGTGCGAGATCCTGTTGCCAGATAGTGGGCGCCTGCTGGAAGAGGAAGCCGAATATGCAAACCGCCATGGCTTCTCAAAGCACAAGCCGGCACTGCCGCTCTATACCCGCGAGGATGCGGAGAATTGCCTGAAACGCTTTGCTCCGCGACCGTTTGGTCAAGAGTTCGAACCGGCTGTTGGGCTGCAGGCTAGGCAGGACTCTTCTGGGCATATGCTGGGCTCGTCTTTCGTGACCTTGACCGATGGCGAGCGTTCGATTTTGTTCTCAGGCGATATTGGCCGGCCGAACGATCTCGTGTTGCGTGCTCCCGTACGCATGCCCGGCGCGGATTACCTGGTCGTTGAATCGACCTATGGGGACCGGCAGCATGAGCCGTCAGATCCCTTGCTCAAACTCGGCGAGGTAATCAAACGCACTGCGGCCCGTGGAGGTGTTGTGGTGATTCCAGCCTTCGCGGTGGGACGTGCACAGAGCCTGATGTATTGCGTGCATCTGCTGAAGGAGCGAGGTGCAATTCCCAATCTGCCGGTTTACCTCGACAGCCCGATGGCGATCGACGCGACGCGGCTCTATCACAAGCACCGCCCCGAACACCGCCTATCGCCGCAGCAGTGCGACGCTATGTGCCACGCGGCGACGCTCGTCAAGACGGTTGATGAGTCGAAGATGCTGAGCGCCCAGCGTATGCCGATCGTGATCATCGCCGCCAGCGGGATGGCTACCGGCGGGCGGGTTGTCCATCACCTGAAGGCTTTGGCGCCGGACCGTCGCAATACCATCCTGTTCGCCGGCTACCAAGCGGGCGGCACGCGGGGAGCAGCGATCCTGAACGGGGCGCCAACCGTGCGTATCCACGGAGAAGACGTGCCCGTCCGTGCCGAGGTCGCGTCGCTCGACAATCTGTCGGCACACGCCGACGCGGGTGAGATTCTTGCCTGGATGCGCGGCTTCGAACGGGCACCACGGCAGACTTACGTGACGCACGGGGAACCGGCAGCCGCAGATGCAATGCGCATACGTATCGAACGCGAACTGGGATGGTCGGCCCGAGTGCCAGATTACCTGCAGACAGTAGAGCTTGTATGAAAACCGACCATTCCAGCGGCATGCCAGAACATGTGGGTCGCGCAGGCGATACGCTCAGAGCACTGACCGGCATCAAATGGACGTAAGAGCGAAGGTCTAAGCTGAACGTAGGCTGCAAGATTCGGAGGTGCTGCTATGTCATCGCCTAATCGTTGTGCGAAGCGCACCTTCTTGGCATTTTTGCTGGCAATGTCGAGCACGTTTGCGGTTGGACATCCCAAGCTTGCCTCCTTAACGCCAGCTAACGCCTCTGAAGGGACCGCCCCCTAAGAGATCGAATTACGATTCTCCGAGCGTCTGGTGTTCCCATATTCCGGCGCCAATCTTGTCATAGCTGAGGAACCAGGGAGGGCGCTTCGTGGGCCAATGAGGATTCCGATTGTCGTCTCTCGTGGCGATGACGAAAGAACGATTGTGCGTTCCCCTTGAGATATTCGTCGGAGCCTGACGCATGTTGCTGACTCGCGTGGTAACCGCTGTCTGCCTGCTGCTGGTCATCCTGCCGATCCTGTTTTTCGCGCCGCCCTCAACTCTGGCCGGGCTGGTGACTGTGTTTGCCGCGCTGGCCGCCTGGGAGTGGGGCCGGCTGCTGCGTTTGCCCGGCTGGTGGGGCGCGGTGCTGTACGCGGCGGTCACAATCTTGCTGACGATCGCCTGGTGTGACGTGCCTGCGCGCGACGACGTGCAGTTCTTGCTCTATGCCGACGTGGCGACATGGGTGGTTGCCTGGGTCCTGCTTAGCGGTGGCGTGCGTGCGTTGACGGGCGGCCGCAAGGTCATGTTTGCCATTCTGGGCTGGGTGATCCTCCCCGCGTTTGTGCAGGCGGCTATCACGCTGCGGGCGTCGGGCATCGCGTATCTCTTGTCTGTGGCAGTACTGGTGTGGGTGGCCGACATTGGCGCCTATTTCGTAGGCAAGGCCTTCGGCCGCCGCAAACTGGCGCCGATTATCAGCCCGGGCAAGTCATGGGAAGGGGCCATCGGCGGCTGCGTGGCAGTGGTGCTTATTGCCTCCGTGGCCGGCACGACGCACTGGTTTGCGCCGACTTGGTTTTCGCGTCAGTTTGACCAGCACGGTCCGGTGGTCGCCTTGGCGCTGACCATCATGCTGGTTGTCGCGAGCATTGGTGGAGACCTGTTTAAATCCCTGCTCAAGCGCCAGGTCGGCGTGAAGGACAGCAGCCACCTGCTGCCGGGCCATGGCGGCGTGCTCGATCGCATTGACGCACTGTTGCCTGTGCTGCCCCTAGCAGCTTTGTTGAATTGAGGCGCTTGCGAAGATGAGCACCACTGCGCGCACAAGTCGAAGAGCTCGGCATCAAGCCGAAGAACGCGTTCGCGCGGGGGTCTGTTCGTCCAGGGAAAGAGCGGTTCGCGTTTGCGCCGTGGCGCCGTGCTCGCCCAGGGCTGGGTGCGCGGTTGCGACGGCACGACGCGACTGGGCGACGACGTCTTTGGCGCAGGGCTTGCGTTGATCGGTTTTGGCCACGATGTCAGCACACAACTGGACGCCGACACCGCCAACGCAACCTCACCCTCATCGATCTGGGTCAGCCACAAACCAACCCCGTCGCAACCGCTCGTGCGTGGAACCCGGCGCTCATTGGGCAGTACTACTTCGGAACAGCGCAGAGCAAGTTGCGTTCCTTCGTTGGTGCGGGCATCAGCTACAACTTCTTCACGCAACTTCGCCTGAACCCGAATTTCGTTACCGCCATGCAGAACCTGGGCCAAGTCCTTCAACTCGGTATGGGACGGATTCCGACCGGCCCCGCCAAGGTATCGGCAGAGACCTCCAGTTCATGGGCGCCCGTGGCCAACATCGGCGTGTCGTATGAGTTCGCCAAAGACTGGACGCTCGTTGGCACTGTCGCCTATCTGCCGCTCAAGACCACGTCGGCCATCACGCTCCGGAGCCAGGAAGGCCAGGTGTTGGCTGTCAACAAGACAGAGATCAACGTGAAGCCTGTCGTCTTCAGCCTGAACGTTGGTTACCGGTTCTAGTCGACCGGAAAGCCGCCCAGGAGGCGGCGCATCAGCGGGCGGGCGTGGCCCTCGCGGAACGTGAGTGCTCCCATGAACGTTGCACCGTCCCACATCCCCGAGCTGTCGCGGCACTGGCCCAAGCTGCAGCCGTTCGGGACTCATACGGCAGGCCAAATTGGTCCCGCATCATTCAGCGAGCATCATGTCCCATCCCATAGGCGCGCGTGAATGAACTCTAGAGTAGGAGCCTTTCCAAATCCCCAAGCGAGCCGTTGTTCGAGACTTCAAACCGCCGCTGTTCCAACGTAGTTCTCGGCCAGTGCGGTTAATGCAGCTCGCGAAGTTGTGACGTGCTCCAGCTCGGCGATCTGTAGCTGCTGTTCGAATGGCGATACGCCATCCATCCGATGCATCATGCGGGTCATCCAGTAAGAGAAATGCTCCGCTCGCCAGATACGCCGCAGGGCGGTTTCACTGTATGCCTCCAGCAGATCTGGGCGGCCGGTCAGATAGAACTCCTGCAGGGCAGCAGTCAGGATGCGCACATCCGAGACAGCCAAGTTCAGTCCCTTCGCGCCAGTCGGCGGGACGATATGGGCGGCATCGCCCGTCAGAAACAGACGACCGTGCTGCATCTTCGTCGAGACGAAACTCCGCATTCCAACGATGTTCTTCTGAAAGATTTTCCCTTCAACGACCTGCTGATCCTCCGTGTCCACGCGCGCATGCATTTCTGCCCAGATCCGGTCGTCCGACCATGCATCGACGGAGTCCTTAGGGTCGCACTGGAAGTACATGCGCTGCACAGACGGCGAACGGGTACTGACCAATGCGAAGCCACGGTCGTGGTGCGCGTACACCAATTCGTCGGACGAAGGCGGTGCCTCCACAAGAATGCCGAACCAACCAAATGGGAAAACCTTCTCGTAGTCCTGTCGGAGTTCTGACGGGATTGCTGCCCGGGAGACGCCTTGGGAGCCATCACATCCGATGACGAAGTCGCAGTGAACCGTCTGCTCGGTACCGTCGTGCTCGAATCGAATGGTCGGCGTATCGGAATCGATGCCGTGGATGGTTGTTTCCGACACGTTGAAGTACAAGGCACCGTTCGCTGCGCAGCGGGCCGCAATCAAATCCTTCAGTACCTCGTGCTGCGCGTACACGGTGATTGCCTTGCCTGTTAGCTCACCAAGATTCACTCTGCGCCGCTTGCCAGCAAATGCAAGCTCGAACCCATGATGGACTGCCCCTTCGGCTTTCATTCTTGTGCCTAGCCCGGCTTCGGCCAGCAGATCCACCGTGCCGGGTTCCAGCACGCCTGCGCGAATTGTGGATTCGATCTGCTCGCGGCTACGGGACTCCAGCACGACGGACTCGATGCCGCGCAAATGAAGCAGGTGAGAGAGCAGCAGACCCGCCGGGCCCGCACCGATGATGCCAACTTGTGTACGCATACTTGTCTCCGATCAAACTTCTGGAGGCAAGTTTGGGTAAGCCAATTGCATTCAGCAACGCGATATTGCGGATATTCAGTATCCGAATTGCAGATAGAGGTGCGGGTCGGCTTCAGCGCTGGGGCAGGATGCAAGCCATGCCGGTACGGAATGACTTTTCCCCAAATTGGCAATATGAGATTGCGGTGTGTTGTCGTGACAATCCCAAGGTGCATCCGCTATCGGTTATCGAATACGGCGGCCCCAATCATTGCGCGCAGATGCATTGACTCATTCAACCCAAAGGAGATTGCGGCGTATGAAGCCGTCGTTCAGCGTCGAAGACTATCGGCGTGCTGCCCAGCGGTATTTGCCTCGTATGGTCTTCGATTACATCGAAGGCGGTGCCGATGACGAATCCGGGCTTCAGCGAAACCGCAGCGCATTCGACAACTTCCAGTTCAAGCCTTCCAGGCTGACCGATGTCCGGCATCGGGATTTGTCGATTGAACTGGCTGGGCAGCGTGCAGCGCTACCGTTGGTCGTCGCGCCCATGGGGCTGACCGGTGCGTGCCGGCCCGATGGCGATGTCATGCTGGCACGAGCCGCTGCCCGGGCCGGCATTCCGTTCGTGCTGTCGACGGCCTCCAACGTGTCATTGGAAGACTTGGCGCGACGCTCAACTGCGAGACTCTGGTTTCAGTTGTACGTCGTGCACCGCGAGCATGCCCGTGCTCTGACCGCGCGCGCATTGGCAGCGGACTACGAAGCCTTGGTGCTTACCACCGATGTCACGGTCAACGGCAATCGCATCCGCGATTTGCGCAATGGTTTTTCCGTGCCGCTGCGTTTGACGCCCCGTCTTGCTCTGGATGCCTTGACTCACCCGGCTTGGCTGACCGGGCAGCTTCGAGGTGGCTTCCCAACGTTGCCGAATGTGCAGACTGAGGGGGCGGCCAGCCTCGAGGTTCAAGCTGCGCTTCTGCAGCGGCGCATGGACGCGGGTTTTTCCTGGGATGATTTGGCCGCGCTGCGCGATCACTGGCCACGCAAGCTATTCGTCAAAGGGATCTTGAGCGCCAGCGATGCAGCGCGCTGCCGTGCGCTGGGCATTGACGGCGTGATTGTGTCGAACCACGGCGGCCGGCAGTTGGCTGATTTTCCGGCGCCCATGGACGTGCTGTCCGGCATTGCAAAGGCGGCTGGCGACACGATGACGATCATGGTCGACAGCGGCTTTCGCAATGGCCGAGATGTTGTCAAGGCGCTGGCCTCCGGCGCGCATGCGGTGATGCTTGGGCGCGCATTGCTCTACGGCCTCGCCGCGAGTGGAGAGGCCGGCGTCGATGACGTCCTATCCATGTTCCGCGCGGATATCGACCGCACGCTCGCGCTCATTGGATGTGCAAGCGCTGCTGCATTGGGGCCGGCGCACCTTGCATAGAAGCGCCGGCGAACTTGGCACTGCCGGCCAGTCCCCACACCTATGCCATGTGCCGGCATAGGTGTGAAGCGTTTCAGGCGGCGAGTGCACCCTTCCGGTCGACATCGTTGCACAGCCTCCATTCTCGGGGGGGCATGCCGAAGTGCTCGCGAAAGCAGCGGCTGAAGTGCGTGACGTCGCTGAATCCCCATGAAAAAGCGATATCGCAGATGCCTCGTTCACGGTAGCGAACATCAGCCAAATCGCGTTGGCAACCTTCGAGGCGCATTTTCCAGATGAGCTTGCTCAATGGCAGCGGCTCGTTCTGGAACAGGCGATGCAGGTGCCCTGGAGAGACCGAGAGCGCCTCTGCAATGCCGTTGACGGTGAGGCCAGCCTCCCGCAGGTGATCCCGAACATAAGCTTTGGCGCGCTCAAGGTGATACGCCTGGAGGTTCGATGGCCTGCGGGCATTTGCACTTGGCAGGCTGCGCAGGCCGGCCGCCACAATGCTGACCAAGCTGTCCGACATGCTGCCCGCCGCTGAGGGGTGGACGTTAGCGATGTTCGCGTGAAGCGGGTCCAACATCGACAGGAGCAGGCTCGCCGGCGTACTTTGCCGGTGCACCGTGGTGGCTGTGAGTTCATTCACGCTTCCTACGGCATTCTCGAGACAGGTACGAGGCACACGAAGCACGGACACATCGTGATGGGTGCCCTCGAAATGCAGCTCATACGGGCGTGTGCAATCGTAGATGGCAAAGTCACCCGGCTCGAGCACCGCTTGCCGCTCGTCCTGACACACCACGCCGCGCCCCACGCGTTGTACCTGAACGAGGAAGTAGTCCTCGGTTTCCCGGCGGATGTCTGACAATGGCCGCCAGATTCGCTGTGCACTCGAACTCAAACGCGTCAGCCGTAGCGGACCGAGCGCACCGAAATCAATGTTGCCGAAGAACCCCAGATCGCCCGGAGAGGCACAGTTCAGTTGCACGTAAACCGTGCAGATCATGTCGAGCCAGTAGGCAAATCGCTCATGGGGAGGCACAGAACTGGTGCTCAAAGACTGAGGGGCAGCCACCTTTGAACCCATGGGTTCCATGCTGCGCGTGGCGTCAAGGTGTGTCACGGAAGAAGCCCTCAGCGATTGAATTTGGACGTGGCCACAAATGCAAAGTGCATGCCCGCAGGCATACGAATCATGAGCGGGCCGGGGATATCTGCGAGCGCGACTTCAACATAGCAGGGACTTCCCGGGCTTCGTATGCGTGGCTTCCCGGATGCCTACGGTGCCAAAGGGCAGAAGTGTTGAGCGGGGCACAGCCACGCACGGTGGAGGATGTTCCATGCAGGAGCACTTGATCACTTGCCGCAGCAGCCACCCGGTCTGAGCCGGCTCCACCGTGGACAGTGGCGCCGCTCGTACTGGGAGAGATGACATGACCGAGCTACCTTGCGCAGCCCTACGCCGGCCTAATGCGGCGGCGTCCCTTCACCCGTTGACGGGAGCGGCGGTGCAGGATCGCACCGCCGAAGCGTGGCGGCTATGTTTTGAGAATGTTGGCCTGCCGGTTGGGCGGGGCCGTCATGGCGTTGCCTGTCCGTGCGGTCAGACGCGGAATCTGCTCGCGCATGGCTAGCAGCGCAGCCAGCACCACCAACATTGCGATTCCGAGCATCGCCAGATAGGCCGTTGCCCCGCCAGCGGTGATGACCATGGCACCGGCAAACGCGCTGAGGATGGCGCCCAGCCGCCCGAACGCCAAACCTGATGCGGTGCCTGTCGCGCGCACCGCCGTTGGATAGATGTAGGCGCACAGCGCGTACATCGTCGATTGCACGGCGTTGACGAACAGCCCATGCAGCCCAAGGCCGACGATCAGCAGGTTCGTGTTCAGCTTGGCGTCGACACCCTGCAGGGCAAAGGCGCTCGCGGCCGCGCCTACGCAACACAGCGCCATGGGCCAGCGCGAACCCCAACGCGCAATCGTCACCGCGCAAACCAAGGCGCCGATCACGCCGCCCAGGTTGTACGCTGTCAGTCCCGAGCCCGCCACACTCACGCTCAAACCTTCTGAAGCCAGCATTGTGGGCAGCCAGCTGAACGCCGAATACACGGCGAGCAGGCACATGAAGAATGCCGCCCAGAGGGCGATTGTGTCGCGTGCCTGCCCAGGGGCGAAAAGCGAACGGAAACTCGCGTGCTGGATGACCTTCTGGCCAGCCATATCGGCAAACACTGCATTGGCCGGCACATCGCGTCCCATCTTCGACAGCAACTGCGCCAGTTGCGGCCAGTGCGACTGGCGACGGGCCAGGAAGCGCGGCGATTCGGGCAGCGCAGCCACCAGCACGAACCCGAGCACCAGCGGCAGTGCGCCGCCGATCCAGAACAGTCCGCGCCAGCCATAGAGCGGCAGCACGTGGCCCGCAAACAGGCCTGCCAGCATCCCGCCCAGCGGCACGCAGACGATCGTGGCCGTCACCGCCAGCGTGCGGCGACGCGCAGGTGTGAACTCCGCCGTCATCGTCGTGGAGCTTGGCAGCGCGCCGCCAATGCCGAGACCCGCAATAAATCGCAGCGCAGCAATCGTCGCCACATTGGGCGCAAAACCGATTGAGCACGTCGCCACGCCAAACAGGAACACGCTGCCGATCAGCGCCCAGCGTCGCCCGAAGCGATCAGCAAACAGCCCCGCCAGTGCGCTGCCCAGCCCCATGCCGATCAAGCCCGCAGCTACCGCCGGAGCAAACGCGTTGCGCGTGATGCCCCATTCCTTGATGAGGACAGGGATGGCAAAGCCGATCAACTGGCCGTCAAAGCCGTCCATGACGATGGCAAATGCTGCCAGCAGCACCGCCATCTTCTGCGCGAGGGAGAACGGCCCGTCATCAAGGACCGTACCGATATCAACCGTAGTCTGGTTCTTGCTCATGCCGGCCTCCGCTGGGGCGCCGAACACGCGAACGCGCAACGCAATACCGCCGCCGCGTTCACCAATTTGGGACTGCACATCATGGTTGTCTCCGTTGAGGTGGCGTCTGCGCGCCATCGAATAAAACCTGGGTACCTCGGCCAGCTAGGGTGCTTGCTGACGCACGGACCGCGCCTGCACTAACCGCACGAGTTGCATCAACGTCTCGGTGTGCGGCACGGGCACGCCATGCCGGCGCGCTGTCGCCACCACGGCGCCGTTGATGGATTCGATCTCGGTAGGGCGTCCAGCCAGCACGTCCTGCAGCATCGACGGCTTGTGCCCGCGATGCGCAACGATGGCGTGCCGCACGTTATCGTTCACCTTCGCGGCATCCACCGTAATGCCGCTGGCGCGGGCCACGGCCAGCACTTCGTCCACGATGCTCAACGCCAACGTCGGGCCGTCTTCCACCGCACCCAGCGCGTCGACAGGTTGGTTCAACACTGTACACAGCGGATTGAGTGCGGCGTTGAAGGCCACCTTCTCCCACACAGCGCCCCACACGTTGGCATCGGCCTGGCAGTTCAGGCCTGCGGTGGAGAGCGTATCCACTACGCGTGTCAGCATCGGGCGCGGTGCACCGTCGGCCGTCATCAATCGGATAACGCCCGCGCCATGCGAGCGCACGTGGCCCGGGCCTGCGAGATCCGCCGGCCACGTCGTCACGCCAACGAAGATGCGCTCCTGCGGCACGACCGACGCCAGCGCCTCCACGTTGCCCAGCCCGTTCTGCAGCGTCAGGACATGCGTGGATGCGCTGATGACATGACGCACGCTCGCCAGTGCGGCACGCGTGTGCATGGACTTGGTGAAGACGATCAACAGGTCCGGCACGTCTGCCGCATTGCCCGGACGCAGCGCCAGCAGGTTGCGCACGTGGCGATCGCCGCCATCGGTTTCCAGCCGCAAGCCGTGTGCGGCGATGGCGTGCAAATGCGCGTCGTTGATGTCGAGCAGCGTGACATGCTGATCGGCTTCAGCGAGCAGCCCGCCAAACAGCGAGCCCATCGCACCCGCGCCGAGGATCGCGATCTTCATTGGCATCTCAACTCAGAACGGGTAATGGCGCGGCGTGGTCTGCACCGTCATCCAGCGCAGCTCGGTGAACTCCGCCACGCCGGCGCGGCCGCCAAAGCGCCCAAAGCCGCTCGCCTTGACGCCTCCGAACGGCATTTGCGCCTCGTCGTGCACGGTGGGCCCGTTGATGTGGCAGATGCCCGATTCGATGCGGCGTGCAACGTTCATTGCGCGTGCCACATCGCGGCTGAACACGGCAGACGACAAGCCATACGCGTTGTCGTTCGCACATGCGACGGCGGCATCGTCACCGCTCACGCGCACGATGCCCTTAACAGGGCCGAACGATTCTTCTGCGTAGATCAGCATGTCAGGCGTGACGTGGTCGAGCAGCGTGGCGGGCATCAGCGTGCTGGTGGCCTTGCCGCCGCACAGCAGTTTCGCGCCTTTGGCGAGGGCGTCGTCGATGAGGTGATTGCAGCGCTCGACCGTGCTCATGTCGACCACCGAGCCGAGCACCGCCGGCCCCTTGCGCGGATCGCCTAACGGCAGCGCTGCAGCCTTGGCAGCCAGCTTGGCAACGAATGCATCGGCGATGGATTCGTCGACGATGATGCGCTCGGTGGACATGCAGATCTGGCCCGAATTGGCGAACGCGCCAAAGGCCGCGCCATCGACTGCCGCGTCGATATCTGCATCCGCCAACACCAGCAGCGGCGCCTTGCCGCCGAGTTCCAGCACGGCGGGCTTCAGGTATGTCGCGCACGTCTGCGCGATGATGCGGCCCACACGCGTAGAGCCTGTAAAGTTGACGCGCCGCACGGCCGGGTGGGCGATCATTGCCTCCACCACCGCACCCGCGTCGGCCGGGGCATTCGTCACGAAATTGACAACGCCGTTTGGCAAGCCTGCCTCTTGCAGGGCTTCGATGATGAACCCGTGCGTGGCAGGCGAAATCTCGGAGCCTTTCAATACGACGGTGTTGCCGCATGCCAGCGGCAGGGCAATCGCACGCACCGCCAAGATGACCGGCGCATTCCACGGTGCGATGCCAAGCACCACGCCTGCTGGTTGGCGCACGCCCATGGCCAGGCTGCCCGGCACGTCGGAGGGGATGATCTCGCCGGCGATCTGCGTGACCATCGCAGCGGCTTCGTGCAGGCCGCTGGCGGCTAGGTGCACGTTGAAGCCGGCCCACAGCGCGGAGGCGCCGGTCTCCGCAGCCATTGCGGCGGCGAATGCCTCACCCTTCGCTTCGAGTGCCTGTGCGGCACGCATCAGCAACGCGCGCCGCTCGGACGGGCCCATTGCGGCCCAGGCGGGGAACGCAGCGGCAGCCGCATCAACGGCACGGCGTGCATCGTCCACCGTGGCAGCCGGCGCGCGCGTGGCCACGGTACCGTCGAGCGGATTGCGTCGCTCGAAGACTGCGCCGTTGGCAGCTTGCACGCGCTCGCCGTTGATCAGCATCGAGATGTTTTGCGCCGCGTCCAGCGGGGCAATGTTCGTATGGGTCATCAGTCAATCTCCACTTCAATCAGGGTGGGTCCGCTGGATTGCAATGCGGTGCGCAGCACGGCTTCCAGCGCGTGCGGGTCGCTCACGCGCTCGCCAGTGCAGCCCATGGCGCGAGCCAGACCGACGAAGTCGATGCCGTTCAGGTCGGTACCCTGCACCACATCGGTGGCGGCAAAGCCGAACACCGGGGCAAACTCCTGCAGGGCTGCGTAGCGGTGGTTGTTCAGAATGATGAACGTCATGGGAAGCTCAAGTAGCGAGGCACTCCGGAGCGCCTGGATCGAATACATGCTCGATCCATCGCCAATCAGGCCAATCACGCGCGTACCAGGCGTCGCCAAAGCGACACCCACGGCAGCGGGCATGCCATAGCCCAAGCCGCCGCTGTCCATCGTGTAGAACCCTCCCGAGCGGCGCATTGGCAGATAGGCCTGCATGGTTGCCCGAGCGCTTGGGGCTTCTTCGACGACGATGTCTGTGGGGCTACGTACAGCGTCGAGCGTTTGCAAGACGAAGGCTGCGGACATGGGCGAACCCGGCTCCGCTTGCGGCGATTTGGTGCGCGGCGGCGGCAGCGGCCGGGCCGGCGGTGCGGGCCTTGCGAGCAGATCGAGCACCCCAAGGCGAACGTTGCCGACGGCGGAGATGCCTTCGGGAGTCCAGGCAGCCGTGGCCGGATCGTCGATCAGTTGCACGAGCGTTGCACCTGGTGGCACATGGGGGCCGTGTCCTTCCACGTGATAGGCGAACGCCGGTGCACCGAGCGCGAACACCACGTCGTGCCCCTGCAGCAGGCTGACGATCTTCTCGCGCATCGCGGGCAGGAAACCGGCGAACAAGCGGTGGTCTTCGGGAAACGCGCCGCGCCCGGCCATCGGCGCGGTGAACACGCGCGCGTTGTGGGCCTCGGCGAGTTGCACGACGGCATCCCACGCGCCGGCACGATCCACCGCGGCCCCCACCACGAACGCCGGCCGTTGCGCCGCGTCCAGCAGGTCGCCGATGCGCGCCAGCGTGACCGGATCGGGCCGCACCGTGGTAGCCATTTCGTGCACGGCGACGGGCTCGGTCGTCTGGTCCCAGTCATCGACGGGAATCGACACCAGCACTGGGCCGCGCGGCTCCTGCATGGCGATGTGATAGGCGCGGGCCAGCGCCAGCGGCACGTCTTGCGCGCGCGCAGGCTCGATGCTCCATTTCACGTACGGCTTGGGCAGCTCGGTTGCCTGGTTGGAAGCGAGGAACGGATCGAACGGCAGGATGGACCGCGCCTGCTGCCCCGCCGTGATCACCAGCGGCGTGCGGTTCTTGAAGGCCGTGAAGATGTTGCCCATGGCGTTGCCGACGCCAGCAGCTGAATGCAGGTTAACCAGAGCAGCATTGCCGGTCGCTTGTGCGTAGCCATCTGCCATGCCGACGACCACGGCTTCCTGCAGGCCCAGGATGTAGCGGAAATCTTCTGGAAAGTCGCGGAACATTGGCAGCTCGGTCGAGCCCGGATTGCCGAAGACATGCGTCATGCCGAGGCGGCGAAGCAAGTCGATCGTGGCGTCGCGCACCGTGACAAGCGCGAGCGAAGTGCGGGTCATGCAGGGTCTCCTTCCTTGTTCTAGGAGAGCAGTATGGAAGCCCATCCCCTTGCCGCGATATTGAATTCTGGGGAAAAAGTCATTACCTTCTTGCATGGCCTTCGATCTGCGCCAACTGCGCGCCTTCACCACCATCGTTTCCGCCGGCAGCCTCGGGCGTGCGGCGGACGTCCTGCACGTCACCCAGCCGGCGCTGAGCCGCATCATCAAGCGGCTTGAAGACGAGGTCGGCGCACCGCTGTTTGAGCGGCACTCCAAGGGCATGCAGTTGACCGCCATCGGGCAGGCGCTGCTGCCGCATGCTGCATTGCTGCAGCGCGAGGCGGACTACGCACGTGAAGAGATCGACGCCATGCGCGGGCTCGCCAAGGGCACCATCCGCGTTGGGGCAGTGGGCAGCATCGCAAGCTACGTCCTGCCGCTAGCCGTGGGTAACGTGGTGGCGCGCTGGCCTAACCTACGCGTAGAGATACTGGAAGGCGTGTGGGATCGGCTGGCCGAGGGACTCGTTAAGCACGAGATTGACCTCGCGCTGTCGATTGCGATGCCGGATACCGAGGAAATCATCGCCATCGCGGATTGCCGCTGGGAGGATGCGAGTTTCGTGGTCGCATCACCGGAGCACGCGCTGCGCCAGCGCCCCAGCCTGATGCTGGCCGATACGCTCGATGCGCCGTGGGCCATTCCGCCACGTGGCACCGGCCCCTACGAGCATATGCGCCAGGTATTTGAAGCCGCTGGTCTGGGATTGCCGAACATCGTGGTGGAAACCCGTTCGGTGACGGCACTCAAGAGCCTCGTGGCGCGCTCCGGCTTCCTGAGCTGGATGGCCGAACCGATGATCGACGCCGAGCGCCGCGCCGGTGTAATCGAGCCGCTGCCGATTCCCGGCCTGGTGGCGCGCCGCACGCTCACTGCGTTCCGGCGCCGCCACGGCATTCTGCCCAGCCCCGCCGTCAAATTGCTCGAAGCGCTGCGCCAGCTGACGGCCTGAGCTTGATTGCGCATCGTAGTTCGCCTATTCGCTCGAAAATCCGGCACTTGGGGTAATCCCCGCAAGAGATTCCCAGACAAGTTTGTGGAGTGTTCTGGCAAAGCATCGCCTGCACCTCGTTCTTAGACTTCTTTCCAAGCCACAACCAATCCGCATGCTCAGGCAGAGCGCAGGCGAGCGGATTGCGGCTTCTGATCGACAGGCTAAGGGGAGAGTGTATGACCGTATGCAGCCAACATCCGCACACAGCGGACGAAACAGCCGACCACCCGAGCGACATGGGGTCTGCTACGGCAGCTTCGGATAGCAACGGAGGTCGCCGACGGTTCCTGCGTCAATCGGCTGGCGCAGTCGTTGCCGCGGCATTGTCCGGTATCGGCAAAGCGCAGGCGGCAGGCGGCGACGTCATCCGGATCGGCTATATCAGCCCACGTACAGGGCCATTTTCTCCCTTCGCCGAGGCCGACGAATTCACGCTGGACCAGATTCGTCGGGCTGTTGCCGGTGGCTTGAACATCGGCGGCAAAACCTACCGGGTCGAAATTCTGGCGCGTGATGACCAGAGCAGCCCGGATCGCCAGTCGAACCTGGCCGCAGAGTTGATCAACAAGGACAACGTCGACCTGATTCTCGGGCAGGTATCGGTGGCAGCCGGAATGTCGCAGCAGTGCGAGCTCAATGGCGTGCCATGCCTGACGACGATGGGGCCCTGGCAAGCATGGATGTTCCCGCTCAAGGGGACGCCGGACAAAGGGTTCAAGAATGCCTTCCATTTTTTCTGGGGGCTGGAAGACATCGGGAACGTCTACCTCGACATCTGGAGCGGCTTGCCCACCGACAAGGTGGTGGGCAGCGTTTTCTCCAATGATGTGCCGGGCAATGCCATGGGGGATGCGAGGCTCGGTCTGCCCGCGCAGTTCGCCAAGGCAAATTACCGCATTGTCGATATCGGCAAGTTCCAGGTCGGGACCGACGATTTTTCTGCATACATCCAAGCCTTCAAGCGCGAAAAGGTCGAGATCGTCACCGGGCTGTTCAGCCCGCCGGAGTGGGCCACATTCGTCAAGCAGTCGGCACAGATGGGGTTCAAGCCCAAGGTGGCCACCGTCGCCAAGGCCCTGTTGTTCCCATCTGGTGTGGCGGCGCTTGGACCGAGCGCGGAAGGCATGTCGACGGAAGTCTGGTGGACGCCAGCCTATCCGTTCAAATCGAGCCTGACCGGGCAGACGGCGCGGCAGCTTGCCGATAGCTATCAGGCAGCAACGCACCGCGAATGGACGCAGCCGATTGGTGTGGTGCATGCGCTGTTCGAGGCAGGCATCCAGGCGCTGAAGGCGAGCGGTAACCCGAAGAACCCCAAGGCCGTCGCGGATGCGCTGCGCACGCTGCGTCATGAGACGGTGATCGGCAAGCTCGACTTCACCACCAGTGGCATCAAGAACGTTTCGAAGATCCGCGTCGTGGGCGGGCAGTGGCATGTGGGCGCAGGTGGCAAGCCGGAGATCGCCATTACGCATAACCGCACCGCGCCGGAAGTACCGATCCAGCGGCCGTTTGCGCTGCTCAAGAACGCGTGAGGGACGACGTGTTACTTGAACTGTGCGGCGTCAGCAAACGCTACGGCGACATGACGATCATTCCGCCGCTGGACCTCAGTGTGAACGCCGGCGAGTTCGTCGGCGTGATCGGCCCCAATGGTGCTGGCAAGACGACGCTGTTCGGCATGATCTCTGGGGGCGTGAGCTGCGATACCGGAAGCGTGGGCCTGTCCGGCAAGAACCTGACCCCGCTGGGGGCTGACGCGCGCTGTCGGGCAGGCATAGGCCGGACGTTTCAGATTCCGCAGCCCTTCCAGGCGATGACGGTCTACGAGAACGCGCTGGTGGCCGCCACCTTTGGCGCAGGTCTGCACAGCCGAGCCGCGCAGGCCAGCGCGTGCGACGCACTGGAGCAGTGCGGACTCATTGCGCTGGGCGATCTCCCCGCAGGCAGGCTGACGCTACTGCAACGTAAGCGTCTTGAAGTGGCGCGTGCACTGGCCACGCAGCCGAGCGTGCTCTTGCTCGATGAGGTTGCCGGTGGGCTGACGGAAGCCGAGGTGGTGGAGCTTCTGGAGCTTGTGACCGCCGTCAACAAGAGTGGTGTGACCGTGCTGTGGATCGAGCATCTCGTGCATGCCTTGGTGTCCGTGGCACGCCGGCTCGTGGTCTTGGCCAGCGGCGCCATTCTGCAGGATGGCGAACCCGGGGCAGTATTGCGCAGCCAGGTCGTTCGTGAAACGTACCTGGGGTCCGATCTGGACACCGAACTGGAAGACGAGGCACACCATGCTGCGCACTGATCGGCTCTGCGCTCACTACGGCCTGTTCCAGGCGCTGTTCGATGTCGACGTCCAACTGGCGCCGGCGGAGACTGTCGCTCTGATTGGCGCCAATGGCGCCGGGAAATCCACGTTGCTGCGCTCGCTGATGGGCGCGCTTCGGGTGCGCCACGAGGCGATCACCCTCGATGGTGAGCCCATCGGCGGTGACCCTGAGCGCAAGCAACTGGCGCGCGGCATCGCGCTCGTGCCGGAGGGGCGCCGCCTGTTTCCAAGCCTGACCGTGCTGGAGAACCTGCAGCTTGCTGCCAGTCACGGGCGCCGCGGGCCGTGGAGCATCGAACGGGTGCTGGAAGCACTGCCGGTGCTCAAGCCGTTGGGTCAAAGACCCTCGACCGCGTTGTCCGGTGGCCAGCAGCAGCTGGTGGCGATCTCGCGCGCACTGGTCACGAATCCGCAGTATCTGCTCTGCGACGAGATCTCTCTGGGGCTTTCGCCAGCCGCCGTGGACGAAGTGTACCGACTGCTGGCGCAGGTTCGCGACGATGGCGTGGCGATCTTCCTGGTGGAGCAGAACGTTCGCCGCGCGTTGACCGAGTCCCAGCGCTTCTATTGTGTTCAGAAGGGGCGTGTCGTGCTGTCAGGGGATTCGGCACAGGCCGATCACGCGCAAGTCGCCCACGCCTACTTTGGAGTTTGAGATGCCCACCGTCATTGAAACGCTATTGAACGGTCTCATGCTGGGCTCGCTCTACGCGCTGTTTGGGCTGGGCTTGAGCTTGAGCCTGGGCGTCATGCGCATGATCAATATCGCCCATGGCGATCTGATTGTGCTGGGGGCCTATCTGGCCAGTGTCGGGACGCAGTTGACGGGGGCAGGGCCGTTCACCGCGTTGCTCCTGGTGTTGCCCATCATGTTTTGCATTGGCTGGTTGCTCCAGCGCTTGTTGCTCAACCGCATGGTGGGGCGCGATGCGCTTTCACCGCTGTTGACGACCTTCGGGCTGTCGATCGTGTTGCAGAACGCGCTGCAGCAGGTCTTCACAGCGGATACCCGCAGCCTGCCCGCCGGTGATTTCGGCACGCTGGGTATCAGGATGGGCGGCGTATCGATCGGTGTGCTGCCGCTGGCCATTACGTTGACGAGCGTAACCGTGTACGCACTCACCCATCTGCTGATCGCGCGCACGCGGTTCGGCCGTCAGGCGCGCGCTGTGGCCGACGATGCGGAAACCTCCCGGTTGGTGGGCATCAACGATCGCAGCTTCTTCTCGCTGGTAACGGGGTTCGTGCTGGTTGTGATCTCGCTGGCTGCTGTTCTATACGGCGTCCGGACGCCGTTCTCTCCCACGGCCGGGCCCGAGCGCCTGCTGTATGCCTTTGAGGCCGTGGTGCTGGGGGGACTCGGCAACCTGTGGGGCACCTTCATTGGTGCGTTGGTGGTGGGGTTGGGGCAGGTTGTGGGCGCTCGTGTGCATACGGGGCTGGGTGCCTTCTTCGGCCACTTGGTCTTTCTCGTTGTGCTGATGGCCAAGCCTGACGGGCTCTTTGCAAAAGGCAGGAAATGATGGACGGGATTCGCAAACTGAATGCCATGCAGCCGACAACGGGTGCACACCTGTCTTGGCTTGCGCCGGCACGCATCGCGTTTTGCGCGCTGCTCCTAGTCGCGCTGGTGTGCGTGCCGTGGGCCACGGATTTCGCCATGCAGCGGCTGTTGGTTGAGGTGTTTACGGTGTTTGCCATCGCGCTTTCGTGGAACCTGTTGACCGGTTACGGAGGGCTTGTGGTGATCGGCCATCACGCCTTTGTGGGCGTGGGGGCGTATGCGTTGTTCACCCTCTCCAACACGCTGGATCTCAACCCGTGGTGGATGCTTCCCGCGGCTGCCGGCATCACGGCGCTGTTTGCAGCCATTGCCTCCGTACCGATGTTTCGATTGAGCGGCCCTTACTTTGGCGTTGGCACATGGGTACTGGCAGAAATGCTCCGTATTGCAACGCTCAATGCAGAGCCGTTGGGTGCTGGTGGCGGCATGCCGTTGGATGCGCTGAGCAATTTTGACCGGTGGCATCGGACAGCAGGGGTCTACTGGGCAGCCCTGGTTGTTGCGGTGGGCAGCCTGTTGGTGGTGCGTACGATCTTGCATGGCCGGCTCGGGCTCGCCCTGCGTGCGGTGCGTGACGCAGAGCCGGCCGCGTCCGCGAGCGGGGTCCCCGTCAAGCGCGCCAAGCTCGTGCTGTGGTGCACGGCGGCCGCGCTCACAGGTACGGCCGGAGCCGTGGCCTACATGAACACATTGCAGGTCACGCCGGATGCTGCTTTCTCACTGAACTGGACGGCCACTGCCATCTTCATTGCGGTACTCGGCGGGATCGGCCCGCTGGAGGGGCCGATCCTCGGTACGGCGGTGTATTTCCTGTTGCGCGAAAGCTTTAGCGATTACGGCACCTGGTACTTCATCGGGCTGGGCGTACTGGCCATTGCAACGATGGTTGTGTCACCGGGCGGGCTGTGGGCCCTGGTAACGCGGCGCTACGCGCTCGATCCCTTTGGAATTCGCCGCAGCATGCCTGCCGCCTGCGTGCCCTCCGACAAGAGGCGGCCCGAAAGGTAGCGCAGTCGCGCAAGTCAATTCGAATTGAAGCAGAGCACATGCGGGAAGCGAGCGCTTCCTGCAGGGGGAGTCGCGCGCCGATTCAAACAACGCGGCGTGCGGGAGAAGTGGTTCAGGGGAGCGCAATTGGAGATGGAAATGAGGAAACGGAAGATCGGCAAGGCAGGCGTTGCTATGGCCTTGGCATTCGGAATGTCTGCGAGCTATGCCACGGAAGGCGGTGGCTCGACCTATGCGGCTGGCGCCGATAACTACTTGATGGGCGCAGTGCCGCCGCCGGGTCTTTATGTACTGGAGTTCGGCAACTTTTATACGGCAGATCAGCTGAAAGATGCCAATGGCAACAATGCGCCGATTCCCAATTTCAAAGTCCAGGCCGTTGTGGCGGCAACGCGCGTCGTATGGTCCACCCCGCTGCAGTTGTTAGGCGGAAACCTAGTGGTGCACTCGATCTTTCCGCTGGTCAACCTGACGGTGAAAGCCGGCGGCGCCAGTCAGACGAAAACCGGTTTGGGCGATATCACCTTTGGCCCGGGGCTCGTGCATCACTACTCGGAGCACCTGCACGACGTGATCGGCTTTGATCTGGTGGCGCCCACGGGGGGCTATCGGCTCGGGGATCTGACCAATATCGGCCGCAACTATTGGTCGATCCAGCCGCTTTACACGATGAGTTATGTCGACCCATCGGGCTTCAATGGCGACTTCAAGGCCACGCTGAACATCAACCAGAAGAACACAGCGACCAACTACAAGTCGGGCACCGAATTCATCCTGGACTATGCGGCAGGCTACGCGGTTGCGCCTGGCTGGGTGGCAGGCGTCAGCGGCTATTGGTACCAGCAGTTGAGCAGCGACACGCAAGGGGGCGCGACGGTGCCGGACTCCAAGGGGCGTGGCTTTGCAATCGGCCCGTCGGTCAAGTTCGACAACGGCAAAGGCTGGTTCCTGACAGCCAAAGTCCAGAAGGAGTTTGCCGAGCGTAACCGTACGCAAGGCACCGCCGTCTGGTTGAAGACTCGGATCATGTTCTAACGCCTTTGGCATACGCCGGGGCGCCTGATCGCGCTCCGCTCAATACTCGGGAGGTCATCATGGGAGTTGTGCATCCCAAATACAAAGTCGCGGTGGTACAGGCTGCACCGGTTTATCTCGATCTGGATGCAACGGTCGACAAGACCATCCGGTACATCGAGGAAGCCGCCGCCGCAGGTGCAAAGCTCATCGCGTTTCCAGAAACGTGGGTCCCCGGGTATCCATGGCATATCTGGCTTGGTGCGCCCGCGTGGGCGATTGCGCGTGGATTTGTCCAACGCTATTTCGACAACTCGCTGGCGTATGACAGCCCGCAGGCAAGGCGCATAGCGGAGGCCGCGCGCAAGAATGGCATGACCGTATCGCTCGGGCTATCCGAGCGCGACGGCGGTACGCTCTATATCGCCCAGTGGCTGATCGGGCCGGACGGCGAAACGATTCACCAGCGGCGCAAAGTTCGGCCCACCCATGCAGAACGCACAGTCTTTGGCGAGGGCGATGGAAGCGATCTTGCCGTCCATGACACACCGCTGGGTCGGGTGGGCGCACTGTGTTGCTGGGAAAACATTCTTTCACTCAACAAATATGCGATGTATGCCCAGCACGAGCAGGTGCATATCGCCTGCTGGCCGAGCTTCTCCACGTACGAGCCGTTTGCACATGCGCTTGGCTGGGAGGTCAACAACGCCGTAAGCAAGGTCTATGCGGTGGAGGGCGGGTGCTTTGTTCTCGCACCGTGTGCAGTCATTTCCCAAGAGATGATCGACGAGCTCTGCGATACGCCTGACAAGCACGCGCTCACCCACGTCGGCGGCGGCCATGCCGTGATCTACGGGCCCGACGGCCGGCCCCTGTGCGACAAGCTGCCGGAAGACGCTGAAGGCCTGCTCTATGCAGAGATCGACCTGGCTCAGATCGGTGTCGCCAAGAATGCCATGGACCCCGTCGGGCATTACTCCCGTCCTGATGTCTATCGGTTGTTGTTCAACCCCAGGAAGAGCAAACGGGTCGAAGACTTCACCTCTCCGGTCGAGGTCGACGTTGCAAGAGAGCTCTAGTTCCAGAGCGCCGCAGTTCCTCTACCACTATGTCACCTCCCTTATGAAACCAACCAGCGTTTCTACCCGGCGCCTTCGGATGATGGCCGTTGTGCGTGCTATGCAAAAACTCGATGGGTTCCAACGAGGAGCCGGGTTGGCACTGGCCGTCGGTGCCATGGGGTTCACTCTGAGTGGCTGCACGATGTTCGAGACAAAACCTCTATCGGCGGACGCGCAGGTCCAGCTCACCGCCACGCAAGCTGTCGAAGCGATTCGTACTGGGCGGTTGTCCGCAGAGGAATATGTCGACACGCTAAGCGCGCGAGCCGAACGGCTCGCTACGTTGAATAGCTTGATCGTCGTGGATAAGACCGGCGCGATGGCAGCAGCGAAGCGAATTGACGAACTTCGCGCGCGCGGTGCAGCACTACCCGCCCTGGCCGGCCTTCCCATTGTGGTGAAGGACAACATCAATACGAAAGACTTGCCGACGACGGGCGCCACGCCAGCACTCGCTCATGTCCAGCCCAAGGAAAGCGCACCGACGCTGCAGCGGCTTGTCGACGCCGGTGCGATTGTGCTTGGCAAGGCGAATATGCACGAACTCGCGTTTGGTGCTACCAACACGAACCTAACCGCGTTCGCCGGCCCCGCACACAATCCATACGACACATCACGCGTTCCCGGCGGCTCATCCGGCGGCACGGGTGCGGCTGTCGCTGCGCGAATTGCCCCCGCCGGGCTCGGCACGGATACAGGAGGCTCCGTGCGCATCCCTGCAGCCTTGTGCGGCCTCGCGGGCTTACGGCCTTCGGTGGGGAATGGATCCGCACAGCGGCGTTACGACGGATCGGGCGTGCTTCCGATCAGTCATACCCGCGACACGATCGGCCCAATGGCCCGCACGGTGGAGGACGTCGTCCTGCTTGATTCGGTGATGAGCGGTCGCCCTGCGGCCACACCAGTGCCCCTGCAAGGTCTTCGACTCGGCGTCCCGGCAAGTCTCTGGGCGGATGCTGATCCGCAGGTGACCGCCGTGATGCGCGCCGCGATTGAAAAGCTCAAAGCCGCAGGCGTTGTCTTGGTCGATGCGGACATCAACGGTTTGCGCGAGTTGACGGACAAGGCTGCGGGCCCGATCGCATTGCACGAAGCTCACGAGGATATCCCTGCGTATCTGAGCGCAACGGGCGTTCACGGCATCTCGCTGCAAGACATCGGGGCGCATGTGGCGAGTCCGGATGTCAAGGCGGCGATGAAGGCAGTGGTTGGCGATGTGGCTGGCGCGGCGTATCCAGCCGCCATTGGCAAGTATCGGCCAGCCATGCAAGCGCTATACGCCGACTACTTCAGCCGGAACGGCGTCGTTGCCATGATCTTTCCCACGGTAGTGGTTCCAGCGCCCCCGATCGACGCCGAGCACGGGTCCGGCAAGTTATCGATCAACGGTGGCGCGCCCGTCGATACGTTTGCCACGCTGATTCGAAACACCGATCCGGGCAGTACTGCCGGAATACCGGGGCTGACGCTACCTGCTGGCCTCACGCAAAACGGTCTTCCCGTGGGCCTTGGCCTTGATGGCCCAATCGGTAGTGATGGCGAGTTGCTGGGCATTGGCCTTGCTCTCGAGAAGGTTCTCGGGGTGCTGCCTGCTCCGCGAATTTGAATTGGGCTGGCGTCGCAGCAACCGGGCGTTTCATGAAATTTGCCGTACTCACCACCAACGCCGCCAGTTTCGCCCTCATCGCTGCTTGCCTGTCAGCGCAGGACGTGACATGCGTGCGATTCGACGACGCATTGACCCTGATACGCGCTGGGCGCACCGAAGGCTTCGATTTGCTGATGATCGATGCGCAGCAGTTCAGCACGGCCGGCCGACTGTTGCTGGCCGGGCGCGAGGGCAACACCCGCATGCGTTCGCCCACGTTGGTATTTGGCCAGTTTGCCGACCGCCATGAGATGGTCGCCGCCTTCGAGGCCGGCATCGAAGACATCATCTCGGGTCACTTCACCGCCGACGAATTGTGCGCCCGTGTTCGCCGCATCTTGCGCGCGGGCGACAGGTCAACGCAGGCCGCCACGCACGGGCAAGTGGTGGTCGGGCCCTACCGCCTATGTCAGCTGACTCGCACGGTGACATTGCACGAAGCACCGATTCGATTGACCGCACGCGAATTCGCCACGGCCTGGCTGTTGTTCTCGTCGTCTGGGGCGTTTTTGTCACGCCAGCAGATCGCCTCTGCAATATGGGGAATCGAGGTCAGCCTTGTCGAGCGCTCGATCGAGCAGCACATCTACAAGCTGCGCAAGAAGCTGGGCTTCGGGCAGGCGACTGGCGTGGAGCTCAAGACGGTCTATGCGCGCGGCTATCAGTTGACCGTCCAGCAGACGAGTTAAGCGAGCTCTCGCGCAGCGTAGAGCCGCAACGTAAGCTGGTGGCAGTGCGCGCTCGTCGGCGTACGCCCGCGCCAGCATCTGTTGCTTCCCTCTCACCTTGAACACCAGGACTTCCATCACCCGCGGCAATTCGCCGTCGACGGCAGCCGTGGCAACCAACTTCAATTGAGTCGGCTCCTCATAGTCGTCAGGCGCCGAGGTGGCCCGTGACTTCGAACGCCTCACGTAGTGCTAACTTGCTGAAAAATAAGGTTTTTTTCATTTTTTGTGCATCGAGGCGCATCGGCGAGTTCCACATTGAGTGACCAAAGTTCCAAATTGAGTGAATTGTCGAGATTCACTCAACTCTGAACCGGCAGGTCAGGATTTACAGGCCTTCCCGGCGGAGTTGCTCAGCCAACTTTGAACTCGTGGTTCGCTCAACTTTGAACTATTCGCGTTTTGGTTCACGTAACTTTGAACTTTCCACAGCGACATCTCGACACCATTCTTGAAATCGTAATACCCCGTCCCTATAATTAGCACTCGCCGGGCAGGAGTGCTAACAACGCCTCCGACCCCCGATGCTTTCCCGATGCGCCGCGTCTTGCGGCGCGTTTTGTGAATAAACACTCACTTTGCATTGAGGAGTTGTGTATGAACCTGCGTCCTTTGCACGACCGCGTGATCGTGAAGCGCCTGGACAACGAAACCAAGACCGCTTCGGGCATCGTCATCCCTGACGCCGCCGCTGAAAAGCCGGATCAAGGCGAAGTGCTGGCCGTCGGCCCGGGCAAGAAAGACGACAAGGGCAACGCGATCGCGCTGGACGTCAAGGTCGGCGACCGCGTGCTGTTCGGCAAGTACGCCGGCCAGGGCGTCAAGGTGGATGGTCAGGAAGTCCTGGTCATGCGCGAAGAAGACATCATGGCCGTGGTGCAAAAGTAAGCACGCGCTCGTTCGCAAGGCTTACCTGTAACCCAATCCTCATTGCCGGCGCAGCTTAAGGGCGCGCGGGCAACATCCAAAGATCTCGGAGATTCTCAAGATGGCAGCTAAAGACGTAGTGTTCGGCGACGCCGCACGTGCCAAGATGGTCGAAGGCGTGAACATTCTC
>JGI24740J21852_10000145_pt1 | contig 27418 bp, 25 predicted proteins | sample KBSCornC6_FD_21852 | JGI IMG/M metagenome (IMG submission 21852) | reverse complement strand
GCAGCGCGCCGGGTGGATTCGCTGCCATTACAGAACGGTGGAAATTGTCGATACGCCGGCGCTGCGCGCGCTGGCGGGCAGCCACTAGCCGAGCCACCCCGTCGATCGGGGCACGCGCGATTCAGTACGCGCCGCTAGAATTTCCCACACGCTACGCAGGCCCATCGCCCCTTCGCTTCCACCTCCATGACCTCCCCGCTCTCGCCAGCCTCGCCCGAAGGTCGGCGCCTTGTGTTGCTGCTTGGCCTCGCGCAAACGGTCTCGTGGGGCACCCTGTATTTCACCTTCACCGTCTTCCTGGCGCCGATGCATGACACGCTCGGCTGGGCGCGGCCGTTTCTGGCGGGCGGGTTCTCGCTGGGGCTGCTGGTGTGGGCACTGTGCTCGTTCTGGGTGGGGCGCGCGCTGGACCGCTGGCCCGCGCGCCGCGTGATGGGCACAGGCACGATGCTGGCGGCGGGGAGCCTGCTGACGTGGTCGCTAGTCTCCAATCAAACCGCGTTCCTATTGCTCTGGCTGCCGATGGGCGTGGCCATGGCCACCACGCTGTACGACCCGGCGTTTGTCGTGCTGCGCCAGGCGTTTGGCGATGCATATCAGCGGCCCATCATCGGGCTCACGCTGATCGCCGGGTTCTCCAGCACGATCTGTATTCCGCTAGCGCAATGGGGCGTGGAGCACATCGGCTGGCGGCATACGCTGCAGGCGTTTGCACTGGTGCAGGTGCTGATCTGCCTGCCAGTGCATCTGCGACTGCGCGTGCGGCCGCCCCAGACAGCGCCGGCGAGCACAGTCGACGACGCCGCGCCGATCCACACCTCGGCATGGCGCATGGTGCTGCGCCTGCCCGTGTTCTGGGCCGTGGTGCTGGCCTTCGTGGCCGTCAGCCTGATCGCCACGGTGCTCGGCGCCCATCTGATCCCGCTGCTCTCCGAAAAGGGCGTACCAACGGGCCGCCAATTGCTCATTGCGGCCCTCATTGGGCCGGCGCAAGTGCTCGGCCGGCTGGCGATGATGCGCTTTCGCCTGGCGCATCCCGTTCGCGTCGCCCCGGCCACGTACGCGGCCATGGCCGTGGCGCTCGTTCTGCTGGCGCTCTCCAGCGGTCCCCTGCTGTTAGCCTTCGCACTCATCTACGGGGCGGCCAACGGCATCAACACCATGCTGCGCGCGATCGCCATGCCAGAACTGGTGTCGCGCAACCAGTACGCCACCCTCAACGGCCTGATGATGACGCCCGTGCTGCTGGCCCAGGCCAGTGCGCCATGGCTCGGCGCGCTGCTGTGGAAAGCGACGGGCGGCTACGCAGCTGTGGAACGGGCGATGGTGGCCTGCGCGCTCGTCGCCCTGTGCGCCTTCACGTATGGGCTCCGGCACGCGCACACGCGTACGGCGCTGGATGGTGCACAGCCCGCCGAAGCGACGCCGACGCCATGACGATGTCGTCACTTAAACCGCAGGAGATTACTGTTAGGAACCTTTGTTGACGCGAATCTGTCATTGAAACACGAGACGTGATGTTTCATTCTCATGTTAGAAGCGGCCCGCTTTTTGCTGCACCGCCAACGGAGGACGCGCCGTGTCACAGGCTCATCAAGCAACATCATCCGCAAGCCAGCCGATGCCGTGGTCGATGCAGGAAATCAACTACGGCGGCATCAACGTCGCGCGCGTGCGCGAGAACCGCACGCTGTTCTACCTGGTGGTCTGTGCTTCGTTTGTGGAAAGCGGCTCCGACCTCTACGCCGGCAACCTCGCCCAGTACTACGCCGACCAGCCCGAAGCCGCACACTGGTTGACGCACCACTGGGAGCGCGAAGAGTTGCAGCATGGCCGCGCGCTGCGCCGCTACGTCGAAACCGTCTGGCCGGAGTTCGATTGGGAACACGGCTACGCCCGCTTCTTCGAGGAATACTCCGTCACCTGTTCGGTCGACCAGTTCGAGCCCACGCAAGCGCTGGAAATGGTGGCGCGCTGCGTGGTCGAGATGGGCACCGCCACCTTCTACCGCGCCATCGCCCAGGCCGCCGCCGAAGCCGACGAACCCGTGCTGCGCGATCTTGCCAGCCGCATCTCCGCCGACGAAGTCCGGCATTACAAACACTTCTTCCGCTTCTTCAACGCCTGCAACGCGCGCGAAGGCGTCGGCCGGATGCGGGTACTCAAGGCACTCGCCTCGCGCCTGCGTGAGATCAAGAACGAAGACTCGATGATCGCCCTGCGCAACGTACTACGGATCGAGCGCGGCGAGGACGACGTGCCCGAAGCCGATGTGCGTGCACTCAATTCCCGCGTGAGCGCCATGGTGCGGGCGCACCTGCCGATCGACATGGCGGCCAAGATGCTGCTCAAGCCGCTGCGGCTGCGCCCGGGGCTGGAGCGGTCGATCCGTCCGCCGCTGGTGGCGCTGGTGCGGCGGGTGATCCTGCACTAGACCGCCGCACGCAATAGCCAATAAAAAACCCGGGCCAAAGCCCGGGTTTCTCATTCAAGCAACCGATCTAGGTCGATCAGAACTTGTGGCGGATACCGACCACAGCGCCCATTTGGTTGTTGGTGCTGCCGTCGGCACTCGTGAACACGTCGCCGATACCATTCACGCCCAGCGGCAGCGCTGCGTTGCTGCTGTTCTTGGCGTAAGCCAAGTTCAAGTATGCATCGGTGCGCTTGGACAGCGCGTAGTCGCTGCCCACCACGAACAGCCACGGGTTACCCGCACCGGTGGTCTTGAAGTTCTGGTAGTAGGCGGTGCCCGTCAGAGTCAGAGCCGGCGTAGCTTGGTAGCCGGCGCCCAGCCAGTACAGGTTGGAACGAGCAGAGTCGACAGGCAGGCCGGTTGCATGGGCCCAACGATAGCCTGCGTACAGCTTGGCAGGACCAAATGCATATGTGCCGGCGACGGTGGCGCGTTGCGTCTTGACGTCCGCCAGGAGACCGGTCGTGTTGCTGTTCATTTGGTCATACACCGCACCAACTGCGAACGGGCCGCTGGCGTAGTTCAGGCCGGCGCTCCATTCACGGCCCAGCTTGTTGTTGCCGGCGACCTCTTGACCATCATTGCGCGTCGAGTACAGCGCCGAAGCCGTCAGGCCACCGAACGTGCCGATGTACTTCACGGCGTTGTCAGCACGGCCAGCCAGGGCGGCGTCTTGCGAGGCGATCGAGTAGCGCGAAGCGATGGCCATCGGATCGTAGTTCAGCGCGAAGTCGTACAGCAGGTTCGTCTGACGGCCCAAGGTCAGCTGGCCCCACTGGCCTTGCAGACCAACGTAAGCGGCACGGCCGAACAGACGACCATTGCCGTTTGCATCCGGTTGGCCCGACGTACCGGTGTCAATGTTGAAACCGCTTTCCAGGTTGAAGATGCCCTTCAGGCCGCCGCCCAGGTCTTCAACACCACGCAGGCCCCAACGCGAACCCGACATGTTGCCCGACTGCATTGCCACGCGCGAGTCGCCATTGCCCGGGGCCTTGTTCACCCACTCAACGCCGGCGTCAGCCACGCCGTACAGGGACACGCTCGATTGTGCAAATGCGCCTGCGGAAACCAGGGCTGCGGCAGCAGCCGCAAACAGCTTGATCTTCATATCGTTTTCCTTGAAAAACACTATCGCAAGGATTTGCGATCGATGGCCATTATGTATGCCGAGACCATTGATCAAACAATGAGTGAAGTCATTCTGTGGTAAATATGAAACCTAATCCACCTCTTATAAATTACCAAAACAAATCAAATACTTACAACGCCGCCCATGATCCACGTAAGCCTGCCCCACGAACTTGAAATCCAATGGATTACAGGTTGTAAGCCACATGCTCATTAAAATAATCCAGATGATGATAAAAATTAAAGACTTGAGGAATCACGGTTTTCGCTTATGATTCTGGCCGAAGCTTGAATGACAGTTTCACAGCTTCATATCGACTTTAAAGGGCCGCCCAACAGCGGTCCTTTTTTTTGCGCAAACGCCTGTCGATCAGGCGGAGTGGCCGATCTTCTTGGTGATGCGGTGCTTGAAGGTGGAGACCGTCTTGGGCGAGATGCCCAGGCGCTTGGCGATCTCGGTGTTCCGATGGCCTTCCGCGACGAGCTGGTTCACGCGCATTTCGCGCTTGGTGAGCGTGGCCAGGCCCGCGCCTTCCGACGCGCCCATCGCGGAAGTCGGGAAGGACAGGTAGCCGCGCGCGGCCAGCAGGAGCGCTGCGGTCAGCACGGACGTCGCTTCGGATTTGGGAACGTAAGCGTTGGCGCCGGCGAGGAAGGCGAGCCGCGCCTCGTTGCCGGTGGTCTCGGCGGAGGTCATCACCAGGCCGATGTCCTGCTGCTGGGCGCGCACGCGGCGCACCAGTTCAAGGCCATCGAGGCCCGGCAGGTTCATGTCGACGATGGCCAGCTTGGGCCGCGCCGAGCGGATCAGTTGCAGGCCCTGCGCGCCATCGGCGGCGGTGGCGACGAGTTGCAGGTGTGGTGAACCCGCAAGCAACGCCTGGATGGATTCCAGAACAATGGGGTGATCGTCAATGGCGACGACGGAATGGAAGGCGTGACCGATGGCTGACATGGACGTTGGCGCTTGGGCTGATGGGTCTGCCGCCACGTTCCGTTGCAAAAAGAACCGGCGGATAGCCTGTTGCGAGCGCCACGGCACCGCTGCGGTTCCGCGCGGTACAGCTTTGCACAGATCGGTCGTCAGATCGGCGCCGATTGCAACAGAGTGTCACCCATCCAGGCCCTTCCGCCACGCTCATGTGAGTCGGAAGACATCCACCGCGCCGCGCAATTCCTGGGCTTGCTGACGCAGGCTCTCTGCGGCAGCAGCCGCTTCTTCGACCAGCGCGGCGTTCTGCTGCGTCACTTCGTCCATCGACGTCACCGCGCGATTGACCTCTTCAATGCCCTGCGACTGCTCGCGCGAGGCGTGACTGATCTCGCCCATCAGGCCGGCGATGCGCTCCACACGCGTGACGATGTCCTGCATGGCGTCGCCCGCGCCGCGTGCGGCTTCGTTGCCGGCCCGCACTTCCTCCACCGAGCGGTTGATCAGTTCCTTGATCTCCTTGGCGGCTGCCGCGCTGCGCTGGGCAAGGCTGCGCACTTCGCCGGCCACGACCGCAAAGCCGCGGCCCTGCTCGCCGGCACGCGCGGCTTCCACCGCGGCATTCAACGCGAGGATGTTGGTCTGGAAGGCGATGCCGTCGATGATGCCGGTGATATCGGCAATTTTCTGCGCTGTGGCGTGGATGCCCGACATGGTGCCGACCAGCCGCTCGACGGTTTGCCCGCCAGCGTTAGCCGCCTCGCTGGCGGACTGCACCATGTCGTGCGCGTGCTGGGCGCTGTCGGCGTTCTGGCGCACGGTGGCGGCCAATTCTTCGATGCTCGATGCGGTGCGCTCCAGGCTGCCGGCCTGGGCTTCCGTGCGGGCAGACAAGTCAGCATTGCCGGCGGCGATCTGGCCGGTGCTCGACGCGATGGTGGAGGCGCTGGCGCGGACCTTGTCGACGATGCCCGTGAGGCCATCGCCGACACCATTCACGGCGCGCATGAGCTGGCCGATTTCGTCGCGGCGGGTGGCAGGCAGGCGATGCGTGAGATCGCCAGCGGCCACGCGCTGGGCCACGTTCACCACTTCGGCCAGCGGCGTGCTCACGGCGCGACGCAGCATCCAGTACAGGCCGCCAGCCAGCAGTGCGCCCAGAGCCAAGCCCAGGAGCAGGAAGCGGTTGCGCGCGGAAACCAGGTCGGCTTCCAGTTCATCCACATAGGCCGTGCCGGCAATCACCAGCTTCCAATCCGGGTATTGCGTGAACACGGTGAAGCGTTCACGCGTGGTACCGCCATCGGTGTCGGCGAGCGTATGGCGCAGCGTGCCGTCCTTGCGGTCGATCATCTCGCGCACCCAGGCCAGGCCATCGGCGTCTTTGGTGTCGAGCAGGTTCTTGCCTTCGCGCGCGGTGTTGCGGTCGATCAGCACCTTGCCCTGGTCCGCGCCCGGCTTGCCGTCGATGACGAAGTAGCCGCCGCTCTGGCCGATGCCGTGCGCGCGGATCTTGTCCTTGAGCAGCGCCAGTTCCGAACGCACATCCACGCCCACGTACAGCGCGCCGATCACCTTGCCGGACGCATCACGTACCGGCTCGTACTTGCTCATGTAGGGCACGCCAAACAGCCACGCCAGGCCGCGGAACGGCTCGCCGGCCATCAGCGCCTTGTAGCTCGGGTGGGCGCGATCGAGCAGCGTGCCGATGGCGCGTTCGCCGTTTTCCTTTTTGAGCGAGGTGGTCACGCGCACGAAATCGTCGCCGGTGCGAGCGAACACGGTGGCGATGGTGCCGCCGGTGCGCGCGAAGAACTTGTCCGGCACGGTGAAGTTGAGGTTCAACACCGTGTCGCCGCTTTTGAACGTGGGCGTGGGCTTGCCGGCCACCTCCACGGTCTGCGCCGGGTCAACCGTGTACGGGCCCGGCGCCGCATCGGCAAAGGCAGTGAGGAAGCGATCGGCTTCGGTGCGCATGGTGCCGTCGAACAGCGCGATCATGTCGCGCATGGCGGCCTCTTGGTCGTGCATGGCCGACTGCATGTTGGCTTCGAGCGTGCGCAGGCTCGATTGCGAAATCGCCAGTGCAAAGAGGCCGAACACGAGCACCAGCGCAGCCAGGCCGATCACGGCCAGCCGCGTGCCCAGACTCGTGGTGCGTTCAGAAGATTGGCGTTGGGGCGCAGACGCTCGCATGCTTGCTCCTCAGGGTCAGTCGGGTTAACAACGGATCGCCTGGGAAAAGCTTGAGCGCAAACGTTTATCTGCGCTTTTTTCTGAGCATTTCGCCGCTGCATCAGCGGCTGCAGCGCAACTCTACGTGCCTGGGTATCGGTTTCGCCGGGTCACCCGGGCCCAGATCGAGGCGCCAATCTGCGCCCGTCGCGGTGCCGGCATCGCGGCCGTCCACGGTGGCCCGGCACCCCTGTGCGTTGGCGAAGCGGATGAACGGGTGCACATAGCCGGCCACTTCCACCGACAGCGAACGGCCATCGCTCGCACGGTGCCAGTTGGACAATCGTCCGCTGGCCTCGCGCACATAGGGCAACGCCTGTGGGGCACTGTCGATCGAGAAGCGTGCGGCGCCGCTCGTCAGGTGGATGTACGTGCCTCCGGGGCCCGGCTGATAACCAGCCACGTCACGCGCGTCGGCCAGGTGTGGCACGCCGTCGGCGCTCCAACGTACGGTACGCAAGTCGCCTGCGCCCCGGACAACCCAGGCGTCACCATCACGGGCGACGGCCACGCTACGGAAGTCGAGCACCTTGCGGATGTAGTCCGACGCGTACACCGGCATGACCGGTTGCGCGAGTGCCCAGTCGTACACCTGCCGCAGCGCCGTCAACGATGCCAGCTTGGTGCCCGAATACATGTGGTAGTAGATGCCGATCGGCTTGAAGCGATAGGGCTTGTCGGTCAGCTCGAAGGTCTCGACGGCACGCCTGAAGCCGTAATACGGGCCCTGCCAGAGGTTGGTGTAGATGTTCTCGTTCTGCGCGGGAGCGAAGACCTGGAACAGGCCACCCCCCTTGTCGACACCCAACGGCGCCACCGCCGTCCAACTGGGGTTGGAACGCGTGATGTACGTGTCGCCGCCGTTCATGCTGAGTACGCCGGCCTGGTTGGCCGCTTGCACGGCAGCCGGCGGCACCTGGCCGTTGCCGCTCCACAGCAGCACCTTCACGCGCTTGTCCGGCGGGGCCAGGCGCGTGTTGATGTAGTCGATCGAGCCGGCCACCTCGCGGTCGAGGTTGAAGCGGTAGTTGGGAATCCTGAGCGAGAAGGAATCGGCGGCGCCGGCCGTGGGCGTGACCGCCTCTTCGGGTGGATTGACCGTCCGCAGCCAGTTGAAGGGGTGCGAGAACGTGTGACTCGCCAGCTCAACATACGGCAGCGCAAAGATGCTGCGCGCAATCGGCTCCAGCTGAGGCGTGAGCTTGGGGTACATACCGTTGGCCGCCACCTCCCCTTCGATGATGGAGACCGTGGTCGGCACCTTGTAGCGCGCAAAGATCTCGCGCTGCAGCGCCTGCCCCGAAAACTCGCCTGGCGGAAACTCCGTGCGCGAGGCAAAACCGTCGCCATCGATATGCACCGTCATCAGGCGGCGGCCGTTTTCGGTGGTGGTGTCGGGGATGGGCATGGCGGGCAATGCCAGCGCCTCGCGCAGAAATGCCAATGGCTGGATCACCCAGCGCGCCTGGTCCACATCGGGCATGCGGAACACGCCAAAGGGCTGCAGCACGTAGCCGCCCCACGGCATGATGGCCGCCGCGTCCACCACATAGCTTCCCGCCGACAAGCGCAACAGCGATTTCGCGCCCGGCGTGCCCCGGCCCACCTTGACGCCCACGGTGCTGCGTCGGTCGGGGTGCGGTTGCAGCTCGAACCCGACCATGGGATCACGCGAGACGATCGACAGCGCCTCCGACGGCGTCCCAGGCACCACCTCCAGGCCCAGCGTCTGCGCCATGGCGGCATCCATGCGCAGACCAAACTGATTGAACATTGCGACGCGCACGCCGGCACCGACCACGCTCCTGAGCCACGCAGCCCAGGCACCAGGGTGCGGTGCATTGGCATCAAACCAGGTGACGACGCCGGCGTAGCGATCCGGCGTGACGGTGGGCAGCGGCTGGTACGCATCGGCCACCTCGACCCGGTAGCCGAGGTAGTTGAGGGGCATGGCCAGGTACAGCACCGAGGGCAGCGTATTGGTGCTGGTGCCCGGCTCTTGCGGCTCGACCAGCAGCACGCGACGCGGCATCACCTCCAGACGGCCGATCCCGATGACATCGACAGCGGGTGTGGTGGCGTAGGCGGTGACGCCCGCTGAGCGCGCCACGTTGGCGGTGTCGCGCAAGCACGCGCGGGTGTAGCTGGCGCAGTAATCGAGCGCGACAGCGGGCAGGTGATACTGCGTGCCGATGCTGCGCAGCGCGGCGACGCGGGCAGCGCGATCGGCCTCGGACACATCCCGCAAACTCGTGTCGCCCACCCGCTCGCGTACGAGCCCCGGGGTGACCACGCCCGCTAGTTGCGGGGCAAGCCGATCCAGCCATGCGGTGCCACCGGCCAGCACCTTCGTCTGAGGCGCGCGACTGTGCAGCGCCTGCAGCAAGGCCGCCACAGCGTTGCCGGCATCGGGGGTAGCACGCTGCAGCGTATCGAGCCCGTCGAGCAGGAAGCCCTGGTAGCCCTGCACCAGCAGCGGAGCAAACACCGCATCGAGCACGTCGGCAGGCCAATTGGCCCTGCGCATTGCATCGGCCTGCTGTGCAAGATCGACCCGCGCGAACCATGCGGTGGGCGATGGCTGCTTCGGGTCAAACGCACCGGCACTGGCCGGGTCCAGCACAACCCAGTCGAACGCTTGCAGTTCGGGAACCGGCACATCTCGCCCGTAGTAGAACCCGATTTGCGGTTCCACCTCGGGGGCGGCTGGCTGAGCCTGCGCAGGTAAGCCCACCAGCGCCAGCGCTGCTGCCGCCAGCCACCACATCGTCCAACGCCGTTGCATCAGGGTCCTCAAAAGCCGTTCAGGCTCGCATTGTGCCGGTCAGGCAGCCAATTGCAATGCCTGGCGGGCACTGAGCCAACCTCGGTGCACCTAGAACGCCGATTTCACCACCCCGCCGTCCACCCGCAGCGCAGCGCCCGTGGTCGCTGACGACAGCGGGCTCGCCACATACGCCACCAGATTGGCCACTTCCTGCGGCGTGGCAAAGCGCTTGATGAGCGAGGTCGGCCGGGCGGTCTCGAAGAAGGTCTTCTCGAAGGCCTCAAAACTCTGGCCACCCGAGAGCTTGCCGACAAACTCATCGACGCCTTCCGAACGCGTTGGCCCCGGCAACACGGCGTTCACTGTGATGGCCGTGCCGGCGGTCACTTCCGCCAGCCCGCGCGAGAGGCCCAGCAGCGCGGTCTTCGTCACGCCGTAATGGATCATCTCGGCCGGGATCTGCACGCCGCTCTCGCTGCTGAGAAACACGATGCGGCCCCAGTTCTGCGCACGCATACCGGGCAGGTACGCGCGGGACAGGCGCACGCCGCTCATTACGTTCACGTTGAAGAAGTGCAGCCACTGCGCATCGTCGATGGCTTCGAACGGTAGCGGGTCAAAGATGCCGAGGTTGTTGATGAGGATGTCGACCTTGGGAAAGCGGCTGACCAGGGCATCGACCTGGGCCGGGTCGGACAAATCGCCGGCAAACGCTTCGACTTGCGCATCGGGCACATCGGCCTGCACGCGTGCGACGGCGTCGCTCACGGACGCTTCGGTGCGCCCATTGACGATGACGCGGGTGCCTTCGGCAGCCAGTGCTACAGCAATGGCATAGCCGATGCCCTTGGTGGACCCGCTGACGAGGGCGAGCTTGTTCTGAAGGTGGAGGTTCATGGCACTGAAAAAGGGAATTTGGAGGAGGAAAGGCACGTCGCGCCACATGGTTCGCACCGCGTGCGGCCGCGACGTTTCAACCATGATACGAAGCCGCCCACCCCTTGGTAACCGCAATCGTTTTGGTGCGGTATCCAATGAAATTTGATGATGCGCGTTGGTGTCGATCCCGGCTTGACGGCCTGGGCAAGCGAAGATTAGTGTGCAATGGAGCACGCCCGCGCAACCGGGGCAGACAGGGAACGCAAGGCGCGCCTGACAAGCCGGATCACCGGCAGAACGGGGAGCACCATCATGAGTATTGACGTACAAGCACCACCTGAAGCCGCCACCGCGAGCACCATTACCGAGGGCGCCTACCAGCTTGACACCATGGATCGCGACACCAACATCGGCCGGCTCGTGCACCGGGTCCGGCATGCGTTGGTGACGAACATCGACAGCGCCCTGGCGTCGTTGGATTTGACCGCCGCGCAGTGGACGGTGGTCATCTACCTGGCCGAAGACCTGGCCACCACACCGGCCGAACTCTCGCGCCTGCTGCACTACGATCCGGGCGCGATGACGCGGCTGATCGATCGGCTCGAGAAGAAGAACATCGTCAAGCGCGCGCCCAGTGATGCGGACCGCCGCTCGGTGGTGGTCTCACTGACCGAGCAAGGGCGTGCGCTGTATCCGGAGATCCGGCCCTTGATCATCGACGTGCTGAACCATTTGCTGCGCGGGTTCTCGCAAGCCGAGGTCAAGCAGTTGGAGAACCTGCTGCTGCGTGTGCTGCACAACGCCTGAGCTGCTCAGGCGTTCAGTGGCGGTCAGCCGGCGGTGCTGCCGGCGTGCAATGCGTCGCGCTGGCGGCGCAGTTCGGCCAGCGTGTCCTGCGCGTCGGCAGGGATGGCGGCGGTCTGCTTCAGCGCCGCCTCCAATGCGGCGGCACGCTGCGCGATCGCGCCTTGCTCTACCGCCAGAGCCGCCCCCTTGAGGCGATGCGCCGCGTGGCGGGTCGCCTCCAGATCGTGCGTGGCCATCGCGCGGGCCAGGCGGTCCAGATCGTCATCGAGCGAATCCAGATAGACGCGCCACAGATCCTGCCCTGCATCGACGGCAACCGGCATCGGTGCGGGCGAGGCATCACCGTTGTCACACCACAGCGCGATCAGGTCGTGCAGCACATCGTCGTGAATCGGCTTGGTCAGCATGCCGTCCATGCCACTGGCCATCACGCGCTGCTGGTGCTCATCGTCTGTGGTGGAGGAAATCGCGAGGATGGGCGTGTGAGCGCCCGTGCCGGATTCACGCGTGCGGATGCGCTCGGCCACGGTGTAGCCGTCAATATCGGGCAATTGGCAGTCCAGCAGGACGAGGTGAAACGACTCCGCCGCCGCTTTCTGCAGTGCCTGGGCCCCATCGGCAGCCAATTCGACATCGCAGTCGAGCGCACGCAGTTGGTATTCGAGGATCAGCAGATTGGCCGGTTGGTCATCGACGACCAACACGCGCGGGCGGGGTCGCGCAGACCCGCTGGCGCTCACTGCCCCTCCAGCTCTTGCTTGATCTTGAAGAGCTCGATATCGTTTTCGATGCCCAGCTTGCGATAGGCCGATCGCTTCTGCGAGCTGATGGTCTTGATGCTGCGTGCAAACTTTTCAGCGATGTCCGTCACCGACATGCCGTCGAGGCAGCAGCGCAGCACCTCGCGCTCGCGCGGGCTCAGTTCGGGGCGGTCAACGAGAGCGGAAAGTTTTGCGGCATCTGTGGCCGGCGCGGCCGCCGGCGTGTCAGCCAGCGCATCGTGCCCCATCTCTGCCGCCAATGCGGCGTTCAGGCGCTTGCCGCCGGCCGCCACGGTCCGGATCGCCCGGACCAGCTCCGACAACTCCTCTTCCTTGCCGACAAACCCACGGGTGCCCGCATGCATCACCATGCCGACCGTCGCCTTGTTGTGGTGTGCCGAGGCCACCAGGATCTTCAAGTCCGGATACCGCACGCGGATCAGACGGATCAGGTTGAGCCCATCGATTTCCGCCGGACCCAGCGAATAGTCCATCAACAGGACATCCACTTCGACCGTGTTGTCCTTGAGGGCCTGCACGATTTCCCGGCCCGACGCGAACATCCCGGTCACCTCGATGTCGGCCTCCTGCTTCAGGCGCGCAGCCAGGCCGTGACGGACGACGGCATGGTCATCGAGCACGACCACGCGGATCGGTCGGGTCGCGGTCCAGTTCATGTTGGCAGGTTCCTATTCGACTTGTTTTGAGACGGCTGCAAATAAAACTGGCTCCAATGTGCCACAACGTCGCCGCAAAAATTAACGTTGCGGCACACATTTTAGGTCAGATAGCGCAGGCACTCCGGTATCACGCCGCTCGTACATTCAGCGCATCGGAAAAGGCCGCATATTAATGGCTTTGTGGACTGTGCTGAACGCAACAAAATAGGTACCGAGTGTTGTGGCCACCCCGGACATAGAGAGGGCCGTGGCCATAACGTTCCGTACCCCACGATGCGGTGCGGGTGTTCGCCGCTATGCGGGGCGGCCCCGGCGACCGAGCCGGTTTAAGCGACGGCGGCGTTGATGCGCGCTTGCGTGCTGCGGCGGGCGCGTTCAAACACCGTCATGTCGTCCATCAAAAATGCGACGTTGGCGTTGGAGCGAAACGACTCGATTTCAAAGATGAGTTGGTCGATATCCAGATCCGCGCGCAATTCGCCCGCGGCCATGCCCGCCGTAATCACGTCACGAAAACGCGCACGCACCGTTTGGCGGTAACTGCGCACGCGATCCTGGATGGCGCCGGGGCGTGCGCGGTATTCGTAGCTGGCCGCGCAGACAAAGCACCCGCCCGGCGACTGCCCGCTGGCCACGTAGTCGAACCAGCCCTCCGTGAGCGCGCGCAGGCGGGCCAGCGGGCTCTCCAGCGCCAACGCCGGTTCTACCACTGTTGTGAAGTAATGCTCGACACCGGCATTGAGCGTGGCGAGCTGCAGCGTTTCCTTGTCGCCGAAGAGCGCCTGGATGTTGCCCTTGCCCACGCCGGCATCCGTGGCCACGCGGCCGATGGTCAACCCCTCTAGCCCGTCGGTGGAGGCGATGGTGGTGGCGTGTTCGAGCACCTGGGCGCGCGCGCGTTCGCCACGCAGGCGCCGGCCGTCGGTTTCATTCATGGCAAATACCCTGTGGACAAGTGGGGCCTCCGCAATCGGTCCTTGACGTAAGCCGATTCACCTTTAGTATACGTACGACCGTATATTAATTATCGAGCCCCGCTATGTCAACGGACTCCCTTGCAGGCGGCCGCGTCGCCGCGCCTGCTGCTACACGGCATTGGCCGGCACTGGCCGCGCTGCTGACTGGCAACTTCGTCACCATCCTCGACCTGTTCATCGTCAACGTGGCGATCCCGGACATCCGCGCGAGCCTGCACGCCAGCTTTGCGCAAATCCAACTCGTGATGGTGGGCTACAGCGCGGCGTATGGGGTGTTCCTGCTCAACGGTGCGCGCCTGGGCGACCTGTTCGGGCGCAAGCGCATGTTCCTGGTGGGCATGGCGCTGTTCACGCTGGCCTCGGCGCTGTGCGGGCTGGCAACGACACCGTGGATCCTGATTGCCATGCGCGTCGGCCAGGGCTTGGGCGCCGCGATCCTGATGCCGCAGGTGATGGCCTCGGTACGCGTGCTGTTTGATGGCGATGCGCGCCGCCGCGCGTTCGGCACCATGGGCGCGGTGCAAGGCGTGGCGGCATCGGTCTCGCAGATTATCGGGGGCTTGCTGATCGCGCATCCGCTGGCCGCGCATGCTGCCGGCTGGCGGGCGGTGTTCCTGGTGAATGTGCCGATCGGTATTGCGGCATTGCTGGCAGCGCGTGCCTTTGTTGCGGAGTCGCGGGCGCCGGTGGCGGCGCGGCTCGATGTGCACGGTGCGGTGGCCGGCGCGGCGGCGCTGGGCATGCTGCTGGTGCCCATCATGCAGGGTCGCGAATCCGGTTGGCCGTGGTGGTCCTGGGCCGTGCCACTGGCCTCGCTGGTGGTGTTCCGGTACTTTGTCCGGGTGGAGCGCGCGCTGTCGGCCGCGGGCGGCGTGCCGATCATTGAGATGGCCTTGTTCCGCAACCGCAGCTTCGTGCTGGGCGTGCTGGCGATCTTTCTGTTCTACACGGCCATCAGCTCGTATTTTCTGGCGCTGACGATCCTGCTGCAGTTTGGGCGTGGGTTGTCGCCGTTGATGGCGGGGCTGGTGTTTACGCCGGCGGCAGTTGCCTATTTTTCCGGCTCGCTGATCGCGCCCCGCCTGGCCGAGCGCATCGGGCAGCGCGCGTTATGGCTCGGGATGGCGCTGTTCGCCGGGGGCCTCGCGCTGCTGGCAACGATGGCACAGGCCGGTGCAAGCCATGCATGGCTGCTCGTGCCACTGGTGATTGGCGGTTTTGGTCAGGGCATGGTGCTGCCGCTGTCGCTCAACACCATCCTGAGCAGTGTGGAAACCGCCCAGGCCGGCATGGGCGCCGGCACGGTCACCACCATGCAGGCGGTCGGCAATGCAGTGGGCGTGACGGTGGTGGGTGTGCTGCTGTTCTCGCTGCTTGGCCATGTGGAGGGCGCGGACGGCATCGACGCTGCCAGCCACGCCGCGCACTACGACCATGCCTTTGCCCTGGCGATGCTGTACAACGTGGCGGCCACGGTGGTCGCCCTCGTGCTGTTCTGGCGCGCCTGGCGCCGGCATGGGTGAACGCCCAACGCTACCGGCGCACCCAGCCGCGCCGCACGCACGGCGCCAGTACCACGCCATGCACTGCCAGCCCGAGGCGATGCAACGGCTCCGACAGCGTATGCGCCACGCGCCCGCTGCACAGCCACGCGCAGAACGCCGACACGGCCGCCGCGCCCACCATGTCGAACGGATAGTGCACGCCCAGGTAGACACGCGCCCACGCCATCGGCAAACCCAGCAGCGCCAGCAATACGCCCACGGGGCGCAGACGCGCGTTCCACATCAGGCTGAACGCCACCGTCCACAACGCCGTCAGGTGATCACTGGGGAAGGATGAGTCCGGCGCGTGCGGCAACAGGTTCGTACCCAGGCCGATCGCGAACGGGCGCGGGTGATACCACAGCAGACCCAGGCCCACGTTGACGAGCAACGCCAGCGCCGCGGCCACCCCGGTCTGCAAGGCTTGCCGGCGCGTGGTCGGCTCGCCCCATAGCCAGCCCGCCACGAGGGTGAGCGGCACCAGCCAGATGGCGTATTCAGCAAACGCCATGGCCAGCCAGACGATGGCGGGCGACGGGTCCGCCGGCGCGTTGATCCAGAGAAACAAGGTGTGATTCAGCGATTCCATACAACGTAGGCCAGCGGCTGGCGTGATTTCATGTGCGGCGTTCATTGACGGCGATTTGTCCGGTGCACCGTACCGGGTGTTCCCTTCAATTGCCTTGGAGCCGGACTGCGCGCAAGCCTATGCCGCCAGACTTAGGCGGGGCACAGCGACCCTGATCCCTGCCTAGGCTTTTCCCCTCGCCAGCGGCTGCCTATGATGGAGACACGTCAACGCGCCGCCAGGGCGCCCAACATGGCGTGACCGGGCGCTGCCGGAGTCACAGCAGCCCCTTGGCGAATCGCACACGCAAGACCACAACGAGCCCCGGGGGGTGGAGATGGAAAGCTTGCTGATCCAGCCGACGACGCGCGCGCAGTTCGTCCTGGCCGGCACCGTCGCGCTTCTGATCCTGCTGACGCTGGGGCTCAGTGCGCCGAATGCCAGTCTGCCCTGGCCCGCCATCCCGCCGTTCATGCCGATGTGCGCGTTGACCGTCTTCACCACGGCCGTCATCGCAGCATTCTTGCTGGGCGCGCAATTCACCGTGACGCGGCAGCCGATGCTGGCGGCGCTCGGCGGGGCCTATGCCTTTACGGCGCTGGCCGTTGCCCTGCAACTGCTGATGTTTCCGGGCCTGTTCTCGCCCACCGGCCTGTTGGGCGCACGGCCTACCAGCGCGGTGTGGATGTGGGTCTTCTGGCACGGCGGCTTTCCGTGGTTCGTGATCGTGGCCGTGCTGGTGCGCGAGCGGGTGTCGCAAGACGCCATTCGCGCAGGCCAGATCTACCAATGGGCCTGGCTGCTGATTGGCGGGCCGGTGGCCGTGGGCGCGTTGCTGTGCGGCGTGGCGTTGGTGGCCAACCTGCCGCCTCCGCTGGGCCAAACCAATGCCGGCAACCCGGTGGCCGCCGCCCTGTGGACAATCAACGTCATCGCCGTGCTGGCCGTCGTGGCCAGCGGCCGCTTGCGCGCCGTGCTTGATGTCTGGCTGGCCATTGCCGCACTCGCCTGCCTCACGGACACCACCCTGAACCTGCTCAGCCCCGACCGCTTTACCGTCGGCTGGTATGTCGCGCGCCTGTTCAGCATGTTCGCGCCCGGGGTGTTGGTCTGCGTGCTGGTGTGGCAAGTCACCATGCTGTACCGGCAGCTGTTCGAGGCGCACGTGTCGTTGCGGCAGACGTCCATGCACGATCCCCTGACCGGCGTGTACAACCGCAGCGTCTTCAACGAGCGGATCGGCACCCACCTGCGTGCCGCGCAACGCAGCGGACGCCCGCTTTCGCTGGTGATGATGGATGTGGACCACTTCAAGCGCTACAACGACGCCTTCGGTCACCTGCGCGGTGATGCCAGCCTCGTGGCGGTGGCCGCTGCGCTGGCTGGCGTGGTGCGTCGGCCGGCGGACTTCATCGCGCGCTACGGCGGTGAAGAGTTCGTCATCGTTCTACCGGAAACCAACGCAACCGACGCGCAGTCGCTCGCCGAACGTGCCCGCGAAGCCGTACTCCGCTTGCGCATCGAAACCGCCGCGCCGTCGCGCTACGTCACCGTCAGCGCCGGCTGTGCCACGGTGATGCCCGGCGTGGAGCCCGTCAGCACCGACATGCTGATCGAAACCGCCGACGCCGCGCTCTACCAAGCCAAGGCCGCCGGACGCAACCTCGTGATCAGCGCCCAAGCGATGGCCGCTGCCGTGACATGACGTGAGATGACATGATGGCGATTCGGCCGTGCTTCAAAATGCGGCGGCCCAAATCTGCCTGCTGCCTGCTGCCTGCTGTCTGTTTCTGTTTACGTCTTTGTATATATAAAGATAGTAGTAGTAGATAACGGTGGATAGTTTCTGTGGATATCCCAAAAAAGCCCTTTAGCGTCAATGGTTTGCAGCACGCACAACCCATCGGACCGAATGTGCGCCGGTGTGGATGAGTGGGGTCACTCGCATCCACGGCCCTCTGCGTGTGGACAAGTTGTTCGCGCACCATCGACATTCCACCCCCGCAAAACCAACACGCTTGTCCGACAAGTTATCCACAAAGGGAGGTGGGGGTTATCCACATCACAACACGGGCGCTGCTTACGTCATCAGCGCGGGCAGTGCCTCGGCAAGCGCATCAACGGCGATGCGGACTTTGCGCGGCAAGTGCGGCGTCTGCAGCCACAGTGCGTAGGCGTCATAGAGAAACGCAGGGCGGTCGGGCAATAGCGCAACCAGCGCGCCTGTCTGGATGCGATCGCTGACCAGCCAGGACGGAAGCCATGCGAGCCCCATGCCGAGGGCCGCGGCATCGGCAATCGCGTCGAGATCATCCATCCGCATCCGATTGAGCGGAATGATCTCCTCCGGTGGATGCCCGTCACTCGGAAAGAGCCAGGGGCTGATGCGGCCAGACCGGCGGTACACGATGGCCTGGTGCTGACCAAGTGTGTCGACGGTCGTGGGATACCCATGCACATTGAGATACGCGGGCGATGCGCAGACGATCATGCGCTGCCGGGCCACACGACGCGCGATCACACCTGCCTTGTCCTCCAGACTGCCGGTGCGGATGGCGATGTCGTAGTCGCCTTCGGCCAGATCGACGAAACGGTCGTTGAACGAGAGATCCAACTCCAGCGCCGGGTATTGCTGCACGAGCCGCAGCAGCACGGGGGCCACGCAACGCCGGCCAAAGTGCACGGGCATGGTGACGCGCAACCTCCCGCGCGGTTCACCAAGTTGATCGGCCGCGAGCGCATCTGCCGTTTCCGCCTCGGCCAGCACGACCTTGCAGCGCTCGTAGTAGGCCTGCCCGAAGTCGGTCAGCCTCTGGCGCCGCGTGGTGCGAATGAGCAAGCGCACACCCAGGCGCGTTTCCAGCGAGAGCACATGCTTGCCGACCATCGGGCCGGATAGGCCGAGCACGTCTGCGGCGGCCGCAAACGAGCCGAGGTCGACGGCTTTCACAAACACGGCCATGCTGGTCAGACGGTCCATATTAAAAACCATTGGTTTCTACTCTCATCGATTATCGACCATTTATCGAAAAAAAGTGCGCAGCTACAGTGGATTAACTTTATTGAGTTTCGACTGGGGGCTATATGGCACGCGTTGTCCGTTTTCATCAGCATGGGGGTCCGGAGGTCTTGCACATTGAACACGTCGATGTGCTGCCGCCGGGCCAGGGCGAGGTGCAGATGCGCGTCAAGGCGCTGGGGCTCAATCGGGCCGAAGCGCTGCTGCGCGCGGGGGCGTATATCGAGAAGCCGACGTTCCCTTCCGGGCTTGGGTTGGAGGCAGCGGGTGTTGTCGAGGCGGTGGGTGCCGGTGTGACGGCGTTTGCGCCGGGCGATGCCGTCAGCATCGTGCCGCCGCAGTCGATGGTCCGCTGGCCTGCATACGGCGAGCTGGTCACGTTTCCTGCCGCGCTGGTCGTCAAGCATCCACCGTTGCTCAGTTGGGAGGCAGCGGCTGCGGTCTGGATGCCGTATCTCACTGCCTACGGTGCGCTGATCGGCATCGCCAAGCTTGGCCCAGGCGACTTTGTGGCTGTGACGGCGGCATCCAGCAGTGTCGGATTGGCTGCAATCCAGATCGCGAACACCGTCGGCGCGACACCCATTGCCATCACCCGGACGTCGGCAAAGGCCCCCGCCCTGCTCGCTGCGGGTGCCGCCCACGTGGTTGCGACCGAGGAGGTGGATCTCGCGGCCCGGCTGCAGCAGATTGCAGGGGCGGCAGGTGTGCGGGTGGTGCTGGACTCGATCGGCGGCCCGATCTTCGAGCCGCTCACGGCAGCCATGTCGCGTGGCGGAATCCTCATCGAATACGGTGGCCTGAGCCCGGAGCCGACGCCTTTCCCCTTGTTTGCTGTGCTGAGCAAGACCCTGACGCTGCGTGGCTATCTCGTGCACGAGATCACCGGCAACCCAGTCAAGCTCGAGGCTGCGAAGGCGTTCATCCTCGATGGACTGGCGTCGGGAGCGCTGCGACCGGTAATCGCCAGGACATTTGCGTTTGACGAGATCGTCGACGCGCACCGCTTTCTTGAATCGAACACGCAGTTCGGCAAGATCGTCGTGACGGTTTGATCGGCTGCGGCACGTTCCATGGCGTGCCGCGCTCTCCTTGCCTTCGCGCCGTCAACGCCAACGCACCGCATGGATTTGAGTCGCAAGAATCGGAGTGTTGGACGGCGCACCGACGCCTACGCTGCCGCTCGGATCATCAAAATGAAATGGACATGGCTCTTCTCACTGACAAGACTGCGATCGTGACGGGCGCCAGCTCAGGCATCGGCCGTGAGGTGGCAAAGATGTTTGCGAAGGAAGGCGCGAGCGTCGTTCTAGTTGCGCGCCGTGCGGCGCTGCTCGACACGCTGGTCGACGAGATTGCCGACTGCGGTGGCAAGGCGGTGGCACTCGCAGGCGACGTGCGGGACGAGCGTTGCGCGAAGAATGCTGTTGAGTTGGCCGTCGGCCGTTTCGGCGGGCTTGACGTGGCGTTCAACAACGCCGCGACGATGGGAGCGCTCGGTAGCGTCACCGACATCACGCTGGACGGCTGGCGCGACACGCTCGAGACCAACCTGACGAGCGCTTTCCTCGGTGCGAAATATCAGATTCCAGCGCTGCTCGCGCGCCAGCACGGCTCGCTGATTTTCACGTCGTCGTTCGTCGGCTACACGGTTGGCTTTCCCGGGATGGCTGCGTATTCCGCAAGCAAGGCTGCCCTCGTGGGCCTGACGCGCACGCTCGCCGCCGAGTACGGTCCGTCCGGTTTGCGCGTCAACGTGCTGATGCCGGGCGGTACCGACACCGAGATGGGGCGTGAGGCAACCAGCACGCCCGAGCAGAAAGCATTTGTCGAAAGCATCCACGCGCTAAAACGGATGGCCCATCCAGAAGAGATCGCCAAGTCGGCGCTGTATCTTGCGTCCGATCTGTCGAGCTTCGTGACGGGTACGACGCTGCTCGTCGAGGGTGGCGTCTCCATGACTCGCACTTGATGTGACACGGTTCTCCGAGCGGGAGGTGCCTCGGGGTCAACGGTAAAACCAGGGCAATGCCGGCAATAAAAAACCCGCGAGGCTTTGCAGCATCGCGGGTTTTTTTGGCATCGCTGGACAAGCTTTGCCGGTAAGTTGGTGGACCGAAGGAGGATCGAACTCCCGACCTCCGCATTGCGAACGCGGCGCTCTCCCAGCTGAGCTATCGGCCCGTGAAAAATAAGTCTACCCGAAGTCCCGGCGCGTCTTCAATCGCGGGTCAACCCGGCCCCAACTCCATGCCGGGGTTGTCCGCCATGCCCACGATGCGCGGGGTATTCAGCGGCCGCGCGGTCACTTCGCGCTGGTCGCGCAGCCAGTCGGCCAGCACATCCCACACCGGGCGGCCGCCGGCCTTGCGTGCCTCGGGCGACACGGCGGCCCAGCCGGCTACCTTGTAGCGTCGATCGGCGTCGATCGGTTTGTCGCCCAGGCGCATGTCGGTGATGCGCTGGCCCATCGGTTTCATCGGGTCGATGGTGTAACGCAGGCCGCCGGTGCGCACCATGTCGCCGCCTTGCTGGTAGTACGGGTCGGGATTGAACAGGTTGTCGGCCACGTCTTCGAGCACGGTCTTGATGGTCGCCCCGGTCATCTCGGTGAGCGTGGTGGCCGGGTACGTGATGGCGGTTTGCGCCATCAGCGCTTCCATGGTGACGGCCTCGCCAGGCAGCAGCGTGGTGCCCCAGCGGAAGCCGGGCGAGAACGCGATCTCGGCGCCCTGCGCCTGCATCAGACCATCGACGATGAGCTGGTCGAACGTGCCGTTGAAGTTGCCGCGCCGGTACAGCAGGCCACGGTTCGTGGCGAGCGCCTCGCCGAGCCTGTCTCTGTACGGCGCGCGCGTACGTTCGATGAGCGCGGTCATGGTCGGGTCAGGCGGCAGCAGATCGGCGAACACGGGCAGCAGCGTGTAGCGGATGTCCTGCACGGTGCCGCCGCGTACGTCCAGGTCCAGCACGCCGACGAACTTGCCGTTGGCGCCCGCGTTGGTGACGAGCGTCACGCCGCCCGGGTTGCTGACCTTGATCGGTGCCGGCACCGCATCGTGCGTGTGGCCGCCGAGGATGGCATCCAACCCGCGCACGCGCGAGGCCAGCTTCAGGTCGACATCCATGCCGTTGTGCGACAGCAGCACGACCACCTTGGCGCCCTTGCCGCGCGCCTCGTCGATCATCTTCTGCAGCCGCTCTTCCTGAATGCCGAAGGTCCAATCCGGCGTGAAGTCCGCCGGGTGCGCGACGGGCGTGTACGGAAACGCCTGGCCGATGATGGCGACCGGCACGCCGTTCAACTCGCGCAGCACGTAAGGGTCGAACACCGGGTCACCGAAATCCGCCGTCTGGATGTTCTGCGCGACGAAGGCGACCTTGTTCTTGAAGTCGTGGTCGACCACGTGACGCACGCGGTCGGCGCCGTAGGTCATCTCCCAGTGCGGGGTCATCACATCGACGCCGAGCGTGAGAGCCGCGTCGACCATGTCCTGCCCGTTGGTCCACAACGATGTGGCCGAGCCCTGCCACGTGTCGCCGCCGTCGAGCAGCAACGCGTTCGGGCGCGTGGCGCGCAGGTGCTTGATGAGTGTGGCCAGATGCGCAAAGCCGCCCATGCGGCCGTAGCGGCGCGCGGCTTCGGTGAAGTCGAGTGAGGTGAACGCGTGCGCCGTGCGCGAGCCCGGTGCGATGCCGTAACGCTTGAGCAGCGCGTTGCCCACCAGATGCGGCGGCTGCCCGGCCCATTGCCCCACGCCCAGGTTGACGTTGGGCTCGCGGTATTCGATGGGCAGCAACTGCGCGTGGCAGTCGGTGAAATGCAGCAGGTGGACGTTGCCGAAATGCGGCACGTTGTAGGCGATGGACTCGGCGTGGGCGTCGGTCAGGCGCAGGCCGGCGGCTGCGGCAATCGCCAGGGCTTGGACGAATTCGCGGCGGTTCATGGTTTGGTGCGGTGGGCCGGGTGGGCGTACTGAGCCAAGTCCGCCACGTCGTCTTCGAGCATTTCGCCGACTTCCTTGCGCACCACACGGCCATTGGCGTCGAGCACGAGCAGTTCCGGCAAACCCTTGCGCGGGCCGGTGGCGGCGCACAGGGCGTCAGATTCCATCGTCACCGGGAAGGTGAAGCCGCGCTTGGCGACGTAGTCGCGGGCGAGCTGCGGGTTGGCGTCGATGCTGATGGTGAGGATGCGCAAGTCGGTGCCGCGCGTGGCGTCGACCAGCTTTTGCAGGCGCGGGTTCTGCAGCGCGCAGAACGGGCACCACGATGCCCACGTCGCGATGATGGCCGGATGCCCGCGCCACGACTCGCCTGGCACGCGGGTGCCGTCGAGCAGTTGCACATCGGGCATTGTCACCACATCGCCGACTTCGACGGCCTGTGCCTGATTGGTGAACTGCGCTGCAGCGAGCACCATCGCCGCTGCTGCCCACATCAGGAACCGTCGAATCGTATGCATGGCGTTATTGATTGACTGGTGAGGCCGGGTCCAACAACAGCGCCATCACATCGCGGATCTGCTGCTCGGTGAGGATGCCCTTGTGCCCAAAGCGCGGCATGTTCGAGCACGCGGCATACGCGTTGGAGTTATAGATCTTGCCCCACGTGTAACGCAGGATCGCCTCGGAATCGCCGCGCAGCTTGCCGTACTGATACAGCGACGGGCCGATGGTGCCGTACGACACCTCGTCTTTCGACAAGCGGTGGCACGCATAGCAATTAGCACCGTTGGCCCCGCCCGCCGGATCGGAGAACTGCATGCCGCGGCCGCTCTGCGCGGTCTTCTCGCCTTCCTTCCAGTCGCCCAACCATTTGCCATCCTGTGGATAACGAATGGTCTTCATCTGCGCATCTTCCAGCGGCTTGGCGATGGCGGCGGGCACGGCGTTGCGGTCGGCGTACTGGCTGCAGGTCTTCTGCACGTCGTCGCGCTCGGTCACACCTTCCACGGTGGCCGGGCCCTTAGAGACGAAGCTCTCGTGAATGACCTTGGCGAGTGCGGCGTCGGCCTTCGCCTCGGGCTTGGGTGCGGTGATGGCCTTGGCGGCATCCGCAGCGTGTGCGGTGCCGGCAATGAGTGCCAACGCAATGAGGGTCAGTCGGATCATGTGTGGCATGGTCGGTTGACCTCAGCGTTTGATCGACGGCGCGTCCATCTTGCCGCCGTTGGCGTTGCGGGCGAGGAACAGCTCCAGCGCGGTGATCACCTCGCTGCCATAGAGCGGTTCCGGAAAGCGTTGCTGGCGCAGGCAGTCGTACAGGCGGTGCTGCATGGTGCGCACCTCGCCTTGCGAAACGCGATAGCCGGGCCACGTGGAATACGCAAAGCGCGCACCGTCGGCCGTCAGCAAGTCGGGCAGTTCCTGCAAGCGGATGCGTTGGCCCGGCTGCGCGTGGCACGTGGCACACGCAAAGTCGTACGCGCCGCCTCGGTAGAAGAACATACGGCGGCCGAGTTCGTACGTGCGCTTTTCTTCGGGATGGGCGAGCGGAATATCAATGGCCGCACCGCGCGATTCCGAGGTGATGTACGCCATCAGCCGTTCAATGTCCGACGGCTTGCCCGGCGACGAGAACGGATTGGCCGAGGCCTGTTCCTTCGTCAGCCCCTGCAGGGTCATACGGCAATACATGAGGCGCTGTTCTGCGTCCATCACGCGGCCGGTGTCTTTGAAGAAGCGCGGCAGCTTGGCGTACGCGCCCTTCACCACGCCGGGGCCGAGGCCCAGGTCGCACGCTTCGAGCGACGCCTGCTTCGGGCCGGCGGGCTTCTTCCAGAGTTCTTCGCCGGCGGCTTCCCAGAGCTCGGCCGGGTTGCCATCGGCCAGCATTTCGCGGTACTGCGCGATACCGGCGGCGGTGCTGTCCTTCTGATCCTTGGCGTCTTGCGCATTGGCTACCAGGGCGACTCCGGCAAGGAGTGCCGAGGCCAGCGCGACGATTCGTTTGGTACGTTTCACCATCCCCTCCGTGGGCCGCTTACGGTTTGAGGTAAGCGAAACCTTCTTCCTGCTGCAAGCGGGTGACTTCCACCACGCCGGCCGGCACCACCTTGGCTTCGAGCAGTAGCTTGTCTTCCGGCACCTTGAAGGCCATCAGCGAGTTGTGGCACACGCGAAACTCCACGCCCATGCTGGCCAGCGCAGCCACCGGCGCATCAAACGTACGGCCCTGCGCGTCCTTGGCCCCTTCGACGAGGAAGTCGATGCCATGCCCGAACGCCACCACCACGATCTTCGTGCCGGGAGCACCGTTGAGGTGGTTGCGCAGGTTGCCGATGGCGCGCACGGCCTGGTCGATGCCCTCGCTCAACTGATAGACGACTTTGTAGCGAGCACCGGCGCCGCCAGCGCGGGGGGCGTTCTGTGCAGCGGCCTTGCCGGCCACGCCCAGTGCCGCCAGCGCGGCGGTCACGCGGAAGAAGCTGCGTCGCATTTCGGCCTCCGGGGCTTATTGAATCGTGGTTTCGTCGGTGCGCTTGTCGCCGTGGTTGTCGACCCAGGTGACGCTCACCTTGTCGCCCTTGGCGGCGCCCTTGAACTTGAAATTGAGGAACGGATCCTTCGACACAGCGGTGCCGAACTGCGCGTCCAACACCGTCTTGCCGTTGTGCTGCACCGTCACGTTGGTGATGTGCCAGGCCGGCACCAGCTTGCCGGACGCATCCTTGCGCTGGCCGGTTTCCATGTCGTGCTTCATCAGGATCTTCACGTCGGTCGTGCCGCCGTTTTCCATTGCGCGAATGCGCATCGGGTCTGCCATGGTGTGCTCCTTATCCGATCCTGATGTTCAACCGCCGCAGCCGCCGAGGGTGACCTTCACTTCCTTGCTCGCCAGCACCCACTTGCCGTTGGCGCGCACGGCCGCGTAGACCACCGAGGTCTCGCCCATCTTCACGCGCGTGCTCACGAAGGGCTCCGTGCCGGCGGGAATGCCGAACGACGCGGCCAGCGTGTTCGGGTTCTTCTCCACCAGGATGGCGATCATGTCGGTGCCCGGCAGCGTGCTGGTCACCACCAACGGCACCACGGCACCGTTCTCGGCGATGTCCGGGGCGGTCAGGTGCACGCCTGCGCCACCCTTGTCGACCGCGCCGCCGCCCAGTTGCTTGAGCACGTCGTTCACGCCCTTGATGCTGAAGGCGGTCTTGTTCCACTCGGCGGCCTGGGCGGGCGTGGCAATGCCGGCGGACACCAGCAGCGCCATCATCGCGCCCGCGCGCAGCACATCCCGGCGGGAAAGGTTCACGGCATCCGTCATCGCATCCCTCACTTGGCCGGGGCGCCCGCGAGCACCCAGTCGATCACGGTTTTCAGATCGGCATCGGCGATCTTCGGGTTGGCCGGCATCGGGATCTGGCCCCAGTTGCCCATGCCGCCTTCGCGCACTTTCTTGATGAGCTTGGCTTGCGCGCCGGCATCGCCCTTGTACTTGGCGGCGACATCCTGGTACGCCGGGCCGACGAGCTTGCGGTCGACGGCGTGACAGCCCATGCAGGCGTTCTGGTTGGCGAGGGATTGCGCGCGGGCGGCATCAACGGCGGCCTGTGCAGGCACGGCGGACAGCGCCAGGCCGGCCAGCACCGCGCCGGCGGCGAGCGTGGGGGCGAACTTCATGGGGTCTCCGGAAAAAGGGGCGGCCCGCATGTCGTTGCGGGCCGCTTGCGCCGATATTGTGCCCGAAGCGCTTCGGCTAGGCGCGCCTGTGCCGGTCAGCCAGTCACGTGCCAAGCAAAAAGCCCCGGCGTTGAGGCAAAAAGCATCAACGCCGAGGCTTGGACAGTCGTGGGTGCATAAAAAAGCGGCATCGCTGCTGAAAAAAGCAGCAGCGTTGAAGCCCGAGGGACTCATCAATGCGTCTTTGTGCTCCGACGTTGATGCTTTTTTCATCAACGATGCCCCTATTTGGGGCATACATGAACCCTGCGAGGGTCAACGTTGCGTGTTTTAGGTCCAACGCCGGAGGTTTTAGGTTCGACGGCGGACCTTTGAGGGACATCGCTGGACCTTTTAGGTCCAACGCTGGCGCTTTGACTCAGGCCATTGCCCGGCGCACCGCCAGCCGGCCGCCGAAGACGTTCAGCAGCAGGCCGGCCATCACCACGACGCCGCCCAGCCACTGCGCGGGTGCCAGCCGCTCGCCCAACAGCACGGCGGCCGACACCAGCCCCACCACGGGCACCAGCAGCGACAGCGGCGCCACCCGGCTGGCCGCATAGCGCGCCAGCAACTTGCTCCACAGGCTGTAGCCGAAGATGGTGGCGCCAAACGACAGGTAGACGATCGCCCCGATACTCGACGCGCTGATGTTCGCCAGGCTATGCGCGATCTGCTCCGGCCCCTCCAGCCAGAGCGACAGCAACGCAAACGGAATCGGCGGGATGACCGCGCCCCACACCACCAGGCTCACCACATTCACCGGCCCCACGCGTTTGGTGACGATGTTGCCGCTGGCCCACGAGAGTGCCGCGCACAGCGTCAGCAGGAAGCCGGCCGTGGTCATGCCCGTGGCCGAAGCATTGCCGGCCATGCCGATGACGCCCAGCCCGCAGGCCGCCACCGCCATGCCCGCCAGGTGGAACCAGCGGATCGGCTCGCGCAGCACGATGGCCGCGATCGCCAGCGTAAAGAACGCCTG